>Ga0209446_1000325_pt1 | contig 10830 bp, 9 predicted proteins | sample BogFormECP04_OM2_FD_188242 | JGI IMG/M metagenome (GOLD analysis project Ga0209446, IMG submission 188242) | Bog forest soil microbial communities from Calvert Island, British Columbia, Canada - ECP04_OM2 (SPAdes) (version 2) | ecosystem: Environmental > Aquatic > Freshwater > Wetlands > Bog ... | reverse complement strand
TTTCAAACCCGGCTCCTCGGGGGTTGACTTTGGACGTCCACCGCTTCTAGAAACGAAACCTCCGGTCTCCGCTCGAATCGAGGAAGTCAGTCTCGATGAAAAGATTGCGTCTCTGACGAGAGCCTTGCGCATTGCTTGCGACTCTCCTAAAGACGCGGGAATCCAGACAGAGCTCGATAGCGCCGAGCAAGAGCTGAAGGAACTGCAGCGCGAGTTTGATCTGGACCAGAACGCTTATTATTCCAAGACCAATTACGCGGCGGACACTGCGGGCAAAGCCAAAATCGATGCCGAGGCGCAGCAAGTGCAGTACCTGCAGTCAGAGGTCGAGCGATTGCAGGGCGAGCTTACTGCGGCGAAGCCCAATCAAATCCTAAATTAAAAAGTCCTGCCGAATGACACATTTGCGTTGCTCCCCGCCACGAGCTGTTAGGCAGCTCCGCGATCTAAGAGCGCGTGTCTATTCGCTCTTCCATTAGCACAGCTACGGCGTCGCCTGCTTCTTTCCCGATCGCCTGGCCTATGTCGGCCTTCACAGGCAGCTTATGCGTCCTGTAGATAAGACCAGAAAATAGTCGCTTAATTTCCGTTCACCGCCTTAGTCAAGTATTGGTGTACGATCTCAGCGACTCGCCCGATCTTTGGTCGCGCAAGCTCCATCTCTACACACCACATCCACAAAGCAGTAAGATGACCTTCAATACGCGAAGACGAAGAAAGTGGACGATGCGAGCAGTTGGCCGCAGGAAAGGCATCACTTGTTCGTCTATTTGCTGATGGCTTTATTGCTATTCAGTCCTGATAGAGGCGCGCCGCCGCAAACAGCGCCCGTAAACGTAAGAGTGCGCGTCTTGCTGGTTGACAAGGATTTAAATCAGAAGCCTGTCCCTTTTTACATCATCAATTTTCGGCATGAGGGGAGTGCCGACGAACCGACGCAGTTGAAGACCGATCTGGATGGCAAAGCAGAAAGACAACTCGCGCCCGGGCACTATTCGATCTCTACACCCAAGCCCGTGGAGCTGAGCGGCAAGCGATATACATGGAATCTGGAAATACAAATCAGCGGCACAGAGCAGCGCATAGACCTTACCAACGACAATGCTAAAACAGAAGACTTGGCTTCCAGTGCCTCCTCTCTCGCTGTGAATAAGTCTTCGTCCAGCGCAGCCGATGGAGAGTTGACGTCACTCTTCGACAGACTAAAAAATTCCGTGGTCGCCATTCACTCTGAATCGCGCAACGGCTCGGGCTTTCTCGTGGATTCCGCCGGCCTGGTGGTGACCAACAATCACGTGGTGAATTCCTCCAGCTACCTCGCTGTGCAATTTGACGATAAGCGCAAGGTTCCTGCGCGTCTCGTTGCTTCAAACCCAGAAAAGGACGTCGCGGTGCTTTGGTTTGATCCCACTGCGTTTCGAGAAGGCGTGGTGGCGCCGCTGCTGGTCAACGAAGCTGGTTCGCATCTTGTCGTCGGCCAGCGCGTTTTTACCATCGGCAATCCGTTGGGCCGCGAAAAGGCGCTGACCACCGGAGTGGTGAGCAAAATCGAAAAAGATTCCATCAATAGCGACATCAACGTCAATCCCGGAAATTCCGGCGGCCCCTTGTTTACATTGGATGGGCAAGTCGCGGGAATCACCACCAGCGTGCTGCGGAATCTGGCTTCCATTGTGCCGGTCGAAGTCGTCCGGCCTCTGGTCGAGCAAGCCAGGAAGGATATCGCGGGAGGTGCACCCCCGGCCCCGGTTCTGCTTCCAGTGGAACCTACAGACCTATTTCCCGCCGATGCGCTCCGTCAACTCCTTGTGCAAGAGAAGCTCGATACGAAACCCTACTCTCTTGACGCTGGAGAGTTTCATGTATGGTTCATCACGCCTCCGCTTAACTACTTCCTGCGCCATGAACAGGAGATGGCGGCGGCGCGTAAGGCAGCAAAGCGCTCAGGTGGCGACGATTCAACCGCTAAGCCGCCTTCGAGTGCGCTGGAGGATGCGCAGGACTACCGCCCCGTTCTCATGGTCCGGGTTCGACCGAAGTTCGGAGTGCTTTTTAAAGTTCGGTTCAAGAATGGATTCGTGCGCATGCGGCTCCTGTGCGGCGGCCAGGAGGTAACCCCGATACTGCCCGGGCGAACCGAATTCGATTTGTATGACCAGCGCGGGCGAAAGGTTGACACAACGTTTCAAGGAGACTACGAGTACGCGCCTGATACGCTAAAACCAGCCTGCGGAAACGCGGTCCTGGAGATTTATTCCGAGAAAGATCCAAATACACCTGTGAGCAGGCCGATCGATGCAGCCACCATCGAACGCGTGTGGGGTGATTTTGACGCTTTCCGGCGAGCATCCCCGGCGCCCACCGCCCCCGCTTCCAAACCTTAAGCTCTGATAGCGCGCATAGCCGGCTTCGACTGCGCGGCGCTCCTGGGCGATTTCACTTGTCCGTTTAGTGCGTTATCAGGCAATGTGGATTATTTCTCTGATTCGGGCACAAGCGCCAAGGATGCGAGAAATGGCCAGACCTCTATTCCGCTAGCTTCGAAAACCCACGCCGCTAAGAGGGCTTTCTGCGGGCACAATGCCGTATGAGCGGGTAGCCCCAGAGCACTGACAAAACTGCCCGATCGGCACTTGAGCGTTTGTAAGAAAGCTGCGCGTCGGCAGACTACCTTAGATGTAAGGGAAGGCGGGTTGATGGCGGTTATAACGTCCAATAAGGATGGGCTCTATCAGGAAACAGCCCACACTTACGGCGCAGCCCTTGAGCGGCTGGCACACGCCTACGAACGTGACCAGGACATCCGTCGGGACCTTCTGCAGGACATCCATATCGCCTTGTGGCGCAGTTTCGATGGCTTCGACGGACGCTGTTCACTCCGCACGTGGGTTTACCGCGTGCCTCACAACGTGGCCACATCGCACGTAATCAGGCAGTATCGGACTAACTCGCGATCCTTTGTCGGTCTGGAGGAATTGGAGAATATGCTCGACAATCGAGAAGCCAGACCTACCTCGGATCGGTACGAAGCTCTGGGGCAAATTCAAGCACTGATTGAGAGACTCAAGCCACTCGACCGCCAAGTCATGCTTTCCTATCTCGAAGGCATGGACGCGGCGTCGATTGGAGAGATCAGCGGGATCTCTCCAGGAAACGTGGCCACCAAAATCCACCGAATCAAGAGCTTCTTGGTTCGCCACTTTCATGAAGGAGGACGCCATGGCCGATGAATTCTCTTCGGAAGACGTGCGAGATGTGTGGCAAAAGCAGGATTCGGAATCATTCCGAATGTCCCTAGATGAGATTCGCAAGAAAAGCGAACTGCTCGACAGCTGCATTCGTAGGAGAAATTTGATCGGCCTTGCTATAGGTTTCTTCGAGGTAGTCTGGTTCTCGGTGTTTGTGTTTATTGTTCCCAACCTGGGTCACCGTATTGGATATTTCCTTCTCGCCTTAGGCTGCGGATATTTGGTTTACCAGCTTCTTTTGAACAAGCTTCAGAAGCGGGCAGCCGTCATCAGGGCAGGGGAGATGGGTAACAAGGTATCTATCGAGTTCTATCGAGCGGAACTGGGACGCCAGCGAGACTTCCATCGTGGGTCACGATTCTGGTCGCGGTTGGTGATGTTGGCGCTCGGTCCGCTCGTGTTCTTCGGCCTCGCCATAGCTCACCCCCAGAACGATCGGTTCCTGTGGCTGGTGGTGTCGGCATCGTTGTTGCTTCTGCTTCTTCGGGCGGTGCCGCTGAATCTACGGCGTGCGCGGAAGTATCAGGCTCAAATCAACGAATTAGATGCTCTTCAATGTGGGCCACAATGAAATGGATTTCGAAAGGTGCGGTCACTTGGATGTCTAGTCGCCATCGGAACCTGGGCGGATGACGGACAATCCGGAGATTATCAGGTTAGGAAAGGGTTGCCGACAATGCGGCCGATCTTTCTGTCTCGCCGGTAGGGCGCTTACGTGAACGGAGTCGTGATTCCGCTGGACGGGCAAAATTGCATCCCTTAGAGTAGCGGAATACAGTGCGCGAACTTTTGATATTGCTGATGCTGGCCCTGGCAGCACAACGCGCCCAGGAATCTTCCAGCCCGCCTCCGGATTCCACCTTGGACTATGCATTCTTCCGCGATCGCGTACAGCCCATCTTCCTGGCCAAACGCCCGGGGCACGCGCGCTGCATCGTTTGCCACGACCATGGAAGTCCCCGACTGGAAGAGCTGTCGCCTGGAGCAACGAACTGGAACGAAGATCAATCGCGCAAGAATTTCGATGCCTGGCAGCGAGTGGTGGTCCCGGGTGATCCATTGGCGAGTCGCCTGCTTATGCATCCGCTGGCCGCTGAAGCCGGTGGCGATCCCTTCCATGCCGGAGGCAAGCACTGGAATTCGCAAAACGATCCCGAGTGGCAGACCTTGGCCGCTTGGGTGCGCACCGGCGCGCCCATCTCCTCCGCGCATGCCGCTCCCGCCGCGTCTCTGGATTTTGACTTCTACCGCTCTTCTGTGGAACCGATTTTCCTAAAAGCCAGACAGCCGAATGAGGGTAGCGGAAATGCCTGCTTCACTTGTCATACGGTGCTCGCCACGCGTATGCGGCTCCAGCCGCTGCCTCCGGGAGCCACCGCCTGGACGGAAGCTCAGTCCCGTAGCAACTTCGAGATCGTCTCGCGGCTAGTGGTTCCCGGGGACCCGGCCAAGAGCCCGTTACTGCTGCACCCTCTCGCCGCGGAGGCAGGTGGCGACCCTACGCATACGGGTGGTAAATTCTGGACGTCCAGAGATAACCCGGAATGGCGGATTTTGGCGGCCTGGGTGGGCGGCCAGACAGGCACTAGCCCGGGGACAGTGATTCGGAAGACGGAACCCCAATTATGAATAGACAACGAACATTTCGCTATTTGACGCCGCTGGCCAGCTTGGCCATGGCGGTACCTTTCATGGCGATGGCAGCAGAACACGAAGCCCGAGTAATCCAAACGAATGCGGCAGGAGATAGCGTGCATGTCATCGACCCGGCCACGAACAGGGTGGTCGGGATCATCAACGATATCGAGGTTTCCCACGGGGTTGTCATCGCTCCCGATGGAAACTGTATCTACATCACCCAAGAACCCACCAGAACTTTGGACGTGGTCGATGCGCGCACCCTGCAAGTGACCAAGAGGATTCCGCTGAGCGGCCGCCCTAATAACCTCGACGTCACCAAGGACGGTCGGCGCGTATACGTAGGCATCGCGCAGTCCCCCGGCGCCGTCGATATCATCGATACCTCCACGCTTACCAATGTGAAGAGCATTCCGGTGGAGGGTGCCGTGCACAATGTGTATGTCACTCCGGACAGCCGATATGTCGTTGTCGGCTCCGTGGTGACCAGCGTCATCAGCGTGATCGATGCGCAAACCAACCAAGTAGTTTGGTCGGTGAAGCAAAGTAGCGGCATTCGTCCCATGACCTTCACCAAGAACCCCGACGGATCAACCAAGGAAATTATCGCGCAACTCTCGGACTTCCACGGGTTCGTCGTGATGGATTTTGCGTCCCACAAGGAGATCAATCGCATCACACTGCCTGATAGTACCGATCAGCAGAAAGTGACCGACGGGCTCCAAGGGTCACCTTCGCACGGTTTGGCCATCACTCCGGACGGCAAAGTGCTCTGGGCCACCAGTAAGTGGTACGAATACGTAGCGGCCTATTCGCTCCCCGGTTTCAAATTGCTTAAAGTCGTGCACGTTGGGCTGCACCCCGAGTGGCTCACCATCCCACCTGACGGCAAGGACTTATACGTGGCCGTCGCCGGCAAGGATACTACCGTGGTCGTCGATAACAAGACGATGCAGGTGGTGGCCAGCATTCCTGTTGGGGCAGTGCCCAAGCGAAATACCAGCGGCATTCTCCGAACGAAGTAACTGCAACAAGGAACTGCCTTGTTTGCTGATGTGCCCGAGTCGCTGCTTGCGAGCACTGGACTCCTCACACGGAATCATGTCCACGTACGTGCCGCGTCCATGTGGTTTGGAGGCAATTCCACCCGACCTACATCCAGGGGTGCAACCGACGTAGCGTATGATTCTGCGAGGGGAACGCGCACCCCTTCTCCGGCCGTCTACAGAACGATCAGCATTCGGATTCGCACGACACGGAGATTGCCCTTCAGTTTACAGGTAGGAAGGCGATCCAAGACCTGGGCGTTGCTACATCAGCTCTTCTATGAACGTGCGGGCCACTTCGGGAGGCACCCTGGGATCGCGATGGACTAGGGGGCCTTCGTTCAGCACCGGCTCGGCTCCGTGAAGAGTTGGGACATCGGTGCGCTCGAAGAATTTGCCGATGGGAATTTCCTCGCCCCAGAGCAGAGACTTCTCCATCGCAGCGGTCCAGTCAGCTGGGTCGTAAGTGGAGTCGTCCTCGAGTTTCTTCACGCGCGGACGGAACCACTGGTAAGTATTGTCGTGATTGTAGGTGACGCACGGGCTGAACACATCGAGGAACGAAAAGCCCTTGTGCTCGATACCTTGCTTGATCAGTTCGGTGAGATGCTTCTGCTCGCCACTGAAGCCGCGGGCGATGAAAGTGGCGCCTGCGGCGAGAGCAATCGAAATGGGATTAACAGGCGCTTCGATGTTGCCGAAAGGCATGCTTTTGGTTTTCATGCCCAGGCGGCTGGTGGGTGAGGTCTGGCCTGTGGTAAGGCCGTAGATTTGGTTGTCCATGACGATGTAGAGCAGGTCAACGTTGCGGCGCATGGAATGGACGAAATGGTTGCCGCCGATTCCGAAGCCGTCACCGTCGCCGCCGGTCACAATCACGGTTAGCTCGTGATTGGCGAGCTTGAGGCCAGTGGCTACAGCCAGGGCGCGGCCGTGCAACGTGTGCATGCCATATGTGTTGATGTAGCCAGGAAGGTTGGAGGAGCAGCCGATGCCGCTGATGGTGACAACCTGGTGGGTCGGTATCTTCAGCTCAACTAAGGCTTTTTGAAGAGCCGCGAGCACGCCGAAATCGCCGCACCCAGGACACCAGTCGGGATCGACTTTGCCTTTCAGATCGGCCATGGTCAGTTGAGTGGTACGTTGTACGCCGGTCGCCATGTGCGTTTCCTCCTCAGACCATAATCTCGTGCATGGGAACGGAGAGTTTCGTCTTGCCGGCGAGCTGGTCTTTCACAGCGTCGACAATGTGGTGAGGCATGAACGGTTCTCCGTCGTACTTGCGAATGTGGCCGCCGGGCACAAAGCTGGTTTCGCTGCGCAGGTAACGCGCGAACTGGCCGCTATAGTTGTTCTCGACGATGATGGAGTGGCGCGAGTTTTTCAGGATTTCGAGAACGGCTTCGCCATGTAGAGGCACTAGCCAGCGGATCTGGAGCTGATTGGCAGAGATTCCTTCTTCGCTGAGAAGTTCACAAGCTTCCTCGATGACTCCTTTGGTTGACCCCCAGCCAATCAGGGTGACATCGGCATCGGCCGGACCTGACAATGTGGGCGGTGGCACGGAGGCTTCAATTCCGACGACCTTGCGCATGCGCTTTTCCATCATGGCGCGGCGCTTGATGGGATTGGTGAACTCATCGCTGATAAGTACGCCGTCTTCCATGTGTTCGTCGGTGGCTGCGGTGTGAATGTGGCCGGACACGCCGGGAACAGCGCGAGGTGAAACGCCGCTGTCCGTGATTTTGTAGCGTTTATAGCCGCCATTCGTGGGAGCCGAAGCAGCACCATTTCCGTTGGCGGGGAGGATGAGTTCGCCGCGATCAATGGGCGGGCCGAAATTCAGGTCGTCCGGATGGACGCTGAGACGGCCTTCTGACAAGAGGAGATCGCAAAGCACGAGCCCAGGGCATTGGAATCGGTCCGCGAGGTTGAAGATTTCGGGGATGAGCTTGAAGCAATCGCCAATGTCCAAGGGAGCTGCGATGATCCGGGGATAATCGCCGAAGGCAGCGCCAAGCATCTGCCAGAGATCGCCCTGTTCGGTCTTCGTGGGAACGCCGGTGGACGGGCCTGCGCGCTGACAGTTGATGACCACGACGGGGGTTTCCATCATGGCGGACATGCCGAGGCCCTCGCTCATCAGGGCAAAACCGCCGCCAGAGGTGGCGCACATGGCGCGGACGCCAGAGTGAGCGGCGCCTATGGCCATGTTGATCACCCCGATTTCGTCCTCTACCTGGCGAACCATGATGCCGGCTTTACGGGCGTGCGCTGCCATCCAGTGCAGCACGCCGGTCGAGGGGCTCATGGGATAGGCGCAGTAGAACTTCACGCCTGCTGCGGCGCCACCCATGGCCATCGCGGTATTGCCACTGAGGATCGCGTAGCGATTGTCCGTCTTGGGAATCGGAACCGGGAAGGAGGCGAAGTAAGCGGCGGCGTAGTCGTAGCCAGCACGCGCCACTCCGACGTTTTCGGCGATGACGGCATCGCCTTTCTTCTTGAACTGCTCTTTGAGTACTTCCTCTACTGAGGGAAATCCGATACCCATCATGTGGAGACCGGCGCCGATCGCGAGGGTGTTCTGTGCAACTTTATTGCGCGTGATGTCAGCCAACTCGGAAACCGGAAGTGGGCAAAGTTGCACGCCCTCGGCGGCAGAGCCGGGCTTAATCGTATCGGCATTGTAGATACAAGAAGAACCGGCGGTGAGGAGGTGCAGATGGCGATCCATGCTGTCCTGGTTGAGCGGAATGAATAGGTCGATACGGTCGCCCATGTTGGTGACCTTTTCCGGGCCGGTTCGAATAGTGAGAAAGGTGTGGCCGCCGCGAATGATGGACTGGTAGGCGTTGTAGGCGTTGAGGTTGAGGCCTCGGCGGCTGAAGATCTTTGCGAAAATGTCGCCGGGGGTGGCGACCCCTTGTCCAGCTGCGCCTCCGATACCGATAGCAAAGGTCTGCTTCATCTCGCCCTCACTGACTGAGAGCCGGTCGAGCCGCGAGGACCGAACGCCCGGACCAGGCTCAGTGGAATGAATCTTGGTTTCCCGGTTGTGAGACTCCTGATCCCAAGGATCACTCGTACTTTCGGGTAGCCGGAGTATACACCTAATTCTTCCGGATGTTCTCCCCTACTAGAAATCAAGCAAAGCTACGCTGAGAAGCTCGAATTCGGGAGGACTTTGGGAGTAAAGGGCGAGGGCGAGTGACGAAGAACCAGTTCACTGAATTCATGACTGCGAAGGTACACGCTGTCCGTGGATCTAGCGAGCGCTCGCGCCGAGAGAGTAACGCTGAGAGAGTAACGCTTGTATCGACCGAGGAGTAGACGTAAGATTCCGGCGCTAATCCCCCGAAGCTTTGACAATTCGATTAGGACAGGGATGTAGGAGGTTCCAACATGCCTATCGCCAAGGAATTGACCATTCGCATGGACAATCGGCCTGGATCGCTTGGAAGAGTCTGCCGGGCGCTCTCGGACCGCAACGTAAACATCCTGGCTTTTCAATCGATCCCCTCGGAGAAAACGATCTTGGTGTGCATCGTCGTCGACGAACACGGAGCGGCGAAAGCGGTCCTGGATGCGGAAGGAATCAGTTACACGGAAGGAGAGGTTGTTCAAGCCCAACTTCCTCACGGGCCGGGCGAACTGGCTCGGGCTGCCTCCAAACTCGGCGACGCCAATATCAACGTTCACTACGCATATTGTGGTGTCGAGTCCAAAACGAATGCGCCGCTAGTGATATTTGGAGTGACCGAAGTGGGTCGCGCGGTAATGATTCTGGATCAGTCCGCTGCCGCTGCGGCAGGAAAATAGCGACGGGATACAACATGTCCCACGGGCCATCCTTGGAAGAGGCTTATTCAAACGTCCAGAGGCTATTCTCCCCATGGACTTCTGAACGCCTCTTTGGACGCCTTGCCACGTGCCGATATCCCTCCTTTTCGGCACACTCTGGACCAAGCGACATCTCCGCAAGAGAGTGATCCAAGTGCGATAGATCCTCATCAACGCGGAAGCGTTTGCTGATGAAATCGTCCGCCAATTCCTTGCGATAAATCAACTCTCCATCTGTATTGTCTCCGGAAGCAGTGAACTAAGTCCCGGTAAGAGTTGCGTAATCGGATATGTGGTTTTGGATGGTTTTCAGTTGGCAGCTATTCGATACGAATTTCTCTCGGATCGTCAACGATGATCTCCGGCAAGCCATCATACGCAGTGATCTTTCCGGTGATGCAAATCTTCTTGTCCTTGTAATCTTCCTCGGGAGTTTTGAACTTGCTTCGATTGCTGCCCCAAATTACAACGGTGAAGATTTGATTCGGATATGGTTTATCGAGGTTTAGAAAAGTAGGTTGGCCTTTTGAGGAAGCTGCGTACCTCGTACTGACAACTTCACCGCAGACCGTCGCGTTGTCTCCAAAGTGCTCTTTCGCTTCTGCTGCCGTGAGCTTCTTCTGCGCCAACGCAGCGAGCGCCAACGAACCCACCAGAGCGACTGCCAGACCGAGTTTCAAAGCCGCACGCATAAGTTCTCCCGCCTCACTTTAGTTATTTCGGAGCTCTTCCAGGATGATTAGGCCGATTGGTTTCTAGTTTTTCAAGGTCCCACAAATTCTGTTTCACGGCTCGGCCAGCCACATCCAGTGCTGCTCTCTTAGGGGAACTAAGCATGAGTATTGTCCCGTACGCGGCCCGGAGCAAGTAGGCTTGCGGAATCAATAACTAAGGAGCACGCCATCTTTTCCATTCTTCGGTAACGGCGTTAGTCGGATCTAGCTTTTTCTAGTTTTTTGACATCCTCCCCTCCGGGAACGGAGGGGATTCCTACAGGCTCTATAGGCTTGCGCATACGATGCCCTCGGTGGGTTCCTGAGCCGACGTGCTAACAG
>Ga0209446_1000322_pt1 | contig 10925 bp, 7 predicted proteins | sample BogFormECP04_OM2_FD_188242 | JGI IMG/M metagenome (GOLD analysis project Ga0209446, IMG submission 188242) | Bog forest soil microbial communities from Calvert Island, British Columbia, Canada - ECP04_OM2 (SPAdes) (version 2) | ecosystem: Environmental > Aquatic > Freshwater > Wetlands > Bog ... | reverse complement strand
TGGGAGCGGCAATCTGAATCTCGTTGTGCGCGTACACGGACGAGTTGTCAGGTTCAAATCCCGCCGGCCATTTCATGCGCGACGCTCCGCTCTTTTCCTTAGATGCCTCGCCCGTTATTTCACGGGAGAGGTTAGGTGAGGGTTCTGCGGATCGTTCGTGACGCCGACAGATCGATCCGCGCCGAGTATCCGACCGATCTCCTCCGCAACCTCCTCGGCACCCTGCAACACTTCGCTATTCCAAAATCTGAGAACTTTGAACCCTCGCGTTCGAAGCTCGCGAGTTCGCACGTCGTCATAATGCTTCCGCGCGTTCGCATGTTGTTCTCCATCAATCTCGACGATCATGCGCGCTTCAATGCAGCAGAAGTCGACGATGAACGATCCGATTGCAACCTGTCTGCGGAATTTCCAGCCATCCAACTTTCTATCCCGGAGGATAGACCAGAGCCGCTTCTCAGCTTCGGTGGAATCGCGACGCAGCGCGCGCGAACGGGTCAGCGGTTTCTTGGGGATTAAGTGTGGCGGCGTGAGGTCGGCCATCGATGGACAATCTCACGTTCGCTGGCGATGTGAAACTGTGATCAATCGCAGAACCCTCACCTAACCTCTCCCGTGAAATAACGGGCGAGGGATCAACAAAAAATTCGGGGGCTGGGATTGCTCCCAGCCCCCTGCCGTCACCACATCCGCCACCCCACCACATCGTAGGGCGCGAGTTTCTTCGCGCCTGGTTTTAGGTGGGTCCCGGAGAACTGTTCATCCACACACTGTCCGAAGACTGGCTGAATCCTTGGCCGCCGCCGATGGCAAAATCCGCGTCCGCACCCACCTCATCTTGCCAGTCTCTCGAAAACCTCCCCCTCCGCATTCTCCGGGACCCTTGAGACTCCTTCTTTATGAGCACCCACTCGTGGTGCCGCAGTTCATGCATTTGTAACAGGCGCCGTTGCGCACCATTATGCTGCCGCAGTCGGGGCATGGCGGCGCGTCGGCCTGGTTGATGAAGGCCTGGCGGATGCCGCCGTCTTTGCCGTCGCGCAAGCTGGCGATAGGAGCCATCGCGACCGCCGCCGTATCGGATTTCGCCGACAACGTTTTTTCAGACTCGATAATTCCGACTTCCCGCTTTGCCTCCTCGTCCAGAAATTTCGACGCCATCCAGCGGAACAGGTAGTCAATGATCGACTTGGCGTATGGAATCTGCGGATTCTTGGTGAAGCCCGACGGCTCGAAGCGCATGTGCGAGAATTTGTCGACCAGGAACTGCAGCGGAACGCCGTACTGCAGCGCGAACGAAATCGCCGTCGCAAACGAGTCCATCAGGCCCGAGATGGTCGAGCCCTGCTTCGACATCGTGACGAAAATTTCGCCGGGCGTGCCGTCCTCGTACATGCCGACGGTGATGTAGCCTTCGTGGCCGGCGATATCGAATTTGTGCGTGATCGATTTGCGCTCATCGGGCAGCTTGCGCCGCTGCATCCGATCGTCGGCCGCCGCCATCGCCGCCGCTGCGACCGCCTCCACCGCCTTTTCAGTCTTGCCGGTGTTGAGCGGCTGCGTGCGCTTGGAGCCGTCACGGTAAATCGCGACCGCCTTGATGCCGAGCTTCCACGCCGTCACGTAAGCCTCGGCCACTTCGTCCACGGTCGCTTCTGCGGGCATGTTGATGGTCTTGGAAATCGCACCCGAGATGAACGGCTGCACCGCACCCATCATCTTGATGTGGCCGTTGTAGTGAATGGTGCGAGCGCCGGCGCGCGGCTTGAAGGCGCAATCGAAAACCGCCAGATGCGCGTCCGCCAGTTGCGGCGCACCTTCGATCGTTTCGTTCTCGTCGAGGTACTCGACGACTTCCTGCACCTCTTTCGAGTCGTAGCCCAGGCGCCTCAGCGCGCGCGGCACCGTGCCGTTGACAATTTTCAGCATCCCGCCGCCGACCAGCTTCTTGTACTTGATCAGCGCGATGTCGGGCTCGATGCCGGTCGTGTCGCAATCCATCATGAAGGCTATCGTGCCGGTCGGCGCGATAACCGTTGCCTGCGAGTTGCGGTAGCCGGCGTTGGTGCCCAGCTGCAGCGCGGTGTCCCATGAGTCGCGCGCGGCGCGCAGCAGGTCGAGCGGAACGTAAGATGGATCGAGCTTGTAGGCGGCGGCCTTGTGGCGCTCGATCACTTTCAGCATCGGCTCGCGATTGGGCGCGTAGCCGGCGAACGGACCCATCTGCTCGGCGATGCGCGCCGACTGCAGGTAGGCCTCGCCCGTCATCAGCGCGGTGATCGCGGCGGCGTAGCTGCGGCCCTGGTCGGAGTCATAAGGCATCCCGAGCGCCATCAGCAACGCGCCGAGATTTGCGTAGCCGAGGCCGAGCTCGCGGAACGCGCCGGCGTTCTTGGCGATCTCGTCGGTCGGATACGAGGAGTTGTCGACCAGGATATCCTGCGCCGTGATCATTACGTCGACGGCGTGGCGGAATGCGCGCACGTCGAACTCGCCGCGATCGTCGATGAACTTCATCAGGTTGAGCGACGCAAGATTGCAGGCCGAGTTGTCCAGGTGCATGTACTCGCTGCACGGATTCGACGCGTTGATGCGTCCGCTGGCGGGGCAGGTGTGCCAGAGGTTGATGGTGGTGTCGAATTGCATGCCGGGATCGCCGCATGCGTGCGCGGCCTCGGCAATCATCTGCAGCACCTTGCGCGCGGGACGGGTCTCGGCCACCTCGCTCGACTTGACGAAGTGCGTCTGCCATTCGCCGTCGTCGAGCACCGCCTGCATGAAGCCGTCGGTCGCGCGCACGGAGTTGTTGGCGTTCTGGAAGAACACCGAGCCGTATGCGGGGCCGTCGAGCGAGGAGTCGTAGCCCGCCTCGATCAGCGCCCACGCCTTGCGCTCTTCTTCGACTTTGCACTTGATGAAATCGACGATGTCGGGATGGTCGGCGTTGAGCACGACCATCTTGGCCGCGCGCCGCGTCTTGCCGCCCGACTTGATCACGCCTGCGCTCGCGTCGGCCGCCTTCATGAACGACAACGGTCCCGATGCGGTACCGCCCGACGAAAGTTTCTCGCGGCATGAGCGCAGCGCCGACAGGTTGACGCCGGCGCCGGAGCCGCCTTTGAAGATCATGCCCTCGTTGCGGTACCAACTCAGGATCGAATCCATGCTGTCGTCGACCTTGAGGATGAAGCACGCGGAGCACTGCGGCTTGGCCTCGATGCCGACGTTGAAATACACGGGGCTGTTGAACGAGGCCTTCTGATTGAGGAGCAGGCAGGTGAGCTCGGCGTGGAAAGTTTCGCGCGCGTCGGCGTCGGCGAAATAATTCTGCTTGTCGCCCCATCCGGCAATCGTATCGACCACGCGCGAGATGAGCTGGCGCACGCTGGTCTCGCGCCGCGGCGTGCCGAGCGGTCCGCGAAAATATTTCGAGACGACGACGTTGGTGGCGGTCTGCGACCACGCGCGCGGCACTTCGACGTCCTTCTGCTCGAACACGACGCGGCCATCTTCGCCCGAGATGACGGCGCTGCGCATATCCCATTCGACCTGCGAATAGGGATCAACGCCCGCAGTGGTGAAGAACCGCTCGAGCGCGATGCCACGTCCGGGCGCGGCGGAATTGACCGGAGCGGCATTGGGAGCCGGTGCGCGGTCGGTTGTTTTTGGCTTGGTATCCATCTCAAAATCCATCGCTCCCCCGCCCATCACCACTCCTCCACAACCTAAGTTACATGCCCATTAAGCCCGCGTTCAGTTCTCGTAGCGTCGCCATCGCTGTTACGACGACTTTCAAGCAATCCTAGAGTCTCCAAATGCTGTCGTGGGCGACAATATGCGCGCCCCTAGCGCGGTCTGTCAAGCCCCGACCCCCTACAGGTAGTGTATAGGAAGTTGTTCACAACCCATATATTAGGTTGTTGATAAGTTTTGGTAAATGTTCGCTCCTATTAAAAATTGTGACTGATCGATGAATTTGTATTAGCTGTGCTCATTCGAACGGAGGTCAGTCGAGGCTCGGCGGTCGTCCCTGACCATACGGTCGGTATGCGTCGCGCAGCTGCTGGCGCTATCCTCAAATGCTCATGCCGAATCGACGCCACAAGGCTCCCGAACAGATCGGTGCCGCGATGCAGCCGCTGCTCGATCGAATCGATCGCGAGGGTCACTTCGCGATCGTGCGCCTCGCGAAAGCGTGGCCCGAGATCGTCGGCGAGACGATCGCGCGGCGCACGGAAATCGTCTCGTTAAAATTTCACACCGCGGTCGTGAAAGTGTCGGGCGCGATGTGGATACAAGAACTCAACCTGATGAAATCGCAAATCCTCACGCGCGTGAGCGAGCGTGTCGGCGATGACGCGGTGCGCGAAATCCGCTTCGTGCAAGGCCGTCTGAGCCGGCGCGAGCGCCCGAAATTGCGCACGGTGCCGCGTGCGACGCGAAAATCAATCGAGCTGCCCGAGTTGAAAGACCCCGAGTTGCGGAAAGCATTCGAGCGCCTGATCGAGGCCTGGGGCCGCGCCTCGCGATGAAGAAGTGCGTAAACGGAAACGCAACGATTTACGTCTAAAATAGCGTGAATCCGCCGTTGGCCGGGTTCGTACTAGATAACTGAAGATAATCATTCGTGGCGTTCGAAGAATCAAAGCAGGATCGCATTCTGCACGTGCTCAACCGGCTCGCGTTCGGGCCGCGGCCCGGCGATTTCGAGCGGGTCAGCGCGGTTGGTCCCGAGCGCTACGTGCAGGAGCAGTTGCATCCAGAGACGATCGCGATTCCCGGCGATCTGTCGGAGCGCGTCAACGAACTGCACACGCTTCACATGTCGCCGATCGCGCTGTTCATCGAGTACCAGCGCCCGATTAACGAGGCGCGCAAGACCGCCAAGGCCGAGGCCGGCGGCGACAAGGCTGCAATCGACAAGACTGCGATCAAGGACGCGACCAAGGATTTGAGAATCCGGCAACGCATCGTCATGCGCGAGGCGGTCGAGGCGAGGATGATGCGCGCGATCGAAGGACCCCGGCAGTTGCAGGAAGTGATGACCGCGTTCTGGTTCAACCACTTCAATATTTTCGCGGGCAAGGGCCTCGACCTCATCTGGACTGGCGCGTTCGAGGAGACCGCCATTCGCCCGCATACGTTCGGCAAGTTCCGCACGCTGCTCGGCGCGACCGCGCATCATCCGGCGATGCTCTTCTACCTCGACAACTGGCAGAACACCGCGCCCGGCAGTCCCGGCTCGAAGGGCAAGTTCGAGGGAATCAACGAGAACTACGCGCGCGAGCTGATGGAGCTGCACACGCTCGGCGTCAACGGCGGCTACTCGCAGGCCGACGTTATCGCGCTCGCACACATTCTCACGGGATGGGGCCTGCCCAAGGGTGGCGGCGGTAATGGTGACGGCAAGCGCATGCGCGGCGACGGCGGCGGCATGGCGGGTGGCGAGATGGGCGGCGGCGGGATGGGCGGCGGATTATTTCCATTCATGCGACGCCGGCGGAATTTCATGCCGCCTGCGATCGATCCGAGCGGATTCTATTTCGACGAATCGCGTCACGACTTTTCAGAAAAAACTTTTTTGGGGCACCGAATCGAAGGCGGCGGAATCGACGAAGGCGAGCATGCGCTCGATATCCTGGCGCGCAGCCCCGCGACGGCGAAGCATCTGAGCTTCAAGCTGGCGCAATACTTCGTCGCCGACGATCCGCCCAAGGCGCTGGTCGAGCGGATGGCGAATCGCTACCTCGCGACCGACGGCGAGACGCGCGCCGTGCTCGAGACGATGTTCGCCAGCGCGGAATTCTGGGACCCGCGCAACTACGGCGCGAAATTCAAAACGCCTTACGAGTACGTCGTCTCGTGCGCGCGCGCGACCGGCGTGCCAATCCGCAACTACCGGCCGCTGTACGGCACGATGCAGATGCTCGGGATGCCGCTGTACGCCTGTCAGACGCCCAACGGCTACGCCAACACGCAGGACATGTGGCTGAATCCCGACGCGATGATGATGCGGCTCAGCTTCGCGACGGCGCTCGGCTCAGGAAATCTGCCGCTCGAGAATCCGCCGTTCGAAGAAGACGCCAATAGCGGCAGCGGCGGTGAGATGCGTCCGGAGCCGCCGGCGGTCATGCGAAACGGCGGCGGCAAAGTGAATATCAATTTTGATCCGGGGAAGCACGGACCCAAGATGACGCCGCCCGATCCCGCGCAGCTCGCGGCGACGCTCGGCGAATATTTTTCACCGGCAACTGCCAACGCCGTCGAGGCGTCGCCAACGAATCTGCGCGCGCCGCTGATTCTCGGCAGTCCCGAGTTCATGAAGCGCTGAGAGAGTTTATTATGAGTAAAAATCTTCAAGATCCCGCAGCGTGCATCGCATGCAATCCTGGCGCGGCGACGCCTCTCAGCCGGCGAGCGTTTTTGCGACGCGCTGCCGTGCTGTCGGCCTCGGGAATCGTGCTGCTCAGCCCGCATGCGTGGGCGGCACGCTCGCTCGATTCGAGCAGCAAGCGCCGGCTGATCGTCGTCTTCCTGCGCGGCGCGGTTGACGGCCTCAACGTAGTGGTGCCGCATGGCGAGTCGGCCTACTACGACGCGCGCCCGACCATCGCCATCGGACGTATGGGCGCGGGCGACGGCGTGATCGATCTCGACGGTTACTTCGGACTGCATCCTGCCCTCGCGCCGATGGACGCGCAGTGGCGCGACGGCACGCTCGCGTTCGTGCATGCGTGCGGCTCGCCTGATCCGACGCGTTCGCATTTCGACGCGCAGGATTTCATGGAGAGCGGCACGCCCGGCGTCCGCACCACTCAAGATGGCTGGCTGAATCGCACGCTCGCCGCTATTCCGGGGACGCATGGCCCGACCGAGGCGCTGAGTCTCGGGCCGACGGTGCCGCGGATTCTGAGCGGCAGGGTACCAGTCGCGAATATCGCGCTCGGGCGCGCGGCAGAGCGGCCGATGCCGATGGATCGGCCGGTCATCGAAGCGGCATTCGACAAGATGTACGTCGGCAACGATTCGATCAGCCGCGCTTATCGCGATGGACGGCAGGCGCGCATGCGCCTCGTCAGCGAACTGACGCAGGACATGACCGAGGCCAATGCCGGCGCGCCATCGCCGCAGGGTTTCTCCGATGACACCGATCGGCTCGCCCGTCTGATTGGCCGCGACCCGACTATTCGCGTCGCCTTCATGGCGCTCGGCGGCTGGGATACGCATGTCAGCGAAGGCGCTGCGACCGGTCAGCTCGCGGGACATCTGAAGCCGCTGGCCGAGGGCCTCTCGAGTCTCGCCAAGTCGCTCGGCCCGAACTACCAGGACACTGTCATCCTCGTGATCTCGGAATTCGGCCGCACGATGCACGAGAACGGCAACGGCGGCACCGATCACGGACACGGCAACGTGATGTGGGTGATGGGCGGGCCAGTGAAAGGCGGCAAAGTTTACGGCCGCTGGCCCGGACTCTCAACCGCGAGCCTCTACCAGGAGCGCGACCTCGCCGTGACGACCGACTTCCGCGAACCAATCGCGGCCGTCCTGCGCTCGCACATGCAGTTTTCCGACGCGCAGATCGATCGAGTGTTCCCCGGCCGCCCTCGCATGAGCAGCAACGCCGCCGGCTTGATCAAGGTGTGAAAATCGCGCACGCGTTTGCGCTGCATGCTGATACTCGCGAATAATCGCGGGCATGGAATATGACGTTGTTGTTCGCAATGCCGTCGTGGTCGACGGCAGCGGAGCGCCGCGCTTTCGCGCCGATGTCGCGCTCAAAGATCGCAAGATTGCCGCGCTGATCGATCCCGCCGACGCCGCGAGCGCATCCGGCGCGCGCGAGATCGATGCGACCGGACTCGCAGTGGCGCCGGGCTTCATCGATTTGCATTCGCATTCCGACTGGGTGCTCCCGATTGCCGATCACGGGCAAATCCTCAAGCCGTTTCTGCTGCAGGGCGTGACGACCTTTGTCGGCGGCAACTGCGGCTTTTCGGTGGCGCCGGTGATGCGCGAGCGGCAGCGGATGCTCGACGAGTCAGGCCGCCTCTGCGCCGAGCGCACCTTCGACTGGGGTTGGGACGACGTCGCCGGCTTCGCCACGTTCCTGAAGCGCCAGGGACTCGCGCTCAACGTCGCGCATCTGGCGGGGCATGGCAGCATTCGGCTGAGCGTGATGGGCTCGAGCGCGGCCGAGCCGTCGGCGGATCAGTTGCGCGCGATGAGTGCGATGGTCGAGCGCGCGATGGCCGACGGTGCGGTCGGCATGTCGTGCGGGCTCGGATATTTCCCGGGCATGATCGCGAAGCCGGCCGAGCTGGCTGCGCTGGCGCGCGTGGCCGCGGCCGCGGGCGGCGTGCTGACGTCTCATCTGCGCGCGTACTCGGAGCGTTCGCTATTCTTCGACAGCACGACCCCGCACAACATCCTGGCCGTGCGCGAGATGGCGACCGTCGCGCGCGAGGCCGGCGTGCCGCTGCAGGTCTCGCATCTGATCTTCGTCGGCCGGCGCTCGTGGCGCACCGTCGACGACACGATTGCCGAGGTCGAGCGTCACCATAGCGACGGCGTCGATATCTCGTTCGACACCTTTCCCTACACCTGCGGCAACACCACCATTCGCGTGATCTTCCCCGCGTGGTCGCAGACTGGTCTCGAGGCGCTGCTCGATTCGACGGACGGATGGGCGAAATTGCGCGACGGATTCCAGCCGCTCAAGACCTTCATCGCCGATTCGGTCCAACTCATGTGGGCGGTCAAGCCCGAGCTCAGTTATCTCGAAGGCAAGTTCTTCGGACAGATCGCCGATGAGCTGAAACTCGATCCGGTCGACGCGTACCTGACTGTGACTCGCGAGAGCGGAACCCGTGCGCGCGTGCTGAATCATCTATACAGCGGCGACGACTTCGGCGACGAGCATGCGCTGCAGCAAGCGATGAAGCATCCGCTGAACCTGTTCGAGATGGACACGATTCTGACCTCGCACGGCCATCACAATCCCGCGAGCTTCGGTACCTACCCGCGAATCCTCGGGCACTATGTACGCGAGATGAAACTGCTGACGCTGGAAGATGCGGTGCACAAGGCGACCGGGATGGCGGCGAAGCGGATGCGCCTCGGCGCGCGCGGCCTCGTGCGTCCCGGCTACTCGGCCGACCTGGTGATCTTCAATCCCGACACGATCGGATGCGCCGCCGATTCGAGAACGCCAACGCTGGCGCCGGTCGGAATCGAACACGTGATGGTCAACGGAACCGCAGTCGTGGCGGACGGCAAATGGTGCGGGGACGGCGTGATGGCCGGTGAGTGGATCGGGAGGAGCAATTGAGACGCGGTTAGCGCTCCAAGTCCTCCAACTTTTTGTCCATCTCGCGCAGCTTGGCGAGCTTCTGGTCGGTCGGCACGTTCTCGGTGCTCGTGTTGGCTGCCACTGTTTTCTGACGCTCGGTCGGTAACTCGCCGCTTACTTTTGCCAGCGCTTCCTTCGCCAGCCGCCGGACCATCGGGCTCTGATCCTGCGCAACGACCTCGTTGAGCAGCGGGACGGCCTGGTCGCTGCCGATTTCGCCCAGCGCGAAGACGGCGGTACCGCGTCCGCGCTCGTCTTCATCCTCGCCCAGGTACTGCATCACCGGCGTCACGCCCTTCGCATCGCCGATTCTGCCCAGCGCCGCCACCAGGTGGAGCTTGACGATAGGTTCGGTCGAGCGCAGGAAGAGCATCGAGGATATCGGCGGCACGGCGTCATTGGCCTCGCGCGCACCGAGGATGTCGACCGCCTTTATCTTGACCCGCACGTCGGGATCGGAAAGCGATGTGATCAGGATCTGATTGACCTCGGGGTCCTGCAGGTTCCGAAGTTTCTCGAGCTCCGAGACGCGCACGGTGGGATCCGCGTCCTTGAGGCCGAGCTTCACATCCTTGATGATCTTGAAGGGAGTTTCCTGCGCCGCGTTGGTCGCAATATCGTCGACGCCCGCCTTCACGGAGCTTTGATGCGACATTGGACTGGAACTGAGCGCGCTGCCCAACCCCTGCCCGCCGTACTGCGCAAACGCCAGGTGCGGAACGGCCAGCGCGATGCCAAGGGCGAAGGTCGCAAATACATTTCGGGTCATAATCATTTCCCCCACCTCCGCGATCGGCCAGAATTATTGGTGATCATGAGAGACATTGCAAGGAACCCCACTGCCAGAGCGAGACGCCGCAATGCGCTCGTGGGCCTTGTGCTGGCAGCGTTGATGGTGACCGCAGGCGCGCTCACGCGGCCTCTGCTCGCGGCGGACGCGTCGGACTCGAGTCCATCCGCGGCGGCTCAGCCGGCGCACAAGCATAAGCATCGCCACCTGCCGACCCCGGCGCCGACGCCGATGGCGCTGCCGCCCGAGGTCAAAGCGAAGGTGCCTGCGTACAAGCCGGGGCCGATACCGTTTCACGACGGCGAGCAGTTGATGTTCCAGGCGACGTGGGCCGGAATTCCGGCGGCGCAGGCGCGCATCGAATTCCACAAATCGCAGAAGGATCGCTGGATCGGCGAAACCTGGATCGAGACCAACGCCTTCGCCGATCTGTTCTACAAGATGCGCGATTATATGAAGGAGAGCATGGCCTCCGACACGCTTCACTCGAGCGGCGTTTACCTGGTCCAGCACGAAAATTCGCGGCTCAACTACTACGACGTGACGATGGATCGGCCGGCGCAGATGGTCACGATGACCAAAAAAAATCACAAGGGCACGACCAGCAGGGAGTACATCGCGTCGGACCCGTGGGGGCCGATTTCGGGCGCGATGATGGCGCTGACGCAGTCGTTCGAGCCCGGCAAGACTTACGCCTTCGACGTTTTCAGCGGCAGCCAGCGCTACGTCTTCGCGTTCGAGGTCGAGCAGCGCGAGAAGATTCACCTCGCGCTCGGCGATTTCGAC
>Ga0209446_1000320_pt1 | contig 10952 bp, 8 predicted proteins | sample BogFormECP04_OM2_FD_188242 | JGI IMG/M metagenome (GOLD analysis project Ga0209446, IMG submission 188242) | Bog forest soil microbial communities from Calvert Island, British Columbia, Canada - ECP04_OM2 (SPAdes) (version 2) | ecosystem: Environmental > Aquatic > Freshwater > Wetlands > Bog ... | reverse complement strand
GGGTTTGTGCGGGAGGACCAGTTCAACTACTATCCCAGCTCGAACCCCTTTAACGATTTGGCTCCGGACCTCCAAGCCCAGACCTTTGGTCAGAACCGGAAGCTCACTAATGTCGGCCTCCGTTCTGATATCTCTTACGTGAAGGGCATTCACAACATCAAGGCGGGAGCAACGTTTGAACATACGTTCCTCACAGAGAATGACAAGATCGGCATCGTCGATCCGACGTATCTGTCGTTGTTCAACGATCTGGATGCAAACGGCAACGCAATTCCCGGAACTACGTGCCTGGATGCAGCTGGGAACCCCATTGCCGCTCCATGCACAATCCTTGCACCCTTCGACTTGACGCGCGGAGGAGGTCTAGCTTCGTTTCACGGCCACACGGACGTGAAGGAAGTCGCGCTGTATGTCCAGGATACGATTACCAAAGGGAATTGGTCCTTCAACCTGGGCATCCGAGGAGACCTTTACCGAGGAATAAGCCACGCGACGCAGGCAGAGCCAAGGCTTGGTATTGCCTACAACATTAAGCCGACCAATACGGTGCTTCGGGTATCTTACGCCCGCACTCTAGAGACTCCGTTCAACGAGAATCTGGTGATTGGCAGTACAGGGTGCGGCGATCCGGTGATCAGGTATATTGCGCCGCCGCCGAATCTGCCATGCAACCTGGGAGCAATTGATCCGGGCTACCGCAATGAATTCCACGCCGGAATCCAACAAGCCTTCAAGAAATATCTGGTTGTGGACGCCGAGTACATCTGGAAGTACACGCACAACGGCTTCGACTTCGGTGTCGTGGGCGCCACTCCTCTAACCTTTCCGATCGAATGGCAGAGGAACAAGATCCCTGGATACGCGATCCGCGTGAGCGTGCCGGACTACCATGGGTTCACCGCCCTCGTGTCCATGTCCGGCGTGGCGGCACGATTCTTCCTGCCGCAAGTCGCTGGGATACCGATTATCCCGGTGGGGAACAGCGTGTTCCGCATCGACCATGACGAGATCTTCAACCAGACGACACATGTGCAATACCAGCCGTTTAAGCGCTTGCCGTGGGTCTCGTTCAATTGGAGATATGACAGCGGCCTCGTCGCTGGCGCGCTGCCGTGTTTCGCTGCAACCGCAACATGCGCGGCTGCAACACCTGTTGCAGCTGGGGGAGCAAACACCAATCCCAACCTCGGGCCAAACCAAGTGGCCTTGGTAAATGGCATCACTGGGTTGCCCCTGACTGCTGATCAGGAGTTTCAATCCGGGCTCACTTGCGACGGCAAGCTTGCCGCTCCAAGCCCCCTTGGAGCGGCACTTGCCACGTGCGATGCGGCAGGGTTGGGATCCATATACCTCAAGGTGCCGGCGCCAGGGAAAGAGAACGACGACCACAATCCGCAGCGCGTCGCGCCGCGCAGCCTGTTTGACGCCAGCGTGGGAGAGGACAATCTCTTCCACGGAGACCGTTACAAGTGGAGTTTGCGGTTCACCGTGATCAACCTTGCGAACAAAACCGCGCTGTACAACTTCCTTTCCACTTTCAGCGGAACGCACTACGTCACGCCGCGCTCCGAAACCCTTGAGTTGGGCTTCCATTTCTAGACGAATGGAGAGGGTCAGCCTGGATGTCTAACTAGCGAAGTCTCGACGGCCAAACGGATGACGGAAACTAGTGAAACCGGAAAGAACGGCGCTTTCGTGAGCAGGCCTCTCGCGAAACGGGAGAAGCCTGGGCGGAAGTATGCCGGGATCCGAGAGTGGCAGACGGAGCTCTCGATATCCCGGCTCTTTCGCACCAGCATACGACTGCAAACGGCGTTTGACCGCTGCTTCAACGAATTCGGGATGACGGCGCAGGAAGCAGCAGTTCTCGTGCACTGTGCGGAAGAAGGAGAGACCTCGGCCGGAAAGCTCGCGAGGGTCATGGGCAGAGACAAAGGCAAGATCACTCGCTTTGTTGACCGGCTCGAAGCGAGCGGTCTTGTTTCGCGCAGGAATGACTCCCGCGACCACCGGCTATTGATCATCAAGGCGACTAGCAAAGGACTCCGTTTTGCGCCGCAATTGAAGACGAGGTTCGAGGAAGTTCGCAGCCAATTCTTCGAGGGCGTCTTGAACGTCGACATCGACAAACTGGAGACCGTACTCTCGCAGCTGCACGCCAACGCCGAGCGGCTTTGTGCAGCAGAGAGGGTTCACAAACCCGCACAGAGTTAGGAGACTAAGAGCGGCGGGATCAGCCTCAGTGTTGGGAGTGCGTCGGGATGAATAGCATCTGCGTGTCTGGACAAGCCTATCCCCGAAAGAAGCGCCATAGGCTGGTGCTTAGCGCAAGTCTGCTCCTCGGCGGACATTTTCTCTTCTCAATGCATCTAAATGCGACGAGCGTGGTCGCTTTGGTCGATCGCGCAAATCACAGGCTGGTGATTGCAGCGGATTGCCGGGTTAGTCGGGGGCTCCGTCCGGTCTCAGCCTGCAAGATCATTCAGGAACCTGGGTGTACGGTAGCGATGGCCGGACTTTACGAAGAGGGGAACTCTGACTTTCATTTGCGGGAATACATTCGTGTGGCTTGCCGTGAACCGGGAGACCTGCGGTCAAAAGCGGATGCGTTTCTTCGAATTGCCCGACGGCCATTCGAGGAGGCAGTCATCGGAATCCGGAAAGGTGACCCCGCGTACTTCGCGAACACGATCGCGAACAAGCCGACGGAGGTGATTTTTGGGGGAATCCAGGGTGGTGAGCCCGGGTTGATTGTCAGGGGTCTGGAGGCCGATTCCGCTGGGAAGATCAGGGTCGAGCGGTTCGAGAGTACGGCTCCCTCATACGGGCGGATTGGCTACTTTATAGGACTTAACGGACACATCCGTTCGTACATCCAATCTCACCCAAACTGGGCAAAAGCGGATTATGCCCAGCTCGCACCCAGATTCGTGGAGTTGGAGATTGAGGCACACCCTGACCTCGCCGGACTTCCCGTTTCGGCACTGGAAATTGACAATAAGGGGGTTGTCGTCTGGCTGGACAAAGGCGCGTGCGACGCCCGCCAATCCGACTGACCAATCACACTAAGGAACGCGCTAATAACCAGAGTTCCGAGCGGCCAGAACATGACTCTATTTCCAAAGGCAATTCTCCGGCTCGCAGCAAATCTCGTTTCCGTTGGCAGTCCATTGCATCTGCTCGCCCGAGACTGGGCAAAATGCTGTGCTTTGCTCTTAGTATTTGTGATTGCGGCTTTCCCAGCGTTTGGACAAGGCACGCGCGCTAGCGCCGACAAGACGCAGACCGGGTCCATCCGCGGCACCGTTTCCACCAAGCAAGAGGACGCTTCGTCTGATTTATCGGGAATTAGCGTAAACCTGAGTACAGTTCCGCCCGATGGAAACCCCCTCTCTGCGAATACAGATGACGCGGGGCACTACGAGTTCAAAGGCCTCAAAGCTGGAAAGTACACGATTTCGGTAAGCCAGCAAGGGTTCAAGCCGGTAACAAAAACGGTTTCAGTTGCTCCAGGACAGACAGCGGTTCAAGACATCGCGCTCGAACTGGAGGCGGTGACGGAAAAAGTCGAGGTTAAGGAACAGACTCAGGTCATTTCAACGGAGAGCGTTGCCAACCCAGAGGCCACTGTAACCCACCGCGAACTGGTTGCTTTGCCCACCCCGGAGGAAAAGATCCGGGAAGTGATTCCCATTACTCCGGGAGTGATAAAAACGCAGGACGGGAAACTCACGTTCAAGGGTGCTGACGAAAATCAGAGCCTGTTTCTGGTGAATTCCGCGCAGACGGCCGATCCGGTGACCGGGAGCTTTTCCATTGCGGTCCCCACGGATGCCGTGCAATCGTTCGCCGTCTATAAAACGCCCTATAACGCGGCACTCGGAAGTTTCTCGGGCGGATTGACAACCATTGAGACCAAGCCCCCGGCAGAGAAATGGAATTTCTACGTAAAGAATTTTGTGCCTTCCGTTCTTGGCAAGAACGGCTCGATGGTGGGAATCGCTCAAGCGACGCCTGGCGTTGACTTTGGAGGACCGCTGATCGAGGGCAAGCTGTTCTTCTCGGAAGTTTTCCAGTACGACATGAAGAAGACCACGGTTCGCGGGTTGCCGTGGCCAGACGACATCACCAAGAAACAGGGATTTAACTCTTTTACGACTTTCGAGTTCGTTCTTTCGCCCAAACAGATCGTGACTCTTACGGTCAACGCTTTCCCACTACGTCAGCAGCGCGTCGGCATTAATGCTCTCGTTCCGGAGCCGGCCTCGAACGACTTGAATCAAAAGGGCATCGCTACACATTTGTCCGACAAGTACCAACTGGATTCCGGAGCGATTTTCAGTGTGATCTCGCAGTACACGCGGTTCGACAGCAATGCTCATGGCGAAGGATTAGATGACATGCTGATCACGCCGCAAGGCTGGGGCGGAAACTTTTTCAACCAATGGTCCAGGAGAGGCAAGCAGTTCCAGTTTCTGCCCAGCTATCAATTTGCGGAGAAACACTGGCTGGGGAAACACGAGATCCATGTGGGCGTGGATTTAAACTATCGTTCTTATTCCGGCGTGACCACGTCTCATCCAATTCAACTCCTCGAGCAGGACGGCACGTTAGATGAGGAGATCAACTTTCAGCCAACTGGAGCTCAGAATACATCCGATACGGCCGTTGCCGAGTTCGTGCAGGATCATTGGATACTAAACTCCCACTGGACGGTCGATGCGGGAGCGCGTTTGTCCAGCGAAACCTCTGGTTGGTCCGCGGCGTTCGCACCGCGCGTTGCTATTGCCTACTCTCCGAATAAGGACGGCAAAACCGTAATTCGAGCGGGAGCGGGCTTGTTCTATAGCATGCTGCCTCTGCTAGCAGCCGACTTTGACGTGAACCCGACTCGTGTGGTGAGCCTGTTTAATCCCACCGGGCAATTGATCGGGCCGCCTGTAACGTACACCAACGCCTACGTGGGCGGGGTGAATCCGCTAACTACTGGAATCCTGCCGCAGGGACCGGGCACAACGCCGCGCAATTTCACGTGGAATCTCGAGGCAGATCGCGAGTTGCGGAGAAACGTGGTGTTGCGGGTCGGGTACATCGACAGCCACACGACTTACTTGTTTGTGGTCAATCCCTTCACCGGTGCGCCGGGCGAGAACTCTTTCCTCGGTCTCACGAACTCAGGTTCCTCCCACTATCGCGAGGTGGAGAGCACCGTGCGCTTCACCGTTCATCAGAACAATGAGGTGAACGCATCTTATATTTGGAGCCGCACGCGGGGAGATTTGAATAACCTTTCCGACGCTACGATTCCGTTCCTGCAGCCCGTCATCCGGCCAAACGTCTACGGCATTCTGCCTTCCGATGTCCCCCAGAGAGTCGTCACTTGGGGGGTTTTCTCCTTGCCGAAGAAGTTCACGTTCAGTCCCATCCTCGACGTGCACAGTGGCTACGCGTATTCGAATGTGGACGTGCTGCAGAACTATGTGGGCACGCCTAATGGTCAGCGCTTCGCCACGTATCTCTCGTTGGACGTAAAAATCTACCGCGTCTTCCAGGTTCCTTTTCTTGGAGCGAAAAGCGGCAAAATCCATCACATTCGGCTGGGATTCTATTCGCTCAACGTCACAAATCACGGCAATTTCAATGCCGTGTACAACAATGTGACGGCGCCAAACTTCGGGCAATTCGTCGGGTTCCTCGATCGCCGCGATGGAGCGGTTATTGACTTCATAGACTGAGCTGCCCTCTTCACGACCTCTCAATTACGGATCTGTATGGTGGCTTCGCGGGTTTTTCTCACGCGCAAAACCCATCGGATGAGCAAACACGCGAATATCAGCGGAGGTCCAAGCAAGACAACGGCTGCAAGTATTTCAAACCACGTATACCTGTATTTCGAATAGACGACGCTGATCCGCTCCATACTCAAAGCGATTCCCAATTGCTGCGCCTTGTCGCGCAACGCCACATACGTTGGGAAAGTCTCGCGCTTTCCTGTTCTGGTGTCCAAAAGGAAGTAGGACTCTATGTAGTCGTCCTTTGACGCGAACTGGTAGGCATGGCCGTCACGCCCCCCGAGTATGTAGGGTCCGGATAGCTGAAGAAATCTTACGCCGCTGATTGAGTCTTCGTCCTCTGCAACGCCGTCCCATCCCTGTGTTTTCGGATTAAACACCCACCCTTGCTCAGTCTCGTCGATCATCAAGAGCGCGTAGCCGTCGGGGAGGGGGCACTGCCACGTGTCCCCCAAGCCAGGGTCACGATGAAATACAAATTGGTTGACCGCGGCCTGGGAAAAGAAAACGACCCCGGCCCACCCGAGACACAGAAAGGGGAAAACGCTTGCAGCGAGAATCACTCTCTTACGGCCCTGCCCGACTCCGCGCGTGAGAAGAGCCGTCGTTCCGCCAAGAATAACTGCCCCGATGCCGGCCAGTATTGCGCCGGCCACAGCCCAAATTAAGAGAACGAAGCCTATCCCCATTATGCCCGCCAGAACTGAGAATGGCATAGCGGACGGCGTTCGCGGCCAGCCGCCGCTTGGAACTGTTCCAGCGAAGTAACGTGGGAGGCCGCGGAAAACTCTATTGCCTAGCGATACATGCGCACTTCACGGACCTGGGCATTTTTGAATGGGCATTCGGCCCTGCTAGAATATGAATCGGAGCGGTCCTTCGAAGCAAGTGAGGGAGCGAAAGCTGTTTGAACCAATGACGAATCTCTGAGGAGCCGCGGATAGACAGCCCGTGTGCACGGCCTGTCCCGCTGGCACGTCTTTGTCGCTGGAGTTACTCGCTGCAAGCCGGCGAATCGAGACGGACGAGCGGGGCAGGAAAGCCTAACGGTTGGCTCGTGGCGCCCACCTAATTCAGAGGTTCACGGCCTAGCTCCCCACGGCCAAGCAGTCCGCTCTATTTTTGTATCAGCGAGCCCTGATAAGCATGCGCATACTTTTTATTGGAGACATTGTCGGTTCGCCGGGACGGCAGATCGTTCGCGATCGCCTTGCCGACATCGTGGCGCAACGACAGATCGACTTGGTCATCGCCAACGGCGAGAATTCTGCTTCGGGCTTTGGGATCACGCCCCGGCTAGTGGAAGAACTGCTCGGAATCGGGATTGAGGTCCTCACCGGCGGCAACCACAGCTGGGACCGCAAGGAAATTCTGGATTTTATGCCTCACGAGCCGCGGCTGCTGCGGCCGGCGAACTTTCCGGAAGGTAACGTGGGCACCGGGCTCTATGTCGGGACGGCAAAAAATGGAGTGAAATATGCCGTGCTCAACCTGCAAGGGCGCGTTTTCATGACGCCGATCGACGACCCATTTCGAAAAGCGGACAGCGAGCTGGCCAAGCTGGCGGACGATGTCGCATTTGTTTTCGTGGACATGCACGCGGAGACCACCAGCGAAAAGGTGGCGATGGGCTGGTACCTCGACGGGCGCGTTACCGCGATCGTGGGAACGCACACCCACGTGACGACTGCGGATGAGCACGTTCTGCCTGGCGGCACGGCGTACATTACGGATGTGGGCATGAGCGGGCCCCACGGTGGCGTGATCGGGATGGACCGCGGCGGCATTATCAAAAAGTTTCTCGATGGGTTGCCGGCACGGTTTGAAGTCGCCTCCGGCGATGTGCAAATGAATTGCGTGCTGATCGAGACGGACGATGATGGGCCGCGCAACGCGGCGGGCAGGCTGCGGGCGCGATCAATCGAGCGCTTGCGCTTCAAGATTGACTGATCGACACCCCGAAAACTCTGAAACGGGCAACCTGTATCCATCCGTCGTACTCTGAGGACTCAGGACAAATGAAGTAGAACAAAGGGGTTGTGATTAACGTGAGAATTCTTGCGGGGTTGTGTCTGCTGGCATCTCTTGCCGGGTGCGCGTTTGGCCAGGATGAAGGGGAACTGACGGCCAAAAAGCGGTTCTTACCGGGAGTTGGGCCAGGGCTTCGGGCGGTGAAGCGTGGTGCAGACGGAAATTATTATGTGTTGAGCGCGCCGGGATCATCCGCTTCCGTTTTTGACGCAGCGGGCAAACTGCTGAAGAGAGTTCCAGCCTTCGAAGATAGCAAGAGTCCCAATCCCCAGTCAGGCCAACTGGCAACGATCACCTTCGGCGAAGACCTGGACGTGGATGCGCAGGGAACCGTGTATGTGGCGGACCGCGGTGCAAACGCGATCAAGATCTGGGACACCAAGGGAAACGAGCGCGTCGTAAAGGTAAATGGACCTGTGGCGGTTGCGGCGCTACCGGAAGGGGAATTCGCCGTAGCAACTGTGCATGAGCCACATTTAGTCATAGTGTTCGATAAGAACGGACGCGACGTGCGCGAGTTTGGCGATCCCGAGCCGATTTCCGAGCGGCCGGAGGTGAACCGCTTTTTGAATATCGGAATGCTCTCGACGGACGGCGCAGGCCATCTGTACTTCGCATTTCCTTACCTGCCGGAAGCGACCGTGCGGCAATACGACCGCTACGGATACGCGGGGCAAGATATTCAGTATACGGGAATGGACGCATGGCCGGCGGCACAAGCGACTCGTAAAGAGATTGAGCGGCAGGAGAAGCGCGGGGACGCTCCCATGTTCAAGCGCATCCTTACAGCGGTTGGGGTAGAACGCACCAGCGGAGAAGTCTGGATGGCGCTGGGCGACAAGCTGCTGCACTTCGACAAAGAAGGAAACCGGCGCGCAACCTACTTGATCTACACACCCGAAGGGGCGCGGCTTGAAGCCAATACGATTCTCATCGAGCAAGACCGTCTGATCATCGGAAGCGATCCGCTGGGCATCTACGAATTCGACCGGCCCGATAAAAAATCTCAACAATAAGGGAATTATCCTCAGGGCAATTTGGATGGAACCTGTGCAAAGATACTTGCGCGCGCGAAATTTGTGCGGGAATTCCCGCGCAAATGTGGTCTGGCGAGAGGAGTTGCACAAGAATAGTGCTTGTGGAAAAGCTGTGCATGGGGTGTGCACCCCGGTGAATCCCTTCGCACACTTTTCGCTTGCCCAAGTCGCCCCAATCGGCGACAATCCCGCGCTGTCTGATAGCAGTAAGTTCGAGGGGCCGGCAATTCCATAAGGGCCGCGCACGGGGCGCCAGGGGAAAGCAAGACGCTCCCGTACGGGCATGATTCCCGAAGCCTGAAAAAGATAAAGATAATGAAGGGACCTGCTTTCCACAGCTTATTCACATCTGTGGAAATTGCCGGGATAGATTTTCTCTTGCGATGACTACTGAGACGAATGCCTGGGAGCGGTTTCTTGAGCGCGTGAAGTCCCGGGTCAGCATCAACACCTACACCACCTGGTTTCAACCCACGCGGCTGAATCGCGCCGAGGGTGAAAACCTGTTTGTGCAGATCCCCAGCACGGTCTTCCGGCAGGTCCTGACGCGGACCTACGGCGAAATCGTCAAAGCGGTATTCCACGAACTTGGGACGCCCAACGTGAAAGTGCAGTATGTCTGTACGGAGGAAGAGCCCGTGCCAGCCGCTCCTACAGCATCCGGCGTGAAGCAAGCGAAACTCGACTTCGAAAGCAGCGATCATCAATTGAATTTGCGTTACAGCTTCGATTCGTTTGTCGTCGGCAAGTCCAATGAGTTTGCCCATGCGGCGGCGCGCGCGGTGGCGGAGCAGCCTTCGAAGGCCTATAACCCGCTGTTTCTTTATGGCGGCGTGGGCATGGGCAAGACGCACTTGATGCATGCCATCGGGCACACCATCAAAAAGCGCAATCCGGCGATGCGGTTGAGCTACGTGAGCGCCGAGAAATTCACCATTGAAGTGATCAATTCGCTGCGCTTCGACCGCATGACTAGTTTCCGCGACCGCTTTCATACGGTGGATGTTTTGCTGGTGGACGACATCCAGTTCATTGCGGGGAAAGAACGGACGCAGGAAGAGTTCTTTCACACGTTCAATGCGCTTTACGAACAGCAGAAGCAGATCGTGATTTCTTCCGACTGCCTGCCAAAAGAGATTAATTCGATCGAAGAGCGGCTGCGTTCGCGGTTTGAGTGGGGCCTGATCGCCGACATCCAGCCGCCGGATCTGGAAACCAAGATCGCGATTCTGCAGAAGAAAGCGGAGAACGACCGATTTGGCCTGCCCGACGATGTGGCTGAATATATCGCGCGGGCGATCAAGTCCAACGTGCGCGAGTTGGAAGGCGCGCTGACTCGGCTGATGGCGTATGCATCCTTGACGGGGGCCACCATTTCGCTGTCGACCGCTCAGCAGGTGCTGCGCAACATCATCGCTTCCCAGGAGAAGCGTGTCACCATCGATTTGATCCAGAAGCGCGTGAGCGAGCATTTCAATATGCGCGAACAGGACTTGAAAGTTCGTAGCAACACCCGCGCGATCGCGTTCCCCCGCCAGGTGGCCATGTATATCGTGAAGCAGCTCACGACGGCGTCCTTACCGGAGATTGGACGGCAATTTGGCGGTAAGCATCACACCACGGTGCTGCACTCGATCAACAAGATCGAGGAGATGCGTCGGTCCGACAAAGATTTGAACCGGACAATCACGCGCTTGATGGATACGCTGCAATAGCGACGGCGTTTTCACTCCGCCTATTTGTTCCTAGTCTCACATAAGCCTCCCGTCAGAATTGCGAAATGTGTTTCTCGTAGCGGAAGTGTAATTTTCCGCGCGTTGAGACCATGTGCATAGGCATAGGAGAAGATGCGGAAATTCTGTTGAGCGTCGTGGAAGGTATTCCGTTTTACTGGGCTGAGTACAAGTATGGCGCTGCGTTTTCACCGATTCCCACAGTTCGCCACTTGGCACGCTCATCGCTAGGCCACTGGGATAAAAGTGGTTGTTGAGCTTTCCACAATTCCACTGCGCTCATCACAACAACAAGCTTTATAGTTTTTAGAAATTACTAAGTGCCCTTGTGTTTGTGATAGTGGTTCTAGGTTGTGGAT
>Ga0209446_1000316_pt1 | contig 10993 bp, 7 predicted proteins | sample BogFormECP04_OM2_FD_188242 | JGI IMG/M metagenome (GOLD analysis project Ga0209446, IMG submission 188242) | Bog forest soil microbial communities from Calvert Island, British Columbia, Canada - ECP04_OM2 (SPAdes) (version 2) | ecosystem: Environmental > Aquatic > Freshwater > Wetlands > Bog ... | reverse complement strand
CTGCCGCTCGATCGAGCGCAACAGATCGGGCATTTCGTCGGCGCCGTAAGTGAACGGGTATCTCTTCGCATACTCCTCGATCTGGAAGTCGAGGGCATTGGTCGGCGAATGGTCGAGGCGAATCACACTCTCGATGCCCAACTCCTGCGCCCGTCCGGCGAATCGGGCGATCGCAACGCAATTACCAAACACATCGTGCACCCAACGGATATCGGCGGGTTCCGGGGTGATGACGAGCTTGGCGTCGAGCAGCTTCTGGTCGTAGCTGTCGCGCGGCCGCAGCATCATGCGATGCTCGCCGAACGCGACCGGCTGCTTGTAGCGGTAGATCGTGACGTGGCGAACGGTGATGACCTGCATCGCCTCTGCCTATTGCGGAGTTGCCGTCTGCGCCTGTGAAGCCTCAGGCGAATAGCCGAAGAAGGCGATTGAGAGGTCGCGGGTGACGGCGTTCAATTGTTGCTGCATCAGGTCGAGGAACTCGTGCAGACCCTCGCTCAGGATTGTCGAGATGTCGAGAGTTCCGAGGACCGCGCGCAAGCGGTCGAGCTCTTCGGCGGCATCGTTGCCGTGGCGCAGCGCATAGCGCGATTTGACTTCGCTGAGCAACTGGCTGACCTCGCGCACGCAATGATGGACCGAACGCGGGAAGGCCTGGTTGAGCAGCAGGAAACCGGCTATCCGTGCCGGGGTAGTGCTGGCCGTGTGGAGGCGCCGGTAGGCGTGGTAGCCGGCCGCCGAGCGGAGCAGCGCGTTCCACTGGCTGACATCGGTCGGCGAGCCGACGTCGGAAGGGCTTGGCAACAGCAAGTGATATTTGATGTCGAGCAGCCGTGTGGTCTGGTCGGCGCGCTCGATATACCGGCCGAGCTGATAGAAATACCAGCCCTGGTCGCGGAAGAGGGTGCCCTCGGTGATGCCGGTATGGGTCTGGCAGGCCTCTTTGATGATGCCGAACAATGCCGCGAGCCTGCCGGGCAGCAGATCGTCTTCGCCTAGCGCGGCGAGCCGGTTGTAGAATACGTTGAGCTGCACCCACATCTCGGTCGAGATCAACGGCCGAAGCGTGCGTGCGTTCTCACGGGCATAGCGGATTGCGCTGATGATCGAAGTCGGATTGCCGCTGTCGATCACGTAGAATTTCACCACGCTCTGCGCCGTGGCCGCCGGGTGAGTCGCAAAGAAGCGCTTCTCGTCCGAGTTCAGCTGGAGGATCGGGCGCCAATTCTGGCCGCCCCGGCTGTCGCGCGAGAAGGTCTCGTTGACGTCGAGGATGCGCGCGAGGTTCTCGGCGCGCTCAACGTAGCGCGCGAGCCAGAAGATGCAGTCCGCAAAGCGGGCGAGCAGAACGTCACTCAATGACCCAGGTGTCCTTTGAGCCGCCGCCCTGCGATGAATTGACGACCAGCGAGCCCCGCCGCAGCGCCACCCGCGTCAGCCCGCCAGGCAACACCCAGGTGCTCGACCCGGTCACCGCAAACGGCCGCAGATCGACGTGGCGGGGTTCGATTTGGCCGTCCACCAATGTCGGCGCGACCGACAGGTTGACGCAGGGCTGACTGATGTAGTTGGCCGGGTCGGCGACCAGCTTGGCCCGGCATTCGTCGAGCTCCTGCAGGCTCGCCCCCGGACCGACCGTGATGCCGTAACCGCCCGCTTCGCCGACCGGCTTGACGACGAGCTCGGCGAGACGATCGAGTGTGTAGCGCAAGGCCTTCGGCTCGCGGCAAATATGGGTCTCGACGTTGGGCAGGATCTGATCCTGATCAAGGTAATAGCGGATGATCCGCGGCATATAGGCGTAGACCGCCTTGTCGTCCGCGACGCCGGTGCCGACCGCGTTGGCGAGCGCCAGATTGCCCGCCCGATAGGCCCGCATCAGCCCCGGCACACCCAGCATGCTCTCGGGAACGAATGCTTCCGGATCGAGATAATCGTCGTTGATCCGGCGATAGATCACATCGACCCGCGACAACCCGCCGGTGGTCCGCATGAAGACGCGGTCGTCCTCGACGAGAAGATCGGACCCCTCCACCAATGGGACGCCCATCTCACGCGCCAGAAAGACATGCTCGAAATAGGCCGAGTTATAGGTGCCGGGCGACAGCAGGACGACCTGCGGATCGGCAACCCCAGCCGGCGCCACCTCCTGCAATGCGGCGATCAGCTTGGCACCGTAATTGTCGATCGCGCGCAGAGAGATGTCGTCGAGCAGATCGGGAAAGGCGCGCAGCATCATGTGCCGGTTCTCGACGACATAGCTGACACCGGAGGGGGTACGCGCGTTGTCCTCGAGCACGAGGAACGTGCCACGCTCGTCGCGCACGATGTCGGTGCCGCAGATGTTGACATACGTCTTATGTGGCAGGTCGATGCCGCGCATCAGCGGGCGATAATTGTGGTTGCCGAGGATCAGCTCGGCCGGGACCACACCGTCGCGCAACACGTGCTGGTCGTGGTAGACGTCGTCGAGCAACAGGTTGATCGCGGTGATCCGCTGGATGATCCCGCGCTCGATGTGACGCCACTCCTCGGCCGAGAGGATGCGCGGCAGCACGTCGAAAGGCAGAATCCGGTCGATCGTCTGAGCATCGGAATAAATCGTGAAGGTGATGCCGAGGTCGTAGAGCTCGGCGTTGGCGGCGGCGGCGCGCTGTTTGAGCGCATCGATCGACAAGCCGGAGAGGCGCTCGCGGATGACGTGGCTCGCCGAGCCGCGCAGCATCTCGCAGTAAAAGCTCTGCGGATCGTAACCGTCGAGGATCGAGGGATCCATTTGCCCATCCGAGATCGGAGATCGAACTTAGCAAGCATTTTCTGCGCCAATGCGCCGGAAGTCCACGTCGCCACGCAGCCAAGGGTAACGAAAGCGGTCGGGCGGCGCGCCATGCCGGTTCGCATCGCGATTCCAGCCATGTCCAACCGCTTTTTGGCAATCTCTCCCTTCCAGGAGCGTCGCAGGGCGGATTCCGCTGTCGACAGCGGAAAACTGTGTTTACGTACCCGAGAATTGCCGGGTCGGCATCAAAAATCTGGTTGAAATCAGCCTCTTGAATGCATCTGGCCGAGCCGGCCGCCAGCGGCAATCAGGCGCCTGTTGCGCCGGTTGGCAGCGGACCGGCAGTGGAATTCAGCGGCATGGTTTAGGCTTGCTGAATTGACATGTCATAGAGGTTATTATGAATTGACAAAATAGCATGTTGCCGGTATATAGGAGCAAGCTCAGCTGCCTCAAGGGGTGGCCGGAAGCACCAGCATTACAGGAAAGCGAAGGGGCAACGTGTCCGAGACAAAGCGTGATTACAAAATCGGCTATGGCAAGCCGCCGCGCGGCAGGCCATTCCAGAAGGGCCAGTCCGGCAACCCGCGCGGCCCGCGCGGCAAGAACCTGTCGGCGCTCTTGATCGCGGCGTTGAACGAGCCGGGTTACGTCACGATCGACGGCAAGCGGCGCAAGATCACCAAGCGTGAGGCGATCGTCACGCAGATGGTCAACAAATCGGCCAAGGCCGATTTGCGCGCCACCAAAATGCTGTTCGACATGATGAAGGAGGTCGAGCAGAAGGCCGGCGCGGCGGCGCCCGAGCCCGCCAAATTGACCGCGCCGGACCGGGAGGTCGTCGAGTTGTTCGTTGCGCGCTTGCGCCGCCAGATCGCGGCCGAGGCGGCCGAAGCCGCCGACGCCGACGCTTCCGAACCACCCTGTTGACCATGCCGGCTGCGATCGTCGCCGGGGACACAGCGCTGGGCGAATGCGCGGCACTGCTGCGCGACGACTTTGCGAGCTTTGCGGCGTGGTGTTTTCGCGAGCTGAACCCGCGCACCCGCTTCGCGATGAACTGGCATTTCGAGGTCATGGCCGGGAAACTGGCAGCGGTGCGCGAAGGCCGGATCAGGCGGCGGATCATCAGCGTGCCGCCACGCCATCTGAAGTCGCACCTGGCGTCGGTCGCCTTTCCGGCTTGGTGTCTCGGGCACGACCCGAGCATGCAGATCCTCTGCGTCAGCTACGCGCAGGACCTCGCCGACAAATTGTCGCGCGATTGCCGGCGCATCGTCGCCAGCGATCGGTACCAGCGGCTCTTTCCGACGCGGCTCTCGCCGAGGCATCAAGCGGTGCCCGAGTTCGAGACCACCGCGCAGGGCTGCCGCATCGCCACCTCGGTCGGTGGGGTGCTGACCGGGCGGGGTGCGGACATCATCATCATCGACGATCCGCTCAAGCCCGAGGAAGCCTTGTCGCAAGCGCAACGCCGGGCGGCCAACGAGTGGTACGACCACACCCTCTACAGCCGGCTGAACGATAAGCTGACCGGTACAATCGTGCTGATCATGCACCGCCTGCACGAGGACGACCTCGCCGGTCACGTGCTGACGCAGGAGCCGTGGGAGGTCGTACGCCTCCCGGCGATTGCCGACGAGGACGAGCTGCACCGGGCCGCGACCGTGTTCGGCCTGCAATCCTTCGGCCGCAAAGCGGGCGACGCCTTGCACCCCGAGCGCGAGCCGCCCGAGATGCTCGAGCAGATCCGCCGCACACTCGGCGAATACAATTTCGCCGGCCAATACCAGCAGGCCCCGGCACCGCAGGGCGGCGGCATGGTCAAGGCCGCGTGGTTCAGAAGCTACGCGGCCAATGAGCGGCCCGACCAGTTCGACCGCATCGTGCAGAGCTGGGACACCGCCAACAAGGCGAGCGAGCTCAGCGATTTCAGCGTGTACACCAGCTGGGGGATCAAGGGCAAAGACCTCTACCTGCTGCACGTATTGCGCAAACGCATGGAATATCCCGAGCTGAAGCGGGCGGTGCGAGAGCAGCGTGACGCGTTCGAGGCGAGCGTCGTGCTGATCGAGGACAAGGCCTCCGGCACGCAGCTGATCCAGGAGCTGATCCAGGAAGGTCTCCACGCCGTCACCCGCTATCAGCCACAGTCGGACAAGATCATGCGCATGCACGCGCAGACGGCGATGATCGAGAACGGTTTTGTCCATCTGCCGAAAGAGGCGGGGTGGCTTGCCGAATACCTGCACGAGCTGACGGTGTTCCCGAACGGCAAGCACGACGACCAGGTCGACTCGACCGCACAGATGCTCGACTGGTTCAAGCAGGCCGGCCGCGAGCCGGGCGGGATCTGGCAGCTCTATAAGGAACGGTACTCCCAGCAGGCGCGCGATCCGCAGAAACCTGAGCCGTTATCGGTGATAGCGAAGAGGCTCGGCGTTCTCCGCCCACTATCGTGATAGAAATTTCATAATATTGCTGTATTGGGCATAGCAATGAGCCGAGGGTCTCCAAGCTTCACATTTTTCACCAGTCTCGTCGGCTCAGAAGGGCCGCTTGGTTTAAGGAGGACTGAATTGAGCAGTGTAAAACCAGTCGCTCGCTATGAGGCGATTCGTACGGTCATCTACACCCCGAGCGGCCGGACCTACGACATCACCGGGCCGACGGTCGACATTCCGGCATGTTGAACAGGGGTGCAAATATGCTGCGCTTAGCTTTTGTCCTGCTATTATCACTTTTCAGCATCGACCCCTCTCTCGCTCAGACGACGGGCGAGAAGACAACCTCTATACTAAAAGCGATTATACCAGTTACGACGTCGTCGCCCCTACCATACGTGTCGGCGTATGGTGCAGATCTGACAGGGACGTCGGACTCGAGTGCCGCCGTCAATTCGTGTTTAGCGGCAGCTGGCATTGGTGGTGTGTGTTACGTGGATCCGGGTGCGAAATTATTGCTTGCTGGCAATATTCCGATTCCCGGCCATACGACACTGGATTGTCTGCAAAACTTACCGGACTCCAGTGACGCCCCTACGTCGGCGTATGGTACGAATCCGGCCCTTAGACTAAACTCCACCTATGTCATATACGCCAATGGGCCCTCAGCGGCTATAAGGAATTGTTTGATCTACAAAACCGGGATGACTTTCCCAGTAACCGACTCGAGCGCCTTCAGCGGCATGGCGCTTTGGGATAATGGGAACATAAATTTCAACGTTACGAACAGCGTAATCATAGGATTTGACACAGCAATCTGGGTCCAGGGTGCGCGGCCATACATCGACAAAGTATACGTTGATGGTACGGGTGTCAGCAAGGCAGCGATCGAGATCGATACCGGGAATACCGACAGCGGTTACGTCCGTGAAGTCAAGATCCAGCCATTAGCCCAACCGCCCGTGAGGACTTGCTCTGGCTCTACGAGGCCGGGGACGGGCTTGAGGATGGGTGGTGTCGGTGGACCCGGAGCCTACCTCGACGATATTGTGGTCCAGGATTTTCAAACTGCCCAGTACGACTTCGAGGGCGGGGGCACCACCCTAATAGGGAAAATTTGGGCAGATAATATCAATGGTGTTATCTCTTGCCCATATCGAGCGTACGGCGTCATCGTAGGCCCAAACACGAGCATCACGGCAAATGAGGTGCTGATCGCTCAGCAAGCAGATGGGATCATGCTCCTTGGTAACGGGGCACTGACCTCGGTCGCAAGCTTACAGATAACTAACACGTATAATGGGGGAGCAGGCATCGTGCTTGGAGACAATTCCCACAGCGGCAACCTGAGTGCCGGAGTTGTGCAAATAGCTAATGGAGGCAATGAGGCGGTCTATTGGGCGCACGCTAATAGCTTCTTTGGTGTTGGCACATTAGTTCTCGCTAACATGCCTGGCCGTCCGTATTTGCTCACTTCAGTTGCGACGTCCATTGATGCCCAAGGTGGTGGGTTCAATGCGCAAACTATTATTGATGACGCAGGCCATTCTTTATTTAACCCGTGGAACGGCACGGGCGGCTTCTTTGCTGGCGCGAATCCTGTAAGCGTCTGGCCAACCGGAGGTATTGCACAACTGTATTCTCCATAGCGTCATCGAATGTCAACGGACGGAACACATGATCGTCATGGTAGGCAAGCGCGACCTCGCCAGCATCGCGGAGAAGCTTATCGACGGTATTGATCGAGCATCCGACGCGCTCGCTATGAGGCGATCGCGCCGTGCCGAATCGTGCCAAGCCTATCCGCCGGGGTGCGGTAGCCATGGCGCTCGCGATCCGCTTTATCCCGAACGCCGGCCGTACGGTCATCTACACCCCGAGCGGCCGGACCTACAACATTACCGGGCCGACGGTCGATATTCCGTTTCCCGTCGCCGACGCGGTCGCGACCGACCAGGCGACCAGGCCGATGGTCGTCGGCACGAGCGAGGATCGGCCGGCTGGCGGCCCCGACCGAATTGGCTGGCCGCCGCCCCGGATGTACGACACCACGCTCAGCCAGCCGATCCTTCTGGTTCCGGGATCGTACCCGGCGAGCTGGGTGGATATTACGGGCTCGCCAGTCTGACCGGGGACCGACTGGCGGAAGGCAGGGTTATCCTGGCGAGCCCGCCTAGCGACTTTCTGTTGAGGGGCGATTCACGGCGGTTCTGTCCGGCCAGCTGCGAACCCCAACCTTGCCCGGCGTGACGATTGGTGGCGTCGGGATGCTTTAGTTCATTCGCTCCTCTGCCGCCATTTGATCGAAACAACGGCTCTTCCTCTCGCTCCGCATCCGCGGCACCTTGAGCGCGCGGCCGGAAGCGCTTGGAATATCCCGAGCTCAAGCGTGCTTTTGCCGGCGAGCGGCGGCAGCAACCGCCTCAGCGCAGGGACCTCCACTGCACCGTTGAGGCCGGTATCGTTCTGCCGCAGCGCTTTATAGCCGGCGAAAAATACCGGATCGTCGTAGACGTTTTGCGGCTTACTGTTGTTCGGCACCGGTTGCTCACCCGCTCCGGTCCGACGGTCGCGGATGCCGGACAGGCCACATGCCGACGAAAAAGCGCCGCGGCTCGCCAAGTCTTCCGTTTCGGCGCCGGTGATCAGCCGCGCGCCCTATTGATACGCGAGATGGGACCACAGCGCCACAGCAATGTGATTTCGAAACCCGCTCCGGAAATAATAATCCAGGTCAGCCATACCCGTCGAACGCATGGATGAACGCCCGGAAGCTGCGAAGCGACGCCGCCCGGATGCGGTTCGCCGATCGATCAGGCACCGGCACCCCCATCCCAAAATAAGCGATTGAGGTCGCGTCCTGCCGGGAGCGCCGCGCTCGGCGCGGGGCCGCCGCGTGATACGCCAGGGCTCCGGTAGCCGGGTGGCACGCCCATTGCACGGGAGCAGCCATATTGAAAGAGGCAGGGCGCGATGCGACGACGCGAATTTCTGGCCGGTACGACTGCCGCCATCGGCGCTGCGGCGGCCTCCCCCCACATCCGCCCGGCCGCGGCGCAAAGCCGTAAGGACACGCTGGTGAGCGTGTCCGAGAGCGGACCCAGCTCTCTCGACACAATGGGCGTCAATGCCAATGGCGGGACTACCGAGGTATCCTGGAACACGTACGATCGGCTCGTGAGCTTCGGCATCCGCAAGGACGCCAACGGCAATAACCGCTACGACCCGAACACGATCGTGCCCCAACTCGCCGAATCGTGGGATTTGGGCGATATGTCGGTCACCTTCAAACTGAAGCGGGATGCGAAATTTCACGACGGTTCGCCGGTCACCAGCCACGACGTCAAATGGTCGCTCGATCGCGGAGTGACGGTCGGCGGTCAGCCGACCTTCCAGCTCAAGGTCGGGTCATTGGAAAAGCCGGAACAATTCGTCGTCGTCGACGACCATACGTTTCGCGTCGACTTTCTGCGCAGGGACAAGCTGACCCTTCCGGATCTCTGCCTGCCCACCCCCTGCGTGATCAATTCCGGCCTCGCCAAAAAACACGCCACCGACAGCGACCCATGGGCGATGGAGTGGCTGAAGAATAACGAAGCAGGCAGCGGCCCCTATCAAGTCGAGAAATGGACACCCGGCCAGGAAATCGTCTACCGTAGGTTCGCCGACTGGAAATCCGGCCCGGTTCCCGAGATCGAACGTGTCGTATGGCGCACGGTACCGTCTCCGGGCAATCGCCGGGCGTTGCTGGAGCGCGGCGACGTCGATATCTCGTTCAACCTGCCGCCGAAGGACGTCTCGGAATTGCTGGAGGAGAACAAGCTGACCGTGGTCGGCACGCCGGTCGACAGTTGCATCGTCTACATCGACCTGAACAACAAAATGCCGCCCTTCGATAACCTCAAGGTCCGCCAGGCGATCGCTTATGCGATCCCCTACCAGAAAATCATGGATGCGGCGATGTTCGGCCGGGGGATTCCGATGTTCGGCGGATCGGACAAGGTCACGACGACGGACTGGCCGCAGCCGACCCCGTACAACACCGATCTCTCGAAGGCGAAGCAACTGCTGACTGAAGCGGGATTTCCCAATGGCTTCGAGACGAGCCTCGCCTTCAGCATCGATGTTGCGGTAACCAACGAGCCGATCTGCTTGCTGGTCCAAGAGAGCCTCGCGCAACTCGGCATCAAGCTCACGCTCAACAAGATACCGGGCGCGAATTTTCGCAGCGAGTTGGCAAAAAAGATGTTGCCGATGGTGCTCAATATGTTCGGTGCCTGGCTCACGGTCCCCGAATACTTTTTTTACTGGAATTACAGCGGCCAGAATTCGATATTCAATGCCGAGAATTACCAGAACCCGGCCATGGACAAATTGATACAGGCTGCCAGGTTCGAAACCGACCCGCAAAAATACCCCGAAGAGGTCGAAGGATTTATCGCGATCGCGTTCGCCGATATACCGCGTATTCTATTGTTCCAGCCGTTCGTCGACGTCGCGATGCAGAAGAAAATCTCCGGATACTGCTTCTGGTATCATCGCCAGCTCGATTACCGGCAGCTGGTCAAGACCTGAACCTGGGACCACGCCAGGGCGTCACCGGGCCCGCCCGCCGGTGACGCTGACCCCCTAATCAGGCTTTCGGCGCGATCTGCTCGATTTGCGATTGGTCTTGTTGCCATAGCGCCGGCCGTTCTCTGTGATTTGTAAGACTATCAAGCCTGTGAAAGGTGCTTGGACTTAAGGCGTCCATTGCCAGAAACCCTAGCAACCTCGATGAGGGGGCACTTTTTCTGTGAATTGGTGAGCCGTTGACATCCCCTGTGGCTGATTTTTCATGGTGTTGCAGAAATTACGGTTGCGGGGAGCGCAAGCTCCGGAGGGTCGGCTAGGCGATTGCCGCCAGCGTCTGCACCTCCGCCGCGGGGGCCGTAATCGGGTAATGACAGGCGGCGAACTGCCCCGAGGCAATCTCGCGCAATGCCGGCATCGCCGTCGCGCATTTCTCGGTCGCCCTCCCGCATCGGCCATAGAGCGGGCAGATGTGCGGGGCAGGGTCGACCGGGCTACGTGGCTCGCCCGGCAGGCCGATCCGCGCGGACCGCCCGCCGCCGCCGCCCGGCTTCGGCACGGCCGACAGCAACGCCTGAGTGTAGGGATGCCGGGGCTCGGCGAACACCCGATCGGCTGGCCCGCTTTCGACGATATGGCCGAGATACATGACGAGGATGCGGTCGCACAGAAGCCGCACGACATTGAGGTCGTGGCTGACGAACAGGTATGAAAGATCGAGCTGCCGCTTCAGATCCTGCAGCAGCCGCAGGATCAGGACCTGCACCGACACGTCGAGCGCCGAGGTCGGCTCGTCGAGGATCAGCAGCCGTGGCTCGACCGCAATGGCCCGGGCAATCCCGACGCGAGCCTTCTGCCCGCCGGAAAGCTGGTGCGGGAAGCGGCTAAGCAATTCCTTCGGCAGGCCGGTCAGCCGTGCTACCTCCTCGACTCGAGAGCGCAATGCGGGGCCGGAAAGGCGCTGCAAGCGCAACAACGGGTCGGCGATGGCGCGGAACGCGGTGAAGCGCGGGTTGAGGCTGTCGGTCGCGTCCTGAAACACCACCTGGATGTGCGCGCGCTGCGGCGCGAGGCCGAAACGCCGCGCCGGCACTTTGCCGATTTCCGCTCCATCAAAGAGGATCGAGCCATCGCTGACGTCGAGCAATCGCGCAATCAGTCGAACGACGGTGGATTTGCCACAACCTGATTCGCCGAC
>Ga0209446_1000313_pt1 | contig 11035 bp, 7 predicted proteins | sample BogFormECP04_OM2_FD_188242 | JGI IMG/M metagenome (GOLD analysis project Ga0209446, IMG submission 188242) | Bog forest soil microbial communities from Calvert Island, British Columbia, Canada - ECP04_OM2 (SPAdes) (version 2) | ecosystem: Environmental > Aquatic > Freshwater > Wetlands > Bog ... | reverse complement strand
GGTGGCGCCGGCGCGCTCAAACTGTTGTTCTGGCAGGCCGTGACCTTGCTCAATCCGCATTTCGCCGTCGGCGCCAAGGATCAGGAGGGGGCACGGATATTTTACGAGCCCCTCGCGGCCTGGGACCCCGACGGCAATTTGGTTCCGGTGCTGGCCGCCGAGATCCCGGACATCGAGAACGGCGGGGTCGCGGCGGACGGCCTGTCGGTGATTTGGAAGCTCAAACAGGGCGTCGAGTGGCACGACGGACGGCCCTTCACCGCGGATGATGTCGTGTTCAACTGGGAATACGCCGCCGATCCGGCGACAGCCGCGACGACGATTGGCAATTATCGGGATGCAAAGGTCGAAAAGATCGATCCGCTAACGGTGCGCGTTCGGTTCGACAAGCCGACGCCGTTCTGGGCCGGTTTGTTCGTAGCCGGTCAGGGCATGATCATCCCGAAACACTTGTTCGAACCCTACAAAGGTGCCAATTCGCGCGACGCTCCGGCAAACCTCAAACCGGTGGGCACCGGCCCTTATCGGTTCGTCGAGTTCAAACCGGGCGATCTCGTCAGGGGCGAACGCAACCCCTCTTACCATATCGCCAACCGCCCGTATTTCGACACGATCGAGATGAAGGGCGGCGGCGACGCGGTGTCGGCGGCGCGCGCCGTGATCCAAACCGGCGAGTACGATTACGCCTGGAACATGCAGGTCGAGGACGAGATCCTTGTCCGACTGGAAAAAGCCGGCAATGCCAGGGGTCATGCCGAGATCGTGCCGAGCAGGGCGATGGAGCACATCCAGATCAACTTCGCCGATCCGTGGACCGAGGTGGACGGCGAACGATCCAGCGCCAAGACAAAGCACCCGCTGCTCAGCGATCCAGCCGTCAGGCAGGCACTCTGCCTCCTCGTCGATCGCGCCTCGGTCGAGAAGTACATATATGGACGTACCGGCGCCGCAACCGGAAATTTCCTCAACAATCCGGAGCGCTTTGTCTCGAAGAACACGAAATGGGAGTTCAACGTCGACAAAGCGAACGGATTGCTGGAAGAGGCCGGCTGGAAACATGGATCCGACGGCATCCGCGCCAAGGACGGCAAAAAACTCAAGCTCGTATACCAGACCTCGATCAACGCGCCGCGCCAGAAAACCCAGGCCATCATAAAGCAGGCCTGCCAGAAGGCCGGCATCGATATGGAACTGAAGTCGGTGACGGCGTCGGTCTATTTCTCCTCCGACGTTGCAAATCCCGATACTGCCAGGAAGTTCTACTCAGATCTCCAGATGTATACGGTCGGCACGCCTTCGGTTCCCGATCCGGAACGTTTCATGCAACAGTTCCTGTCTTGGGAGATCGCTTCGAAGGACAACAAATGGCAGGGCAGCAACCCGACACGCTGGCGCAATGAGGAATACGACAAGACGTTTCTTGCGGCTCAGGGTGAGCTCGACCCGGTCAAGCGCGCCGCGCACTTCATCAAGATGAACGACATCGTTGTGGAAGATGTGGTCGTGATCCCGGTAATGAACCGCCGTTGGGTGGCCGCAATATCAAACAAGCTCAAAGCGACCTTGAGTGGCTGGGACAACGACTTCTGGAACCTGAAAGACTGGTACCGCGAGACATGAGGATCGTGCGTAGCTCCTCGCCCCAACCCTCTCCGCGCCCCCTCCCTAACCCTGGAACGCCCGCCCCGGCGGCGGCCGTCCGGGGGCTCCCCCGCAAGCGGGGGAGGGAAGGGCGGGGGCAAACGGCGAGGAGCACTCGCCACGGTTAGGCTGTGGGCCGGTATCTGCTGAGGCGCTTGGTGATTGCGGTGCCGAGCCTGCTCGGCATCAGCGTCGTGCTGTTTGTGGTGCTGGCGCTGGCACCCGGCGACCCGTTCGGGGAGCTCGCGAGCAATCCGAATGTCCCGCCGGAGGTGGCGGCCGCCCTGCGCGCGAAATTCGGGATGGATGATCCGATCGCCATGCGCTACCTGCACTGGCTCGTGGCGATGCTGCACGGCGACTGGGGCTTCTCATTCGCTAGCCGAATGAACGTCGATGCCTTGATCCTCCAGCGGCTGCCGGCCACGTTGCTCATTATCGGCTCCTCGCAGATTCTGGCGCTGTTGATCGCGCTGCCGGTCGGGGTGTATTCGGCAGCGCGGCCCTATTCGATCTTCGACCAGGTGGCCAATCTGCTGGCGTTCATCGGCTTTTCGTTGCCGATCTTCTTCACCGGTCTGCTGTTCATCCTGCTGTTCAGCATCTATCTCGATTGGCTGCCGTTTGTGTATCGCACCGACCTCGGTGTGACCGGCTGGCATTGGTATTGGGAGCAGTTCAAACAGGCGGTGATGCCGGTGGCGGTGCTCGCCCTGCTGCAGGCGGCTTCGTGGACCCGTTATGTGCGCTCCGCGATGCTCGAAGTGATTCGGCTCGACTATGTCACAACGGCCCGCGCGAAGGGACTCCCCGAGCGCATGGTGATCATCAAACACGTCGTGCGCAACGGGTTGATCCCGGTGGTGACCCTGGTCGCGCTTTCGATGCCGGCCCTGTTCGGCGGCGCCATCGTCACCGAGCAGATCTTTCGCATCCCCGGCATCGGATCATTGCTGATCAGCGCCATCCTCGCCAACGACACGCCGGTGATCATGGCGGTGACCTTTGTTATTTCCTGTCTGGTGATCCTGTTCAACCTCATGGCCGATGTTCTTTATGGCTGGCTCGACCCTCGCATCGTCCATCGCTAGCGCCGCGCCCCAGACCATCGGCGCGGCCGAGCGGGGCTCACCCGCCATCGAAACCTGGCGCCGATTTCGCCGGCATCGACTGGCGGTGGCGAGCGCCGCCGTTTTGGCATTAATGGCGCTGGCGGTGGCGTTGGGGCCGCTGCTGTGGCAAGTGCCGATCAACGACATCGATTTTGGCGCGCATCTCGAGGGTCCGTCGTGGAGTCATCCCTTCGGCACCGACGATCTCGGCCAGGATCTGCTCGCCCGCATGCTCTACGGCGGCCGCATCTCGCTCTCGGTCGGACTGGCCGCCATGATGGTGGCGATCATTGTCGGCACGGCCGTCGGGGCGATTGCCGGCATGGCTCACGGCAGTATCGATGCGGCATTGATGTGGCTCACCGATCTGTTCCTGTCACTGCCGCCATTGCCGCTGCTGTTGCTGATCATTTATCTGTTTCGCCAACCCCTGACACAGCTGGTCGGACCAGAGATCGGCACCTTCATTCTGATCGTTGCGGTGATCGGCGGCTTCCGGTGGATGCAGACGGCACGGCTCGTGCGCGCGCAGTTCTTTTCGCTGCGGGAAAAGGAGTTCGTCGAGGCGGCGCGCGCGCTCGGCATGTCCAGCTTGCGATTGGTGACGCGCCACATCCTGCCGAACTCGTTGGGGCCGATCATCGTCGCCGGCACGATCGACGTTGCCGCCGCCATCATTGCCGAATCGACCCTGTCGTTTCTCGGCCTCGGCTTCCCGCCCGATATTCCGACCTGGGGACGCATTCTGTTTGATGCCAAGGACTACCTCGACATCGCCCCGCACTGGGCGTTGTTTGCAGGCGGGGCGATTTTTCTCGCGGTGCTCTCGATCAATCTTATCGGCGACGGATTACGCGACGCGCTCGATCCCCGAACGTCCGCGTAGCGACGGTTCTGACACAGGTTGCCATTATTCCCGCGAAAGCAAGAATTCGTTTCTTTCAGCGGCTTACGGGATTTCGGCTCTACGCTTCGCTTCGGCCGGAATGACGATTTTCGGTACGAAATGGGTTTCCGCAACCTGTTCAAGGAGCCCAGCTGATGGAATGTCTGCTTCACTGCGTGCCCATGCGTGATCCCGGCGACGTCTCGGCGATTTTGCGGTTGATCGACGAAGGGCTGATCGCAGCCGGCGAAATCGTTGCGGTTCTCGGCAAGACCGAAGGTAATGGCTGCGTCAACGACTTCACCCGCGGCTACGCGACAATGGCCGTGTCTGTCGCTTTGGCGAAGCGCCTCGGCATCACCGCCTATGAGATACCCTCGCGTATCGCGATCGTGATGTCCGGCGGCACCGAGGGCGGGTTGTCGCCGCATTTCCTGGTGTTTGCCGTCCGGGAGCATGGCGTAGCGCCTAGCGGTCGCAAATCTCTTGCAATCGGTGCAACATCGACGCCGGTGTTGTTACCCGAGCACATCGGCCGCATGCCGCAGGTGGAGTTGACGGCGGCCGCAGTGTGTGAGGCCGTGAAGCGCGCGGCAATCGCTGATGAAGCTGACGTCCATTGGGTGCAGATCAAATGTCCGCTGCTGACCAGTGAGCGCATTGCCGACGCCAGCTCCCGGGGTGCGACCACGGCGACCAATGATACCTACGCCTCGATGGCCTTGTCGCGTGCGGCCTCAGCGCTCGGAGCTGCGCTCGCCCTTGGTGAAGTCGACCCGGCAGCGCTCGATGACCGGGTGATTGGACGCGACTTCGGCCTGTGGTCGCCGCGTGCCAGCGCCTCGGCCGGTGTCGAACTGTTGCACGCCGAAATTATGGTTCTCGGCAACAGCGCCGCATGGTCGGGCGACAATGTCATCGCCCATGGGGTGATGCAGGATGCCATCGATCTGCCGAGCGTCATCGACCTGCTGCACCGGCTCGATTTCGCGGTCATCGGCCAACTGGACGAAGCGGTGGCCTCGCGCATCCTGGCCGTGCTCGCCAAGGCCGAGGCGTCGCGTAGCGGGACAATCCGTGGGGCGCGTCACGTGATGTGGGACGACAGCGACATCCAGGCGAGCCGGCATGCCCGCGCGCTGGTCGGCGGTGTGCTCGCGGGGGTGATCGGCCGCACCGACCTGTTCGTCTCGGGCGGCGCCGAGCACCAGGGACCCGACGGTGGGGGACCGATCGCTGTGATAGCCCGCCGTCGCTGAAGAGCAGCGGCTCTGGCCCGACATTTGCTTGCTCCCGACAGACGATGACACCGTCGTCCGAAGTGCGGCTGATCGCGTTGACCAAGACCTTCGGCCGCACCCTCGCGGTCGACGCGATCTCGGCCGAAATACCCGGCGGCAGCTATTGCTGCCTGCTCGGACCGTCGGGTTGCGGCAAGACGACGACGTTGCGCATGATCGCCGGGCACGAGACCCCGACCGGCGGTGACATCATGGTCGGCGGCTCATGTGTGACGGCTCTCCCGCCGCAGCGCCGGCGCACCGCGATGATGTTTCAGAACTACGCGCTTTTTCCGCATCTCAACTGCATTGACAATATCGCGTTTAGCCTGCGCATCCGCGGCGTGCCGAAGCCCGAGCGTCGCGCCAAGGCGCGCGACATGCTGCGGCTCGTCGAAATGGAGGGACAAGCCGAACGGCTTCCTGCCCAGCTGTCCGGCGGGCAGCAGCAGCGCGTGGCGCTGGCGCGCGCGCTCATAACCAACCCGAGCGTGCTGCTGCTCGACGAACCTTTGTCGGCGCTCGACCCGTTTCTGCGCGTCCGCATGCGCGAGGAGCTGAAACGCTTTCAGCGCCGGCTCGGCATCAGCTTTGTACATGTGACCCACAGCCAGGACGAGGCCTTGGCGCTTGCCGATCTCGTCATCGTGATGAACGAAGGCCGTATCGAGCAGGCGGCTCCGGGGCGAGAGATCTTCGACCGGCCGCAGACCGCTTTCGTGGCGCGCTTCATCGGCGGACACAACGTTCTTTGCTGCATGGTCGAGGCCTCCGACGCAAGAGGCGCGCGCCTGCGCGGGCCGCACGGCATCGCGATCGAAACCGTGGGGCCGGGTCTATTGCCGGGCGCCGAGGTTCACATCGCGATCCGCAGCGATCGAATGCACATGAATCGGGCAGTTCAGCGTCTGAAAGCCGTCGGCGCGGGCAGCGATCTCATCGCTTCTGAGGCGGCCTTGCGGTCACGAGTGGCCTCCATCGAGTACCAGGGGCCTATCGTGAAGCTGCGCCTCGAGGCGGATTGGGGCGAGGAATTGACCGCGACGCTTTCGGACCGTTCCTTTTACGAGGCACCGGTCGCTGAATGCAAGATCGTCGCGATCGGCTGGAATGACGCCGACGCGCACATCGTGAGCTGAAGCAGAAGAGGGAGGGTGGCATGAGCAAGAGAACGGAACCGACCCGACGCCGGTTTCTGACCGGTACGGCGTCGCTGGCGGGCGCGGCACTGGGTGCCGGCGCGATCACCGGCGTTCCCTTTGTCCGGGCGGCCGAGCCCGTGACATTGCGCATCGCCGGCACCGGGGTCAACCAGTTCAAGGAGCTCGCCGATAAGTGCAAAGCGGATCTCGGCTTCACCGTCCAATACACCTCGCTCGTCTCCGATGACGTCGTCAAACGTGCGGTGACGCAGCCGAGCTCATTCGATCTGCTCGATTCGGAATACTGGATGCTGAAGAAGATCGTCCCGTTAGGCAATCTGCGCGGCATCGACACCACGCGGATCAAGAACTACGACAAGATCGTGCCGATCTTCACCAAGGGTGAATTGCCGGGCGGCAAGAAGGTGGCGCTGCAAGGGATCGCGCCGATCAAGGTCGCTTATCCAACGGCCGAAAAGTCGAAGGATTTCGCGACCCAGCCGTCGCAATGGATGACCGTCATCCCGACCGTCTACAACGGGCGGTAACCGGCATGATCACCACTGCCGGCTATCGCGGCATCGTCCACATCGGACGTCATCAGAGACCGCAGCATTATTCGATCCGCCAGGAGATTCCCTGGCAGGATCGGCCGCTGGTCCGGCGCCGTCATCGCCTGACGGTCTCCGAGCGGCTCGTGCCGCCGCGCGGCGAGGAACTGGTTCCGCTCGACGAGCTCGCAGTGCGCGAGGCGGCTCGAGTTATGCGCGCCGCGGGGGTCGAGGCGATCGCGATCTGCTTTCTGTTCTCTTATCTGAACCCGGCGCACGAGGAGCGGGCGCGTGAGATCGTGCGCGATGAGTTCCCGGATTGCTTCACCTGCACCTCCGCCGAGGTGGCGCCGCAATTCCGTGAGTTCGAACGTTTTACCACGGCTTTGCTCAACGCCTTTGTCGGGCCGCGACTACGCGACTACGTGGCGCGGCTGGCCAGCAGCCTCGGCCGCGGCGGCTTCGCCGCCGATCTGCACGTCATGTGTTCCAATGGCGGGGTCTCGACACCGGCGACCGTCGCCAGAATCCCCGTATCGACTCTGCTCTCGGGACCGGCCGCCGGCGTCTTGGGCGGTGCCTGGAGTGGTGCGCTGTCGCAGCGCGATCGGCTGATCACCTTCGATGTCGGCGGTACCTCGGCCGACATCGGCATCGTCGTCGATGGCCGTTTCGCCGAGGCGACCGCCCGCGACACGTGGATCGGCGGGTACCCGGTACTGGCGCCGATGATCGACATTCATACGATCGGCGCAGGCGGCGGTTCGATCGCTTATCTCGATAGTGCCGGCGCTTTTCGCGTCGGCCCGCGCAGCGCCGGGGCCGAACCCGGGCCGGCAGCCTACGGCCGGGGCGGCACCGAGCCGACAGTGACCGACGCCAATCTCGTGCTTGGCCGGCTCGACCCCGAAAATTTTCTGGGCGGCGCGATGCGGCTCGACCCTGCCGCCGCGCGGCACGCCGTCGGCGGTCTGGCGGAACAGCTCGGCCTTGGTCTTGAGGAGGCGGCCGAGGGCATTCTCACGATTGTCAATGCCAACATGGCGAACGCGATCAGCTCGCGCACCGTGCAAAAAGGCCTCGACCCGCGCGAATTTGCGCTCGTCGCGTTCGGCGGTGCCGGGCCGCTGCACGGAGCCGAGCTGGCCCGCGCGCTCGGGATCCCCGAGGTCATCGTGCCGGCCTATCCCGGCATCACCTCGGCGGTCGGGCTGTTGACCACTGACCTCAAATACGATGCGGTCCGCACCGAATTCCAGGCCGGGGACACGGTCGATCTCGACCGGCTCGACACAGATCTCACGGCGATGCAGCGTGATCTGATGCGCCAGCTCGCCGCCGATGGGATCGCCTCCGACGATGCCGTCTTCGAGCGCGCGGGCGATCTGCGATACGTCGGACAAGGTTACGAGTTGCGCGTCGCCTTTTCCGAGGGGAAATTGGACCGGACGGCGCTTGCTCAAATCTTCGCGCGCTTTGCCGAACTGCACCGGGCCGAGTACGGGCACGTGTTCGAGGAGAGCCCGATCGAGATCGTCAATATTCGGGTCACCGGCATCGGTCGCATGCCGAAGATCGCAGCGCCGCGGCCAGCGAGCGGCGGCAGCCTCGCCAAGGCGCTGATCAAGACCGCGCGCTGCGTGTTCCGCCACAACGGTGCCCTCGAAGTCAAGGCGACGCCGTTCTACCGGCGCAACCTATTGCCACTGGAGCAACCGATCGCCGGACCGGCAATCGTGCTGCAAACCGATTCGACGACGGTCGTTCCGCCGGGGACGATGCTGATCGCCGAATTGGGCGGCAATCTAATTCTGTCGGTACACCAATAGGGACGGCAGGCATCGATGGTTCAACCCTTCGCAATCGACAGCATCACTGCGAGCGTCGTGCAGGGCGCGCTCGAGAACATCGCGATGGAAATGGGTTACAAGCTGATGCGGATGTCCTATTCGTCGATCATCCGCGAATCCGAAGATTTCGGCGCGGCGCTGGTCGATGCGGATGGTCGCGGGCTCGCCGAGTCGGCGCAGTCGACGCCGCTGCAATCGGGACCGATCCCGGGTTACATACGCGGCATTTTGAAAGCGCTGCGCGGGCGCGGCGATGCCGTCCAGGCGGGCGATGTGATCATGCACAACGATGCTTATGGCGGCGCTGGCCATGGGCCGGACGTGGCCTTCGCCGTGCCGGTATTTCACGAAGGGCGGCTCGTTGCCTTCGCCGCTACGACCGCACACCACCTCGATATCGGGGCGCTGAGCCCCGGGAGCTGCGGCATCGTCGATGCGATCGACGCCTACGCCGAGGGGCTTCAGTTCAAAGCCATCAAGGTATATGCCCGCGGCGTCCGCAACGACGCCGTCTGGCAGCTGCTGCGGGACAACATCCGCGTCTCCGATCTCGTTGTCGGCGATATGGAAGCTCAGATCGCTGCGGCGCGGATTGGCGCCGAGCGGCTCGGCGGACTGATCGAGCGCTACGGCTATGAGCGCTTTACCGCCGCCTGCACGGCAGTGATGAATTACGCCGAGCGGCTGATGCGCCAGGCGATCGCCGCATTGCCGGACGGCGATTATCGAGCCAGCACAATGATCGACGGGTTTGTCGATAGCCCCGACCCGCAGAAACGGCATTTGCCGATTGTCGCGACCGTGCGGGTCCGCGGCGACGAGATCGAGGTCGATCTGACCGGCACTGCCGATCAAGTCCCCGATCGGCCGATCAACATGCCGTTCGAGGGCACTGTCGATGTGGCGGTTTGGCTGACGGTCCGCTCGGTGCTGCTCGATACTGCGGTGTGCGGGCATATCCCGGTGAACGATGGGCTGCTGCGCCCGATTACCATCGCCGCGCCGCTCGGCTCGCTCGCCAACCCGGTGTTTCCGGCGCCGACGATTGCCCGCTTCTGCCCCGGCAATCAGCTTGCCGACACCGTGGTGAAGGCGTTGGCGCAGGCTCTCCCCGGTCAAGTCTCCGCCGGGATCGGCAATCTCAAAGTGATCGCCTTCTCCGGCATGCAGCACCGCAGGCAATGGGTCCATATGGAGATCTTCGAGGGTAGCTACGGGGGTCGCGACGGGCTCGACGGAATGGATGCAGTCGACACGCTCTACGCGAATACGCGCAACAACCCGATCGAGGATATCGAGAGCCACCTGCCGCTCCGAGTCACCCGCTACGAATTGCGCGAGGGCGCCAGTGGGGCAGGGGAGTGGCGCGGCGGCCTCGGTTCGGTGCGGGAGTTCGCGTATCTGAGCGATGGCGGTGCCTCGGTGGAAGGTGAAGGTCATGCCTTCGCGCCCTGGGGGTTAGGCGGCGGTAAGCCGGGAAGCACGGCCGAGTTGCGGCTGGTCCGGCAGGACGGGACCGTCGAGATGCTGCCCTCCAAGGTTCCGCATATGCAGATCCGGACCGGCGAGCGATTTGTTTGTATCGGCCCTGCTGGGGGCGGTTACGGCGACCCGCTCGCGCGGGACCCGGTGAGAGTCGGCGACGACGTCGCTGACTGTTTGCTGTCGACAGCGGTGGCGCGCCACGACTACGGCGTCGTATTGACCCCGGCGGGCACCGTCGACGAGGTTGAGACAGCTCGTCTGCGCGCCGAGATGCTCGCCACACGTGGCACCTCGATCGGGTCGGACTAGGGCCGCGTTCTCAATTGGCCTTACTTCTCGGGAGGCTCCGCAAAGCAGCGCGCTGCCCGATCTTGCCGGCGTCGAACTACACTGCTATCCCGTCATACCGGCGAAGGCCGACAGGAAGACAAGGAATATTACGTTCTTCTCAGTCAAGTTATGTAATCTCATTTTTGAGACGGTGCACTAGGGCCGCGCCGTCAACGCCGCGAACGGGCAGTTGCGATTTATTGCGAACGTCAATCTCCATCGAAAAAAAGTATGTGCGCACGGGCGGGATGTCCGCTCGCTTCAAACGGCGTTAAAGAGACCGTGGAAGGCGAGAAATCCGCGCCACCCGGGAAACCGGTCTTCGTCGATTTCCTCGCCGTCCCGCAGCCGGCGCATTAGGCCGAGATCGACGTCGAGGGCGGTGCCGCAGGGCAGGGTAAGCCAGCGGATCTCCTCGGGTCCGTCGAGCCGCCGAAAAATCGCCCGATTGAGGGTTTCGACCGGAGCGCGTCCGGGCTCGACCGGCATCGTGTCCCCGACCGCGCACAACCGGAGGACGTTGGTCGCCAGATCCTGCGGCGGTGCCAGGAAGGGGGCGACCTCGGCGAGGGACCGAGGGCCGTCGGCTAGCGCGCCGACGATCGCCCGAGCCGCCGGGTTGTTGTAGGGGTGGAAGCCCGCCGGGGTGGCGGCCGAATAGCGTATCGCAGCGGCGGGGCGGGCGAGCGCGAAGGTGCTCGTTAGGAGCGCACCGCAACGCTGCTCGCCGCCCAATTGCCGGTTGTCGCGGGCGAAGA
>Ga0209446_1000311_pt1 | contig 11067 bp, 9 predicted proteins | sample BogFormECP04_OM2_FD_188242 | JGI IMG/M metagenome (GOLD analysis project Ga0209446, IMG submission 188242) | Bog forest soil microbial communities from Calvert Island, British Columbia, Canada - ECP04_OM2 (SPAdes) (version 2) | ecosystem: Environmental > Aquatic > Freshwater > Wetlands > Bog ... | reverse complement strand
CGGCGAGAAGTACGGCGACGAGGTCCGTGTGGTCGCGATGGGAGGGGCGGGCGAGGAAGATCGGCCGTTCTCGGTCGAGCTCTGCGGCGGCACGCATGTTCGGCGCACCGGCGATATCGGGCTGTTCAAGATTGTCGCAGAGATGGCGATCGCATCCGGGGTGCGCCGCATCGAGGCCCTGACCGGTGCGGCGGCGGAAGCGTTCGTCGCGGAGGAAGAAGGGATTTTGCATCAGGCGGCGGCGGCCCTGCGGACCAGCCCTGCCGAGCTGCCGGCACGTCTCGCTAATATCGTTGAGGAGCGCAGGCGGCTGGAACGTGAGCTCGCCGACGCGCGCCGATCATTGGCAAATGCCGGCCCGAGCCACAAACAGGTCGAGAAACGGATCGGCGAGATTGCTTTCGATTCCCGCGTGGTCGAGGGTGTCCCCGGACGCGAGCTCAAATCGCTGGCCGACGACCTGAAGCGTCGGATCGGCTCGGGCATCGTCGCCATCGTCTCGCGCGCCGACGGAAAGGCTGCGATTGTCGTCGGCGTCACCCCGGATCTGACCGGCCGCTTCGATGCGGTCGAGCTCGTGCGCCTCGGCGCCGAAGCGCTGGGCGGCAGGGGGGGCGGCGGTCGCGCCGACATGGCTCAGGCGGGCGGTCCCGAGGCCAGTTGCGCCGAGCAAGCGCTGGCTGCCGTCGAGCGCGCCGTGGCCGCCAAGGTGCAGGCTGCCGTGTAAATAGCCCATCCGGCCCAGCGATTCGCCTGTCGATCGGTATCGCTCATGCAATGCGGCGCATGCCAAGCCATTGCATTAACAAGATTTTCTGAAATTATCGACGTGATGTCTGCGGTCTTTCGCATAATTTGGTTAAGGGGGACCGTGTGCATCTACGACATTGTTATGTGCCGGGCCATGGCAAGGGGTGGCGAAGAATAAAGAGTTGCTCCGCGCTCTTCTTGTTGACCTTGGCCGTTCTGGGATTGGCAGGTTGCGGAACCGAGACCTTTCATCTCGACCTGCTGAGCGCCAACGGGCGGGATGGCGGCGGCGTGGTGCCGAGCTACGACGCGCTGATGCGCATCGGGGCGGCGGCGCGTGGCGGCGGCGATCTCGTCAATGCTCTCGGTGTTTACCGGCGGGCCGCCGAGGTTGACCCGCTGAATCCGGCTCCCCTTGTGGCCGCCGGCGATGTGCTGCTCGAGATGGGGTCGGTCAACGAAGCGATTGTGACCTATAACAATGCGCTGTTTCGTGACCAGCAAAACCTGCCGGCGCTGGTCGGGCTGGCTAAGGCCTATTTGAAGACCGGCAAGCCAGCACTCGCGATGGAACCGCTCTCCAAGGCGTATGCGCAAAGCCCCGACGACTCCAGGGTCCTGCTACTGCTCGGGGTCACCAAGGATCTGGCGGGAGAGCATGCGGAAGCGCAGGCTTGGTACCGGCGCGGTCTCGGTATTGCGCCGGGCGACCCTGCTCTGACCGTCAATCTCGCACTATCACTTGCATTGGGCGGGGATTACCCGACCGCGATAGGCGTGCTGCAGCCGCTCGCCATGACTCCGGGGGCATTGCCGCAGGAGCGGCAGACCTTGGCTTTGATCTACGGACTGAGAGGAAACGTCGCGGAGGCAGCGCGACTCAATCGGATCGATCTCGACGACGCCTCGGTCGAGCACAACCTCGCCTACTACGCAACCCTGCGTGAACTGTCGCCCGAAGCGCGCACCCGGGCGATATTGTCGACTGGGGGCGCGTCCTCCTGAGCTGTGCAGAAGCATGCCGGACCGGGAAAGCAGGACCTCCATGAAAATCGGGGCTCTTGTCGGCCTTGGTCTCGGGGTTGGGATCGCCTCACTGTCCGGCTGTGTGCCGCGTAACGCCGATACAGACGCGCCGCCCGCGCCGAATGCCGCAGCACCGATACCGCTGGTGCCGGCGGCCTACGCTGTGGAACCTCCGCCCGTGGCGCTGACGGCTTCTCCGCCAGCCCCGACCGTTTCGTCGACACGGTCGTTGACCGTTCCTGCTGCCGCTCCGGTGTTGGAGGGCCGGGTCGCGTTGTTCCCTGCGATGATATTCAGTCCGTATCATCCGCACTGGATGGTCGATATCCACTGACCGGCTTGGCTTCCGCACGCGAAGCGGCGGGACGGGCGCTCTTTGAGACGGGGACTTTGCACCCGGAGCGCAAGAGGCTGCCTTTTGTTGTATTCGTCTAACGAAAGGGGACGCGGGGCACGATATTCGAGTGAAGGTCGCCCGTGCTGCGAAGACCGACCACCGGAACTGGTGGCGTTGCGCTGCGCGCGACAGCCCGATAGTCAAAGGGACGTTCGAGGTAGTCCGCTGCCGCCTCATCAGGATACGGCGGACGTCCTCAAAGCAGAAGGCTTCCTCGGCCTTAATGAGGCTTCGGGTTCATCACTGTGGGGCTTGACTCATCCAAAACTCGAGGCGCGCAAGATAGAGATGCAGTCGTCGCCGTCAGCGGTGCGCGAAGGTATCGATGATGCCAGGCGCAGGCCTTTCTCGCTATCATGCGAATTGGTACGATCCGCCACAAACGCCTGTGGCTCAAATTTTTCTACTGCGGGATATCGAAGATGCGGGCCAGAGAGATTGCCAGCAAGAGAAGCGAAGCCGCTGCCAAGCTCGGTCCCGTGACGGGCGAAGCCGAAGGACAGGCGCTCTTTGAGATGGCAAATTTGCGCCCTGAGCGCACAGGGCTCCCTTTTGTGGTGTTTATCTCGCAAAGAGGCGGCGCGAGGCACGATGCCCGAGTAAAGGTTGCTCACAGCGCGAAGGTCCGACCCTCCGAGATGGCCACCGTTGCTATTCGTCCGTCTGTTCGCGTTGTCAGAGGAGTGCTCGATCCACGTGACCTCAACCCGCTGACCCGGTGGATCGAGCTAAACAAGGATGTGTTGATCGATTATTGGAATGGCGTCATCGAGTACACGGAAGACGCGATCAACGCCATAAGGCCGATTGGCCTAGACGCGCCATAGCCGAAGTCTATGCCGTGTAAACACCGCGTATCCACCCTTATGTCAAATGACGCGTCGTCGTCGCCGTCAGCGGTGCGCGAAGGTATCGATGATGCCGAGCGCCGCCGGGCCGAGCAGCACGATGAACAGGGTCGGCAGGATGAAGAGGATCATCGGCACGGTCAGCAGCGCCGGCAGGCGTGCCGCCTTCTCTTCCGCCCGCGTTATTCGTGCAGCGCGCATTTCGGTGGCGAGGACGCGCAGAGACTGCGCGAGCGGAGTGCCGAATTTGGCGGTCTGCTGCAATGTATTGACGACCGCGCGAATCCCGTCGGAGTTGGTTCGCGCGTTGAGGTTGTCGAACGCCAAGCGACGGTCTGGTAGAAAGGTCAGTTCGGCGGCGGTGATGGCGAGCTCTTCTCCTAGTTCGGGAGCGCCGTTGCCGAGTTCTCGCGCCACCCGAACCAGAGCTGCATCGAGGCTGAGCCCGGCTTCGGCGCAGATGACCAGCAGGTCGAGCCCGTCCGGTAAGGCGAGCTGAATGCTCTTGGCCCGTTTGGCCGCGGCATTCCTCAGATAGATTTTGGGTACGTAGAACCCGAACAGAACCCCCGCCGTCGGCGGCAGGAATCCGAATGTGGGCGGGATCGGGAAGAGGTGAGACACGTTACCGTCGATCAGCATCGCAATGCCGAACAGGAAGGGAAGGCTGACCCGCGCAAAGAGATAGCCGACCATCGCATCGCGCGATCGGATTCCGGCCTGGGCAAGCATGTCGCGTGCCTCGGTAGCGTGCTTCGAGCGCAGCAGATTGAGGCGCGTCACGGTCTCGCGCATCAATCCGACGGCGTTGGCGCGCTGTCGGCCTCGCCGTGCAGCCAGAGCGCTTTGTCGCAAGGTTTCCTTGCGCTGGACGACTTGCTCGAGACGCCGCTCGAAGGCGTTCTTCGGCCGAAGCACCTGCCACATCGCCAGAAGGGTTGCCAGCACCGCGAGTGCGGCGAGCACTGCGATCGCATTATCGAGGCCGACGCCGGCCGGCAGCCAGTCGGCAATATCCAAATCCTGAAGCCGCGTACTCCTCATATCTCGAACTTTGCCATCTTGTTCATGATCACAACGCCGGTCACCAGCATCGTCACCGCGATCCCGTCGAGGATCAGCCCGCGGACATCGTTGAAGAGCGGCGCCAGATAAGCGGGCGAGGTCAGCATCAGCACGAGAATGACCGCGATCGGCAGCCCGCCGAGGATCATCGTGGTCGCACGCGTCTCGCTCGCCATCGCGTGCGCCTTGGCCTTCATCTGTCGGCGTCTGCGTAAGACATCGGCGAGGTTGGCGAGGGTTTCGCCGAGGTTGCCGCCGGTCTCCCGCTGCACGCTGAGGGCTATGACGAAGAAGCGGAATTCCGAGGCGTCGATGCGCTTGGCAGTGTCCCAGAGCAGGCTTTCGAGGTCCCGCCCCATGCGCATTCCGCTCTCGACGACGCGTAACTCGCTGCCGACCGGATCGGCGATCTCATGGCCCGCTCCGACGATCGCCTCGCTGATCGGCAGGCCCGAACGCAAGGCCCGCACCATCAGATCGATCGCCTCCGGGAACAACGCGATGAAGGCTGCCAGGCGACGCTTCCCCATGCGTCCGATGACCAGGTGAGGAAGGGCGGTTCCGATCAGCAGTCCGAGCAGTAGGCTCGGCACGATGCCGATCCGCGTGGCGCCTACCAAGCCGATGGCCGACAATATTGTCAGGACGGTGATTGCGATCGAGTACTGGCCGATGCTGATCGTCCGCCCGGTTCGCGCGAGGCGGGCCGCAAGGAGGTCGCGGCGGGGCAGCCAGGTGCGAGCAAGGCGATCGATTGTCGACGCGCTCTGCTGCCGCGAAAGCGATCGAGTGGCGGCTACCTCGGAGGGCAGAATCCCCTGCGCTCGGTCTCGCATCGAATTGAGACGACGGCTGAAGCGCCGGCCGGCCGCGTCGCCGCTCAGCGCCATTGCCACGAGACCGAACGTCAGCGCGACGCCGATTGCGCAAACGACCGCAATTTGGGTTTCCGGGTCGAGCCCCAGGCCCATGGCTCAAATGACCTCGAGAAGCGGCCGGTCGAGGCCATAATACTCCGCGCGCGGCAGGAAAAACGGGCGAATTCCACTGGATTTGAAAACCCCGCGCAGCATACCTTCCGTCGTTTCGCCCTGGAACTGGTAGGTGAACAGCTCCTGGGTGGTGATCGTATCGCCCTCCATTCCGACCACCTCCATGACGTGCGTCACGCGGCGGACCCCGTCGCGCATGCGGTTGACCTGCGCGACCAAATGGACAGCAGCGGCGATTTGGGTGCGCACCGCGCGCGAGGGCAAGTTGATGCCGGTCATTCCAACCATGTTCTCGAGCCGGGTCAGCGCTTCGCGCGGCGAGTTTGCGTGGATCGTGCTCATCGAGCCGTCGTGACCGGTGTTCATCGCCTGCAGCACGTCGAGCGCTTCGGCACCGCGGATCTCGCCGAGAATGATGCGGTCGGGGCGCATGCGCAGAGAGTTACGCAGCAGGTCGCGCATCGTGATCTCGCCGGTGCCCTCCAGATTTGGCGGGCGGGTCTCGAGACGCACAACGTGCGGCTGCTGCAGCTGGAGCTCCGCGGCATCCTCGATCGTAACGGTCCGCTCGGCCGCGTCGATCAGCCGAGACAGGGCGTTCAGCAAGGTCGTCTTGCCGGATCCGGTACCGCCGGAAATCAGGATGTTGAGCCGGCAGCGGGCGGCGATCTTCAGGAGCGTCGCCATCTGCGGCGAGATGTTGGCCTGCTGGGCCATCGTGTCGAGGGTGATCGTCTTCTTCGAAAACTTGCGGATCGAGATGCTCGGTCCGTCGATCGCGAGCGGCGGCGTGATGATATTGACGCGGCTGCCATCGGCCAGACGAGCATCGACGAGCGGCTGAGATTCATCGATGCGGCGACCGATCCGGGTGACGATCTTTGTCGCGACGTTCATGACGTGGTCGTCGTCGCGAAACCGTACGTCGGTCAGCTCCAGCTTGCCGCGGCGCTCGACATAGACCTGCTTGGCCCCGTTGACCATGATGTCGGTGACGCTCTCGTCCTCGATCAGCGGCTCGATCGGTCCGAGCCCGAGCATGTCCGCGATCAGCATTTCGACGAGTTCGCGCTGCTCGATGAAATTCAACTGGATCTTGCTCTCCGTGAGCAGGTCCTTGACCCAGCCGCTGAGCTGCGCCTCGAACATCGCGCGCGGCATCTCCGCGGCCGCGGCAACGTCCATGTGTTCCAGGACGAGCGGCTGGATCTGCATCTTTGCCGCGTCGATCGCGGCACGATTGGAGCGCCGTGAGACGGCCCCGTCCTGCGTGAGGTCCGATTTTATCGGGTTGAGCAGACCGTCGATGATTTCAGTAACAAGATCGCGGCGTTCGAGCGGGTTCGCTTCGATGCCGTGGCGGATCATGTAAGCCTGTGCTGCCGCATCGACGACCTTGGCGAGCTCGCCGCGGCTGAGGAGGCTCCTGCGCTCGGGCCGGACTTCGGCACTCAGGCGAGCGATAAGCTGCTCCTTTGCCGCAAGCAGGCGATCCTCATGAGGAAGGTGAGCCGGGGCCTCGACCTCGGGCGCCGGGGCAGATGGCAGCGCCACCTCGACCGGCGCCGCGCGACGCGCGGAAAGCACGGCGATTCGAGCATCGAGCGAGCCCTCGCTCTCCGAGCGTTTGGAGCGACCTACCATGGCAGAGCAAACAATTTGCGTTTCGCCGTGGTCGGCGCCGGGCCGGTAAGCATTTCGGCGAGTTGGCGGTACTCGCGCACGATTGGGCTCCGCGGCGCGGCTAGGGGCAGCGGTTGGCCGGAATTGGCCGCTGCCCCGGCGGCTTTCGGATCGTGAGAAAGGCTGGCGTCGAGCGCCTTGCCGATCCCCTTCTCGAACTCGCTCTTGCCGATCAAGGCGCGGCCGCCGCTGGCGCCGGCCTCGACCAGCCAGAGGCGAACCTGCGGCGCCTGGTCCCGCATCAAGGTCTGCAACCGGATCGTGTCGCGCAGGCCGGCGAGGCTGCGCTCGCACACGATGACGACGTGGCTCGCCGCGGCGAGCACGACGCGTTGTATCGGTGTGGCGCCGCGCGGCAGATCGACGACGATCCGGGCGAATTTGCGGCGTAGCTCGTAAAGCAGCATGTCGACCGCGCCGGCATCGATAATCAGATGCTGGGTCGCCGCCGTCTCGGCGGCCAGGATCCGCAAATTATCGGTCACCTTGACCATGGCCCGCTCGATGAACAGGCTGTCGATGCGGGAAGGCTGCTCCAGCGCCTCGCACAGCCCGCCGCCGGGATCGGTATCGAGCTTGAGCGCGACGGTGCCGAAGTGGAGATCGAGGTCAACGAGAGCCACTTGCTCGCTGCGCTCCTCGGCGAACAGCCAAGCGCAGGAGACAGCGGTCGTCGTCGTGCCGACGCCGCCGCGGCTGCCGACGAAAACGATCACTTGCCCCAAACCGCCATTGGTCCCTGTTCCCGCAGCGGCCGACCGTTTCTCCAAGGCAGCCGACAGAGTCTCACGGGTCGCCGGTTTGACCAGGTAGTCGTTGGCGCCGGCTGCGAGCAGGTCGCGGAACAGCGTAACATCGTTGACGATACCGAGGGCGACGAGCTTCAGCTCGGCGCCGCCGACCGTTCGAGCCGAGTTGACCTCGGTGATCGGAGCGGCTGAGTCTGCAAGGTCGAGAAACAGAACCCGCGGTGCGTAACCCGAGCGGATGCGTCGCAACGCCGCGTCGAGCGTGTCGGAGACGGTCAGCTCGTCATCCAGCTGGAGCTCGTGAAGGAGCCCTTGCAGACGATCAGCCATCGGTTGCTCTTGCAGGACGGCAAGAACACCCGATCGCTCAGGCTTGAGCGCCGCAGCAGATCGCGATGCTTTCATTGAAGAGCCTCCGTCCCGAACGGCGACGCCGTTGGTTCCTTGGTGCGATCGTCGAGGCCGCGCAAGGGCAGACCGTGCATGATGAGCTCCAAGGCGATGTCAGTGCTGTCGCATCCTGAACCGCAATAGTTAAACAACGGATAACCGTGTGGAATTCGAGTGATGTTCCGACGGACTAAGGAACCCGCCAGCTAATATCCGAGGGGCGCAGGCGTGAACATGTAAGAGGAGATCGCCGCTCCGACCCCTGTGCGGGCGCAGCAGCGGCCGCGGCGCCGGGACATCCGAGGGGGCTGTCATCGCCCTCCGGCCGCGCACGTAGATTGGTAGGAGCAAGAGTCAGGCGACCCGGACTGAATTGAATGTGGATTGTCGACGCATCATTCTTCGGCTCGGCCGTCCGTCTCCCCCGTGAAAAACACTTTCGCCCGGCGTCCTGCCGAGCGGCTTTGAACAACGAGCAGGTGGGGTGCAGAGGATGGGCCGACCATCGCGACGACCGGATCATGGGAAGCAGGCCGCCGCCGATCGCGGGAGCGAGTAGGTGCCGACCAGCGAGATCTACCATCGCCGGGCAGCGAAGCCTGACGTACACCCGTATCAGCTCATCCCCAGTTTATCCCCAGTAGCGGACGTCGCTGCTGCTCGGATACCCTCTCCCGCGGACACTGGTTAAAGAACACTTTAACCGCTGGGCGCCGACGGATCTCCGATCAGAAGGCAGGTGGTTTGTCGGCGCCGCTTAGCTGACGTCTATGTCGGTGCCCGCTCCTTAACTTTTTGATAATCGGTGCTCCTTACGCTGTTTCGCAGCCGACGGTTGGCCGAGGCCGGGCATTCGGTTACCGAGATGGCCTCCGCGTGCCGCCGGTGCAGTGAGCGCGAGAGAGGCCTTCCCGATGAGAATATTTCGGCGTCTTGCCCGTGACAGTATTGGCGCCATTGCCATCGAGATGGCGGTGATCGGGCCGCTCTTCTTTCTTCTGCTGCTGACGATCCTCGATCTTGGGCTCATGCTCGCCAACCAATCGCTGCTCGACGGAGCGGCACGCGATGCGGCGCGGCTGATCCGCACCGGGCAAGTCCAGACTGCAAGCAGCCCGATCTCCGCCTTTCAGACCCTGCTCTGCTCGGATATGGGGCCGGTGATGACCTCAGCGCAATGCGCCTCAGACATCATTTTCGAGGTCCAGAGCTTCACTAGTTTCGGTTCCGTCAGCTTCACGTCGTGCACGCTGAACAACAACCAGACCGGAACCGGCACGGTCTGTTCGTTTACCCCCGGCACCGGCGGTGAGATCGTCGGCGTTCAAGCGACCTATAACCGTCCGTTCATTATTCCGTGGGTCGCTGCGTGCTTGAGCGGTGGCTCTTGCTGGACCGGCGGTACCACCGGCGGCTCGAACCCTGGCACCGGCACTGTGCAGCTGGTATCGACCGTCATCTTCCGCAACGAGCCGTTCTTATGATGATCGGCCGGCGTCCAACAACGCTGCGCGCCGACTTCGCGCGCGACCGGTCGGGCACGGCGACGATCGAATTCGCCCTCGTCCTACCGGGTCTGCTGACCCTCTGCATCGGCTGCTACGAGGCCGCCAACCTGATCCTGGCCGATCTGAAGCTCGAGGCCGCGGCAGAAACCGCGGCCGATCTCGTCGCGCAGACGAGAGTCAACGACGTGCTTCAGAGCTCGGACTTCACCAACATCACAAACGCGGCAACGCAGGTGATGACGCCCTTTCCGACCAGCAGCAGCCAGCTCAAGATCGCTTACGCCAGCGTGACCTACAGCACCGGTTCGCCGGTCATCGACTGGCATGTCGAGGTGAACAGCGCGACTCCGATCAGCGCGACCAGCCTCCCCAACAGCGCAAATGCCGCCAACCTCGGCAACGAGGCGGTCGGGGCGACGGACAGCGTCATCGTGGCCAAGCTCACCTACGCCTACGCCTCGCCAGTCAGCTACGTCCTGCACTCCTCCTACACGCTCACCGAGGCGTCCTTGAACCGGCCTCGCTACATGACCTGCGTGCCGACCTACCTCAACACGAACAGTGAGTGCCCGTGAGGGTAAGTGGAATGAAAAAGATAACTCGAAGAATTCTCCACGGCGTCAACGCCGTGCTGGCCAGCCTGCGCCGGCTTGGGCGACAGCGCGAGGGGAATGTCGCGATGCTCGTCGGCTTGTTCGCGATCCCTCTCGTCGTCGCCGGCGGCATTGCGACCGACGTCGGACGCGCCTACTCGGTGAAGGTCCGACTCGGAGCGGCGCTCGACGCGGCGGCGCTCGCGGTCGGATCGGAGACCAACCAGACCCCGACGCAGATGTCGACCGATCTGCAGAATTACTTCACCGCCAATTATCCATCGACGGCGCTCGGAGAGAACGTCACGGTGGCGCCGGTCCCTTCGAACGCCGATTTGAGCGCGACCACCGTCAACTATCAGGCGCAAGCCACGGTGCCGATGGTCTTCATGCAGCTCATCGGCATCAGCAGCATCAATGTGACGGTCACTGCCCAGACCAAGAAGACCACCGGCCTCGAAGTCGCCGTGGTGCTCGACAATACCGGCTCGATGCTGTGCGGCCCCAATGACGGGGCGCCCAATTACAGCGATTCGACGTGCGGCAACGGTGTGGTGGCGAGCGACACCACATGTACGAATGCGAACAACGGCAGCCGCATTTGCACGCTGATCAGCGCCGCGACGCAGTTCGTCAATACGCTCACCAGCGCAATCAGCAGCGCCCAACAGCTTTACATTTCGATCGTCCCTTATGTGACGACTGTCAATGTCGGCGACTCGCTCTGCAGCAGTGCGACCAGTTGCAGCCACATCACACAGAACGGCAGCGTTTTCCTCGACCTGCGCGGCAACATGATGCCGGTGACCCCGATCACCGGGAACACGACCAGCGGCAGCACCACGATTTCAGGCATTTTGCCGAGCACTTCCGCCATTCAGGCTGGAATGCTGATTTACGGACACGGCATCCCGACCTCGCCCGCCACCACGGTCTACAGTGTCAACAGTTCTTCGCAAATCACGATTTCCTCGAGCGCGACCCTGACCTTCAGCGGTAACTCGCTGGCGGTCGGACCCAATAGCGGGAACACGAGTACACCTTTCACGGACCCGACCACCTACCC
>Ga0209446_1000310_pt1 | contig 11071 bp, 12 predicted proteins | sample BogFormECP04_OM2_FD_188242 | JGI IMG/M metagenome (GOLD analysis project Ga0209446, IMG submission 188242) | Bog forest soil microbial communities from Calvert Island, British Columbia, Canada - ECP04_OM2 (SPAdes) (version 2) | ecosystem: Environmental > Aquatic > Freshwater > Wetlands > Bog ... | reverse complement strand
TGCGCGACGTAGACGATGCTGTCGAACGGCACGCCGAGCCATTCGGTGACGAGCTGCGCGAAACTCGTCTCGTGCCCCTGCCCCGAGGACATCGTACCCATCACCAGCTCGACCTTGCCCTCGGGCAGCACCGTGATCTCGGTGCGCTCGCGCGGCGCCCCCGAGGTGATCTCGATATAATTGGCGATGCCGATGCCGCGCCATTTGCCGCGCCGTCGCGACTCGGCGCGGCGTCCCGAAAAGCCGTCCCAGTCGGCGAGCGCCAGCGCGGTATCCATCGCCTCTTCGTATCGGCCGTTGTCGTAGGTCAGGCCGAGCGGGTTGGCGTAAGGTTGCGCCGTGGGCGGGATCATGTTGCGGCGACGCAGCTGGACCGGGTCGAGCCCGAGCTCATCCGCCGCCAGATCGGTCAGCCGCTCGATGACAAAGATCGCCTCGGGCCGTCCGGAGCTGCGGTAGGGGGTCGTCGAGACCGTGTTGGTGACGGCACCGCGACCGCGGAAGTAGCCGACTGGAATGCGATAGACGCTGGACATCAGGCCGAGCCCCTTTTGCAACGGCCCGAATGCCACGGCGTGCCCGCCGAGATTGCTGAGATTTGACCCGCGCACGGCGAGGAAATGCCCCTCCGCATCGAGCGCCAGCTCGGCCTCGACGGTCAAGTCGCGGCCCTGCCAGTCGCTGAGGAACGAGTCGCTGCGCTCGCAGGTCCATTTGACCGGCCGCATGAGCCGCCGCGGCGCCCAGGCGAGCAGCGCATATTCGGGGTAGAACAGGTTACGCGTGCCGAAATTGCCGCCCATGTCACCGCAGACGCAGCGCACCTGCTCGGTCGGCACGCCAAGGATCTGCGCGAGGTCGGTCCTGACCTTGGCGACGCCGCGGCCGCTGCCGGTATGGATCGTGTACCGCCCGCTCGACACGTCGTATTCGGCGACGTTGGTGCGAGGTTCCATCGGCACCCCGGTGACGCGCTGGGCCCATGTCTCGAGCCGCACGATATGGGTAGCGCCAGCGAAGGCGTCTGCGGTCGCGGACGCGTCGCCGACTTCGATGTCGATGCAGATATTGTCCGGAGCCTCTTCCCACAGCAAAGCCGCCTCGGGCATGACCGCGTCCATGGCACGAAGGACTGCCGGCAGCGGCTCGTAAGTGATATCCAGCAGTTCGGCGGCATCCTTCGCCTCGGCGATGCTCTCGGCGACGACGAGTGCCACCGGCTCCCCGACAAAGCGCACCCTGTCGACCGGCAGCGGGTAATGGCGGGTCGCGATCGGCGGTCCGCCGCACAGCCGCGCCTGGACATCGGGCGGCGCCGATAGCCCGGGATTGTGCGGGATCAGGCCGAGACCGGCAGCCAAATAATCGACGCCGGTCAGCACCGCGAGCACGCCGGGTGCGGCGAGTGCTGCACGTTTGTCGACCGAAACGATGCGGGCATGGGCATGGGGCGAGCGCGCAATCACCGCGTGTGCCATCCCCGGCAGGGTGACGTCGTCGCCAAAGCGGCCCTTGCCGGTCAGCAGCCGAGCGTCCTCCTTGCGCCGCACCGGCTGGCCGATGCCGTTCGCCACGCTACCCGATGCTTCCATGCACTCCTGTTGCCCGTCGAATCAGCCGAGCGCGGTGCGCCGCCTACCAGTACGAGACCCGGTCGTAGCGACCGAGCAGTTCGGCAACGGCCCCGCGCGCCACGGGCTGAGCGCTGTTGATCAGCTCGTTGCGCTCGATGCCGCGCTCGGCGACATCCTCGGCGACATAGCAGATGTCGACCCCCTTGGCGGCGAGTGCCGCCAGGTCCGAGGCGATCCGCGGCGGCTGGGTCTGCCGCCAGTCGCCAAAGGCGAGGCCGCCCGCGTCTTGGCGCTGCACCAGATAGTTGACTGCGTTGCCGCGCAGCAGCACAGCGCGGTCCGCCCCGGCACCCTTCATCGCGCCGTGGATCCACACGATCGTGTCGTCCTGCTCCTCGATCGTGGCGCGATAGGCGTTCTCGACGATGCTCAGCGTCTTCATGACCGCCTCCTCAGCGCGTGGCGATGACGAGCGTGTTGTCCGAGGCCTCGGCCATCTGCCAGAAATCGGCGGGCGACCCGCGCCTGACGCCAGGAATGGCGTCAGTGGCGCCGCGCTCGTCGACGCACAGCCCGCAATTCACCCAGTCGATCTTGCCGCCATTGCGTTCAGCCTCGCGCATCAGCGCGGCGATCGCGTCCTTCGGGATGAAGTGGTTCTCCTCCTCGACACTGCGGCCATGCACCGCGTTTGCATGCGGCGTCTGCGCAGCGAAGGGCTGCAAAACCGCCCCCTCATAGGCGAAGACGTTGATGTTGTAGCCGCGCTTGGCCGCGAGATCGATCAGTCGCAAGGTCGTCGTCGAGCGCGCGTTCTCGTACGGCGCGTCCATGATGGCGATCGTGATGGTCTTCTTGTCGGCCATGGGTTCCTCCCTCAGTGCCAAATGACCTTGCCACCCTCGGCGAGGGCGTCCAGCACGACATCGAGCGGTGCTGCCGCGACGCCCGAAGCGAGGCGCTTCTCGTCGATGCCGCGCTCCTTCAGCGAAAAGCTGTCGGCGAGCACGCGCACGCCGGCGCCGGCCAGCCTCGTCAGATCGCCCGAGCGGGCACCCGGCCGCACCGGGAGCACCCCGTTCTGAACGAGGAACACAGTGACCTCGTTCTTTGCGGCCGCAAGCTGCTGCGCGAGATCGCAGCAGAAGCGCGTGTCGTTCGAGTCGAAACGGGTCGCGCGATTCGATTAGTAAGTATCTCGGCATCGGCACCTCCTTGGCGCGGGACAGACGCCGGCACCTTGCCCTGCGGGTGGTCGAAGCGGCAAGCCCTTAACTTGCAGGATTGGCTCGCTCACGCGGTCTTCGCGACTTGCACGATTGCGCCGGCGAAGCGCTGACCGGTGCGCGAGCGGATGGACGAGCGATCTCCATCGATGAGCATCATGCGAACATTTTGATGCGCATGTTTAACCGCCCGCAAGGTGCGCTCGGGAGGGTCGGCGGCATTATCATGGCGCGAACAAATGCAGCGTGCGGCGCCTGGATAACCGAGCTTCCGGAAATCGGACCGGACCAGAGCGTGCTGGAAGTAGGTTTCGGTCCCGGTGCGGTCATTCAACGTTTGTCGAAGCTGGCGGGGCATGTCGCGGGCATTGATCCGTCGCAGGGAGATGGTCGATCAAGCCCGATCACGGATCGCGAACGCTATCGAGAGAGCGCTCGCATCGACCTTCGGCGCGGCTCGGCCGAGAGGTTGCAGTTCGACAACGACGCCTTTGATAAAGCGGTGGTGATAAAGCGGTGGCGATCAACTCGATGCAAGTCTGGCCGGATGCCGTGGCCGGGCTGCGAGAAATTCGGCGGGTCGCAAGATCCGGCGGCAGGATCGCCCTCGGTCTTACTCCGTATTCGGGGCAGCGGAGCGAAGGCTTGAGGGAGATACTCATGGCCGCTGGCTTCATTCTGGAGAAAGGCAGGGACTTTTGCGCTCTGGCGATGAGCCCGTGACGGTCTAGCTGCAGCAGCGCTGGTGGCGCGTTTCCCGCAGAAAAGAATTCCTCTTGCATGGTAAGCGCCGGCCACGTATATCCGTGGCCGGTTATACGTTCCCGTAGATTTCTCCGCCAAATGGCCACACTCGCTCACCCCTCCAATCCGCTTGCTCTGGCGGTGCTGGCGCTGCTGTTCGAGCGGCCGATGCATCCTTACGAGATGGCCGCTACCTTGAAGCAGCGTCACAAGGGCGAGAGCATCAAAATTCGGTACGGCTCGCTCTATACCGTGATCGAGCTTCTGGTAAAGCGGGGCTTCATCACCGCCAAGGGGACTTCCCGCGAGGGCAAGCGGCCGGAGCGGACCGTCTTTGCGCTCACTCCGTCCGGGTACGACGAGCTGCACGCCTGGATGCAGGACCTGCTGCGCGATCCGGTGAACGATTATCCGCATTTCGCGGCGGGGCTCAGCCTTTTGCCCGTGCTGCCGCCGGAGGAAGCGGTGGCCCTGCTCCGGGACCGAGCAATACGCCTATCGGCCGAAGCAACGCGGATCGAAACCCATCTTGCGGAGCTGGCACAGCAAGAGGTTCCCGTTCCGGCCGAGGAATTGCCCCCACAGCTGGTCGGAAAGAAATTTCCGCCGATTTTCGTCGTCGAAACCGAATACGCGCTGGCTCTGGTCAAGGCGGAGCTTGCCTTCGTCAACGACCTCGTCCGCCGCATCATCGAAGAAGGCTGGGGCCCGCTCGACTTGTGGCGCGAGCTGCAGGCCGCCTGCGCGCGCCAGCACGAAGCAAGCGGCGTCGCACGGGAGGGCGCCATGTAAGCCGATCGAAAGCATCGAAAGCCCCGACGATGCTGGAACATCGCCGGGGCCGAACCCGAAAACCGAACGCGCGGAGCGCGCGGGCCTCAGGCACGCAGCCATAAATTAGCAGCGAAGGCTCCGCGAGAACAGCGCCCTGGGTATGCAAGCAATAGGCGCCGACACCTCTTGTCGTCTCAAAGGAGCGTCAAATGTCCGAACCATTCCATGTCCTGATCATCGGCGGCGGCATCGGCGGCCTCACCCTCGCGCAGGGTCTCAAGCGCGAGGGGATCAGCGCGGCGGTCTACGAGCGCGAGCGCGCCCTAACCGACCGCTTGCAGGGCTACCGGGTGCACATCAGCCCAACCGGCGGCCTCGCCCTACATGAGTGCCTGCCGCGGCACTTGTTCGAGGTCTTCGACCGCACCTGCGGGGCACCCAACACGGCGGTGCGCTTCTTCACCGAACAGATGCGCTTGCTGCTCGCGTTCGATAGGGATCTCGTTGCCAATACCGATCCGGTCGCACGCCACCGCTCGGCCAGTCGCATCACATTGCGCCAGGTACTGCTGGCGGAGCTCGATAATGTGCATTTCGGCAAAACGTTCCAGTGCTACGAAGACCACGATGGACACATCACCGCGTATTTCGAGGACGGGACTTCGGCGGAGGGCAATGTTCTGGTAGCTGCGGACGGGGGCGGCTCGCGCGTGCGCCGGCAGTTTCTGCCCGATGCGCAGCGCCTCGACACCGGCGTGGTCGCCATCGCCGGCAAAATCTTTCTCGATACGGCGCGCGATCGGATCGCGCGGCCGCTGCTCGACGGCATCAGCCTCGTCGCCGCACGCGGCGGGCTCGGGCTGTTTGTCGCGATCCAGGAGATGACCGGCGGTCCAGTCGGCGGCATCGGCGGCAACGAGCCCGCCCTCGCCGGCACCGGGAACCTGTACGAGAACGCGCGCAGCTATCTGATGTGGGCGCTCAGCGCCAAGCGCGAGAAATTCGGTCTCACCGACGTCGAGCAGGCGGACAGCGCTGCGCTGGCGGCGGTCGCCGCACGCATCATAGCCGGCTGGTCGCACGCTTTTCGCGACCTGGTCGGGCTCGCCGATCCGACCACGATCTCGTACCTGCCGATCCGCACTTCGGTTCCGCATGCGCCCTGGCGCACGGGTCGCATTACCCTCCTCGGAGACGCCATCCATTCGATGACACCTTATCGGGGCATCGGCGCGAACGTGGCGATCAAGGACGCCGCACGCCTCAAGCGCGCTCTCGTCGCAGCGCGTAGTGGCGAGCGAGACCTCATCGAGGCGATCCACGATTATGAAACCGGCATGCTGGACTACGGTTTCCGTGCCGTGCGCAATTCACTCAAGGCGATGCACCAGACCGTCAGCGACAGCCTGCCGGGGCTGATGCTCTCGCGACTAACGATGCGGGCGATCAACGCAATGCCACCAGTGAAACAGATCGTGGCGAGGCGATTGGGCGAGGAGTGAGGCTCAGCCGGACGGTTGCGGCTGCTGCTGCGCCGCCAATGTGTCGTCAATCTCCTTGGCACGCAGCGCCGCCGGACGAGCGCTGAGCCGCCCCCAATATTGCTCGAAGGCGGGGCGCTTCTCGATCGTGCCGAACTGCATGCCAAAACCGATACCGGACCCGAAATAGACATCGGCAGCGGTGAAGCTGTCGCCGACCACATATTCTGCTCGCGACACCGCCCCCTCGAGCGCATTGATGACATTTTCGAAACGTCCGTAACCCATCATCCTTTCGCGCTCCTGCGGCACCACAAAGCCCATCGCCTTATTGGTCCACGCCGCCTCGAGCGGGCCGGCGACGAAGAACAGCCAGCGATAGTAGGGACCACGCAGCCGATCGCCGGGCGACGGCGCAAGGCGCGCCTCCGGAAACGCGTCGGCGAGATAGGCGCAGATGGCGGCCGCTTCGGTCACCACCGTGTCGCCATGTCGGATCGCCGGCACTTTTCCCATCGGATTGATCGCGAGATAGGCAGGGGCCTTCATCGTCGTGCCGTAATCGAGCAGCTCGGTGCGGTAGGGCTGCCCGATTTCCTCGAGCATCCAACGGACGATCCGGCCGCGCGACATCGGATGGGTGTAGAAGGTGAGCTCATCGGTCATTTAACAGTTCCACTCGTAAGCCTGGCGCAGCGCCGCCAGATCCAATTTCTTCATCTGCAGCATCGCTCGCATGACTCGGCCGGATTTCTTGCCGTCCGTACCGGCCATCATCTCGAACAAGGCTGCGGGAACGATTTGCCACGAGACGCCGTACTTGTCCTTCAGCCAGCCGCATTGCTGCGCCCGTTCGTCGCCGCCTTCGCGCAGTATGTCCCAGTAACGATCGACTTCGGCCTGCGTCTCGCATCTCACCACAAACGAAATTGCCTCGGTGAACTTGAAGTGAGGTCCACCGTTGAGCGCGGTAAATTCTTGGCCCTCGAGGCGAAAGCTCACGGTCATCGCCGATCCCTCCGGCCTGCCGTGAACCTCGAACCCTTCCTTGCCATAACGGGTGACAACTCCCACAGCTGAATTGTTGAAGAGCGAGACGTAGAAGTTCGCGGCCTCCTCCGCCCGATCGTCAAACCACAGACAGGGCGTGATCTTCTGTATGATAGCCACGGCCATTCCTTTTAGACCTTGGACCGTGATCAGGATTCCGAGCCTTCCGGGACCCAGCGCCCCGTAGGAGCGACAAAACCCCGATCACCGTACCGGTCGTGGTGCCGAACCCAGTCGCTCAGGTTCCGGTTGGGGCCGGTCTCGTCGCGGCCCTTTGGCACGAGATCGAGGAGCCGGTAGGTGCCGAGCACGTCTTCGCCGCCGCGCCCGAAGGATGAGTAAGTATGGAAGACGTCACCATTTACGTCTTTGTAAAAGACGCTGCGGCCGGAAAGTTCCTCGACCCCGATCCTGCAGATTTCATAGTTGTAATAGCCCTCGCCTTTGGCAATTTCGTCCGGCCCGAAGGAGACATGGAAATCGTAATTGAAATCGCCGCCGGCGGACGACACCCACTTGATATGCCATCCCATCTGCTCTTTGAAGGCTTCGATTTCCGATAGCGGCGCACGCGAAACGGCAACATAGCTGACATCGCGCTGCGCAAGGTGGACAAGGATGCCGTCGACATGGTCGAGCTCGAAGGAGCATCCAACACACCCCTCGGTCCATCCGGGACCGAGCATGAAATGCTTGATGATCAGCTGGCTGCGTCCTCCAAAGAGGTCGGCGAGGGTCTCGTTCCCATTCGGCCCCTCGAAGACATAAGGCTTCTCGACCTTGACCCACGGCAGCGCGCGCCGCTCGGCGGCGAGCCGATCGCGCAGCCCGGTCAATTCCTTTTCCCTGACCAAGAGTTGCTTGCGGGCAGCGAGCCACTCGTCGCGCGATACGATCGGGTGCTGCATCGGTCGACCTCCTTTAACATGTGTTGATTTGTGCATTTCAGTCCTGCGCCAGATAGTCGGCCAGGCATTCCAGCGCACTCGCCCAGCCGCCCTGATGCAGATCGCGCGCCGTGACCGTCTCGAACACGGCCTGGCGCAATGTCAGTTTCGTCTTGGCGCCGTATTCCGCGAGGGTGACCGTAACCACCGTTTCGTGGCCGGGCTTGCCGTCGGCATCCTCCCACGCGAAGGTAAAGACGAGCCGTTCCGGCGCGACGACCTCGCGACAGACGCCGCGCTGCCGGTGCTCGGTCCCTTCCGGCGAGCGCATGCAGACGCGATAGATGCCGCCGGGCCGGATGTCCATCTCGCAATAAGCCGTGGTAAAGCCTTGCGGCCCCCACCAGCGCACCGCCCTCTCGGGTTCGGTCCATGCTTTAAAGACGAGCTCACGCGGCGCGTCGAAAATGCGTGTGATGACGAGTTCGCGATCCACCAATGTGGAGGCGGCGCCGATGATTGCTGCCATCCTTCGTTCCTTCGCTTAAGCGATACGTTAATTAACCGATGAGCTAACTAAGGGGGACGGCAGCTCATGTCAAGGGGCGGCTGGAGCCCGAAAGCAACGCAGGTCGGCTGCGTTTCACACGCAGGTCCGACCGAGCATTGCCGACCCTCGGGACCGAGCCCGAAACTCACCGCAAAGCTCTCGGCGAATTCCACAAAAAGATCGGAACCGTCAGCCGAGGCTTACGGTCGGAACCGGCCTGATCGCGCTCGACGGCTCGATCCGGATGTTTGGCTGATGACGGTCGGCCCGACGCGGCTCAATTCGGCCGCGCGAAACCGCGGAAGGCGTGCGGCAGGCGGCGGATGTCCTGGACGAGGTCGGGTGGCACCTCGCCGGCGCCGTCCCCTCGCAGCGTCAGCGCATCGACGAGGCCGCCGAAATGCCGATCGATCGCCTCGACGATCTGATCGTGGCGACCTACTGCGGCGAAGAGATGGGCGACATCGTCGGGCACCTCCCTCGCCATCTCGCTCCACTTTCCCTGCCGGGTCAGCGCGTTGAGCTTGCGGCCGAGATCCTCGAGCCCGTGCACGGCCAGCACCGGATAGTAAGCCGGCGTCGAGCCGTAGAAGGCGACGCGCTGGCGCACCCATTCGAAGCGGCGCGCAACCGCCTCGTCATCGGGCCCGGTCGCGAGAAAACCGCCGCCCGAAATCTCGTATTGTGCCCGCTCGCGTCCGGCCTTGGCGAGGCCGGCCGCGATGCGCGGCATGATCTCCTCCGTGAGATACTTGCCGGTACAGAAGCCGTGCAGTTTGACGCCGTCGCACTCCTCGGCGGCGACCTTGAGCATCGCCGGACCGACCGCGGCGATCATGACCGCCGGCGGCGGCGCGTCGATCGGCTCGGGGGCGAAATTGGGTGTCATCAACGTAAAGCGGTAGTGCTCGCCCTCGAAAGCCGGTTTCTCGCCGGTCTTCCAGCATCGCCAGATCGCGCGAAGCACTTGGACGTATTCACGAATGCGCGGCGCCGGCGGTGTCCACGGCACCGAGAAGCGCCGTTCATTGTGCGCCCGGACTTGTGAGCCGAGGCCGGCGACGAAGCGGCCGCCGGTGGCGCCGGCGAGGTCCCAGCCGACATTGGCGACCGCCATCGGCGTGCGGGCGAAGGCGATCGCCACACCGGTGTGCAATTCGATTCGCCGGGTCGCGGTTCCGGCCACCGCTAACGCCAGAAACGGGTCGTGCTTGTTCTCCATCGAGACGACACCGTCGTAGCCCTCCGCCTCGACCGCCCGGGCCGCCGCTCCGACCTTGCGGAGATCCTCCTGCGGCAATGTCGCAAAAACCCGCATCGGTGCCTCCCTTTTCGTACACTTCGCCGGGATGATATATCGATCGAGCAACCGACCGACCTATGATCATCGCGACCGATGATCGCCAGCGTTGCAAGGAGGGAACATGAGCAGGGTAATCTCTCGCCGTACGGCGATGATCGTCGCCGGAGTAACGGCGGCCGCCTGGGCGGCTGGGCTCGCACTCGCCGCGCCCACATCCTTCAAGGTGCCGCTCTCCGGCGCACAGCAAGTGCCGCCGGTCCAGACGCCCGGCACCGGCACGGCCGACCTGACCTATGATCCGACCACGCGGGTTGTCACCTGGTCGATCACCTTTAGCGGCTTGTCGACCCCGGTCACCATGGCCCATTTCCACGGCCCCGCCGCAGAAGGCAAGAATGGCCCCGTCGTAATCTGGCTCACCAAACAAGGGAGTCCGGTCGAGAGTCCGATCAAGGGCGAGGCGACGCTGACCCCGGAGCAGGTCCAACAGTTCTCGGCTGGGGAATGGTACATCAACGTGCACACGCGCGACCATCCGGCCGGAGAGATCCGCGGTCAGGTGATGCCGCCCAAAGCCTGAGCAATTCTCACAGGTAGCTTGCGAGCGCCGCGGCCGCGGCCGCGGCCGCCGCAAACAAGAGAAATGCGCGCGCCGGAAGGGCCATCCGAGGCGCCGGTACCCCTTCCGGAAGCCTCTTCCGGCCGGTGATCATCGGAACCAGCAGGTTGTGCCGCTTCGCCACGCCGTAGACGAGGATCGCCAGCACGTGCAACGCCGCCGCTGCCAACAGCGCATCCCACAAAAGTTTGTCGTGCAGCGCGGTCACCATGTTGGCGATGCGGGCGGGCGACAACTCGGTCAACGGCCCTTCATTCGCGACGTCGTTGTCGACATAGAGGCCGGTAAGCGCTTGGGCGAGCAACAGCGCGATCAGGAGTATGACCATCCAGCCACCCGCCGGGTTGTGGCCGGCTTGGACATCGGGTTCGCGACGAAAGAGGTGGGCCAGATGGTGCGCGGCCGTCCGCGGCGAGGCGAGAAAGCAGGAGAACCGCGCAGTTTCGCTGCCGAAGAAGCCCCAAAGCAACCGGAACAGCAGCAACGCCAGCAGTGCATCGCCGACCCAAGCATGCCAGTCCATCCAGTTCATTCGCCAGGTCAGATAGGCTGCCGGCACGAGGCCTACGACAAGCCAGTGAAACAGGCGTGTCGGCAGGTCCCAGATGAACACGATGCGGCCGGCCCCATTTATGACCCGGGGCAAACTCGCCGCGGCGCCGCGGCTTGCTTCTTCGGTTACGCCGGGTAGGTTTTTGTCTCGCATCTTCAGCCCTGAGCGTTGCGCGGCGCGGGCCATTCGTCGATAGATTCATCCTCAACCCTTCGAAGAGAGCAAGATGCCGAGGAATGTCGCGATCGGGCTCGGCCTGATGGAGTTCCCGTTCACCGGGGTCGCCGGTTTCTGGCGCTGGGTCGATCTG
>Ga0209446_1000309_pt1 | contig 11105 bp, 17 predicted proteins | sample BogFormECP04_OM2_FD_188242 | JGI IMG/M metagenome (GOLD analysis project Ga0209446, IMG submission 188242) | Bog forest soil microbial communities from Calvert Island, British Columbia, Canada - ECP04_OM2 (SPAdes) (version 2) | ecosystem: Environmental > Aquatic > Freshwater > Wetlands > Bog ... | reverse complement strand
TAAGCTGCATGTTGCAATAAGGGCACCAGCCGCCGCGGTAGAAGATCAGAATGGTTGGTTTTTGGTAGCCGTTCGGGCTGAAGGTGCGGAGCTGCCCATCAACGGTGTGGGCCGCGAAGGACGGCGCCCGGGAACCGACGGATAAGGGTTGTACCTGCGCGGGATCATTCGGGACGTCGGCAATGGCGGTTACGGCAAGCAGGGTTGCGATCAATCCGAACAACCACGTGGGCTTGGGCATGGGAGGGCTCCGAAGGGTTTGAGACCTAGAGTAACGGTTGTAGAAAAAACAAGAACACGGCTAGGCAGTCGCGAGGTGCCTGAACATGTGGCGCCGTGCCTCGGCGTCCATATCCGGCTTGAACGTGTACTTATCCTTAAGGGCGTTGGCGCGAACCGCGGCCGGACGAGCGCTGATCAAATCGAACCAGCGCTTCAGATTGGGCAGTGTGTCCCATGCGTCATCGCCCAGTATAAAGGGCACGGCACGCGTCCAGCCCCACGCCGACATGTCTGCAATGGTGTAGGTCGCCCCGAGCAGGTACGGTCCGCTCGCGAGCTGCGCATCGAGAATGCCGTAATGTCGGCGAGCTTCGAACTGATAGCGATCGACAGCATAGTCGAGCCCCTTGGGCGCGAAGTGCTTGAAGTGCACCGCTTGCCCCGAGTAGGGTCCGATGCCAGTCGCGATGAACATGAGCCACGATAAGAACTCGCCGCGCGCCTTCGGGGTGTTCTCGGGGAGGAATTGTCCGGTCTTCTCGGCGAGGTATAGGAGAATCGCGGTGCTGTCGAAGACCCGCACGTCGCCATCCGTGATGGCAGGCGTCTTGCTGTTGGGATTGATCGCGACAAAATTGGACTTGAACTGTTCGCCTTTGCGGGTATCGACGGGTACGACCTCGTACGGCAGACCGGACTCTTCGAGGAACAGGGCCACTTTGGCGGGATTGGGCGAAGGGTGATAGTAGAACTTGATCATGGTGCGAATCCTCTGATTGGTTAGCGGACGCTGCCGGCAGTTTGGCCAAACAAAATCTTGCGGCTCTCCTCGGTCACGACCGGCGCAGAGCGCAGCGCCTCGGCGCGTGCGTAGGCGCGCACAGTTCCCGGGCGAGCAGCAATTTGCGCAAACCACCGAGCTAGCGCGGGAAATAGTGCGAGATCCTGGGATTGCAGCTGCCAGGGTACGATCCAGGGGTAGGCTGCGATATCGGCGATCGAGTACTCTTCTCCGGCAAGGTAGGGCTGCGCCGTGAGCCGTCGATCGAGTACGCCATACAGGCGATTGGTCTCCTTGACGTAGCGCTCGATCGCATAGGGTAACTTCTCAGGGGCGTAGCGGCTGAAATGATGATTCTGACCCGCCATGGGACCTAAGCCCCCCACCTGCCAGAACAACCATTCCAGGGCAGCCGTGCGGCCACGGATGTCGTTGGGCAAAAGCTGACCTGTCTTCTCGGCGAGGTAGACGAGAATCGCGCCCGACTCAAACACTGAGATGGGCTCGCCCCCATCAAGCGGTGTTTGATCGACAATTGCGGGCATGCGGTTGTTCGGGCTGATGACCAGGAAATAGGGCTTGAACTGCTCGCCGTGGGCGATATCGACCGGCACGATTTGGTAGTCAAGACCGGCCTCTTCCAGGAACATCGTGATTTTGTGACCGTTGGGCGTTGGCCAGTAATAAAGATCGATCATCGAGTTGCTCCTTCGATTTTGGTTCCCCACCATCACAGTTGTCCCAACCCACCATCAATTGTGAGTTCACCACCGAAGACGTACGCCGCGTCGCTGCTGCCAAGGAAGGCCACGCCGGCGGCGATATCCTCAGCGCTTGCGAAGCGACCAATGGGCACCATTTTCAAGAGCGCCGCCGCGGTTGCATCGAGTTCTGCAGCGCTTAGGCCCAGCCGCCCAAAAATGGGCGTGAACGTCGCCCCGGGGCTCACGGTGTTGACGCGGATTCCACGCGGCAGCAACTCCGCGGAGAAGGAGCGCGCGAGTGACCGCACCGCCGCTTTGGTCGCGCTGTACACCGCAATGCCCGGCCAGCCCTTACTGGTGACCGTTGAGCTATTCAAGATGATGGCCGCGCCGTCATTCAAATATGGCAGAGCCTTTTGGACCGTGAAGAAGAGGCCCTTGAAATTGATATCAACCGATTCGTCGAAAAATGCCTCCGTAGTGCCGGCAAGTGAGGATGCCTTATAGATTCCCGCATTGGCAAATAAAACGTCGATCTTGCCGACCTTCTCCACCGCTTCGCGGTACATTTTCTCGATCTCGGGAAGGCGCGCGACGTCCGCGCGAATCGCGATGAAGCCGAATTCCGCTGCCGCCGCGTTCAAGGTCTTCGCGTCCCGCCCAGAAATGACCACGGTGGCGCCCTCCTTTTTAAGGCGTTTGGCGGTCGAGAGACCGATCCCGCTGTTACCGCCGGTGATCAACGCGACTTTGCCTGTATGGCGATTCATAAACTCTCATCTCCTCAAATTTGAGAAAGCTGCCGCTTCAGTTGCCGGACAGTATGGAACCGATCGGTCAACAAATAATCAAAAAGACCTACTTTATCCGGCTCACCAATTTAATGATCGACTGCGTGACGTCCGCGCTGCTTCCTTGCCGCGAAAACACGGCGATGCCGGCCATGAATTTCACCACCAATCGAGCAAGATCCCGCGCGGAGACGTCCTTGCGTATTTCGCGCTCGCTTTGACCTTCGCGCAGCGTCCGTTCGAGCATCCGCTCAACTACCTTCCAGTGCCGAGCCAATCGATCGCGAACCGCGGCGTCCGAAGGGGCGAGTTCAACCATTGTGTTGACGGCCAAACACCCAGGCCCCCCTTCGGCGCCCGAACAGCCCGCAACGACCTGCGCAAGCCACGCTTGCAGCCGCGCGATCGGAGGCGCGTCTGATCCCAGAACTTGCGCCATCTTCCCTCGGCCCGCTCTGAGATAGTCATCGAACGCTCGTTCGAACAGCGAGTGTTTATCAACAAACGCTTTGTAGAGACTGCCGCGCCGGAGCTCCATCGCCGCCAGCAAATCGGAAATAGAGGTTGCGCCATAGCCCTGCTTCCAAAATGTCTGCAGAGCCTCGGCGACGACCTCATCCTCGTCGAAATCTCTAGGCCGGCCCATCGGCTCACGATATCCTGTTCTTGACTCATTGGTCAACAATTATACAGCAGCTTGCTCAATCCTGAAGATCGAGTGAGTGCCACGAGTTGAACGTTGAGCGACCTGAATGTGCGCACGCAGCGCGTTCGCGCGATAACGCATCAACTTAAGTCCCATGCCCGGCAATGATTCAGCTTGCATCGGCAATCCTATGCCGTTGTCCATGATTTCCAAGGTCACGGCGGTTGGCTGAATATCGAGAATGACTTTGATTGAATTCGCATCTGCATGGCGCAGCGCGTTTGTCAGCCCTTCTTGAGCCAGCCGATAAATATGGTCCAGAATGCGCACAAAATGGCTGTTACATTAGATAATTTTCGCGGTCGAACTGAACATCACCGCGAAGAGATTCACGTTGCTCATGAGTTCTTTGAAGGAGGCGACCATGGGAATCGAATCGATTATTGTGATCCGGAGCGGTTGCGGGATTTCTCGTGATGGGTCATTGGCGCGCCATGATGGGAGGCGGACCCACCAGGTGATGCGTTATCCATCAGTGTCCAATCTAGCGCCGACCTAGCTGGATTCGACTAGAGCGCACGTGCGCTGCACGGCCTCGTCGAATCCCGTTCTCTAGCAGACCGACTAAATCTTCCCTTATACAAGGCACTGGCGCCTCCGCCCTCGGCGATTCAATAGCACGAGCGGCATTGATTGGCTTAGCAAGCAAATAGCGATCGCCTAACCACTCGACTGCTCTGGCAATTGCTGGGCTGTAGTTCGCCACGGGCAGAGACAAAATGTGAGCGAATCGCAGTTGCATGAACTCACGCCTCATTGCACAACGGGTGGATCTCTGCAATTCTGATCGCGGTGCGCAATTGCCACCCCCGCAGCCACCTTGTGGCGAAGCGCGCGTAATTGATGAGTGCGCTGAGAAGCGCGGGCAGACCGCCGATGGCGCCGAGCGCGGTAATCATCGCGATGACGTCGATGGCGTATACCATGCCAACCCAATACGTGCCCATGGCGATGCCGATCCGCGCCCTCATGGGTGAGTGATGCGCGCGTTAGAGACTGCGGCTTGCAAATCTGCCAAGTCCGCAATGTTCGAGATGGTCTGTCGGGCCACGAGGATACCGGGCGTTCCTCGGATACCTAATTGCTGCGCCTCGTTAGAATTTCGCGCCAGCAGCGCTTCGATTTCGGCACCATGTTGTTGTAAATCGCGATGTATCCGGCCGATGTCAATACCTGCGTGCTGCAGTGTTTCGTCGACCTGTTCATTCTGAGATAGACGCGGTGCCGAAATCAAAGCTTCGTGCGCCTTTTCGTACTGACCCTGCCACTGAGCCGCCAAGGCGCATCGTGCTGCATATACCGATACTCCGCCGAAGATAGGCCAATCCTTATAAAGGACCGCCACCTTAGGATCCGTTTTAAGAAGCATGCGAAAACTGGGAGCTAGTTTTCTGCAAAACGGACAGTTAAAGTCAAAATACTCAACCACGACGACATCAGGACTGGTTGCCCCGAGTGCGGACACGCCGGGTGCGTCAATAATGCGTTTCTGCGCCTCGAGCGAAATCAACGATGGCGTTTGGGCGAAGGAGGCGACAGCAACCGACACAATGGCCGCACCAAGAAGGGCGACAACACCATGGATGGGGGCTCGTTGGTTCATTTCATTCACCTTGCTAATCCTAAACACTGAATTGGATGCGAAAATACAGCGATTCATCGCGTGGTCTGCCAGAGGCAAGAGCGTGTTTCTCCGCGCATAAACAACTAATGGCGCGGGCGAACTCAGCGATTCTCCACGGCGATGATCAACCCGTCCTGCAGCCAACCCGCGAGCAGGGCGCCTGCGACCTCCGGAGCCCTGGCAGATTCTGTTCTCTCCGCGATGGCCGTACATATCGCCGCGAAGCTCGCTCCATCGCACGCCATCAGGAGAACGTGTTGCTCGATCGAATCGACGGCTCGAAAATGCGGTGCGAATCCTTTGCGCCAGACCCGTAGCGCCATCGGCGCGCGCAGGCGCGCCGCTGCCGGCGGTGTACTCTTTTCCGAGAGCGCAGTCCAAATCGCCGCACAGTTGGTCGATATCGACCTCATGCGCAATGTCGGGACAAGACACAAGATTGCATGATCCCAATCGATGTCCGATAGGGCACCGGCAGCGACCGGCGTCGCGTCACGGCCATCGAAGGCGCAGCGTAACGACCAATCGAGCCAGGCGAGTTCGGCGACCTCGCGGTCGTCGGGATACAGTCCGCTTAAGGTGCGATAGAAGTTATCTCCATAGGCGCCTAAGGTCCAGCTGCGCGGAGGGTGCGACTCGATGTAACTGCGGGCGGCGGCTTCAAAGCCAGTATCGCCGAGCCAAGCCCAAACTCGCTCGAATGTATCGCGCAGGCAATCGAGGAGCTGCGCGCGGTAGGCATGGTGATACACGGCGAGCCTCGGAGAGGCATCACCGTGGATCTGCGCTGTGATCTCATCAGCGCCGCTAATCAGGTGGTCGCGCATGCTGCGCTGAACGGCGAGCAGTTTCATGCCGCGCGCTGCCACGCTGCTGCAAGCGCACGAGCGAGATCGAGCTCTGCGAGGAGGTCGCTCAACGGCGGAATGTCATCGTCGCGTTCAATCATCGTCGCGACGCCAGTGAATCGAGCACACGCCGCTTGATAGAGCGACCAGACGGGATCGGAAACGGGATGATCGTGCGTGTCGATGAGCAGACCCCGACCGTTCGCACTGTGTCCGGCGAGATGCATCTGTCGCACGCGTTCGGTGGGTACCCCCGCGAGATAGGCCAGAGGATCGAAGCCGTGATTGGAGGCGCTGACATAGATATTGTTGACGTCGAGCAGAAGGTAACAACCGGTTCGACGGCACATCTCGGACAGGAACGCCCATTCAGACATTTCATCGTCGGCGAAACTCATGTAGGTGGACGGATTTTCTAGCAGTAGCGGACGTTCTAGAACATCCTGGGCAAGCAATATGTTCGCGCAGACGATCCGCATTGCATCCTCGGTATATGGCAGTGGCAGCAGGTCGTGCGAGTTGAATCCTTCGATGCCAGTCCAGCAAAGATGGTCCGACACCCATAGTGGCTGCACCCGATCGGCGAGAGCCTTTAGCCGAATCAGATAATCGAGTTTGACGCCATCGGCCGAGCCTATCGACATTGAAACGCCGTGCATGGCCACCGGGTATCGCTCGCGGACAGCCGCGAGTACGTTCAACGGTCGTCCGCCCTGCACCATGAAGTTCTCGGAAATTACTTCGACAAAATCGACGGATACATCACCGCCGAGGAACTCCTGGTAATGCGGCGTCCGTAACCCCAAGCCGAAACCGGTAAACGAGGCGACTGTAGTGCCGGGCATTGACTGATCTCCGAATTCAAGCAAAACAGAGTTTTGGAAGGCTTCAGCCGGCAGAGCCGCCGGCTGAATTTCCGGTTGCGTTACTTTTGCGTCGTAGATCCGTGCTGTTCGCTGCACTGCTGCGAGGACAGATCCTTGAAGCCCTGACCCTTGCACGAGTTTTGACCCTTGCACGCATGGTTCCCGGACTTGCAATCCGATTGTCCTTTGCAGGAGTTGACCCCGTAGCAAGGCGCAGCTGCTTCGGTGCCTTGGTCGGCCGCATAGGCGGAGGCCATCATCGCCCCGTTCGTGAATGCAAACAGAACAGCGGCGGATGCGAGAGTCAAGCGTGATTTTTGAATGAACATCAAAACATACTCCTAGAATGGTGTGTGACGGTATCAGTCTAGTAGTTCGACGCATCAGCGAGATCGGTTACAGGACCAAAATCTTTTTGTGCGGCCTCGTCGACTCGAGGTCGCTGGCAGGTGCGCTAGTGTCGCCAGACAGTGCGGTCACCGGATTCGATATACCGCGCCGAATCGTTGCGCGAATGTCAGCGCCTGCGACTCCCGTCGCAGCTCAAGACTTGCACGTGCAGCAATGACGCTGAACGGCTTAGCGCAAAAGGGCCGTCGCGCTTCCCACAATCGGTCCTTGTTGAGCTCGCTGCAGCAAGACGGCGACACGAGTGGCGTCGCCCGGGAACGAATCCACCGGCGCGCGAAACACACTCTCTTGCCCGTTCCAGACACCGAGCGAGCGGAATTGTCTGACGATATTAAACTCTCTGAGAGTTCTCCCGGAATTCTCTCCCCGCCCAATGTTAGTAGCCGCCTGCGGCAGGTAAGCGATGAGGTTGACGTCGTAGCGCTCGTGATCCTGCCGTGCGGGCACTGTGACGGTGAGCTCTCCGCGATCTACTTCGACGATGATCGGAATCGTGTTGCGGGACTCGACCATGGCCGCCAAGATGCGCCGTTTATCCGATCCTACGAAACTGCTACGCCCATCGACGACCACTTGAGGCGTAAATGCCGACGAGAGGCCCAGTGTCTCAACGTAGCCGCGCTGACGCTCACGCGCCATCGGTAAGGCGAAATGGTCGCGCCACCCAAGGCTGTCCCAATAGTCGACGTGAAAAGAGAGGGCGAGTACGCTTGGCATCTGTGAAAGCTCGCCTAACAATGCATCCGCTGGCGGGCAGGAGCTGCAGCCCTGCGAGGTATATAACTCCACAACCGCAGGTCCGCGCGGCGAGCTTGATTGCGCCCGTAGATTCGCCGCCGATCCGAGCTCCAGGCCCATGAAAATCAGGGCGAGGACGGCGGCGCGTTTAATGAGCAAGGTCATGGAATATCTCCGGCGATAGCGGTGTTGCAATAGTTTTTCCGAATTCACCAACGCAACAGCCGTGGACCCAGCCACGCGCCGATAGCAGTGGGGATCAACATTCCGAGTAAATACCATGTTGCTATGAATGGCGTGGCTAGCTCCGGGCAATGCAGGGTATAAACGAGCGCACCGATGGATCCAGCGGCGAATCCTGCACCCGCACCCGCCCGACGAAGCCGAGTTGGGGCGAGGTCTTTCAGGATCCATAGAAAGGACAAGAAAAGCGGCGCCGAGATGAATGCGATCAGGAACGGACAGACGGCGAACGTGCTACCCAGGAGCAAGTGGACGCGGCTCTGTGAACCGGCTGAAACTAGGCTCATCGCGGCCAGAATCTCCATAATGAGCACGACAGCTGCAATACCTATCGGCAAGGAACCGAGCCGAGCACCGGGACGCCCCAAGCGTGCGACGCAAAGGACTGCGAGCGCACCCAGGCTTGCGCAAAACAGTTCACGAACCCAAAACGCGGACTCGGATACCTCGCGAGGCAGCGCCGGATTCAAGCGAAGGACGCCCGCCGCTAAGATGAGCGCCGCAAGCGCGCCTACGGTGATACCCAGAGCATAGCGTCGCATCGTTCGCCCCGAGTCCACCGGCTCGAGGTTCGTCGCTAGCAGCGCAGTTAGATTCTCTGTTCTCATATTGGCGTCTGTCTCCTCCCGCGCAATCGCTTCTCCTAGTTATTTCGTTGCAGATGAAGGATTGGTTACAGCCACGAGTGCTGTGAACGTCACAGGATTGACCGCTCGCACCGGGCCGATTGTTTTCAGTCTCTGCCCGTTTGGGAGCTGCAGCGCAGAACACCTGCAATAAATGGGCTGGCAGGTCGGTCAACTCTACGGGGCCACTACGGGGCGTTGAAACGCTCTCGCCGCTCTCCTGCACAGTAACTTGAAGGTTGAGATGCAATTAATAGAGGAGCGCCTCCGTAGCCTTATGTTACGGAGTCTCGCCGGCGACGCATCGTCCTATCACCTTTTCCTAGATCAACTGGCGACGCATCTGCGCTCTTTCTTGCGCAAACGCCTGGCGCGGTTGCCGGAGGAGGCCGAGGATCTTGTGCAGGAGTTGCTGTGGGCCATCCACAATCAGCGCCACACCTATGATGCGAAGCTGCCGCTAACAGCGTGGGTGCATGCCATAGCCCGGTACAAGCTCATCGATTTACTACGCCGGCGCTCGCGGAGCGATCTGCTCAACGATTCCCTGGACGAGGCTGGGGAGTTGTTTGCAGCACCAGATAGCGAAGCGGCGGAAGCGGGCTATGACGTCGCAAAGCTCTTGGATCAATTGCCGGATCGACAGCGACTACCTATTCAATACGTGAAGATCGAGGGTGCCTCCGTAGCCGACGCCGCGGCTCGCACGGGCATGTCGGTCTCCGCGGTCAAGGTGGGCATTCATCGTGGCTTGAAAACTCTGGCCGCGAAGATCAGGAGTAACGGGTGAAGACGGAAGAACTGATCTCCGTGCTGGCCAGCACTCGATGCAATAAGTGACCCCATCTTCCGGTCTAAATAGTACAGCCAACCCCGCGGAGAATCCGATGAGATCCCTTGCTACTGCTTCGTTCGTAATTCTGTCAATGGTAGTTACGAGTGTTTCGTTTTCCGCTGAGATGCCCGTTGAACAACCCCACGTAGCCGCGATGCGCGATGGTGGGAAGCCCTTCGCTGCCATGTTTCACAGTGAGTCGTGCCTGATGTGCCCTGTGCAATCAACTGCGCCAAGAGAAGCGGCGCAATCGCCAGACTTCAAGGGTATTACTCTGTTTACCGTACATTTTGACACCGAGAAGTTATTAGAACGGTCGCTCGGGATCACCAATCAGAGCGCGAAGGTGGTGTTCAAAGACGATAAGGAGACGGCACACGCTGCGGGAGTGACTCACTACGATAGTCTGAGCGGGATTGTCCGGCACGCGGTCGCGTCTCCATAAGTTCTGCTGATCTTGTTCGATATCGAATCTAGGCCAGCGCGGCCGGATCGGAGTCCCGCGGGATTACGCTTGGCATGCATGAATGGTTAGTGTTTGAGAGTAATTGAACTTTAGAGGTTAGGAGCACGTTATGGTCAAGGTCGCATTATTGGTTCGATTGGAGGCAAAGCCCGGCAAAGAAGCCGCAGTTGCCAAATTTCTCGAGGGCGCACTGTCGCTCGCGAATCAGGAAAGCACCACACCCGTCTGGTTCGCATTGCGCCTAGGGCCATCCACGTTTGGGATTTTCGATGCGTTCGCCGATGAAGCGGGCCGCAATGCCCATCTTGCAGGTCCGATCGCAGCCGCATTGATGGCGAACGCAGCTGAACTGCTCGCCAAGTCTCCGCAGATCGAGCAAGTCGACTTACTCGCGGTTAAGCTACCGTAGAATATCGCGATTACTTCGTCCTAGTCCTCGGCGCGGGCTCGACTCATGTGATGGTTCCATCCCGCTAGCACCAGCTGCTCGTTGACATGAGCAACTTCGCTGTTGTCCAACAAGTAATCACTGCCGCTGTACATCTGAACGAGCACAGTCTTACGCGGGTTATCGGAGCGATTCGGCGGCGATCCGTGCAGGGTGAAATAGCTGAAGAACAGCACGTCGCCCCGCCGCGCATTGATCGGTGTCGCTCGCGCGAGCGTATACGGCTTAATCGCCTCGGAGGGTTGCATACTCCAGACGACCGAGCTTGTGCGATCCGGGGTAGACCCGCATGCCTCCGGCATCCTCGTCGGCATCGCTGAGGAAGACCGTTGCCGCAATCATGGTGTCGTACTTGGTCGGAAAGTACGACCAGTCCTGATGAACCGGGAATGGTGCTCCCGAACTTGGCGGCTTCTGGAATAGCTTTGTGTGATGTAGAACTATGTCCGGACCCAACAGGGACTGCGCAATGGCAAGAAACCGATCATTTTGCAGCGCGTGCAGCCATCGGGCCGAATACCGCTGAACGTTGTGTGTATGGATTATTGTGGAGGCGCCGCCGTCCAGGGCATCCATGTTTTCGCCGCGCCAGCGCGCATTCACGTTTTCACCGCTGCGCTCCAGTTGACCCACGATGCGGTCGAAGTCCTCCTCCAAGTCCAGCAGCATCTTATCTGAGTAGACCATTTGTGCGACATAGTACCCGTCTCTCGCGCAAATAATTCGGCCACATCGGCGAAAGGTTTGGCTGCGCTTTTCACTTTGGATTCTCCCTCTTATACCGGCGCGGCAACAT
>Ga0209446_1000307_pt1 | contig 11110 bp, 6 predicted proteins | sample BogFormECP04_OM2_FD_188242 | JGI IMG/M metagenome (GOLD analysis project Ga0209446, IMG submission 188242) | Bog forest soil microbial communities from Calvert Island, British Columbia, Canada - ECP04_OM2 (SPAdes) (version 2) | ecosystem: Environmental > Aquatic > Freshwater > Wetlands > Bog ... | reverse complement strand
TGAAACCTGTCGGCGGTGTTGCTTGGGCCCGGCAGAAACAGCCCTGGCGCATGCGCGCGACCTACCGCCGTCTGCAAGGAACGGAACAGTTTCTGGGATTCTATGATGTACACGCCGACTGCCTCGGTGGCTTGTTTCGTCGTCGCAAACGGGTCTTGGACATCAGCAAAGCCTTCTGCTACCTCCGCCACTGTTATCCGCGCGAGCGACTGTTCGTGATTCTGGACAACCTGCACAACGTCCACGATCATCCCCGCTTCCTTGCCTTGCTACGACGACTTCATATTCAGCCCGTGTGGACGCCGACCGAAGCCTCCTGGCTCAACCTGATCGAAGCGCAGTTCGGCGTTTTGAAACGCTTCACCTTGGCCAATACCGACGACCCCACTCACGTGGCTCGGCGTCGCCGTATTTACGCCTATCTCCGCTACCGCCACCGGAAACTTGCCAACCTGCGCCACCCCCCTCAACCGTATCCGCTCATTTAGGTCCATCAAGTTGGAACAGCACTAGGAGAGTTCGCGCCCGTGTAAATGAGGTTAGGATAGGTGGCCTAGCAGGGAGACCAGACGGAGGAAAACTATGCTAATGAGAAATGACCGCGTGATAAGGTGGGTAGGAATCGCGCTGTTTGCGCTGATGGCAGTGCTCTGGACGGGACACGACCGGGCGAGCGCCGCACAGAGCGCGGCGGCGAGCGAAGGGAACGGCCAGCCATTTGTGATCGAGTACTACTACAAGGCTAAATGGGGACACGCCGATGAGTTCCTCGCACTGTTCAAGAAGAATCATTACCCGGTATTGAAAAAAGAGATGGAACTGGGACGCATGTTGAAAGTGAGCATGGTGGCTCCGCGGTACCACACCACCGAAGACGGTCGCTGGGACTTCCGGGTGACCATCGTTTACAAGAACGCGGCAATCGCCAATGACAATTTCGATAGCGCGGCCCTCATCAAGCAGCTCTATCCGGATCAGGAAACCTACAAGAAAGAAGAACAGAGGCGATTCGAGATTCTAGACGCGCATTGGGACTTGCCGATCAAGGATGTGGATCTCGACACGCGGTGAGGAGAGTTTGGATTTGGAAATGCTTCCCGGGAACGCGCGGGCGAGGTGAATTCCTGAAGAGTCCCAAATTGGAACGATAGGCGACAAATGGGAAAGTTAGCGGCTTCCGCTTTGGACGGCCCTCCTAACTTCTTATAAGCTTCTTGTCAGCTTCGGCCGGCAAGCCACCGGCTTTCTTCAGAGGCGCTTTACCTTCGTGCGAACGTGGCGTCGGCGCTTTGGCATCGGGGCTGCGAGGAGTCCAATCGGACGGCGGAAAAGCGATTCGCCAGAATCGCGGAGATGGAAGTTCAAACTCGATGCCCACTTCTCGCTTGCCCGGCTGATCGGGGCCGAGATTTACCACGCGGCAGACCAGTTCTTCCATGGTTTGCATGTTCTTGATTCCCTGAAGCTGGCCGATTTCTACCGTTAAGGCCAACTGTATAAGTGCCCCGTGCGCATTCACGATGAGGGTATGAGCCTCTTCCGAGGCCACGTTTGTCCCGGGTCCCTCTCTGAGCACTACAATGGGAAGCCTCAAGCACACGCGCTGGTTTCGGCGCAAAATGCGACATCTTGTTGGTAGGCTGACAGATTGGTGGCGCTCATAGTCGCAGATTCACACCATTCTTGTCGGCAGTTCTAGGGCCAAACTAGTGTGAATCGCTTTTTTTCGAAATAGCACAATCCACGTTCCGGTACGGCAGACGGCGGCCAGAGTCCAGGGCCGCACCAAGTCAATTCGCGTCCCTGCATCCCGCTTACTTGCGCGTCAGGTGAAAGACCAGGAGGGTGTCTTTGTCGTTTTGACGCCAGGTCCAGGTTTCCGTTATGTGGTTGGCGTCGTCGAAGCGAATGACGAGGCGGTGCTGATGTCCCGCGGAGGGTGACTTGAGATTTCCCGCGCCTTGAAATTCAAAGACGAGGTCTTTGACGTCTTCAGAGTCAGGAGTTGCTCGCATGCGGGGTTGATTGTTCGTGGGGCAATAGTGGACCAGAGCAATGGAATCCTGGTCGACGCTGTAGAGCGAGACCATCTCGTCCATACCTGATATGAGAAGCGTCTCCATGACGGCGGTGTTCGAGGCCATTGGTTTGAAGATCGTTTTTACAACCATGCCGTGCTCATCTTTTCCTTCCCACTCGCCCGCGAGGGAAAGGAGCTTTTTGAACGCCGCCCCGGCATAGGTAGTGGCGAGAATCGGCGCGGCCGTTATTGAGGCGAAGAGAATCAATAGAATAGTGAGATTGCGGCGGTTCATGAGTGCTTGGACGGAGAGAGAGCAAAAAACGATAGCAGCTTCAAAGGAGGCTGTGCCAGAGCTAAGAGTTGCGGGGGGCGGTGGTGGCGACTTCGATGATGGGATTCGGGAGCTGGCGCATCGTACGGACAAAGACCTGCACGATGGCGCCGTCAAACTGCGCGTTGGCGCAGCGCTCGAGCTCAGCGAGGGCTTCCAGAGAGCTGCGGCCTTTTTTGTACGTACGATCGCTGGTGATCGTGTCGTAGGCATCGGCCACCGCGATGATGCGGGCGCCGAGAGGGATGGCTTCGCCAGAGAGAGCGTCGGGATACCCGGAGCCGTCGAAAAATTCGTGGTGATGCAGAACCATCTCGCGAATGCGGGCCAGCGGAGCAAGAGGATCCAGAATCTTGGCGCCGAATTTTACGTGGGACTTCATGGTTTCCCATTCGTCCGGATTAAGCGGGCCGCTCTTGTTTAAGATTCCTTCGGGGATGGCGACCTTCCCGATGTCGTGCAGCACGCCGCCAAGACGAATCTCCTCAATCTCCGCGTCGCTCATATTGAGGGACTCGGCGATGAGAGCGGCATAGGCGGAGACTTTCTGCGAATGTCCCTGTGTATAGTGATCCTTTGCGTCGATTGCGAAAGCGAGAGACGTAACCGTGTCCAGGACGGCCTGAGGCAGACCTTCCGGACCCCGCGAAGACGAAGGTACCGTGGGCTTGGTGTTGGGAACCTCGGTGGTGGCGAGCGACTCAGTGAATTGTTTGAGGCGCGAGTAAATCTCTTCAAAGGCTTCCGGACCAGTTGCAAAGAGGCGCTTGAGGGTCACGCCGAGGTAGGCCTCGAGCACATCGCGCTTCCATTTTTTCGCTTCGTTGGGATCGAAATGATCGGCCGTGGAAACGGCGTTTCCGCCCTGATGCTTGGACAAATACATGGAAGCGTCGGCGACCTGGATAAGCTCCTGCGGCGAAGAGCCGTGGAGCGGATAGCAGGCGATACCAAAGCTGGCGCTAATGTTTTTTTCGCGCAGTAGCGGATCCGCGGAAACCCAGCCACGCAGCTTGGTGGCAAGCTGCCGGGCATGTTCCATGTTGGTCTCCGGCATCAGGATGACGAATTCGTCGCCGCCATAGCGGGCCACGACATCGGAACGACGACAATTCGTTTCGAGGATGTGGCCGACGCGCTGGAGAACGAGGTCCCCTTCGAGGTGTCCGTAAAAATCATTGACGAACTTGAAGCGATCGAGGTCCATCAGTACGAGGGCGAAGGCGCGGCCCGCACGCGTGGAGCGTTTCCATTCGGCGGAAAGGGCTTCCATGAAAAAGCGATGGGTCTTCACGCCGGTGAGGCCGTCGGTAATGGCCTGCTCCTGAGCCTTCTGGAAGGAGAGAGAGTTATGCAGAGCGCCGGCAATGAGGTCCGCAAGGGTACGAAGAAGGAGAATCTCTTCTTCAGAGAATTCCACGTGGAACGAAGATTCGACATACAACACGCCGTGAAGCTGTTCGGCATAGAACACCGGAAGAGCAATGGCAGCAGCGGAGTCCGGCAAGAGCGGTTTGTGCGGGGACTCAATGGAGGTGGAAGACTGGAAGTCCGCTAGTTGGCCGCTGCGAGCGACATGGCCAATGAGGCCGTTGCCAAGGGGAATGCGGCGGCCGAGAGCGCCGCGGCGAGCGCCGGCTTCGGCTTGGACAACGAGCTCGCGCGTCGCGTATTCGAGCACGCTGATGCCGATGTGATCGTAAGTTAGCCCGGCTTCGAGCTGTTCGGCAATCTTGGCGAGCATCTCGTCGGGATTGAGCGTGGCGATGGCGTTGCGAGAAATGGTGTTGAGCAGCGAGAGATGACGCGCCTTGGTACGCTCTTCATGGAAGAGCCGCGCGTTTTCAATGGCGATACTCGCTTCGCTGGCGAGCACGCGCATTAGTTCGAGGTGTCCTTCATCAAACACGCGCTCGTTTTCCGAAAAAACTGCCATGGCGCCGATCGCGTGATCGTAAGCGACGAGCGGAACGCCGCAAAAGCAGCCGTTCTGGAGAATGGGCTCGACGCCCAGTTTTTTGACTTCGGCAGAATAGTTTTCGCGGATAAGCACGGGTTGGCGCGTGCGAATAATGTATTCAGTGAGATAGTTCCCGGCTGGCCGGCTGCGCGGAGGCTTCATTGTTCCGTCAGTCACTTCTATGTCGAACTGCATTTCATCGCGAAGAGGATTAAGAGAGCCGATGTAAAAATTTTCAACGTCAAAGAGGCGGCGAAGCTCTTCCCAAACCTTGCGGAGCAGATCTTCCTTGTTCAGCGTGGAGCTGAGGGCGCGGCCAATCTCGTTGAGGACGTGAAGCTCCTCGGACCGGCGGGATGTCTGCTGGATGAGGTAACTATTTTCGACGGCCATGCCAATTTGGTGGCCGAGAGCCAGGAGCAAGCGGTATTCGGCGGGAGTAAAGCGGCGGCTGTCCGGCGTGCCGAGCAGAAGCACGCCAAAAGCGTGCTCCTTGGCTTGTAAGCTGATGGCCACGATGCTGCGCAGACCTTGCGCGAGAGCGAGCTGGCGGAAACGGCGAATGGGCTCTTCGCGCTCGAGCGCGGCGACAGTGTCGTCATTGCGAAGATCGCGGAAACCGAGTAAGCCGCCGAGACGCGAGACGAGGCCAACGAGATAATCGTCGAGTCCCTGTTCCTGCGCGGTGCGGCAGAAATTATCACTCAAGCCGACAGCGACGACGGACGTGGGCCCTTGAGGATCGCCATGATGAAGGAAGAGCGCGCCAGCGGGAAGACGCACGACTCCCAGGACGCGATCGAGTGCCTGAGAGAGCATGCGCTGAATTTCTCCGCCCACAAAACTCGAGGTGGCGAGATTGAGATTGGAAAGCGCCAACATATTGCGCTCGACGCGGCGCTTTTCCTCCTCGTAGAGCGCCATCACCATGAGCATGGCGACGAACGCGGAGGGAACGGCGGCGGCAGTTTGAAAACTGATATCGCGGAAAAACGGAGCGGCACGGAAGAAGGAGAAAGTTACTCCAACGACGGCCCATACGACAAAAGTGGCGGCGAGAAGCCAGTCGGCAAGTGTTTCCTGACGGCGGCTCTCTTGCCAGAAGATGTAGGCGACGGCGAGAAAAGTCGCGGCAGCAGGAAGAATCAGAGGAAAGTTGAACCAACCGAGAGAAACGGCACCGGCCCAAAACACGAGCACGCCGCCGGCTGCGGCAGCAGGAATTGTCCAAAGTTGACGCCCTGCGTAAAGCTGGGCGCCAAGAAAGAAAAAGATTCCCGCGGCGGCATAAAGCAATTGATCGAGCGCGGTCTGCAAGGGCCACGAGTGAATGCCCTGGGAGATAGCTGGCCCGATGTAGCTGAGAGCGACCATCGACCATCCGGCAGTCCAGTAAAGGAGGTAGGGCCGGCGCTTGAGCTGGTAAATATAGGCGAAGAAGCCGGCCACCAAAGAGGTAGCCGCCAGCAAAGCCAGTGCGATGAAGCTCTGGTTGGTCAAGGCCTCGGTCAATTCTCCGTCCCGAACACGGACGGCTCCGTTGCAACGTACAAAAACGGTGAAGCAATTTGTGCGTCAAGAGAAACCTGAAACCTCGACGGTCGCACACAGGGACAGCAGTGCGGCAGCGCGAGGAGGCACCTCGATGCACAATGCCAAGTACTTGTGATTATGGATGATGGAATTTTCCGGAAGCAAGCGTACCGGGGTACCGGTTGCCAAAGAGGCAGCAGGGAGGGGGGTAACGGTTTCCATACAAGGCGGCGAGGGCGAAGGCCGGGCTAGGTCAGACACGTCCATTTTTGGGCCGCACGAGGGCCAGATTGGACGGCGTTTGGCGGTTTCGCTAAACTGAAGGATTGAAATCAGAGCGCCGGACTTTCCATAAGCATGAGCGAAATGAGTAACAAACCACAGGACGGCGTACGCGTACGCTTTGCGCCTTCTCCGACAGGGTATCTCCACGTCGGAGGCGCGCGGACGGCGCTATTTAATTGGCTATTTGCGCGGCGGCAGCACGGCATGATGATCCTGCGGATTGAAGACACCGACGCGGAGCGAAACAAACCGGAGCTGGTGACGGGGATCCTCGACGGTCTGAAATGGCTCGGCGTGGAATGGGATGAAGGCCCGTTTTACCAATCGCAGCGCGCGCAACTTTATCGCGAGGCCGCCAAAAAGTGCCTTGCCAACGGCACCGCGTTCTTGTGCTACTGCCCGCCGGAAAAGTACGCGGGCGGAGACCACGCGGAACCTGCGCAGGACGAAGAACCAAAGGGCGGTGGAGCTCGCCGCGTAACGCGCTGCAGTTGCCGCGACGGCAAGCCATCGACGCCAGGTGCGAAACCGGCGGTGCGTTTCAGAGTGCCTCTCGGCGGAACGACGAAATTCACCGATGTGGTCTTTGGTGAGACGGAATTTTCGAATGATGAAATCGAGGATTTCGTGTTGCTGCGGTCCGGCAAGGGCGACGAAGAGTTCGGCCATTCCATGTATCAACTGGGCGTGGTGGTGGACGACATCGACATGCGTATCACGCACGTGATTCGCGGGGCCGACCATCTTTCCAATACGCCGAAGCAGGTGTTGCTCTATCGCGCGCTGGGCACAGAGCCCCCTCTGTTCGCGCATCTGCCGCTGATTCTTGGTCCGGACAAGAAGCGCCTTTCAAAGCGACACGGTGCGACGGACGTTAACATGTACCGCACCGAAGGATTCCTGCCGGAAGCGTTCCGCAATTTTCTGGCGCTGCTCGGTTGGTCGCCGGGAAACGATGACGAGTATCTGCGTACGAACGAATTGATTGAAAGATTTTCGCTCGAAGGTGTCAGCCGCACCAATGGAGTTTTCGACAAGCCCAAGCTCGAGTGGTTCAACACGCAGTATCTGCAGAAACTTCCAATCGAGGATCTGTTGCCGGAAGTGGAAGCCGAATTGAAGCGCAGCGGATTGTGGAAAGACGAGTGGGCCGCGGGCGGCGCGCCGGGCCCGGACGGAAGAGATCACTTATGGTTTTCGCGCACGGTAGATTTGCTGCGTCCAAGAACTCGACTGCTGCCAGATTTTTCGTCGTGGTCGCGCGCCTTTTTCAGCGATGATTTTCCGATCGATCCGGCGGCAAAAGAAAAATTCTGGAAGGATCCAAAAGTCCCGGAGCTGCTCGCCAAGCTTGCGGACGCGCTCGCGGCGCTGCCCGAATGGAATCACGACGCTTGCGACCACGCAACGAGAGCCGTGGCGGAAGCGGCCGGTGTGAAAGCCGGATTGCTGATCAATGCCTGCCGCGTGGCGATTGTAGGACAAGCAGTCGCGCCCCCGCTCTTCGATACCATGGTCGTGCTCGGTCAACAACGCGTCGTAAGCCGCCTGCGCAAAGCCTTGGCCTGATTACTCAACAAATCTGGTTGACCAAATCGCCTGGCGTTTGTCCCCGTGATCTCTTATTTGGAGGTTATTCGTCGCGCAAGGCCACCACGGGATCCACTCGCGCCGCGCGCTGCGCCGGGATCACGCATGCCGCGAGAGCCACAACAATTAACGCCGCCGCCGTCCCTGCATAAACAAGCGGAGCCGCCGGCGTCACGCCAAATAGCAAAGTCCGCAGCAATATCCCCAGAATTCCCGCCAGTGCTGCCCCCGCAATCAATCCGACCGCGCTCAACTTCAATCCGCGCCCCAAAATCATCCAGGTAACATCTCCCGGCCCTGCTCCCAAAGCCATCCGCACGCCGATTTCACGCGCCCGTTGCGCAACAGAGTAAGCCAGCACGCCGTACACGCCGATGCACGCCAAAACCAGCGCCAGCCCCGCGAAAATTCCCAGCAACATCATGGGCCGCGCGCGGTCCGCAACGTTTTGCTCCATGAGCTGATCCATGGTGCGAATCAGGGCCACAGGCCGCTCGCGATCCACGGCCCAAACCGCGCCGCGCAGCGCATTGATCACACTCGCAGGGTCCTGGGCGGTTCTCGCAATTAGGTAATACGGCGACGGGTTATCCACCTGATTCACCGGCACGTAGACCGCCGGCTTCATGTCCAGCAAAAGTCCCCTCTCGCGAATGTCTTTCACCACTCCTACCACGGTTCGCCACGGCTCCTTAGAGCCCGTCAGCTTCAGTCGTTTTCCAGCGGGATCCACTCCAGGCCAATGACGCTTCGCCAGGAATTCGTTGATGACGACAACCGGCTGGCTGGACTCAATATCGCGATCCTCCAGAAGCCGCCCTTCCTGAAGGGTTCCGCCGATAGTCTCAAGATACCCAGCAGTCACCTCGCGATACAGCGCGTCATTGTCCTGCCCCGGCAAAGTAGGTGGTGCGCCCTCGATGGCGTAGCCTTCCGTATCGCCGATCGAAGTGAACGGCACGTCCGAGCCAAAGCCGACGCTCTTGACGCCAGGAAGAGTTCGCGTCCGGTCCAGCACGTCGCGATAAAACGCGCGAATCTTTTCGTTTGTGTTGTATTTCTTGTCGGGCAGTGGCACGCCCATGGTCAGAAGGTGATCGGCGCGAAAACCCAGATCGACGCGGCGCAGATTCCACAGCGTCTCAATCATCAAAGCCGCGCCCACCAGAAGCGCAAAAGCCATTGCGAATTGTGCCACCACCAAAGTATCCCTCAGTCGCACTCCGCCTCGAGATTCGCCGGCTCGACCGCCTTCCTTAAGCGATTCCTGCAGAGAAATATCCGTCGCTCGCAAAGCCGGCACCAGTCCAAAAAATACGCCAGCTAATATGGAGATGGCCGCCGTAAACAGCAGCACAGGCGCGTTCAAAGCAAAGCCATCGCCAGCGATTTGCGAAGGAACGAGATTTTTGAAGGCGCCCCAGCAAAGTCTCCCAACAAGCAGGCCAGCCACTCCTCCACCGATCGAGAGCAACAAGCTCTCCGTAACAAGCTGTGTGGCGATTTGCGCGCGGCTCGCACCCAACGCGATGCGCACGGCAATTTCCCGCCGGCGCCCCGCCGTCCGGGCCAAGAGAAGATTCGCCAGGTTCGAGCAAGCAATAAGAAGAACAAGTACGGCGGCGATTTGCAGTACCCACAGGCCCGTCGCGGTATCGCCGGCGAATTGTTCGCGAATGGGAACGACCACAGCGCCAATATTTGTGTTGGAGTCGGGATACTGCAGTTGCAGGCGCCTGGCGATCACTTCCACGTCGCGCTGTGCTCGCTCGCGCGTGACGCCGGGCTTCATGCGCGCGACGACTTCCAGGTTGTGGCGGTTACGCCGCGCCAGATCCTCGGGTGTGAAAGAAGCCGGCTGCCAATAGTCGGTTGCATTGTCTGGAAAGAAGAACCCGCGAGGCATTACTCCAACTACCGTCGTGGCTTCGTCGTCCATCAAAATGGATCGCCCGACAACTTCTGGGTTGCCCCCAAACCGTCTCTGCCACAGGGCATAGCTCAAAACGACGACCTTGCGCTTGGCCGCATCCTCTTCGGCTGTAAAGGGCCGCCCGATGGCAGGCTGAACGCCGAGCACATCGAAAAAGTTCGGCGTGACGCGCCGCCCAAGCGCCTGTTCCGGCGCCTGATCGCCGTTGAAGGAGGCATTGGCGTAACGAATTGCCACCACGTCAGTAAAGACCTGGTTTTGCGCCCGCCAGTCCACGTAATCGGCTGCCGACAGATTGTTCTGCGGGAATCCTACATAGGATGCATCTTCCCAGAGCATCACGAGCTGCCCAGGATCGGCATAGGGCAGCGGGCGCAGTAGCACTCCCTCCACCGCGCTGAAAACAGCCGTATTGGCGCCGATTCCGAGCGCCAGCGCCGCCAAAGCCGTGGCGAAGAAACCGGGATTGCGCTTGAATTGGCGAAACGCGGAGCGAAGGTGGGCGTAGAGGTTCATGCCGTAGAAGACGCTAGAGGAGCGAAAAGGTTCCTCAAATTCTGGCAGTGACTCAGTTTCCGGTAACGGCGTTAGGACGTAGCCGCCCGGCGGCGGACGCTTCGCGTGAGGCAGTGCAGCGTTGGTTGCTTGATGGTTTAGATGTAAGTGTGGGTCACAGGAGGTGTTCCCGTGACCCATCTTCGAAAAATGATGCTGGAAGAACTCCAGCTTCGTAATTATGCACAAAATACCATACGCCACTACCTTCGTGCAGTAGAAGATTTTGCTCGACGTTTCAACTGTTCGCCAGATCGCTTAGGTCCTCGACACATTCGCGAATATCAAGCCGAGTTGTTCGAGAAACGCAAGTTGTCAGCGAATTCCGTAAGACAACACCTGGCGGCGCTGCGCTTCTTCTACATCAAGACGCTGCGCCGAGCCTGGAGCATTGCCGAAACTCCCTATCCGAAAAAGACACGTCACTTGCCGACGATTCTGAGCCGCGAAGAAGTCGCGCAACTCCTCCATGCGGCGCGCACCCCTGGCGAACGCATCCTGCTCATGACCCTCTACGCCAGCGGCGCCCGGAACGCCGAACTGACTCACTTGACAGTCAGCGACATCGACAGTCAGCGCATGGTGGTGCACATCCGGGGCGGCAAAGGCCGCAAAGATCGCGATGTCATGCTCAGTCCCAAGCTACTGGCGGCACTGCGCGCCCACTGGCGTTACTACCATCGCCAATCCAGCACCTGGCTGTTTCCCAGCAACTTTCGCAAGGATCGGCCGATCGATACGAAAACCGTTTGGTACGCATGTCAGAAAGCCGCCCAGCGTGCCGGCCTCCAGAAACGCGTCTATCCCCATTTGCTTCGCCACTGTTTTGCGACGCATCTATACGAGGCTGGCGCGGATCTCCGCGCCATTCAGGTCCTGCTCGGTCATGAAGATCTGAAA
>Ga0209446_1000304_pt1 | contig 11150 bp, 5 predicted proteins | sample BogFormECP04_OM2_FD_188242 | JGI IMG/M metagenome (GOLD analysis project Ga0209446, IMG submission 188242) | Bog forest soil microbial communities from Calvert Island, British Columbia, Canada - ECP04_OM2 (SPAdes) (version 2) | ecosystem: Environmental > Aquatic > Freshwater > Wetlands > Bog ... | reverse complement strand
CGGCGATCAAGGCGATGGACGAGCTGTTCGGACCGATCATCGGCATAACCTTGGTGCTGATGGCCGTGTTTTTACCGTCTGCCTTCGTGCCGGGGCTGAGCGGCGGGATGTTTGCGCAGTTCGCGCTGGTGATTGCCGTTACGGCACTGATCAGCGCGGTCAATGCAGCCACACTCAAGCCGACGCAATGCGCGCTGTGGTTGCGCACACCGGTGCCGCCAGAGCAGCGGAATTTCTTCTACCGCGGCTTCAACCGCGTCTACGAAATGGCGGAAAACGGCTATACCCGGTTGATCGCCCGCATGGTGCGGCTGAGCGCGCTGATGGTGGTGATCGGTCTGGTACTGTCGGTCGCTGCGATCTGGGGCATCGCCCGCTTGCCGACCGCGTTCATCCCAAACGAGGATCAGGGCTATTTGATGATCGCGGCACTGTTGCCAGACGGCGCCGCGCTCGGGCGCACGACCGCGGCGCTCGATGGCGCCACCAAGATCGCCCAGGATACGCCGGGGGTCGACCGGGTCATCGCAATTTCTGGCCTGTCGGTGCTCGACAATTTCGCCGACCTCGCCAACGCCGGCGTCAGCTTTGTCGTGCTCAAGCCTTGGGACGAGCGCAGCAAGGCGAAAGGCACGGACATCCTGACCATTGCCGAGCACTTGCAGGGCGCTCTCAACGCGGCTCCAGACGGCAAGCTGTTCGTCCTGCCACCGCCGCCGATCCAGGGCATCGGCAACGCCGGCGGCCTTCAGATGCAGCTCGTGCTGCTTGGCGGTAGCTTCGATTATCATAAGCTCGACGTCGTCACTCAACAGCTGGTCAAACAAGCCACAGCCAATTCGCAATTGGAACATGTTCTGACGACGTTCAGCCCCGGCGCGCCGCACGTCTCGGTAACCGTGGATCGTGACCGGGCGGAAACCTTGCGCGTCTCGGTGGGCGACGTGTTTTCCGTGCTGTCATCCTATTTAGGATCGACTTACGTCAACCAGTTCAACAAATTCGGTCTTTCGCTGCAGGTTTATGTACAGGCCGAGTCACAGTTCCGCTTGCAGCCGGATGATCTATTAAATCTCTATGTGAAGAGCCAGGACAACCAGATGGTGCCGATCGGTGCGGTTGCGCATCTCGGTTCGGAGGTCGGTCCGTCGCTCGTCACCCTCTACAATCTCTATCCCTCCGCGACGGTGATCGGGGCCCCCGCCCACGGCGTCAGTTCCGGACAGGCGTTGGCCACGATGGACGACATCGCGAGAACGACCTTGCCGAGTGATGTCGGCCACCAATGGACGGGAATGTCCTTTCAGGAAAAGCTGACGGGCAACCAGCTCTACTACTTGTTCGGATTGTCGGTTCTGCTGGTCTATCTCTGCCTCGCCGGTCAGTACGAGAGCTGGATCCTGCCATTGGCGGTGCTGTCGGCGGTGCCGCTGGCGTTGTTGGGGCCGGTCATCGCATTGACCAGCCTCGGAGTCGCGAACAACCTCTACACCCAAATCGGTCTCATTCTTATGATCGCCTTATCGGCGAAGAACGGCATTTTGATCGTCGAGATGGCGCGCGAAGGCCACCTTGTCCACGGCAAGCCGATCCACGAAGCCGCGGTCGAGGCCTCGCGTTCGCGGTTCCGGCCGATATTGATGACTTCGTTCGCCTTTGGGCTCGGAGTCGTGCCGCTTGTGTTAGCGACCGGAGCCGGCGCCAACGGCCGGATCTCGCTGGGGCTAAGCGTGCTCAGCGGCATCATCGCATCGACCTGTCTGGCGGTGCTGTTTGTCCCCTCCTTCTACACGGTGTTGCAGGGGTTTGAGGAGTGGCGCAAAGCACGGAAGAAGGCGCCCGTTGCCGCCCCCCGCGCCGCCGAATAGCTGAGGGTCATCGGCTGACCCTTGTGGATCACCCGACCGTCCCGGTTGGGTGTCAGGGCGTATTCGGACGCTATCGTCGGACGAGGAGAGGACCGGTGACCGCGCCGGCCTTCATCTTCCGGGCGCGAGACTACGGTGAAATTCGCCTTAATTTGTACGGTCCTCCATCGGGGCTGTGACCCGGCGAGACGGTTCACGTTGTCACAAATTGTATTTTCTGTTGACGATATAGCTATTTCTATGGTATCAGTATAAGCTTGGGACATGGGCAGATGATTTGAGGAGCCCCTGGGATAATCCCGATGGGGTAATTATGAAGAACCGGCGATTATGAAGAAGCTGATGATTGCGATGCGTAGCTACAGGGCACCGGGCAAGCGACTTCGACTCGGCCGATATCGACCGCTGCGCCCGGTTGCGCTTCAACCAATACGAGAGGCTTTGCTGCAGATTTGCTGCAGCTGCAGTCAGCGGCAACAATCGATGCAATTCATGATTGCAGATTTGGGAAATCGGCACCCCTGCCCCAGGCGCCGCGCCTAGCGGCGCGGAGGGGGCGCGCGTGCCTGGGATAGGCTCTGGACCCCCGCTTTCCGCCGGAGTGACGGGTCGGGTTCTGCTGGAACCCCGGCTCAAGCCTGATTCGGCGGGCAACAGCGAGGCGCGATATTTCGAGGGATTGGCTCAAGCGCAGGCGGCAAGGCGCTGCTTGTGTCGGTTGACAGCGACGGCGGACGGCCGCCAAGTTCATGTACCCTAATTGGCAAAAGCGGACGAGCTGTTGCACGATTCCTTATTACCCGATGCCCGGCTCTCCCCCGTCGGGTGGTTCCCGTTCGACGAAAGCGACATCCGGCGCTGTCTGCACAACGAAGTCGACAAGGGACGTCCCTATCAGCGCCGCGGTGCGGTGCGCGACCTGCGGGCCGACAAGGGCGGCCAACGCCTGATCGCCTCGGTTCAGGGCACGCGGCTGCGGCCCTACCGCGTCTTCGTCGACATCGGCAAAGGCAATCCCGTCTCGCTGTCGGCGCGGTGCAGCTGCCCGGTCGCATGGAACTGCAAACATGCGGCGGCCGTGTTGTTGGAGGCGTTGGCAAACCCGCCGGCGATCGAGGGAACCGAGGGCGATCCGCTCGTCGGCCCGGTCGGCGGCTGGCTGCACCAGCTGCGTCAGGCGGCCCGCCCCGCGGCGGCTCCGGATGAGCTCGCCTATCGTCTCGATCACCCGGAACGGCCGGGTCTGCCCTTCGTCCTCGATCTGCGGGTAGTCCGCATCCTCAAATCCGGCGACTGGGGCGCCGACCGGCCGCTGCCCGCGGGGCAGCTACAGAATGCGACAGCGAAATATCTCCGCCCGGCCGACCGCGCCGTTCTGCAGCTGCTGCGCGATGGTCTCGGGCGCTCGCCGCCGCCTATCCCGGAGGATCCCGATCTCGTCGACCTGCTGCTGCGCCGGATCATCGCCACTGGCCACTGCCGTTGGCGGGAACTGTCTTCGGCGCCGCTGAATTTGGGACCGCCGCGCCACGGCCGCCTCGCTTGGCGGCTCGGTCCCGATGGCCGCCAGACGATCGAAATCGAGCTCGACGACGGACCGGCGGTGCCGCTGCCGTGCGCCTCGCCTTGGTATGTCGACCCGGAGGAATCCCTCGCGGGCCCGGTGACACTCGATATCGCGCGGCCACTGATCGGGATCGCGCTGTCGGCGCCGCCGGTGACGATTGCTCAGGCCACCGCACTCGGCGCATTAATCGAGCGCGACTTGCCCGATCTCGTGCTGCCGCGGCCACGGGCCGATCTGGTCGAGGAGATCCGCGATGATCCGCCGGTTCCGACCTTGGTGCTCGCCAATCGCCAGCGCCGCCGGAACTATTGGGAGGAGTGGGGAAAGGATTGGGACGAGCGGGTCGATGTGGCACTGCTCGGCTACGCCTATGGCGGCACCCTGATCGATGCCGACGGCCCGTTGCGCGAGCAGCGCAGGGTCGAGGACGGTCGCATTGTCATTCGCCGTCGCGACCCCGCCGCCGAGCGGTCGGCGCAGGACCGGCTGGAGGCGTTCGGGCTGCGCGCGATCGAGACGTTCGGCGCGGCTGCCGAGGACGCCGGTCGAATCCCCTTTGGCTTTCTTGATGGACGAGGCGACTGGCCCAGCTTTGTTTACGACACCGTGCCGCAGCTCGAACGCGAGGGCTGGCGGATCGATGTCGAAGACAGCTTCCGCTATCGCATCGTCGACGGCGGCGGCGAATGGACCGCCGAGGTCGAGGAGAGCGGCGGCTGGTGGTTCTCGCTCGATCTGGGAATCGAGATCGACGGCGAGCGGGTGCCGCTGCTGCCGGTGTTGACCGGGCTCCTGGCGCGGCTGCGCCTTACCGGCGCGCCGGGCGAACTCGACAGCCTGGGGCATAATGGCACCGTCTTCGGCAGGCTCCCCGACGGCCGGCACGTGGCATTGCCGCTCGACCGCACCAAGGCGATCCTGTCGACCCTGGTCGAGCTTTATCACCCGGGAAGCCTCTCCGCCGCCGGTAAGCTCGAGATCTCGGCCGGCGAGGGTTTGGGCCTCGCCGCGGTCGAGGCGGCCACACGGTTGCGCTGGCTCGGCGGCGAGCGGCTCAAGGCACTGGCCGAACGTCTGTCGCACTTCTCGGGGATCGACAAAGTCGAGCCGCCCGCCGGGCTGCAGACGGAGCTGCGTCCCTATCAGCGCGAGGGGCTCGACTGGCTGCAATTCCTGCGCGCCTACGAGCTCGGCGGCATCCTCGCCGACGATATGGGGCTCGGCAAGACCGTGGAGGCGCTGGCCCACATCCTGGTCGAAAAGCGCGAGGGCCGTCTCGACCGGCCATGCCTCGTCGTCTGCCCGACGAGTGTGGTGCCGAACTGGCTCGCCGAAGCAGCGCGCCTGGCACCCGAGCTGCGGGTCCTGTCATTGCACGGGCCCGATCGCGCCGAGCGCTTCGGCGAGATCCCCAACGCCGATCTGGTGGTGACGACCTATGCGCTGTTGCCGCGCGACGCCGATCATCTGCTGCCGGTGAGTTGGCACATAGCGGTGCTCGACGAGGCGCAGGCGATCAAGAATGCCAATGCAAAGACGACCGGGCTCGTCTGCCGGCTCGACGCGCGCCACCGGCTGTGCCTGACCGGGACGCCGGTCGAAAACCATCTCGGCGAGCTCTGGTCGCAATTCTCTTTTCTGATGCCGGGGCTTCTCGGCGACGCGAGGCGGTTTGGCCGGGTCTTCCGCACCCCGATCGAGAAGAAGCAGGACGGCGAGCGCCGGGCCGTGCTCTCCGGGCGGGTCAAGCCGTTCCTGCTGCGGCGGACCAAGGCGCTGGTCGCCGCCGATCTACCGCCAAAGACCGAGATGCTTCGCTCGCTCGAACTTTCGGGGCAGCAACGCGATCTCTACGAGACCGTGCGGCTGGCGATGCACGAGAAGGTGCGCGCCGAGGTGGCACAGAAGGGGCTTGCGCGCAGCCACATCATCGTGCTCGACGCGCTCTTAAAGCTGCGCCAAGTGTGCTGCGACCCGCGCCTGGTCAAGCTCGCCGCGGCACGGCGGGTGACCGCCAGCGCCAAGCTCGAACATCTGATGGAGATGCTGCCGCAACTGGTCGAGGACGGCCGGCGGATCCTGTTGTTCTCGCAATTCACCAGCATGCTCGACCTGATCAAGCCGGCGGTCGCCGAGGCCGGGATCGAGTTCGTCGAATTGCGCGGCGACACGACCGACCGCGCCAAACCGGTCGCGCGCTTTCAGCGGGGCAAGGTGCCGCTCTTTCTGATCAGCCTCAAAGCCGGCGGCACCGGCCTCAATCTGACCGCCGCCGACACGGTCATCCACTACGATCCCTGGTGGAACCCGGCGGTCGAGGACCAGGCGACCGACCGCGCCCACCGCATCGGCCAGGACAAGCCGGTCTTCGTTTACAAGCTCGTCGCCCAGGGCACCGTCGAGGAGCGCATGCTCGAGTTGCAGCAGCGCAAGAAGGCGCTCGCCGCGGGGATCTACGAAGCGGGCGGCAATGCTGCCGCAGCACTCGAGGCGGCCGATATCGAGCGCCTCTTCGAGCCGCTCGGGTGAGATCAAGCCCGGCGCGAAATCACACCGTCTCGAATCGTGTCGGTCGCTAGCGGGTCGCGAGCCGGGCGGCGGCGGTCTCGACCGCGTCCCGCCGGCGACCCGCCATCGCCGCATTGCGCTCGCGCACGCGCGCCAGGATCGCGGGTGGTGCGGTTTCCGGCAGGCCGGCATCGAAGGGTGGCGCCGGCGCGTATTCGATCTGCAGTTGGATCGCCTGGGCTGTTTCCGGATCGGCCAGCTCGGCGACCACGGTGAGCGCGAAGTCGATCCCGGCGGTAACCCCGCCACCGGTGATGACGTTGCCGTCGCGAACCACCCGTGCGGGATCGGCGATCGCTCCGAAGGGCGCCAGCAGGTCGCGCCACGCCCAATGGGTGGCGGCGCGCTTGCCGCGCAACAACCCGGCCGCACCGAGCACCAGCGACCCGGTACAGACCGAGGTCACGAACCGTGCGGTCGCGGCGAGGCGGCGCAATTCGCCGAGCAAGACCTCATCGCGGATGGCATTGTCCGCGGAGCCGTAGCCGCCCGGCACGCACAGGACATCGCAGGCCGGGATCTCTGCGAGCCGGCGCAGACCGGCAAAGGTGATGCCGCTGGCCTCGATCGCGCCGCCGGCGGCACTCGCCAGGATCACGCTGGCGCCGGGCAGCGACGAGAACACTTGGTGCGGCCCGGTGAAGTCGAGTTGTGTCACCCCGGGGAACAGGGCGAAGACGATAACCGGCTGCCGATCGCTCATGGCCGAAATCCTCCGCATCATTGACGCCGGTAGCGTAGCGGACATAGGCTCCGTCTGAAATGACATGTTTCCCTCATTTACCGCCATGTCCCGTGACGTCGTCGTATTGATCTTTCCGGACTTCCAGCTGCTCGACGCGGCCGGGCCGATAACGGCGTTCGAGGCGGCCCGACGCGAGACTGCGCCGCCGGCCTACCGGCTGCGGGTGATCGCCCGTACCGGCGGGCCGGTCATCAGCTCGTCGGGCGTGCAATTGATCGCCGAGCCTTTGATCGACGATCCGCTCGACACGCTGATCGTCGCCGGCGGCTGGGGCACGCGCGAAGCCTCGGCCTGCACCGAGACCTTGGCCTATGTCCGTGCCGCTGCCTGCCGGGCGCGGCGGACCGCCAGTGTGTGCTCGGGCGCGTTCATCCTGGCTGCGGCCGGGTTGCTCGACGGCCGCCGTGCCACCACGCATTGGGCACGGGCCGCCGAGTTCGCTCGCGCCTATCCGCGAGTGCGGGTCGAGCCCGACCGCATCTTTATCCGCGACGGCGCGCTGTGGACATCAGCCGGCGTCACCGCCGGTATCGACCTGGCACTGGCGCTGGTCGCCGAGGATCTCGGCGAGGCCGCCGCTAAGCGCGCAGCGCAGCAGCTCGTCGTCTACTATCGCCGCCCCGGCGGGCAATCGCAGTTTTCCGCGCTGCTCGAGGCTGATCGCCCGGAGAGCCGGTTTTCCCCCTTGCTCGCCTGGGCGCGCGAGCGGCTCGACGAACGGCTCCCGGTCGCGCGGCTGGCCGACCGCGCAGCAATGAGCCCACGCCATTTCGCGCGCGCCTTTGCCGCCAAAACCGGCATGACGCCGGCAAAGGCGATCGAACGCCTGCGCCTCGAAGCGTCGCGCGAGCGGGTCGAGAGCGGCTCCGAACCGATCGAACAGGTCGCCGCGTGCACCGGCTTCGGCGATCCCGAACGCATGCGCCGCGCCTTTCTCCGCGCCTTCGGTCAACCGCCGCAAGCGCTTCGCCGCCACGCTCGGCTAAGCGATGCTCCCGAGCCTTATTTGAGCTAAGCGTCCGAGAGGGGGCGTAACCCGGGGGCCGCCTTCGCGGTGGTGAAATAATTGGCCATGCGCCCAGTCACCTCGCCCCGCTTGCGGGGAGAGGTCGGGATCTGCGCGCATGCGCGAAGATCCCGGGTGAGGGGCGGCGCGTCCGACAAGCCCGGAGCGGCCGTGCACAACCCGAAAGAGGCCCCTCACCCCGACCCTCTCCCCGCAAGCGGGGCGAGAGGGAATCCAAGGGCTGTCTTCCAGCCGATGCCGGATTCTACACACGCTCTCTCGCGGGAACGACTACCGAGAACGGGCGCCTGGTGTCCTTGCCCCGATCCCGACGCTTGCACTACCGTCACCTTGCCGCGCGCACCGGGCGCCGATCACTCCAACCTCTTCTACGCAGCCAGTGACGGTTACTTCCAAGAGCCTGCCGGTGCTTTTCAGTTCGGCGTCCTACGCGTTCCGGGGCGGCTTTCTCGTTCGTCCCTTCATCATCGCTCTGACGCTCGGCGCCGCCGGCGCAGTTTTTTCATCGTTGGAAGAAGACGTGCCTGCGATCGGTTCCCTGGTTCCCGGGATCCTGTTCCCATCGCGGGCCGATCCGCAGGTTGCCCAAGCCATCCTGACCGACATTGCCACGTCGATCATGACGGTCGTGTCGATCGTCTTCGCGATCCTGCTGATGACCCTGACTCTGGCGTCGACGCAGTTTTCGCCACGAATTCTGGTCAGCTTCATCAGGGATCGCGTGACCCAATGGACGCTCGGGATCTTCCTCGGGACATTTTCCTACTGCATATCGGCATTGCCGGCCGCGCGATCCGCACCCCACGCCTTCGTGCCGGTCGCGACCGTCACGGGCGCCATGTTGTTGGCGCCGGTTTGCGTTGGCTGGCTAATCTATTTCATCCACCACATTTCGAACGCCATCAGCGTCAACCACATCGTCGATCGGATCGCGCGGGAGACCGAGCTGGTCATCGACGAGCTGATGCCTGAACCGCGGCGGCCGGTGCTCGAACTCCCGCCGTCCGGCGTTGTTTCCGAGGGGCTGGAATTGGTAATCCCGAGCCGCCTCTCCGGGTATATTCGCTTCATCGACATCCCGCGTCTCCGGTCGCTGGCACTTGCCTATCGGGTGTGCCTTCGCGTGCAGCGGCGCGTCGGCCATTTCGTTCCCGAGGGGGTTGCACTACTGCATGTGTCGCGCGGCGACCGCGTCACCGAAGGGCAGGTGCTCCAGCTGCTGGCGGCGATTGACATCGGCCCGACGCGGACGATGCAGCAGGACGTCGAGTTCGGCATCGTCCAAATCGTTGATATCGCGTTGCGGGCGCTCTCGCCCGCGGTCAACGATCCCACGACAGCGATCAGCTGCGTCGATCAGCTCACCAGCATTCTGATCCGATGGGCGGGTCGTGCCGCGCCGCCCGGCCACTTTTTTTATCCGCCGCATGTCCTGCGCCTCGCCGTACCGTGGATCGGTTTCGACGGCTTGCTCGATCTCGCTTTCGAGCAGATCCGCCATTACGCCGTCGCGGACGCCGCCGTCAGTCTCCGGCTGATGCGCGCGCTCGGCGATCTCGCGAGCACGATCGGCGAGCCCATGCTTCGGCGCCGTGTGATCGATCGCGGCAAACGGGTACTCGCCGGCTGCTCCGGACGCCTCCAGCAAGACGATTTCCAAAGGTTACAGGGACGCCTGTCGATCCTCGAGTCCGGCATGGCCGAGGAGGAGTAAGGGCCGACGAACCGGGCCGTAGCGCCATTCAGAACCAAGACCCAATGGCGCTGCCGCCCCGTTATCGCCCGCAAGGCGGCCTGCCGCAGGGGGAACGACCGAAAGCGAGGTGCTTGGGCGTGCCGTGTGTGGCACGGAACCGCCGCCGCCAACCAGCCTGATCCGAAAAAAGAATGGGTTGTTGCGCTCTCGACGCTCGTCACCTGCGCTACTTCCTTGGAGGCCGATTTGCCGCTCTGATAGCCGAGGTGGCGAACCCTCCCGGGAGTCACGACACGATTTCCAGCGCGAGATTAAAGGGTTAGACGGGCCCGAAATTTCGCTCTTTGACAAGTAGGTCAAACCGATGAAACGATGATGTCATCTTGAAGCCACCACATGTTCACCCTACGTTCTAGAGGTTATACGGTAGCTGTCGTCCGCGTGCCCCGGGGAACATGAGGAGAGACGATCATTCAGACGGCGTCCACCGAAACTCCTCCGCCCACAGAACCGGAGGGTGCGAGTGAATTTCAGCCGCTCCCGGGACCGGAGCTAGCTTTCGCCGTTGCAGGCGCGGTTGGGACGGATTTGACCCGTGTTTGTGAGGTGCTCCAAGAGCAACTGCACGAGGTAGGGTATTCGACTGCACCGAAGGCAATCCGATTGAGCGAACGACTTCGTTCATTTGAGCGGTTCAAAAATATCCCGCGGACCCCGGCTGATGAACGTACTATCGCCCTTATGGACGCGGGCGACGCGCTTCGTGGTGCGCTCAAACGCGGCGACGCGATGTCGCTCCTCGCGATTCCGGCAATTCGAAGTGAGCGCCAGCAGATCACCAAGGATCCAAAAACGCCCGCGCAGCGCCATGCCTACATTCTCCACTCCCTAAAGCGGCCAGACGAAGTGCGAACCCTCCGCCGTATATATGGCCGCGCCTTCCACCTGATCGCCGCTTTCTCTGATCGGGCATCCCGCGTCTCCTCTCTCTCCGCGCGCATAGCTCAGACACGCCATGACTTCGACTACGACAGTTGGCGCAAGACAGCAGAAGAACTAGTCAAGCGGGACGAGGCCGACTTGACGAAATCCTTAGGTCAGGATGTCCGCGATACTTTTCCTCTTGCGGATGTTTTTGTGGATGCCACGAACAGAGAGACGATGAAAAATGAACTAGGCAGATACATAGACTTAGTGTTTGGGCATCCATTTCACACTCCAACGCCCGACGAGTTTGGCATGTTCCATGCTCGCGCTTCAGCATTGCGCTCCGCTGACCTATCGCGTCAAGTAGGCGCAGTAATTAGCAATTCTTCAGGTGAAATAATATCCGTCGGGTTTAACGACGTCCCTCGGCCGGGTGGCGGCCACTACTGGCCTGGCGATGAGCGGGATGCTCGGGATTTTGTCTTAGGATTTGACCCAAGTAACAGAATTAAAACGGAAATGTTAGCGGAAATTCTGCATATACTACACCGTAATGGCTGGTTATCTGAGCCCCATTCCCACAACGATATCGAGGACCTCGTAGAAAACGCCCTAATGGAGGGCAACGACGCCATACTAAAAGATGCCCAAGTGATGAACATTCTAGAATTCGGCCGTGTGGTGCATGCAGAAATGTCCGCGATTGCCGAAGCCGCCCGTCGCGGGCAATCGATACATGATGCGACTTTGTA
>Ga0209446_1000303_pt1 | contig 11166 bp, 9 predicted proteins | sample BogFormECP04_OM2_FD_188242 | JGI IMG/M metagenome (GOLD analysis project Ga0209446, IMG submission 188242) | Bog forest soil microbial communities from Calvert Island, British Columbia, Canada - ECP04_OM2 (SPAdes) (version 2) | ecosystem: Environmental > Aquatic > Freshwater > Wetlands > Bog ... | reverse complement strand
CGGCTCGCGGTCGATCGCTCAGACGACCCCGTCGTCGCGCAGCCGCTTGACCTCCGCCGCCCCGACACCGCACAGCTCACTGAGCAGCGGCTCGGTATGCTCGCCGAGCAGCGGCGGGCGACTCACCTGGACCGGTGAATCCGACAGCTTCACCGGGCAGCCGACCGTCTGATAGGTGCCGCGCGTCGGATAGTCGACATCGACAATCATCTCGCGCGCCTTCAGATGCGGATCGGCCAAGACCTCGCCGGTGTCCTGACAGGCGCCGCACGGCACGCCGGCGGCCCCAAGGATGCGCATGACCTCGTGCTTGCTGCGGGCGCGGGTCCATTCCTCGATGATCGCGTTGAGCACGACGCGGTTCTCCCAGCGCGCCTCTTCGCTCGCAAAACGCGGGTCCTGCGCGAGCTCAGGTCGGCCGATCGCCGCGGTGAAGGCCGGCCACATCTGCTGTTGCGCGGTGATGAAGGCATAGTCGTTCGGGCCGCCCGGCGCGCAAGGATAGGTCGTGCTCGGGATGCCGCGGCCCATCTGGTTACCGCGCCGCGGCATGGCCTCGCCGAAGCGCTGGTGGTCGCGCAGGCTGACGCGGATGATGTTGACCACCGCGTCCTGCATCGACACCTCGACGTGCTGCCCCTTGCCGGTGGTGTGGCGCTGCTGCAGGGCGGCGAGGATGCCGATCGCCATGTGCATGCCGGTGCCGCTGTCGCCGATCGCCGGCACGACAAAGGTCGGCGGGTTCTCTGGAAACCCGGTGATGCTCATCGCGCCCCCCATCGCCTGGGCGATCGGCTCGTAGCTCTTGAAGTCGCGATAGGGGCCGTAGGTGCCGAAGCCCTTGATCGTGGCGTAGATCAGCCGCGGGTTGATCTCCGAGAGGACTTTCCAACCGAGCCCCAGGCGGTCGAGAGCGCCGGGCCCGAAATTTTCGAGCAGCACGTCCGACTTGGCGATGAGCTCTTTGAACAATTCCTTGCCCCGGCCGGTCTTCAAATTGAGGGTCAGGCTGCGCTTGTTGGCGTTGAACAGCAGGAAGAAGAGGCTGTCGCTGTCCGGCCGGTCGCGCATGTTGCGGCGGGCGACATCGCCGCCCTTCGGCTCCTCGAGCTTGATCACGTCGGCGCCGAGAAAACCCAGGATCTGCGCGCAGGCGGGCCCCGCCTGGTTATGCGTCATGTCGATGATGCGGATGTTTGACAACGCTTTTTCCATTTGGTCGGGTCTCCGCAGAAAGCCTCGCGAGAGCGCGACTCTATGTGAATCGGACACCCCATGGAACTCGCAATCAGCTACAAACGGTTTTCGAGCTTGGCCCAATCCAAGGGGTCGCAGCGAAGCGATCCTGTGCCGCTTCCGGTTGCTGTTAAGATCGCCCGCTCTTCTTGCTGCAAATTGGTGCTCGTCGATGACCTCTACCGCTGCCCGTTCCGGTATGCCGGGACACTTCGGCATCCGCATTACCGATGCCGACAAGGATAAGCTAGTAGGCGAACTCGATGTGGATGACCGTCATCTCAACAACAGCGGTCATGTGCATGGCGGCGCGCTGGCGGCATTCGCCGACGATCTCGGCGGAGCATTGGCCGGGCTGAACGTCCCACCCGGGTTTCGGACAACCACGATCGAGTCGAAGACGAATATCTTTCGCGCCTGCGTGCCGGGGCGGCTTACCGGTGTTGCCGTGCCGGTCCATGTGGGGCGGCGCACGATCGTGCTGCAGACCTCGATATACCGCGCCGACGGAAAGCTCGCCGCGATGATGATCCAGACTCAGATGGTGCTCCCCCGGCGGTCGGCCACACCTACGGGTGAAGATGGCGGTGAGGGTTAGTGCCCTCATCGAAATGAATCAAGGAATTTCAGTGGGTTATTCGTCATTCCCGCGAACGCGGGAATCCAGGGCTCCAAAAGCTCGGCAGCCGCACTGGACCCCGCTTTCGAGACGCTTTCGCGGGGGTGACGATACCTTGCTGATAACACTCGCTTCATTTCAGTTGAGAGCTTCGGCCAAAATTCGCTCATGACAGAGGCTGGGCCTGCGGGGCAGGGTTCGCCGGTTGCATCTAATGCGACCTTCACAGCCCGCCTGGCGAAGGCGTCAAGGGCGGTAGCGCCGCCGCTGCTATTCGGCTTGCGACTGTGGGTTTCAGTCTGCCTCGCGCTATATATCGCGTTTTGGCTCGAGCTCGACGACGCTTTCTGGGCCGGAACAACCGCGGCTCTGGTTTGTCAGCCACAGCTCGGCGCTTCGCTGCGCAGAGGTTGGTTCCGCATGGTCGGTACTGTAGTAGGCGCCGTGGCGATCGTGGCGCTGACTGCATGTTTCCCGCAGAACCGCGTCGCCTTTCTCGCGGGTCTGGCGCTGTGGGGTGCGGGGTGCGCTTTCGTTGCCACGATACTCCGCAACTCTTTCGCCCTTGCGGCGCAGCTTGCCGGGATCACAGCGGCGATCATCGCGGGCAACGAGCTCGGGGATTTCGGGGGCGCAAACGGCGACGTCTTTACGCTCGCCGTAATCCGCTGCACCGAGATCTGCATTGGCATCGTCTCCGCCGGCGTCGTGGTGGCGGGAACCGATTTCGGTAGAGGGCAACGCCGGCTCGCCACCCTGATCGCCGCCCTCGCCGCCGAAATTACCGGCCGGTTCACCGGTTTTTTGGCGCTGGCTGGCCCGGAACTTCCGGAGACGCAGTCAATGCGGCAGGAACTCGTCCGGCGTGTCATCGCGCTCGACTCGGTGATCGACGAGGCGATCGGCGAGTCCGCCCAGCTGCGGTACCATTCGCCGGTGTTGCAGACCGCGGTGAACGGCCTATTCGACGCGATAGCCAGCTGGCGCATCGTGGCGGTTCACTTGGCCCAGCGGCCGCATGAAGAGGCTCGGCAAGGGGCGGCCACCGTACTGCAAGCGGTTCCAAAAGAGCTCCTGTCAGAGCCCGAGCGAGAGGAGCCGGCGCGGTGGATAGCCGACCCCATCGGTTTGGATCGCGTATCTAACGCCGGCGTGCGGGCGCTGATCGCCTTACCGGCAGGCACGCGGCCGCTGCGGCTGCTTGCCGATCAGTCGGCCAAAGTGTTGGCAGGCATTTCCCGCGCGCTCAATGGGCTGGCGCTGCTCGTTGGCGATTCTGCTCGGCCGATGCGGCGCCGTCGCGGCGTTTTGCCTTGCGTGCCGGATTGGCTTCCTCCTCTGGTCAATGCCGGCCGCGCTTTCCTCGCCGTCGGCGCTGCCGAGCTCTTCTGGATCGTCACCGCGTGGCCGAACGGCGCGAGGGCCATCACCTTTGCCGCGATCGGTGTCATCCTGCTCGCGCCGCGGGCCGACCAGGCCTACGCGGCGGCCATGAGTTTTATGGTGGGCACCGCCCTTACCGCCGCTTTCGCGGCGATCATCGGGTTCGCAATATTGCCGAACACCGAGACCTTTGCCGCCTTTAGCCTGGCGATTGGCCTTGTCCTGGTGCCCGCCGGCGCGGGGGTGGCTCAGCCGTGGCAGACGCCAATGTTTACGGCTATAACGGCTTTTTTTTGCTTTCTTCTCGCTCCGACAAACCCGATGAGCTACGACACTCAGCAATTCTATAACGCGGCATTGGCGACCGTCGCAGGACTGGGCGCCGCTGCGCTGTCATTTCGCTTAATGCCGCCCCTGTCGCCGATGCTGCGGGCCCGCAGGCTTCTGGCTCTGACACTTCGGGATCTGCGGCGTCTGGCGACGGGCTGGATCCCACGGTCGGCCGAGGGTTGGGAGGGGCGCGTCTATAGCCGTCTCTCCGTACTGCCGGACGCGGCCGAGCCGCTGCAGCGCTCAGAGCTTGTGGCGGCGCTGTCAGTAGGTATCGAGATCATCCGCCTTCGTCGCATCTGTCGCCGGTTCGATCTTGGTTCCCACCTCGACGCGGCACTCGAGACTATGGCGCGCGGGGACAGCGCGATGACGATCGTCCGCCTTACCCGGCTCGACGAGGCACTCGCCGCTCGCCCGGGTGCCGCCGCTCTCCGGGCACGGAGTACCATATTGGCAATGTCCGAAGCGCTGACCCAACATGCCGCTTACTTCGACGCAGAAGCCCCCGTCTGATGTTCACAAAGATCAACCTGTTCGGCGGTCGAATGGATGCCCCGGCCTACTCCGCTAAGTCCGCGTCACGTGTAACGGTCGGGGTGATCGCGTCTAAAAGGTGAATCGGAGCTTAGGATCTACAAAAAGGCAACCATCTGGCGATAGTCCCAATCTGGGGTGGAAACCCTGGCCTTGCGATGCCGCCCGCAATCCGTCGCTACACTCGCCGCAATCCTCGGTGCATAATACCGCTTAGGTGAGAGGATGGCCTCGACGGAAGACCGGGAGAATCGCGCGATGCCTCGCCTGCTTTCGGTGAACGTGGGTCTACCGCGCGATGTCGCGTGGCGAGGAAAGACGGTCCACACCGCGGTCTGGAAGACCCCCGTTCAGGGCCGTCGTGTTGCGCGGCGGCTCAACATCGACGGTGACGGGCAAGGGGATTTGGTGGGGCATGGCGGCGAGCATCGGGCCGTCTTTGTATACCAGATCGACTCATACCGGTATTGGCAAGCCCAGCTCGGTAGAAGCGATTTCAGCTATGGGCAATTCGGGGAGAATTTCACCGTCGACGGGCTGCCCGATGGCGAGGTGTGCATCGGGGATCGCTATCGCGTCGGGAGTGCCGTCTTTGAAGTAACGCAGCCGCGCGTCACCTGCTATCGGGTCGGCATCCGCATGAACGAACCGCAGATGGCGGCACTGCTCGTGTCGCATGGCAGACCCGGCTTCTATTTTCGCGTCATCGAGGAGGGAGAGGTCGAAGCCGGCGACGAGATCGTGCAGGTTACTGCGGGTCCCGAGCGTATGACCGTCGCGGAGGTTAATGCGCTGTTGTACACGCCCGGTCATTCAAGGAGCCAGCTGGAGCGGGCTGTGCGGATCCCGGCCCTGAGCGCCGGCTGGCGCAGCTCCTTCCAGGCATTGCTCGACCGGGAGCGGAGCGGGGGCGCGGTGACGGGCAACCCTGGGCTCACCCCGGCGGCCGGCCCACCTCCGGCCTGGACGGGGTTCCGCCCGCTGCGGGTATCGCGCAAGGACCGCGAAAGCGCCAACGTAACCTCGCTGCTGCTCGAGCCGACTGATGGGCGGCCTCTGACGGCGGCACTGCCCGGGCAGTTTATCGTGCTGCGGCTGAGGCCGGCACCCGACGCGTCCGCTCTACTACGCAGTTATTCGCTGTCGGGCGAGCCACGCGACGATCGCTATCGCCTGAGCATCAAGCGGGAGCCCCACGGCGCGGCCGGGGCCTACATCGAGACTCAGGTTCGGATTGGCGACGTCCTGGACGCGAGCGCGCCACGCGGCAGCTTCACGCTGAGGCCAGGCGACGGACCCGTTGTCTTGGTGAGTGCCGGCGTTGGCGCGACCCCGGTACTCGCCATGCTCCATGTATTGGCCGCCGGGGCCTCGTCGAGGGAGGTCTGGTGGATATACGGAGCCCGCAACAGTGGTGAGCATCCGTTCGCTGCAGAGACGCGCGCGCTCCTCAAGGCTCTGCCGCGCAGCCACAGCCACATCTGCTATAGCTCCCCTGGTCCGGCAGACCGGCCGGCTGTCGATTTCGACGCTCCTGGACGCTTGGACATGCGTGCGATCAAGGAACTTGGGGTATCGCGCGATGCCGATTTCTATCTGTGCGGCCCGTCCGCCTTCATGAACGACCTTGGGGTAGAGCTTTTGACTTGGGGCGTCGCTGCCAATCGCATCCACACCGAGATTTTCGGCTCAAGCCCGCCGAAGACCCCGGGCATCGCGGCGGCACCTCGCCGGCCACCGCACCAGCCGGCCGGGTCTGCCGGCGTGGGACCATTGGTGTCCTTTGCACGGAGCGGCCTAAATGTCCGCTGGGCCCCGGCCTTCCAGAGCCTCCTCGAACTTGCTGAGGCGTGCGATGTGCCCGTGCGGTGGTCATGCCGGACCGGGGTCTGCCACACTTGCGAGACCGGGCTCATCAGCGGCGCGATCGGTTACCGGCCAGAGCCCGTGGAGCCGCCGGCCGAGGGCAATGCGCTGATCTGCTGCTGCCGACCTCAGGCCGACATCGTCATCGATCTTTGATTGTTCCAGCGCCTCCATCGGACCGGTGACAAGGCCATACGCGCAAAAATGCACAGCCAGTGTGAGGGAAGATCGAGATGGAAGACCACGACATCAGAGCGGCCCTGGATCGCCACTGGGCCGCCTCCGACGCGAACGACTTCGAGGCGGAGCACCAGATTTACCGGGAGGATGCGGTGCTCGAGTATCCGCAGTCGGGCGAGCGCATCCGCGGCCGGCGCAACATTCAGGCGTCTCGCTTTGCTCAGCCGAACACAAAGCGCTTCGCAGTGCGGCGAATACTCGGCGGGGCCGACCTCTGGGTCACCGAATTCGTGCTCACCTACGACGGGCGGCCGTCCTACACAGTGAGCATCATGGAGTTCAGCGACGGGAAGGTCGCCCGCGAGACCCAATACTTCGGCGATCCGTTTGAGCCGGGGCCTTCGCGCGCTCAATGGGTCGAGCAGATGGGCTGAAACCTAGCCGGCATGAGGGTGGGCCATCCACCGCTCCGTCGTGCGGAGCTGCCGTGCGCCGGACCTTCAGGTGCAGACCCAATGTCCATTGATGGCACGTCGGAGACGTGAAGCCGGCCGCCACCCGAGCGGCCGCCATTAAGGGTGCAGCGGACATACAGCGCGCAGCCCGTTCAAGCACTTTCGTGTAGTGACCCTTTTGTAAAACAAATGGGTCACTCTTCCTCGTTATCGTTATCATCGGGGATGTCGGGTAGCTCCTCGCGCCTCGGCCGTCGATCAGGTTACTGAACTGGTCAAACTCGTGTCGTAATGTGTCGGCGGCTGTGCGCTGTCCTAGACGGGTTTGCTGTATTCCTTCGATTAGACGAAGACGCCAAACACATCGGGGCGCTGCCGGGTCAGGTCGTGCGGTCGCAGCGAATGAATTGAAAAGGCCGCAAGCCGCGAGCCGGAAGGTGGCATAGCCGGGCATTTGCCGGTGCAGCGCTGGCCACCCGATCCATGGGGCTGGTTACGTCGCTCCCGCTGGACTCGCACCAAAGCCAATAATTTGGTGTCAAGAATCACAAACCTATCCTTGCCCTCTTCCTTCACACAAAAGGAGAGGGTAGGGTGTGGGTGCTGCTCTCGTTGCAAATATTCATTCGCTTTAAGGTTGGGGGCAGTCCAGAGGAGCCATGAGTATGACGTTTCAGCCAATCGACGAGCTTTGCATCAACACCATCCGGACGCTGTCGATCGACGCAGTCCAGAAAGCGAACTCGGGACATCCGGGGGCGCCGTTGGGCGCGGCGCCGATGGCGTACGTCTTGTGGACGCGCCATCTACGGCACAATCCCACCAACCCCAAATGGCCCGATCGCGATCGGTTTGTGCTGTCCGCCGGACATGCCAGCATGCTGCTCTACAGCCTGCTGTACCTCACCGGTTACGACCTTACGATGGCTGATGTACAGCAATTTCGCCAATGGGGCAGCCGGACCCCGGGGCATCCCGAGAATGGCGTGGTGCCAGGTGCGGAAGTTACGACGGGCCCGTTGGGTCAAGGTGTTGGAAACGCGGTGGGATTCGCAATCGCGGAGCGTTGGCTGGCCGCCACCTTCAATCGGTCGGGCCATGAAGTGGTGAATCACTACACGTATGTAATCGCTAGTGACGGCGACATGATGGAAGGTGTCGCGGCGGAGGCCGCCTCGATAGCGGGTCAATTTCGGCTCGGACGATTAATCGTGCTCTACGACGCCAACCAGATAACGCTCTCGGCCAGCGCCGATGTGACTTTCACCGAAGATGTCGGCGCGCGATTCCAGGCCTATGGATGGCATGTGGAGCATATCGACGGGCAGGATACAGCCGCGGTCGATGCTGCCCTAACCAAGGCAAAGGCGATCGATGACCGGCCGTCGCTGATCGTGGCGCGCACGCATATCGGCTATGGCAGTCCGCATAAGCATGACACTTTTCAGGCGCACGGCGAGCCCTTGGGCGTCGAGGAGGTGCGGTTAACCAAACGCGCGCTGGGATGGCCTGAAGACAAGGTTTTCTTCATCCCCGACGACGCCCTGGCGCAGTTTCGCAAGGCGGTCGAGCAAGGGCGCGAGTTGGAGACTCAATGGAACCGACGAGTGGACGCGTTGGGCGCCGTCGATCCAGAGGCAGCGGGGAAATTTCGGCAGGTACTCGCCGGTGAACTGCCGAAAGGATGGGAAGCGGGACTTCCCCGCTTCACGCCGGCGGACGGCGCGATGGCAACCCGCGACGCCGGACAGAAAGCTATCAACGCGCTGGCCGATGTCGTACCTAACCTGATTGGCGGCTCTGGCGACCTCGATCCGTCCACGCGCACCGCGCTCAAGGGACACGGCGACTTCGAGAGTCCTCTGTTTAAGCCTTCCGAGGGTGCGCCGCGGACCCAGGGACTGGTAGGCGGTCCGACCGGATATGCCGGGCGGAATATTCATTTCGGTATTCGCGAGCACGCGATGGCCGGGATTGCCACGGGCATGGCCCTGCATGGCGGCATCCTGCCCTTTGCCGCCACCTTCTTTACGTTTTCCGACTACATGCGGCCAAGCATCAGACTGGCGGCCTTGAGCAAGGCCCACGTCATCTATGTATGGACCCACGACAGCATCGCATTGGGCGAGGACGGACCTACGCATCAGCCGGTGGAACAACTGGCAAGCCTTCGCGCGCTTCCTGGTCTGACGCTGCTGCGCCCGGCGGACGCCAACGAGACCGTGGAGGCGTGGAAGATCGCGGTTGCGCACACCTCGGGGCCGGTAGGACTTGTGCTTACGCGCCAGAGATTACCTACCCTGGATCGCTCAACGCTGGCGCCGGCTTCGGGAGTGGCGAAGGGAGCGTATGTCCTCAGCGACTGCGCCACGGGGTCGCCGACCGTTATCCTGATCGCTACCGGTTCCGAAGTGTCGGTTGCGCTAGAAGCGCACAACCAACTGACGCGCGAAGGAATTGCAAGCCGGGTCGTCTCGATGCCGTCGTGGGATTTGTTTCAGTCGCAACCGCAATCCTACAGGGACACGGTTCTTCCTCCCGGCGTCAAGGCGCGAGTCAGCATCGAGGCAGGCTCCACGCTCGGATGGGAGCGCTACGTCGGCCTCGACGGCGCAATCATCGGGCTGAATCGCTTCGGTGCGTCGGCGCCCGGTGAGATCGTGATGCGTGAGCTGGGCTTCACCCCGGAACACGTTGTCACAGCTGCCAAATCCCTGATCCGGGGCGACAAACCCGGATAGAACCGGCGGCCCGAAATTAAACTCCGGCGACGCTTCCTTCTAATCCGAACCAGGCTGCAACTAAAGCGCGGCGGGTGGCATCTGACTAACGTGATAAGCAGGCGAGGTGCCGCGATGTTGACATATCGGCCAGAACTAACGAGCGGCCAATTCTTGTGGCATAACCGGACAAACCGAGAACTCACGCGGCCGGGAGAGCAGCCTCGGAGGCGGTTCGGAGCAGCCGATATTCCTCAGCGTTTACCGTCCTCTGGCGTGCCCGCGACCAGACATAGTCGCCCGCTTCGGCAACACTAGCGCGCAAGCGATCCCAGGGGATCACCGCCGTGATCGCGTCAAAGGGGTCCTGCTTGCCCTCGCGAGCCGCAATCAGGGCGGCGCCGACGCGCGCGGTCGAAAAGGGCGAGACAAAGGGCTTCATGAAGATTCTGGTCGACGCGCCGAGCAGGCAGATTTTGGGCGCCGCGATCCTGGGTCCTGGCGGTGACGAGGCCATTCACTGCATCCTGGACATCATGTACGCTAAGGCGCCCTACACCGTCTTGCAACGCGCGATGCACATCCATCCCACTGTTTCGGAGCTGATTCCGACAATGCTGGGCGAGCTAAAACCGCTGTGACGCGCCTTTTGTCGGTGCGGCTTGCGTGTACCGGGCGCTGAGAGGGAAGATTGAGATGGAAGACCACGACATCAGAGCGGCCCTGGATCGCCACTGGGCCGCCTCCGACGCCAACGACTTCGAGGCGGAGCATCAGATTTACCGAGTGGATGCGGTGCTCGAGTACCCGCAGTCGGGCGAGCGCATCCGCGGCCGGCGCAATATTCAGGCGTCTCGCGAAGCCCAGCCGAACAGGAAAAGCTTCACGGTGCGGCGGATACTCGGCGCGGCCGACCTCTGGGTCACTGAGTTCGTGCTCACCTACGACGGGCGGCCGTCTTACACGGTGAGCATCATCGAGTTCCGAGACGGGAAGGTGGCTCGCGAGACCCAATACTTCGGCGATCCGTTTGAGCCGGAGCCTTCGCGCGCTCAATGGGTTGAGCAGATGCGTTGAAACCTGGCCGGCATGAGGGCGGCTATCCACCGCTCCGTCGTGCGGAGCTGCCGGTCGATACGGTCTCGCTCGCCCGTTATCTCATCGGCAAAGTACTGGTGCGGGAGATGGCCGAAGGCGTCGCCAGCGGCCGCATCATCGAGACCGAGGCGTATGTTGTCGGCGACGCCGCGGGGCACGCCTACCGCGGGATGACGCCGCGTAATCGGTCGCTCTTTCTCGAGCGCGGGCATGCCTACGTATACCTCGTCTATGGCAGCGCCTACATGCTGAACGTCTCAAGCGAGATAGCGGGGATTGGGGCTGGGGTCCTCATCAGGGCGCTTCAGCCGCGCGACGGTATCCCGATCATGCAGCGAAATCGTCAAATCGAGCGGCTGCGCGACTTGGCGCGAGGACCAGGAAGGCTCACCGCGGCGTTGCGGGTTGATCGTCGGCTCGATGGGCTCGATCTGTGCCGAGAAGGCCCTTTATGGCTCAGACGCGATGATCACGAGCCCGGCGAGATCGGCCAGAGCATCCGGATCGGCATTGCGCGCGAGGCGAACCGTCTCCTGCGATTTTATGTTCGGGGCAGTCCGTTCGTCAGCGGTCCAAGGTCGCTCAAGGCATAAGTGTCCGGCAGTGAATAATCGCTCCGAAATTACACCGTCATGCCCGGACTTGTTCCGGGCATCCACGTGTTGCGGCCGTCACCAAGCTCCTGAAAAATATGGTTTGACGGCACTGCGTGGATGGCCGGGACAAGCCCGGCCATGACGTC
>Ga0209446_1000302_pt1 | contig 11167 bp, 6 predicted proteins | sample BogFormECP04_OM2_FD_188242 | JGI IMG/M metagenome (GOLD analysis project Ga0209446, IMG submission 188242) | Bog forest soil microbial communities from Calvert Island, British Columbia, Canada - ECP04_OM2 (SPAdes) (version 2) | ecosystem: Environmental > Aquatic > Freshwater > Wetlands > Bog ... | reverse complement strand
GCCGCCTGCACCCCGCCCACGGGGACAGCGCCTTGGAAGCCCATGCCTGTGACGAGGGCTTGCACCGCTGCGGGGCGGAAGGCGAATGCGACGGCGCCCCACGCCACGGCGCCGCCGAGGGTTGCCTTGAACGTGTTGGTGATGTTGCCGGACGTGGACACGCTGTCGATGGGATAGCCGAATTGTGCCGAGAACGCGCCGAAGTTCTTGAGGACGCTGCCGCCTACAACGATGTTGCCGCTGTCGAACACGCTTGAGGCGGGCTGGACCGGGGAGGCTGCGGAGATGGTCTGCGCCCCCGCAGAGACGCACATGAAGCCAAGCTCGTTGGGCTGCGAGACGTTGCATGTCGCGCTGACCGCCGCGCTCGTGGAGGACGTGGTCGACTGGGACGTGATGTCCACGGCGCCCGCGCCCTCGATTTCGTACATCGCCATCGCCATGTCGGTGGAGGCCGCCGTGAGGGTCACCGTGGGGGTGCCCGCCGTGGTGACGAGGGCGAAGAACGCCATCGTCTGCCCAGCGCCCGCGGTGAACGCCACCGTGACCGTCTGCCACTGGAGGTTCAGGGAATCCGTGATCGTGACGACCTCGTTGGCGCTCAGTCCCACGAGGACGACCAGCGTGTTGCCTAGCTTCACGGCGGAGCCGTATGCCTTTGCCAGTGTCGTCGTGGACGTTCCCGAGTTGGTCAGAGGGCCTAGCGCCAATGACCCCTGCACAATCTGGGGGTTCATAGTCGCGCCGACCACGCGCGGCTTGCCTGTGGTGTCCGTGGCAAAGGCTTCAAAGTTCCCGTTGTAGTCCACTCCGCCGACTTGCAGGCCATTGGCAGGCGCGGTAGCTCCGGGAGCAGCGTCTACAGCCGCCCCGGCGTGACCTTGGATGTCTACAAACCACGACATGTTCGGGGTGCCCGGATTGCCCTGGTTGACTGTCTCTAGATATGCCATTAGTTTATCGCCCAGTTGCCACTGCCGTCATACCCGAAGGTTGCTGACGTGTTCTGCCACTCCATCTGAATGTTCGCGGTGTTGTCTACCTTTCCGCCGTTCGCGTCCACAATCGTAATCACAATCCCGGACGCGCTGTAGTTCTTCACGACTACGCTCTGCGCCTCAGTCGTCGAGCTTAGGCGGATGGTGCAGGGATATGTCGCGTACACCCAAATCTCTGCATCGGATCCTGCCATTGTATACGATCCGTACACTTTTGTCACGTTCTCCGGTGTGGGAGGGGTGACCGGGGTGCTGGGCGGAACGTACTGCTTGGGCACCGGCGGCTGATCGCTGCCCCCTGTCGTCACGTTGGTTGTGGTCGATGGTCCCGGTATTGCAGCCTTGACCTTGGCGATCTGGGCTTTCAGGGCTCCCACTTCCGCATCGACGGCATCGAGAGCTTCTGCCACGTCCCGGCCCGCGGGCTTCATGGAAGAGCGAATCGAGTTCAGCGTGACCATGAAAATGTTACGTGCCATTAGAATGCGCCTCTGACCGGGAATACCAGGTCGCGACGGGCGCTCACGATCATGTGCGTCAACTGAAATGCTCCGGTCGTATTGGCGAACTTCACCGCCATGCGGTTGCCCAGCACGTTGATCGGGAAGTCATAGTCAATCCCTGGGTCCGCGAGTGTCAATGTGATCGACGGGAACGCCGTCCAAGCCGTTGCCATTGAATCGACGTAAGGCGTCATCGCCAGCTTCCCGGAACCGATTGCGTGAACGCTCATATACGCGAACAACTTGCGGTACAGGGCGAGCATGGCGTTTTGTTCAATATCATGCGCGAAGAAAAAGTACGTGAAATAGTAGCTGCTGATCTGCCCGAAGTCGTCGTCAACACTGTTCCACGCGCTTGCCGCGGGATTGGTCGGCGGATAGTTCACGAAGTCCTGATAATACACTTCGCCATAGTCAAGTCCGCCCCCGCTCCCGAAGGTCATCACGCGCTGGACCGTGCCGGACTCGTTGATCCAAACGGGCTTCACGCTGTTCAAGGGCAGCCGGATGGGACTCCATTTCCGAGCCAAGTCAGTGGCGATCATCTTTCCGGTGTACATGCTGATATGTACCGGGTCCATAGTGTTCACGGCGGGGTCCGCCATGCGATGATTCATGGTCATCAGGGTGCTTGGATTGACCGCGGAACCTGTGGGAAAAGAGCAATACAGTACACGCTGCACGGCGTCATGCGCCACGGCAGTATTGACCAAGGCGTTCCAATTGGTCGCGTCGAAGTCGGGCTGAATCTCTTGGCTGATCTTCTTGGGTTCCGTGCCATTGAATACCATGAACCCCTGGCGCCCATACCACCAAGCCAAGTCCTGAAGGCTTGTAACGCCATTCGGCCCGGACCCGCCGCAGTCTTCTGCCGACAGGCTGACCGGCCACTCGCTAGGGGGCTGGCTGCCCGCGCTTTGGGTAATGAACAAATCATTTTCGGTGTTCAAATACATGAACTGCCGTTGAACAAAAGCCGATACGATGGCATCTGAGGTTGCCAATCCCAGGACATAACCGTTCTGATTGTCATACCCAAACTCATTGTCGGGGTACGAGAACCGCACCTGGTTCTGGAGTACTGGCTGATTCGCGTTGACCAACAGAAGATCCGCAACGGCGACTACTCCCACAGCTCCATTCCCGGACATCGTGACGTAGAAGACGGCATCCGACGGAATGCTTGCAGGCATGGCCGCGCTCATAGGCAGGTCAATCCAGGAAAGAGTCACTGGCAACGCCGAGCTGAGAATATGGCAGGACGCCAGCACTCCCGCAGTGGGCGAGTACAAAACGAAGTTCAACTGTCCTCCGGGGGTTCCACTGACCAACTGAACCCGTGCACGCAGGATATACGACGTATTGGGGACCAAGATTGGGGTGCCCCAAACGTCCTGATATGCAGACTGGGAGATCATGGAATTCCCCGGACCAGTGCCATATATGTTGAGGCGTGCCCCGACGTAGTAGGTGGGTGAAGCAATGGCTACGATTTCATAGTGATATGAACCCGCGGGGATCGGGAGATACCCGGTCCCTCCCGCTACGCACTGGGCATACGGAATAACCGTAGTGCCTGTGATTGTGGGTGAAGGATTGTACACGCCCAGCCAATTAACCGTAATTCCCCCGGCAGGCCAGGGGCCGACGTTGGATAGACTGCTGCCCGTACCAAAGATGAATGTGAATATCCCGTAAGCTGGCATGAGATTATCAGTCACGCCCCATGACGAATCATAGGCGTTGCCAGTCAACAGAAATTGGAAGGGGTAGCCCGTAGTATCTTTGTGGCCAAGAGGGTTTATGATGGCAGTTCCCATATCGTACACCCATCCCGAGCCGTCCGAGGCGAGTGCGAGCGTTCCCGAACCGTCCGGGGTGATGCCGTTATAGGTCGTCCCGTCACTCCAACCCGAAGGCAGGCCCGAGGGCACACTCCCGCCAATGGCGGGTGCCCCGCCCTGCATGGACATATTCAGCAGGTTCTTGATGTTGTTGATTTCCCCGAACCAAGCGAGGGTCTGGTCGTATGCGATTACGCCCAGGCACGGCGGCAGGGTAATAGTGCTGGTCAAGTCCCCATAGTCCGATCCCAGCGCCCCGGCGCCGCTTACGGGTAAATTGACCAAGGCAACATCGGACCAGTCTAGAACTATACTGGTAGTGGTATTGTCCAGGATGATGGTTCCCGGAGTGACGACCGGGCCGAATGCGGTCAACTGGAGCTCCGCGGGGAGGGTGAAGTAATCAGCACCATAGGCGGGAGTTATACCTAATCCGCGAGCCACTGTGCCCGGCGGACCAAGAGGTAGAGTCTCAAAGGTGGGGTAGTAACTCCCGCCATTGGTGCTGAACTGTACGGGCGGACCGCCCGGAGACGCAGCACCGTCCTGGGAGATGAAGAACAGGAAGGCGCTGCGTGGTCCTGGAGTGACAGCAGTTTGCGGCACAAGATTGATTGTGTTTGTTCCCGTATAAGTGTCATCCGGTCCGGGTTGGTACCATGTAATTGTGTTCCCGGATATCGACAATACCTGGAAGCCCTGGGCGATGTTCTCCGCCGAGGAGTTCGGAAGCGCGGCCTGCCCGGGCAGGGGCGGCGTCAATGACAACTGGGTGTTCAGGGCGCCAAAGTAATCGTAGAGCGTCCCTGTGATAGACGTTTTTTGGGTATTGTTCACTGCGAAGTACACGAACTGCTTCGTGCTGATGACCTGGGTGACCTGAATCCAGCCGGTCGGATAGAACGAGTTCGTGGGGACCGCGGTGCCGCCCTCGGAAATAACGGTTCCCGCAGACGTGCCCCCACTCCAGTTGAATGTGTAGGTGTCTCCGGACGCCCCGGTGATGAGGACTTCCGCACCATTGAGATACACGGGCTGAGGCGGACTTTGCCCGCCCAGGAAGCCGTTAATAAGCAGGGTTGTACCCACGGTCCAATTGGTGTCGGGCACTGTAATGGTGATTGTACCCGCGGAAACTTCAAATAAGGTAATGGTGCTGGGGGTCGGAGGGTTTATGTTCAGGAACAACCATGCTCCAACCGGAAGATCCGTGATTGCCGAGGTAGTGGTAACATGTATGTTACCAAGGCCATCTCCCACTATCGTCGTTGGGCCTACTCCCCCGAGCAACTGGAAAAGCATGTTCCCGGCGTTGGACGTGGGTTCGGAGCGTTGATAAGTTGCGTTGGTGTTCTCGGGTACGTTGAAGGCCGGAGCGATGTACTGCGCGGCTCCCCCCACGGTGACGGAGAAGTAATACCAGTGGTGACTGAACCCGGGGTCCGAGGGCTGCACGGGGGTAGTATTTGCCGCTATGCAGGGATACGTCCCACTAACATAGCCGTACTGTTCTAGATTGGTGAGGACAATGCTGATCGGACCGGACGCAAACGCATTCACCAAATCAGAGTCCGGGGCTCCCGGAAGGTCCGAACGGTTGTAGAATACCGTCAGTACGTTGCCGGGAGTTTCGGAGTTCACGCCCGTTGATTGTTTGAGAGGGGAACTTATTCCCCCTAATTCCTGAGTCTGGTTGAGGCTCTGAAGCGGTCCAATCGTCACTCCTCCGGGAGTCAGACCCGGAGTGCCTATCGAGTCAATGGGATTGGCGAACCATCCGACTTTCACGGTCGGGGGAGCAGTCAGGACTGTGGTGACGATGTTGCTCAGTCGTGTCATTGAGCTGACCGTCATGGTCGCCACGAGCGTCTTACCAACCGTCATACCCCCGCCAGGGCCGTCCACGGTGACGCGGTTCAACTGGCCAAGGGCATTGATGTATCGAGGGATGTCCGTGCCGACGAAGGGAGATTTCGAGAAGTTCGCGGATTCCGTGGCATCGAAGAACGCCATGAAGAACTTGGCAAAGGCTTCGGTTGAGCTGAATCGGCTGCCGGGCTCCGCCACTCCCAGAACGGAGTTGGTTCCCGCAGTGACATTGTACTGATTGATGTTCCCCGCGCTGTCCAGGGCCATGATGTATTTCAGGCCATTCGGCGCGGAGTAGGCGTCATGGGACATGACATCCACGGCACCAAGATTGCCGGCGAGGGCATACGTCATGGCCGGTCGCGTGGCTACTTGCTGGGGAAGGAAGAACACGTCCGCGCAGTCCGGCGTAACACCAGCTGCGAGGTTCGCAGCAGCAATGCCGGAGACTTTTCCGCCAAATAGGGAAAGGTCTAGGGCGAAGGTCTGTTCTGCGTTGAGGCTCAATTAAATCCCCGAACGGCGACCCCGGAACCCGCCGCTGCCGCCCTTATAGGGCGCACGGAGAATCAGGGAATACGCCTGTTTTCTGACAGTCTGATTTACGATTTGGGAAATTGCTTCCTCTGCACGCTGCTTGAACATCGCGGCCATTGGACCCCCGCGTGCCCCGGAGAGTTGGTCAAGCACCAAGAGGGCCAGAGCGGTCGAGCAGGCCCGTGGGTAGATGAGGGAGTTCCAAGTCGAAATGTCAGGCGCCACGGCCAGATATTTGATGCGAACATCGTTCGTGAAAGATGCTCCCGGAAGTACCAGGCGATCCGTGGCAAATACCCACTGCTGGAAGCGCGGCTGAATCAAGTTTGCGGTGATAGCATCTGGCTGCTGCTTCATGGGCACCCAAGAATTACCGCCAGTCTGACACTCCCACAGTTCCAGGGGTTTGATGAGGTCAGCGGGCAGGCATGGCCCGATGTTCGAGAACACCGTCCAGAACGACGGATGGGTGTCCGGCTCTTTATTCAGGTTCGCGCTCGCACTGGGCTGTGCGACATAGTAACTGTTGCCATACGTCACAGTCATGCCCTGGGTATAGGTTGTCCCGGACGCCCACACGGGAGCACTCACGTTCGGTCCGACCCACACGGCGCCATTGAAGTAGCCCTGGTACGTCAGGAACATCCGGACGCGCGGATTCGACGTGGCTGAAGGGGTCAAAGCGAAGACCACGCCTTCTTTGGTGAAAGTGTCTACGCCGCATGAAATAAGGCGTTGCTGAAGATACCTGTAGCGTTCCTGGAATGCCGGGAGTACCGCAGGGTTCGTGGTGGGATTGAGGATGTTCCCCGCCATACCGTTCGGTCCCCCGCCATCATTCGAAAAAACTATTGCGTCGTTCAAAGCGGTTTGTGCGGTATCGTAAGGCTGGGTTTGAACGGCCATAAGGGCAGGGGTTCTCCTGCCCTAATATATCGTTTTTGGGATTACTCTTTGGCCTTCTTCTTGGCGTCGTACTTCGCTTGGTCAACGACTTCCTTGCATACCGGGCAGACCAGCACAGACGGCTTGATGGATGATGCGCAGAACGGGCAGTCAATGTTTCCAAGGTTCTTCGCCTGTGTGCCGCGGGTCGTTACCCACGAGCGCTCCTCGTTGACGAACAGCGCACACTGCCTGTGAACTTCCAGCACGGCGCTCGGGAAGCGGTTGATGTTCCGATCAGCCGTGGCGACTTTCTCGCGGCACCGGGTCTCATGGACAACGCTGGCTTTGAGAATCAGTTCGTCCTGCTCTTCTTTGGGAAGCTCTTCAAAAGGCTTGCCATACGTGATGAAGACGCCCCAGTTTTCCAGGTTGTTTGTGGGGTGCATGAGGTCCGCAGGATAGATCTTGCTGTTGCCAACGAGCGATTCCGCGATTTCTTCTCCGTACTCGACATACGGAATGCGGCGGTTATCGCCCTTGTCATAAGACTGCCGGTAGGCGTGATTGATGACAACTGGCGCGGACACGCGGAAACGGCCTTTGATGTCCTCGGCGGTGACGGTATGCTCTTTGCCTTTGATGACGACGACTTGGCCGATGCTGGGGCGCCGGGGGATCATAAACGTCCCCAAGCCCTTGTACTGGCGAATCCACTCGAAGATGGGGCTGATGTTGTAAATCCAGCAGGGAATGCCGTGCTCCAGGGAAGCGAGCTGGGAGCGGATCATGGGCTGGACGCGCTGACTGTTCCTGGAGTCCGTATACCGCTTGACCTTCGCCGCCCGCTCGCCCTCACCGAATCTGCCGGACTGTGCGTCGGCAAAACCGCCGCCCTGCCCGCCCTCTATATTCGCTACTTTTGGCATAACCGTCTCCTAGTACCAGAACTTATTTAATTTTCAGCCTCGGGCCGTTTGGCCTTTTTGACCCCTCGATTGGCGTGGGTTTGAGGGGCCTTTTCGTAACGCTTTGCCCAAGTCCAACCTGACTTCAACCGATTCGCTTCGTTACGTAACCAGAACGACCCTTCGGGGAAAGTTTTGCCATCTTGGTCGATGGAAATAGCGGCCAAAGGCAGAGCGGATGGGATGATCTCCCCAGTCCGATTGTTCCACAAAGGAGCATATAGCTTCTTCCCTGAAGTGTGGGTAGAAGCAAGCTCGTTATCGCGGGTCACAGGGTTATTGTAACATACTGCATACACTTGTCAACATCTAATGTCCAGGTCGTAGGGGGTGAACGTCTTGACCCCAGGCAGGCGCTCACGGCGTATAAACTCCGCGTAGTTCCAGGCAAAGATGCACACGTAGTCCGGGGCGTCCAGGGCCGCACATACTTCGATCCCAGTGCCGGGGATATACATTCCCTGTTTGGCGGGGGTCGTATCGGCTATCCTCAATATCTGCTTGGCGTTGAGTTCACAGAAGTTCAGCATGACCGTAGCCTTGGCGGGAGCCCCGTAACCCCAGATAGGCCCGAGCCTAGCAAGTTGTTCCCGAAGTCCGGTACGTACAGCATCGGCTTTCTTCTGTAAGTCAAGGGGCGAGGGTTCACAAGTTCCCGCCCAATTCGGGCCGCGGCTCACCCACAGGCGCAGGGATCCGCCTAGAGTGTCGATGTGCTTCCAGTGCCGAATGCCCAGGCCATTGCGGTTGAACAGCATGGTCAGGCTTTGCAGCGTGAAGTAGTACGAATGCTCGTGGTACACGGTGTCGAACCGGCCATCCCGCAGCAAGTCCCCGAAGTACGGAACTTCTATGATAGCAACTCCGTTCGGTTTCAGGCAGGCAGCAATCCCCGCCACAAAGTCATTGAGGTAGGGCACATGAGCCAGGACGTTCTGGGCATGGATAACATTGGCCTTCGGCAGAGTCTTCGCCAAGTCAAGATCGAAATAGTCCTGGATGGTGGGCACTCCGTGCAGCGCGGCTTCGTTGGCAGGCCCGCGGGCCGGGTCGATGCCCAGTACGGGAATCCCCTTCTTTAAATAATGCTGCAAGAGATAGCCATCATTCGAGGCGATCTCCATGACGAATAGGTTGTCATAGACCAGTAAAGTCCTGCACGTCTCATCGACGAGCTTCTTGGCCTCGGACACCACGGGGGCGCTCGCTCGGGAGTAGAACAGATACTCGTTGAACATCTTCCCCGGGGGCACCATTTCCCCGAGCTGCCCCAAGTGACACTCCTGGCAGTATTCAACGTTCAGTGGGTACGTGTCGAACGGGTCAGCCGGGTCGGCCAGCAGGTTGCTTGCGAGCGGCTGATCTCCCAGGTCTAGGATACGGTGTGTCTTTCCACCACAGGATCGGCAGTTCATTTGGGCCTCGGTTTCCCGCACTTCAAGCAGCGCAGGCCGTAATATGTCCTACGAGTTCGATGCTCCCCGCACTTGCACTTATTAGGGTCGTGAGCAGTCCGAAACGCATCGTAGTATCCGGACAATCTTGCAATACGTCCATCGTTGTGCGAAAGATGAATGCTGATGATGTCGTTATAGATGGTGGGGTACGAAATGCTTGTTCCCCACATTCTGCGTGCGTACCCCGGGTCTTCCACACTGTACCGGGGGTCGAACGCGCGAACGATCGTTCCGTCCTGGATGCCCTGGCGAAGCGCTAGACCGACCCACCAATCTTCGCACCAGTAGGTAATGGGGGCGTCTGCGATGATCTTCATGGCTTTCCGGGACAGCCAGTAGGCGCCGCCGAAACAGTAGTCCTCGGGGATGTAGAAGTCTCCCACGTCCCCCGGCCAGCCGCACGCCTTGCCGCTGTAATCAGACTTCTCAAATCCGGAACTAAGCAGCCGCTCGACCCGCGCGTACACGTCTATGCTACAGCAGAATAAGTAGTCGTACCCGTGGGCCAGGGCGTACCGGCACGATTCCCGCCGCTTGGCGCCCAGGTAGGCGTAGCCGTCCGGGTAGTGGCCTAGAACATCGTCGGGCTTCGGGACGTAGTTCTTGGGATCAACCTTTTGCTTGATCTTGTATTCCTTGTGCTGCGGTCGAGTTGGGTCCATGCTGGCCCACTCGTCGTAGGTTTCTTGGACGACTTTCTCTTCCTCGCGGGATAGAGGGGTTCCGTCCCCAATGAAAAACTTGTAATCCAGACCGGACTTGAGAAGCCAAGAATTCCGCATGGCCTCGTGCGAGCCTTCCTTGTCTCCCCCTACCCAGCCCAACAGGCCCACAAGAATCTTGTACTGATGCCTCTTTCTGATCGTCTCCACTTCAGGGAGAGTCTGATAGAGATGACAGATAGGAACGGGAACCTTGGATTCCTTGGAAGGGTAAATAATCCCCTTACGCACGGAGACGTCGCTGAGATCCCATACATAAGACCCGATCAGGCCGTCCCGGTGCGTGACTGTGAGCTGCTTCCCGAACGGTGGTTGGCGCATGAGCCAATTCCCCACGCCTTGATCGACGAGGCGTTGATTGGAGTGTTTAATCAGGAAGCTGTGCAGAGCCGTGATGTACTGCAAGGTCAACGGCCCCTTGCCCGCTATCGTGCCGTGACAGCACACTTCCAGGTCGCGTATAGATTCCGCTCTATCTTCTCCAAATGCAGCAATAGACCATGCCCTATTGTTCGCCTCTTCTCCGACTGTGATGCTTTCCCCCGCTCCCACCAGGTCGGGATTGTGATCTTCGAGCCACTTCTGGGGATCGGACTGGAATACGACATCGCCCACATCCGTAAGGATCAGCCAGTCCGGAACTTCGCGTTTTGCGAAGTATTCCAGAACAGGGCGCCAACGGTCGCACGAGGGGTGCCGGGTCAGGTCCGGGGTCCAAGGGATGACCGTGAAGCCCAGGGCTTCCAGGTTGTCTACCAGTTCCCGAAAATCGCTCTCGGGCATCCGGGCATTTTCGAACGCCGCATCGCAGTTCACGTCCGGGGACTTCACGAAGTCCGACACGAACATGAGCTTCTGGCCTGTGTATCCGCAACGGCTCAGGGAGTTGGCATAAACGTTCACCCCGCACCGGGTCAGGTGAGCAAAATACTTGCCGGAGTCGTCCCACTTCAAGCCCCACATAACGCCCACAGTTGCACAGGTCATTGCTTTCTCCAATATGCCCCGGAGCCGTCAATGTTTATTACGAGAGTTGTGATACCATGCGCCGTGCGAAAATCCTCTACAGCCAGCTTACACTCGGGAAGGCAATAATAGTCATCAATAATTACAAATCCTCCAGGAGACAACTTGTGGTAGAGACCGTCTAGGGCGTTCATTGTTGACTCGTACATATCGCCGTCGAGCCGAATTAGCGAAAATTGGGTATCCAAGAGGGGCAGCGTGTCTTTGAACCATCCTTTTACAAATATCACCTGGGGGTCATTTGGCTCAAACTGATTTTGTACTTCTTCAAGCGATATGGCAAGAGCATAGTTTAGATCACAGATCGGATCTACGCGCTGGTCCGCCTTGTAGCGCGGATCAGGTTTTGGCAGACCAA
>Ga0209446_1000300_pt1 | contig 11186 bp, 13 predicted proteins | sample BogFormECP04_OM2_FD_188242 | JGI IMG/M metagenome (GOLD analysis project Ga0209446, IMG submission 188242) | Bog forest soil microbial communities from Calvert Island, British Columbia, Canada - ECP04_OM2 (SPAdes) (version 2) | ecosystem: Environmental > Aquatic > Freshwater > Wetlands > Bog ... | reverse complement strand
CCAGGACGCACTGGACAAAGAAGTACCAGGCGCGTGGGTTACGGTTCGCCAGCTTCAAACCAATCCTGTGGACAACCCTGTCGAGTTGTTGATCTCTGGGCAGGAGGACGTTGACGCGAGAAATGAAGCCAGCGATATTCGCACTCTTCGGCAGATTGCCGCGCAGGCTCAAGACATCGTCAGGCAAGCTCGCGGCATTGCCGTTCTTCGTGATGATTGGTTCCCTGACGATGTTCAGCAGAGGATTCAGATCGATCCAGACCGCGCCAACGTGGCCGCCATTACCAACGCCGATGTGGCAGAGGCGTCAACTGCGGCCTTGAGCGGCGCAACAGTGGGCGTCTTCAAGGAAGGCGACAAGAACATCCCGATTGTGGCGCGCCTTCGCATGGAGGAACGTGCTCAGCTTGCGGACATCAAGAACCTCTATATCTATTCTTCACAGACCAACAACCGCTTGCCTCTGCTGTCGATCGCAACGGTCGGAAATTCTTTGGAAACGGGTCGCGTCAGGCGCCGCGAGCATTTTCGCACCATTTCCATCCTGTGTTATCCCCAGCCTGGAGTTCTCGCATCTGAGGTGCTTAACCAGATCCTTCCAAAAATACAGGAATTTCAGAAAAATCTCCCGCCGGGTTATCAGCTCCGGATTGGTGGCGAACGGGCCAAACAAATCGACGGATTCGAGAACCTCAAACTCGTTCTGTTGATCTCTTTACTCGGGATTTACCTCGCGCTATTGATTCAATTCAATAACGCCGTAAAACCTCTTCTGGTATTCGCCGCTGCTCCCTACGGAGTGATTGGCTCTCTGATCGCCCTCTCGGTAATGCATACGCCGTTTGGATTTATGGCCTTTCTGGGCATTGCCAGCTTAATCGGAGTGATCGTAAGCCACGTCATCGTACTCTTCGATTTCATCGAGGAAATGCATGAGAAAGGGGAGCCTCTGGAGCAGGCCCTTCCGGACGCAGGCATCCAGCGTATCCGGCCCGTAATGATCACTGTACTAGCGACCATCTTGGCGCTTTGCCCACTGGCGCTTGAAGGAGGGCCCCTGTGGAAGCCTCTTTGTTATGCACAGATAGGCGGGCTTGCCGTGGCAACGTTCATCACGTTGCTTCTGGTGCCCGTCCTTTACAGCATCTTCGTACTCGACCTGAAAATCATTCGCTGGGAAACGAAGCAACCCGCGGCTGAGACTGAAGCTCGCCCAGCCCCTGAAATGGCGCCACACACCAGCTGATGACAAAGGTCAGTTGGTTTGTCAAGCTTTGCTCGCTCGACTGGGGTATAACGGCCATGGGAAAGACGCTCGAATGAAACAGTGAGCATGTTTAGTTCGTTGAAGGCTTTTGCGATGATTCTTTTCAATCAAGTGGCCGCGGCTGTTCTTCTGCTGAGTCTTACACTCTGCTTGCAGTGCGCCGGCGTAACTACGCTCATCGAGTGGCTAAAGCGTGTTCTGACCAAGGACATTCACAAGCATGGGCCAGTTTACTCGGCCACTCTGGTAGTGAAATCGACGGTCGCAATTATAATTCTGCACGGGCTCGTGATTCTTCTGTGGGCCAGTTTCTACCGGACGCGTTGCTTCCCGTCGTGGGAGCTCGCCTTTTACTTCTCCGCGAGCAGCTATTCCACTGTGGGATATGGTGATCTGATTCTCCCATCTAACTGGCGACTCTTAGGGCCTCTGGAGGCGATCACCGGTGTGTTAATGTCTGGAATATCGGTCAGTGTTCTGTTTGCTCTCGTCACCCGGTTGCTCGATCGAGACACACCATCTTCGCTTACGAATTCAACTGGACAAAGCCATGCCTAACGTCAATATCAAGACTCCGGATTGGCTTCGCCAGATGGAAAGCATCCTTGAAGAGCTCAACGAGGGAGTGGTCATTGTCGATGATCAGCTTCGTGTAGTTTTCGCCAACGAAGCACTGATCCGGATGGGACAGTACCAACGTGGGGAGATCGAAGGCCGAACTCCGGAAGCGATCTTCCCGGCGACAGATATTCCGTACATCATGCGACAGCATGAATCAGGCCACCGCTACGGGCGCAGTCGAAGTGAGTTCTACCTGCCTCGCAAAAACGGCGAGAAGATCCCGGCCATCTTCAGCGGGCGAGTAATTCAGGCCCCGGACGGACAGGAATACGTCCTGCTTATCGTGACCGACATCAGCGCACAGAAGCGCGTCGAGGAGCAACTTCGCGAATCCAACGCCCAACTCGAACAGCGGCAGATGGAAATTGAGGCCGAACTCTCACTCGCTGCTCGTGTTCAACAATCGCTTGCACCACAAAGCCTGGTTTGGAACAATGTCTCGGTCGAGACTTACTACAATCCCGCGCGCACCATTGGCGGTGACTTCGGCGTGGTTTTTCCACACAGCGATGAGGTTCTAACCGTCCTCATGTGCGACGTGTCGGGCCACGGCATCGGTGCGGCGCTGATGGCCAACCGGATTTACTCCGAAACATTGCATCAGCTCGAACGAAAGGTGGGGCCGGGTACATTGCTGCGGCACGTCCACGACTTTGTGCATGACCGTATTGCGACGGACGGTTTTTATTTCACAATGGCTGCGGTACGTTTCAGTCAGCGTGGGCGGCGCATGGCTTTTGCTGCCGCAGGCCATCCACCCGCAATGCTCGCTTCGAAAGGGCACGTCCGTCTGCTCGATTCGCAAAACGGCATCCTTGGCTGTCTTTCCGAGACAGCACCATCCAACTCCGTGGACGAGATTAGCCTCGAGCCCGGCGACCGTCTGGTTCTCTACACCGACGGCCTCGTCGAGGTCTTTAATAATCGCGACGATATGCTGGGCGTCGACGGCTTTGCACGATTGGTCCTCGATTCGGCAAAGCTTCCATTGCCGGAAATGCGGCAAGCGGTCCTCGACGGCGTGGCTGCCTGGAGGCATGGCCCTCTCGCCGACGATGTGTCCCTGGTCATCGTCGAAGTTCGCTAGTTCCGTGGTTTGGCTCTGGGCGGAATGGCGCGTTGGTTCATGATAACGCGCAACAATCCACCCCACTCGAAGCGCCCGGGAGTCCTTTTCGGTGACGACAGGGTCAAGCCCAAGTCTGTTGACTTCAAGGTTTGTTTTCTTTTTACTACTTTTACTAAAGGTTGTCGAAGCCGGCCTTTCTAAGGGCCAAAAGCAGCTATCAGCAATTGAAAGCGCCGGGCGCCAACCAACTGGAAAAGCACGGGTTCCTTTGTTCTTGCCGCGTTTTCGAAGTTTCTGCCAGACAATACCACTTTCTCCGACACTCTTCTCAAAGGACGCTAGGAAAGCTCAGTTCCTGTGCCCGTTCGACCCGCCGAGTTCTCATCCATAATGGCTTCCTAATCCCAAACGACGGTTCCCTAGACCGTTGCAGCAAATTTTCGAAAAGCAGCCTGTGCTACGCAAAAACTCCATCCGGGCGATTTTCAACGTAATGCAACATTGTTACATCCTGCTGACCAGGTTAGTGGGCCCTCCGTCTCGGCTTCTTGAATGTTGATGATTTCAAAGGCATTCGCGCCAGATAGCATTCTCGGGAGGGACAGTTGCAAGAGCTACCGTTGGCTGTGCTTTCCGCTTGTGCAACGGGTACCGAACTTGGGCCTAGCGCCTCAGGCACTGAGACCCTAAGCGAAGCGTTGCTCCGAGCCGGCGTTCCAAACGTTGTCGCCAGTCGCTGGAACGTTGACTCGGAAGCAACACAATTGCTCATGAATCGTTTCTACCGACAGTTGCTCGCCGGCCACGCGGTTAGCCGTGCATGCGGGAATGCCGATAGGCTCCCTCAGAGAAGAACGAGACCACGGCGAATTCCGATAGAGACAGCTTCGGTGCGGCTCCCCGCGCCGAGCTTGCCCAGAATTGAGGCCACGTGAAATTTGACAGTGTGCTCAGAGATTGATAGCCGCCCGGCGATTTCCTTATTCGCCAGACCACTTGCGAGCATTTGAAACACTTCGTTCTCGCGAGGAGTAAGCGGCTCAGCGAGTTCTGCGATTGGGCGAGACCTCGTCTCTGCTTCCTGGAACACACCGGCGACTTCCGTAGGATGCATGACAATGAGTCCCGCGGACGCGGCCACAAGGGCAGCGACTAGTTGTTCCGAGGTTATAGTGCTGGGCAGGAGAGCGCGGATGCCCGCTCGCAGCACTTCGGCCAACCATCGGGGCTCAGAACGATCTGAAAGAACTACGATAGTGGCGTCGGAGGCAAGCTCGGATCCCGCGAGAGAATCAATCACCGCTTCTAACTGTTCTCCGGATGCCTCGACGAGAACAATGTCCACTGCGGTGTCAGACCATTGACCGGCAAGCGACTCGACATCGGCTGCACTGCCGACTACCTCCACATTCCGGTCCGCGAGTAGACTGTGCAGGCCCGCACGAGCGAGCGGGGAAGCCGCGACGATGAACACACGAATCACGCTGCCACGGAACTCCTCCGTGCGGTCTGACCACCCAGCTGCACCGTCACGCGGCGGACACGCGAATAATCACCACGCAGAAATTCAAGTCGAAGCAGGCGCGGACCAGAACCTTCGAGGGCTTGCGAGAGGTCACCAGGTGATCTGAAGGCTTTTTGTGAAGTGCCCAGCAAAATATCGCCTGGCAAAAAAGACGCAGCAGAAGCCGCACTGCGGGGTTCGACTTCCAGGAGCACCAGGCCAAAGGTTTGCCCGTTGTCGCCGGCCGAGTTAGGTCGGGGAATTTTCACCGGATGAATGGTCACTCCAAGCCAGGCGTCTGACGGACCAGAGGAAAGAAAATCCCGAATAATGTTACTTGGAATCGCTAGCGCGAGGCGCCCCGCGACCATGGTGTTGATCCCAATCAAGTGCCCACGAGCGTCCGCAAGGGGCCCGCCGGAGTTGCCCGGGGCCAGGCGGACATCGGCCTGCACCCAGCATTGTGAACCGAGCCCTCGCAGAGGGCCGACCGCATGAATTACTCCGGTTGTGAGAGCGCCGATGAATCCCAAGGGATTGCCGACGGCGATCGCGAGTTCGCCAGGGTGAACCTGTGATGAGTCCCCCACTAATGCTGAGGGGAGGTTCGTTGCCTCGATGGAAAGGACAGCAAGGTCCCGCCGAGGATCTCGTGATGCGACCGTCGCATCAAACTCGCGTCCGTCCCAAAGTTGAAGACCGAGGCGCGGGCCCCTCGCCACATGAGCATTGGTGATAATCCTGCCGTCGCTCGACAAGATGACGCCGGAACCGCTGCCACGGCCTCCAGCGTGAATGAGCACAGTAGAGCGGCGGAGTTTCTCCGCGATTTCGCCGAATCCGATAATCGCCATCTTATGCTCCTCCGTGCGGGCGTTCCGCTACTATGATGCTCCGCTCCTGAACGGAGCCGCCACGAACGTATTTCAGCGGGAGTGATTTGCCGATCGCGTCTCCAGTAAGAAGAGCCTGAACGTCTTCAAGCCGAGTTAGAGTGTGGCCGCCGAGTGACACGAGAATATCCCCGATGACGATCCCAGCCTTGTCGGCGGGGCCGTCAGGGTGTAGTTCGAGAACGATTACGGCGCTCTTCTCGTTTCGCTGCAATGTTTCACGAAGGGCATTCGGTAAGCGCACCGACTGCAAGCCGACACCAAGATATCCTTGGGGAATGCGCCCTTTCTTCAGAAGCGTGTCAGTAATCTTGTCAATGACCGAAACTGGAACCGCAATCGCACCGAAACGCGCAAAGCGTGGAGTCGCCAAACCGACTGCCTTACCATGGGCGTCGATCACAACGCCGCCTACCGCGGTGGGCTGCAACCCGATGTCGAGTCGGACGTAGGGAGAGAGCGACGCCCCAGTCCAAGAGCGCCGCTCCGTGGCAACAAGGCTGACGACTCCGAGTGCAGCTACGGGCCCACTCACACGCGTCCGGCCCACAACCAGAGCGAGACTCCCCGCCTTCACCACGGCCACCTCACCGAATTCCGTTACCGCGGAATCGGCCTCCTCGCACTGCAGGACTGCCAGATCTGTTGAGGGGTCGCGGCCAGCAAGGGTTGCCGGCACGACGCGGCCATTCGGCAGGGTCACCTGAATTTCTTCGTCGCGGCGCAGTGCGTGCTCGGACGTGACGATCACTCCGGCACGCCACACGATTCCGCTGGAAGAGCCGCTCGTCTCAGTGTGGATAGCCACCACGCTGGCTGCGGCGCGTTCTGTTGCCAGCGCCAGAGCGTTTGAAAGCTCGATAAGTTCTTTAGACATGTTCCATCCTCCAGGCTCAAGATCCCACAGAAGAGCCGGCGTCTACATCAACCGAATGGCTAGGTCTGAACCTGGAAGTTCGGCTAGTTCTCTGTGCCGAGCCCATCGGAGTGTGCCGAACGGCGGAGTTGGTCACCGTGGAGAACGGTCTTGTTACATCCGTCGAGCTGTTTTTCGATGTCCGGCCTTTTGAAAAAACTCGCACAGATTCAGAAGCAGGGGAAATAGCTCCCGGTCGTCACTGTTGGACGACGGTTTCCAAGACCGTTGTAGCGAATTTGCGAAGAGCCTAGCCCAATTGTTCGCTGCGACTGGCCTTCATCTGCGTTGACATTGTTGTGACAGCACGACAGCAATCGATGCAGATTGAGCCGAATAACACCACGACCTTTGGGCTTCAACCGAATGCTTGGCACGAATCGGCCGCCTCTACGAGCTTCAGAATGGTGGTTCGCCTCTTTGATGCATCTGTGTTAGGATAAATCTCGCATGAGCGCGCTGATTTTTATGGGCGGTTTATGGGCGGTTCTTCCAGGAAGAACTGCTATCGTAGGCAATCCAGGCGAACTGTGCGCTGTATGCGAAACTTGCAAAGGCATTGTTTGCAAGGTTTTACGGTAAGTCGTTGATTCCACGGCTGGGGACGTAGTTCAGTTGGTTAGAACGCTGCCCTGTCGCTGGTTAGAGTCCCACACTGTCACGGCCGAGTGAAGCCCGGGTCTGATCGCTGGGCTTGCCGGACGCGGAGGCAAGCAAGCAGCCAGGCGCATTGTCACTGCTTTGCCCGATCTCTTCATATTCCGTTACCATACTTACTCAATGTTCGTCACTTCCGACTCATTCCTGGCTCTCCGTTATCCCACTCGGTTAATCCGCCCAAGTTCGAAACTCCCTTGCACGGAGCATGTGCTCTAAGTGAGGTGCCAACCGCCAAGTTAGCTTCTCGCTTCACTTCCGCCGCTTTCGATTCTGACGACCTGGCCGGGCTCGATGGACTCGAGGTGAGCGAGGCAAGCGGGCATGAGAGGAACGAGGTCTTCCAAGAGGACGGATTTACCACAGAAAATAATCACCGCAATCTTCCGATGTCCGAGGTTCTGCTGGTATTCAAATCCGCGATCCACAGTCAGGAGAACGTCGAACTTCGCGGTCTCAGCTGCGGTCAAGAGCTGACCGTTCTCAAGTCCCGCGAAGCCAGCATACCGGGCGGTTTGACATTCGTGTCCGGCGAGATAGTTGCGCAGTACTTCGCTCACACACTCGTCGAGGAGGACGCGCATTTCATGCCTGGGCCGACAGCAGCTGTTGAGCTTCCTCCAGCGCGGCGACGGCCATCTCGCGTGAAACGGTCGGATACCCTTCGACAAATTCTTCAAGCGTGTGGCCGCGCTCCAGGGAATCGAACAAAAGTTGGAGGGGTACTCGCGTCCCACGAAAAACCGGAGTTCCGCTCAGGATATTTGGATTTTTGACGATCACGCTGTCCCCGGAACTCATAAGATCTCCATAACGGACAGTATAGCACTCTCTTCGGGCAGCCGAGATTTGCTCGCGGGTGCACGACCGAACCTTCAGACTGGTCGTTCGCCTCTTTGAGGGCAATCCACAATGGCCAATACTGCGCCTGCATGTGGACAGTGTCGTCACTGCCGTGAACGCGGCGAGGCCGGGCAGTTACACGGAAGTCGAAATACCGGAACAATGACACAGGCACCGCCGCTCTCTTCCTAGTTCGTCTCTCGCAGCACTCTACCTTTGTACCGGTTCCGCATCAGCGCACTGATTCTTACTGGCGGTTTACGGGCGCTTCTTCCAAAAAAACTGCTATGGGAGGCAACTCAGGGGACAGTCAGTTGGTTAGAATCCCACACTGTCACGGCCAATTCCCTCCCCCCGCTCGTCATTTCGCTAAAGAAGTGACGCGTGGTTTGTGCGTATCCACTGCTCAACGTCTTGCTGCAAACTCTGCGCAATCCCGATCATCTCACCGACTTCGCGATGGGAGATTCCGCCGCCAATGTCGTAGCTGCTCACGTTTCTCTTTTTCCGGAACGCATCGAAGGCGCGGATGAACTTCGCATCTTTCCCTAAGGTCAGTTCCAGTGATTGAATGACCCGGTAGTGATGATCCTCGCGGGACGCGCGATACCCAGCGGCCGCAAGGGCCGCCGTCGCGGCCTGCAATGTCGCGTTGTAAGCGATCGCGAACCGCCAATCGTCCGACACGTCTTTCGCTTGGCTGTCTTTCAGGTCCCGCGCCACAATTCCGAGCAGGTTGCCGATCTCCTGCTTGCTGCTCTTGTGCGCGACGAGCCAGCCGTTATTGACCCAGTCGGCGAAACTCACGCTCGTCTCCAATCACAAAGAGTTTCTTTTCCTTCGCCACGCTTGAAAGAAAGTGATTCTTGGCTGCGAGCTTTTCGCGAAATTCGCGGGGACCGAAGACGGTTGGATTCACCTCCCGGCCCAGTTTCCGTTCGATCTCGCTGAGGGCGGCCACCACGTCCTGGAAACTCACGTTGCCCACGACCATCAGATCCACGTCGCTCGATGCCTTTTCCTCGCCTCGCGCAATCGAACCGTACACAAACGCAAGTTTAACTCGGTCCGCCAATCGAGCGAGTCCTTCCTGCAGAGTGTCTCGTATTCCGGACGTCTTCGCGAGAATGCTTTTCAATTCTTCGAAAATCGGATTCTCACGATTCGCGCGGTAATAAACCTGGTTCCCGCGGCGAAGCCTGTGGAGAAGCCCGGCGTCCGTCAATTGTCCGAGTTCTCGCTGCGTGGCTCCAATCCCTGTTCCGGCGCGACGTGCAATTTCGCGCAGATAGAATTGTTCGTCAGCGTGGCCATAGAGCAGGGCAAGGATCGACCTTCGGCTTTGGCCGAAGAGGACTTTCGACAGCGATAGGACCTGTGTACCCATTCCAGGTACAACTGTACCTATATTGGGTACGATTGACAACATCTTTGACATCTTTGGATTGAATAGAACAAGCCGCCCTGTCGTTGGTTAGAGTCTCAGACTGTGACGGTCGACCCTCAGAATCCGCTCCCTCACCCCACTTCAATCACTTTGAGTTGGACCTCCCCCCTGTTTCGCAGTGGGTCGCAGACCGGACTCGAACTCGTGGTAGTTCATCTGGATTTTTGCATACCGCTATATTTTGTGGTGTCAGACGCGATACACGATCAACTGTCGTAGTAACGGCCGTTAACTTCCTCTCCGATGACGGCGAAGTCGGACTTTGAGGTGTTCAGCGAATCGGACTTCCAGGAAAACCCGACAGACGGCACCTCGACTTGTGCCTCGAGTTGACACGAGGCTCGAGTGCCAATGAACCGGAAGTGCTTGGATGGGTCCTCATATCTCACCGGCTCGCCCGTTGATTTCCAGACCATTTTGAACGTCATTCGTGCGGGAGTGGCTATTGAATCCAACGCCGGCCAGCGTGGCTGATCGACAACGGGGACGTTCTGCATTTCCAGTGTGAAGGTGTTGCCATCCGGACTAATCGTCAGACCACGCTCCGGAACGGGAACGACCCAATAGAGTCCAGACGGCGCAATGGGGGGGTGAAAATCGTGTATCTGATTGGCGGGGACCGCCGGTCCCCGGAACAACGTTAGTCATATATGTGTGAAGACGCCTTGTTGTGCAGCTCGCGCGCCCCAAAACTCTCCCTGCATCACGCCGTAGTCGGTCGTAGGACTGCCAAAAGCGATACGGTTTCCTTGGTTGTCGGTGCCCACCCCGGTGAAGGTGCTGCACCGGGCGACTCGACCTTTGAAATGATAGATATGCGAAGGCTCGAGGTTTGCGCCTGCCGGCTGATTGTGGCTGCCATTCTTGTCTAGCCAAGGAATTGGGTAGGGATCGGTGCCGCCGTTCGCAGTCATCGCTTGTTGATCAAGCAACGAAGAATTCCCGGAACGTACTGCAAGTGGGAATATGGCCAACGCGCTCGATTTCAGGATATCTCTGCGACTGTGGCGTCTGCGCGAATCGGTAAGCGGGTCCATCGATGCACCTTCGATAAGCGAAATAACTTCACGAGCATAATAGCCCCTCCAGCGGGAGCGGCAACAAATCGTGGCATTCCTTCGGGATGGCGGCCATCGTAGGGCGCGACCCCATTTAGAGTTCTCCACCATGCCCATACCAACCGAACCCATCGGCAGCATCCCTCGCCCATCTCAACTCTCAGCCGCCGCAGCCGATTTCTCCGCCGGCCATATGTCTCCCGAGCGATTCGAATCCGCACAAGACTCTGCCTTGCGCGACACCATCTCCCTCTTCGAACAAACCGGCTCCCCAGTTATCACCAACGGTGAACAAACCAAACCCAGCTTCGCCACCTATCCGCTCTCTGGCCTGACCAATCTCGCGCCGGATGGCGTTGTGATCCCGTTCGCCGACTGCCATAAGCGCCAACTTCCCTAACTCACGGCCGGTCCTTTCCGCTATGCCGTACGCGCTGTTTCGCGAATTTGCTATCGGCATGAACATCGTCGCCGACCTGGAGCGCGCCAAGTCCGATGTAAAACCGCGAAACAGCTGCTGCATATTCCTTCGAAGACCTATCGGGGAGCTTATTGCGATTGCTACAGGCAGACAAGCCGATGGACAGTATGAGGCAGAGAAAAACGAACCTCCTAGAGCGCGCGGTGCACGCAGATCCGAGTATCCTGCCGGTTGTCTTTTTGTCTTGATCCTTGGTGGTCTGGAAATAGCATTTGAGGGCATTTGACCACCTGGATAAGCTCTGCGCTCGGTCGTTTCGGGCCGGGCTTCCGACGACGTTTCGGGCAGAACAGCATCCGGTACTTTCGCTTGCTCATGGCTTTGTGAAGGGCTAGTAGTGTCGAAGGCTTCAGTACAATTGCGGCACGGAGCAGACGAGTTGGATGCACCCAGAGAGCCAGCAAGCCGGCAAGGATGCGGTCCGACGAGG
>Ga0209446_1000299_pt1 | contig 11218 bp, 10 predicted proteins | sample BogFormECP04_OM2_FD_188242 | JGI IMG/M metagenome (GOLD analysis project Ga0209446, IMG submission 188242) | Bog forest soil microbial communities from Calvert Island, British Columbia, Canada - ECP04_OM2 (SPAdes) (version 2) | ecosystem: Environmental > Aquatic > Freshwater > Wetlands > Bog ... | reverse complement strand
ATATATTGATTTACGCCGGAAATCAGCGCGATAACCACGATCAACGTGGCGACAGACAGAATGATTCCCAACAACATGAGAAAGGAGCGCATTTTGTGCGCGCGCAGTGTTTCGAGCGCGACGCCGACAGGTTCTCGCAGGGGCACTCGCCGCTTCATAAACACTGCTCCTTGTTATTGCTACGCCGTGGACATGCGTAAAGTTTCAGAGCCGGTCGTCAGGATTAAGAGTTCAGTCGCCCCGACGAGCAATATTAGTTGTTGGGACGCGCCGTCGTGTTCCCGCTGTTAGTATGGTAGTTCGGATAAGGCGGCTTTTTGTGCTTCGGTATAGGATTTTTCTCCAAGTCCGCGAGCAGAAGCTCGACCGCCTTTTCAAGCTGCGGATCGCGTCCTTCGCGCGCCGCTTTGGGATCTAGTTCGACCTCCACGTCGGGCGCGATGCCGTGGTTCTCCACTTCCCAATCGTTGTTCGGCGTCCAGAATCCCCGGCTGGGTGCGGTCACAATGCCTCCGTCCATCAGCGATTCACCCGGTCCGAAAAATCCTACTAGCCCTCCCCAGGTCCGCTTCCCCATCAGCACTCCGACCTTTGCCTGCCGGAAATGCCATGGCATGGCATCGCCACCGGAACCTGCGTATTCGTTAATGATCATGGCCTTAGGCCCTTGAATGAGGCTCACAGGCGTGGTCATGTCTTCGCCGTCCCGCGTCGTGCGGTAATTCATCAGCGTGCGCCGCAGATAATCGAGAATATAGTCCGTGTTCGTCCCGCCCCCATTGAATCGCTCATCGACAACCGCTCCGTCCTTGCCCGCCTGCGAGAAAAAATAGCGATTGAAATAGGTGTATCCGCCGCTCGCCGTATCCGGCAAATAAATGTACGCCAGCTTCCCTTTGCTAAGCTGATCCACTCTGCGGCGGTTGCCTTCGACCCAGGCCAGCTCGCGCAGTCCCATCTCATTTTCGACGGGAACCACGCTCACTTCGCGAGAGCCGCTGCTGTCCGGGTTTGGCCCGACGCGAAGCAACACGGACTTCCCCGCCGTCTCTTCAAAATAACTGTACACATTGTCGCTGCCGCGCACTTCATGGCCGTTTACGGCCAGCAGATACTCACCTTCCACGACGTTCACGCCAGGCTGTGTCAATGGTGCATGCAACTGCGGATTCCAATTCTCGCCGTCGTAGACGCGCAAAAATCGATACCGGCCATTTTCAATTTTGTAGTCCGCGCCGAGAAGTCCCACGGGAATGCGCTTCATCTCCGGACCATCACCGCCGCGCACGAATAGATGCCCGACAGTTAAGTCGCCCATCGTCTCCTTAAAGATGTAATTCAGGTCATCGCGCGTCGCGACCCCCGGCAAGTACGCAGCGAATTTCTTCTCCGTAGCCGCCAAATCCAAACCGTGGAAACCCGGGTCATAAAAGAAATCGCGCTCGATGCGGAATGCCTCGTGATACATCTCTTTCCACTCAACCATTGGCTCGATGCGCACCTCCATCGTTGCAAGATTTAGCGTTTTCGCTCCGGATGGCGCTCCACCAGACGAACCACCTCCACCGGGCGCTCCCGCCGTGGGCGCAGGAGGAAGTGGCGCAATCGCCCAGACCTGTGCTGGCGCTGTTCCTCCAGGTTGTGACGCGCTCGCGTGTCGGTAAAGTAGCTTTTCTCCATCGGCCGACACATAGAACGCCAGGATGTTCTCCAGCAATTTGTCCGTCTTGCGAGTCTTCAACTCAAAACGATGTGCCGTCAACGTTGCGGGGCCATTCAAAGGCTCGACGAGCGGCCCTTCCACTAGAAACAACACGCCTTCTTTCCCGGTCTTCAATTCCGCGTAATTCCTCGCCGGAATCGGCGTGGCCAAAATCCGCTGCCCAATCTTTTCGAAATCCACTTTCACAACCGGGGGCTGTTTCTCTTTTTCTTTTTCCGCGCCTCCAGTCTTCGTCGCATCCGTCTTCGCCGCGTCAGCCTTCGCTTCCCCTTCTTCATCGCTCAAAGGCGCGAGCGGCGAGGGCAGGTCCTTGCGCAGGACAACGATATACACACTGCTCGTTACCGGCCGGTCGTAGCTCAGCATCGACGTATCCTTGGTCGGACCGGCATCCGTGCTGGACAGAAAATAAAGATACTTTCCGCCTTTATCGAAGACCGGCGAAACCGAATCGCTCATCGCATCCGTCACTCGCTGGCTCTGTCCTGTTTCCAGCGAATAGAGAAACACCGACCGCATGTGGCTCACTTCCTGCTGCGTGTACGCCAGCCATTTGCTGTCCGGAGACCACGCCGCCTGGAAGATCTGCTCGGGCCCCGTAAACCGGTCGTGGAAAACTTTCACCGGCGTTTTCTTTTCAAGGTCCACGTACCACAGGTTCAATCGTTTGTCCGTATACACAATCTTCTTGCTGTCCGGCGACCACGTCGGAAAAAAGAAAAACGATCCCGGCGTGCCCAAATCAATCTTCTGTGCCTCGCCCTGGCCATTCTGGTTCTTGGCGTATAACGCCACCTCGCCCGATTCATCCGAAAAGTACGCGATGATCTTTCCGTCCGGCGACCACGCCGGATATCGTTCATCCTCTCCCGGCGTGTTTGTCAGGTTGCGGATGTCGCCTTTTTCTGCGGGGACTGTGAGTATTTCCCCGCGAGCTTCGAACACCGCCCTCAGCCCGGTCGGAGAAATATCCGCGTTGCGTATGCGGTTAGCCACGTTTTCATAACGCGGCCGCAACTGCGGCAGGTCCCCCGAGATGTGAATCTCAACTTTGAGTGCCGCCCCAGTCTTCAAGTCATAAAGCCAAATCGCGCCAAATTGTTCGATGACGATCGCATCCGGCCCCGCGCTCGCATATTTGAAATCGAGGCCATCGTTCTTGAGCGCAACCGTCACCCCCTTCATCTTCGTGTCGTAGCTGTAGAGCGACATCGCCCCATTCCGGTCCGAAAGAAAAAACACACGATGATCCACCCACATCGGATTGAAATCGTTCGAATCCTCCCGCGGTATTGGTGTCACACTCGAATCCGCAAGCCGCGCGATCCACACCGGCGAAGTTCGACCCCCGCGATACCGTTTCCAGATTTCAAATGCGTGGTCTAGAGGCACGTAGGCGATTTCTTTGCCATCCGGCGAATACGATCCCTCAACGCCACCGGGCAGTGGCAGTTCCGTCGGAAAACCGCCTTCGCGCGAAACCGTAAAGAGGCGATTGAAGAAGGAGTAACTATTTCGGCTTGAAGCAAACAGAACCGACTTCCCATCACGCGTCCACCCAACTACTTCATCCACCGCCGGATGATAGGTAAGCCGCCGCGGCGTGCCCCCGCTCGCCGGAATCAGGTACACATCCGCATTTCCATCGTAGTTGCCCGTAAACGCGATCTCGCTGCCATCCGGCGAAAAAACTGGCCGTGCCGCCGTTCCTGCCCCCGCCGTGAGCCGCTGTGCAACTCCTCCCGCGCGCGGCACGCTCCACAAATCTCCGGCGTACACAAACACAATCTGCGTCGCGCTAATCGTCGGCTGATGCAACAGCAATGGCGGATTCTCATCCGCTAGACAGACGCACGCTACCAACAGCGCGAACACACTCGCGGCCAATCGCAACATTATGCGTTTCCTCCCCCGGCTCCCCCAACCCTTCAATCGCGCACAATCTTACAGCCACATCGTTCAAGATGAAACCGGCCAGTGGACTTTCTTCCGTCGCAACGGATTTATGATAAGAAGGTGTCGCGACAATGCACTCACGCAGCTCAGCTAGCATCCTTTTTGCTCGATGAGCACTGAGGCAGGCTCATGAAGGATGAAAACGCATCGCCGAAGTCCGCCGGCGTTTGGACCATGATCTTCACCGATGTTCACTTCTGGGTCCCGGCCATGGTCTTGCTCGCCGGGCTAGTCGTGCTCCATTGGATTCGCTGAGCCCCCGCATGGAATCCTCCGCCGCAAAAATGATCTCGCCTTCCGTCGAGTCCGCCCGCCTCCGCAAATTGCAACTCGTGGGGATCCTCTGCGGGTTTGGCGCAGGCGCTTGGCTAGGCGCCGCGGAAGCCCCAACAAAATTGGTGAAGCTCGGCGTGTCGCCTCTCGTCGTGTCGCTCCTGATGGTCGTAGGTGTGTTTCTTGCGCGCTGGAGCCTTCCCGCCCTAATCCGCGGCACCGGCCAAATGCGCGCCGACATTCGCCAAGCCCCGCACTTGATTGTCTGGGGCATCCTCGCAGGCTGCCTCTGGGCCGTCGCCAACACGCTGACCATTTTCGCGATTCGCGATATCGGACTCAGCATTGCCTTCCCTCTCTGGAACATCAACAGCCTGCTCGGCATCTTCTGGGGCTATTTGCTCTTCAACGAATTGCGCGACGCCGGCAAACTCCGCTGGCTCACCGTCCTTGGCGGCGCTCTCCTCATGTTTGCTGGCGCAACACTTCTCGCGGTCGCCTCCTCGGCGCAAAGTCCCGCCGAACATCCTCTGCGCGGAATCCTCGCCGCACTCGGCGCCGGCGTTCTCTGGGGCACGATGTATGTCCCCTACCGCAAAGCCTATTTGACAGGCATGAATCCTCTCTCCTTCATCGCGTTCTTCACCATAGGCGAACTCGGCATGATGTTGACACTCGCCCTCGCCTACGGTGGCGGCCCCGACGCTCTCTTTCATCAACTCGAGCTAGCCACGCCCGTCCTCTTTTGGCTAATGCTTGGCGGCTTCGTCTGGGTCATCGGCGATCTCTTTCAACAATACGCCGCAAAATACATCGGCATCAGCCGCGGCATTCCGCTCTCCAACACCAATCAGTTGTGGGGCCTGCTCTGGGGCATTCTGGTTTTCGGAGAGCTGCGCGGCCTCAGCACCTCGCTTTACGCTCAAGTCATCGGCGGCTCTCTCCTGATGGCCGCGGGAGCCGGAGCCATCGCTCTCTCCAGCGTCACCAGCAAAGAACACGCTCGCTGGAAGCAAGCCGCTGATCGCGAAGGTCAACGCTATGGGGTCGATTCGGAATATGTCCAAGCGGCTCTCTCAGGAAACGATGCGAGCAAACCGAACGGCCTGACCAGCACGAAGTCCACGAGAACGTGGCTCGATTGGCTCCTGGTCATCGCCGCCACAACAATCTTCGTTACGCTAGCCGTTCTAGCCCGCGCTCCAAAGATGGCGCTCAACTGGCCCGCTTTGGCGGCGCTCGCCGCCGCCATGCTAGTTTTCCTATTCACGTGCGGCATTGCCCTCTGGAAGACCACCCGCTTCAACTGATTCGGCCCGCCAGGGCCCAGCCACCTCCCCATCGTGCGCTTTTGGCGCGATGAATCTTGGCTGTGCTCTGCCTGCAAGTCGCGTGTCGTCCCATAAAGTCATTATTCGAGCGCAACTAAGCCACTACCAACAGCCTTTAATTTTTTTCGTACATGCCCTTCCAGTGTAAACTGGTCATGACGCGGGTTGTGCCACGTATAGCCCGTAGTAAGTAATCTTTGCGGAGCACAACCAATGGCCGGTGCCATCCCTCTCTCCTCGACGTTCCAATCCCGTACTGCCGAGCGCGTCTCCGCCAAGGCTCTCACGATCCCCTGGTACATCTGGTGCAACGTCCTCGCCGTGGCTTGCAGCGCCGTTGGCGGTGTGTGGGACATTTCCTGGCACGAGAGCGTCGGCCGCGACACGTTCTGGACCCCGGCGCATCTCCTGATTCAGCTCTGCGGCATTCTCGCGGGCTTCGGCTGCGGCTACCTCATTCTTTCGACCACCTTTCGAAAAGATTCGGCCGTCCGCGCCAACTCCGTTTCCATGTGGGGATTTTACGGCCCGCTCGGCGCATTTATTTGTACCTGGGGCGCCGTCGCGATGGTCACCTCCGCGCCCTTCGACAATTGGTGGCACAACGCCTACGGCCTCGACGTCAAAATCATCAGCCCGCCGCACATTTTGCTGGCACTGGGGATGACCGCCATCCGCTTCGGCACTTTAGTGCTCGTCCTCGCCGAAGTAAATCGCGCCACCGGCGACTACCGCGTCCGCATTGAGCGCTTCCTCTTTTTCTCGTTCCTTTTTCTTCTCGCCATGACCGTCGGCATCATGCAGGAAGACACCTTCCGCATGTTCATGCACGGCGCGAAGTTCTACGTCGTCATTATGTTTGCCGCACCGATCTGGTTTGCCGCCGTCTCGCGCGCCTCGGAAAACCGCTGGGCTGCCACCATCGTGACGGGCTGCTACACGCTCATGCATCTTTGTTTCATGTGGATTCTGCAGCTCATCCCCGCGCAGCCCAAGCTCGGCCCCGTCTACGAAAAGATCACGCACCTGGTCCCGCCGGATTTTCCGCTGATCCTGATCGTTCCTGCGATTGTGTTTGATCTTGTGCGCCGCCGCATCACTCACCGCAACCGCTGGACGCAAGCCGCCATCCTTGGCGCCGCTTCTCTAGTAAGTTTTGTTGCCGTTCAATGGCCCTTCGCAAGTTTCCTTATGTCCCCCTCCTCGCGCAACTGGTTTTTCGCCACCAACAACACGCCGTACTTCATCCCGCCTGCGTCCCACTGGGCGCGCTACGCCTGGCTCCCCACCGAGCACAGCCCTCTTCAATTTGCACTGACCATGCTTCTAGCCTTGGCCGCCGGCATCCTCATGACCCGAGTCGGCCTCTCCTGGGGCGACTGGATGCGCCGCATCCGCCGCTAACATGTTTTTTTCCAGCATCGGCATCAGTCTCCGCCCCGTCATTTCAAACGCGCTTTCAATTCTGGCGGGGCACACTGGTACAGTCTGGTAAAATAGCGTTATGAGGATCATTTTTCGGCTTTTAACCGTTATTATTTTTTTGTTGTGTGGAATGCAAGCTTTAGGGAACGAGAAGCTCTCTCAAGAATTTACGGCCATGCAAGCCGCTTTTTGCGACAAACCAAACGATTTTGTTGAAACGGGTTGCAGAGTTTGCCCCAAATTTATGGCAACGAGCTCTGAAGGACCCTTGATTCGAGATGGTGGTTTAGGAATTAACAGCGTTTTGTTGGGGAGTTTTACCTCCGTTGGCAAAACCGAGGCTCTCTTATTGGGTTATGCTTCTTGCCTTAGCCATGCGGCTGGCAATGCCAGCGCCTTCCTTCTCCGCAAGGAACAAGGCTCGTGGCAGAGGCTGTCCTTTTTCCATAATGAAGGCCCGGTGGGGATCTGCTCGAAGATACCTGGTCAGAGCGATGAGCGAGATTTGCTCATCTGCACCGAAGAGGATTACGGGGCGGGAGGTATCAGTGTGATAGGGTTCGATTTTTCCGAATTCCTTTGATGTAGACCCTCCGATCAACTGTTCTGATGAGAGTTTTGCACCGCTTCCAAAATCTCCAACTCCAAAAAATTTGAAGCGATTGCGGTATTTATCCGTAATGACGATAATTTCGCCCCAGATGAAGCGACCAAGAAGCTCCTTTCGGAAGTTGAAAAGAGCCGCTAAGGCGCATGGAATCTACGGCGGATGGAACACCCTTAGGGGCGGAACAGTTGGCGGCCCTTAACGCACCGAGATGATATTGGTTCTGTCCCTTACTGTCAGGCGGTCGATCAATCCGTCCGCGCCTTAGAGCCCGCTCGGTGCTTTCGCCGGAGCCTCCGCCGCAGCCGCACCCTTCTTGTATACGATCTTCTTCGCCCCAGCTTCGCAAGTACCCACTACTTTTCCGTCGCCAGCGTCCGCGTCCTTCGCCACGATGTCCAGCGAATATCCCTTGACGCCCTTGGCGTCCAGCTTCGCCGCGATTTCTGTCTTCAGTTCCTCACAAGGCTTTGCCTGCGCGTAACTGCACGCCGGCACAACCAACACAGCTGCAATACCTAGCCATATTTTCATTTTGGGATCTCCTTTTTAGGAAATGAGGGGGCCGCCATCCAGCATACCAATTCCAATTTCCCCCAGCCGTTTCCCTTGCCTCACATGTTCCGATTTAGGCAACCTCCCTCCCCACCCGTCAACTACCGAGTCCCGCATAGTATTGCGCAGTAGCAATTGGGAGTGCGGCAGCCCTGCTGCCGCTTTTCTCAGTGATTCGTACGACTCTATACCTGGCGACGCTCAATCATGCCCCAAAAAAAACACATCTGAATCCGTCCGACAATCATCCAACTATGTGGCAACCGGCCGAGAGACGCCCGGCCCACCAAATTCCTTGAATCATCGGCAGCACTGAAAAACTCGCAAAAGGAGAATCACAATGCCAACGATCACCACAAAAGACGGAGTCACAATTTTCTATAAGGACTGGGGCAACGGTCAGCCCATCGTTTTCTCTCACGGCTGGCCTCTATCCGCCGACGACTGGGACAACCAAATGATGTTCTTCTTGAATCACGGCTATCGCGTCATCGCCCATGACCGCCGAGGCCACGGCCGCTCCAGCCAACCCGGCACGGGTCACGATATGGATCACTACGCCGATGACCTCGCCGCTCTTACCGCGCATCTCGATCTAAAGAATGCCATCCATGTTGGCCACTCCACCGGCGGCGGCGAGGTCACACGCTACATAGGACGCCACGGCGAAAGTCGCGTCGCTAAGGCCGTCCTCATCAGCGCCGTGCCACCACTGATGGTGAAGACGCCAGCGAATCCCGCCGGCACTCCCAAAGAGGTATTCGACGGCTTTCAAGCGACGCTTGCCGCCAACCGCGCGCAATTTTATCTGGATCTGCCGACCGGCCCGTTCTACGGCTACAACCGCCCGGGCGCGAAACCATCCCAGGGCACCATCCAAAATTGGTGGCGCCAGGGCATGATGGGCGGCATTAAAGCCCACTATGACGGCATCGTGGCCTTCTCCCAGACCGACTTCACTGAGGATCTCAAAAAGTTCACGGTCCCCACGCTGGTAATGCACAGCGAGGACGACCAAATCGTCCCCTACGTCGCCTCCGGCCCGCAGAGCGCGAAGTTGGTGAAGGGCGCCATACTGAAAACCTACAAGAATTTCCCCCACGGCATGCCAACGAGCGAGGCCGACACAATCAACGCCGACCTGCTAGCCTTCCTCAAAGGCGCCAACGCCGCATCCGCCTAGCAGCCCGTGGGTGAGTTTTAACACGCGGGGATGTTCGTGATGCTGTTTTAATCCGGGGGCGGGTGGCCGCCCCTTAACACGCCATGGTGTTTTTGCCTTTGACTTTTTCCGGGGTGGCCCATCCTTTGCGGTGGTTTTTGCAAAGGGTGGGTCACTCCCAATCGATCCCCGCACAACTCCTTCAAGGTTCTGACTTCCGCCACTTACATCCGAATCCGCGCCTGTTATCCTCAAGCAGACAGACCACTTGTAAGATTACACTTGACGACTAGTACCAATATGTTATACTCTGTGTGTTTCTAGTCGCGGAGGAGACAGGAACTATGCCTTTGCCTCCGCAACCCGCCCGCCACGTACGACCCGTTCCTGCCAGTCGATCTCTTCCCCGCTTTTGTAGTGCCGGACCATTAGGTCCGGTCGGCGGCGTTTACCCCGAGCTGTTCGGGGGCGTTATCCCTTTCCCCTTCGACTTTCAACTTTCGACTGTCAATTGTCGACCGTCAGCTTCAGGTTTGCCACCCACGGCTCACGTATTACCTGCCGTTGCAACTCGAATCCAATCACTGCTACATTGCTTGCCACACGGAGGGTTTCACATCGAGCACGTCCGCTATTCTCATCCGTCCGGATGGGCTCGCAGTGTTCCCAAGGTTTCCGTTTCCCTCACCAATCACAAAACGAAAGTGAGCAAGACATGTTCAAGCGACTTATGACAGGAGCTGCGATTGCGATACTGGCGTGTTCGGCGGCCACATCGCTTCGCGCGCAAGAAGTGACGCAAGCGGAAAAGGACCGGGCGGTGCAATATCTCGAAAGCACCAAGAAAGCCGTTCTGGCAGCCACGGCTGGGCTGTCGGAAGCGCAATGGAATTTCAAAGCTGGACCGGATCGCTGGTCCATCGCGCAAGTGGTGGAACACATCGCGGCTTCCGAAGATTTTATCCGCACCATCATTATTGAAAAAGTGATGGTCGCCCCCGCAGTTCCTGGCCGCGACCTCAAAAAGACCGATGACATGGTCGTGGCGATGATTCCTGACCGCTCGCAAAAGGCACAGGCGCCGGAGCCGCTAGTCCCGACGAACCGCTTCGGCACACCCGACGGAGCCATCAAACATTTCGTCGAGAGCCGCGAGAAGACCGAAGTGTTCGTGAAAACGACGCCGGGATTGCGCGATCACGGCCTCGACAGCCCCATGGGAGTAAAGCTCGACGGTTATGAGTTTGTTCTCCTCATCGCCGCACACAGCGAACGCCACACCAAGCAGATCCTGGAAGTGAAAGCCGATCCGAATTATCCCAAGAACTAACTACGCAAGAAAATGTAATGGAGAAAAAACGCAGTGGGGACGGCACCAAAAAAAACGGCGGCTGCCCCCTCCGCGCTTTTCAGGAGGAAATACGAAATGAAGAAAGGCTTTTTGAATAGCGTTTGTGCCGTAACGATTGCGTTCGCGGCATTTGCTGCGGCGAGTTACAGCCAAGAGAAAAAAGAGAGCGCATCGGCACACAAGATCGCGCGCTAGGCTGATCTGAAATGGACTCCGATTATCAAGGGTTGCGACCTTGCAGCGGTTTCCGGTGATCCGAATGCCGAGGGAGCGCCGTTTGTTCTGCGCCTTCGGTGCGTGGATGGAGCTAAGATTCCAGCGCACTGGCATCCGACGGAGGAAAACGTGACCGTGTTGAAGGGAACTTTTCTCGTGGGCATGGGCGAGACCTTCGACGAGAGCAAATTGCAACCGATGAACGTCGGTAACTTCGTGGCGATGCCCAAAGAGATGCGGCATTTTGGTCTATGTAAGGGCGAAACCATCGTGCAGGTCCATGGCGCTGGACCGTTCAAAGTAAACTGGGTGAATCCGTCCGAAGTACAACCGCCAGATGCTCCGGCGGCGGCGAAACCATAGTGCGGTTGCGAACCGACTTGTTACGAAGCGACCGCCGCGCCATGAATTTTGTCTTGAAAAATCTGTGCGCGCCGCAGAGAAATCTCTGGCGTGGCGCAACTTAAAATTCTGTGTGTTAAACTTCAATGAGCAGCGGCACGAAGAGCGCGGCTGTCGGAGCGTGGAACTTCGGGCTCTGTGCAACGAGGTCCCGCGAACCCCGCCAGGCCCGGAAGGGAGCAACGGTATCGGGATTGCCTCGGGTGCCGCAGATCAC
>Ga0209446_1000298_pt1 | contig 11246 bp, 6 predicted proteins | sample BogFormECP04_OM2_FD_188242 | JGI IMG/M metagenome (GOLD analysis project Ga0209446, IMG submission 188242) | Bog forest soil microbial communities from Calvert Island, British Columbia, Canada - ECP04_OM2 (SPAdes) (version 2) | ecosystem: Environmental > Aquatic > Freshwater > Wetlands > Bog ... | reverse complement strand
CGATCACCACCTTGCCGCCGTCGCGGACAACCAGATAGACCCCGAGGTCCTTGTGGCCGAATGAGGCGCGCAACGATCCGGGCAGGTCGAGATCGCGCTCACCGGTTGCCGGATTGACATTGGTGGCACCACAACGGCCGTTGCGGCGGTCGACTCGGAAGGCGGCATCGCCGATGCTGATCTCGGCGCCGATCCAATCGAATTCCTGCCATGGCCGGGCGCCGTCGATGTAGAAGTTCGCGCGGAATCGCAGCGGGTCGATCACATAACCCCAGCGCTCCTCGAGGCTGCGCAGCGTAGCGAGGTTGATCAGCGACAGCACATTGTCGGGCTTGTCCATGAAATGGCCGTCCCGCGCGCGCACCAGCCGCGGTGCGGCCCGTAGTTTGGGCACCAGGCGGTGGAAGAACGCCTCGACCTCGGCCACCTGTCGGGGGTCGTTGAGATTGGCGGCAAGCACCTGCCGGTTGCCCTCATGGGCGGTGAAGGCGAGGGTCTCGGTGTCGAGATGGGTGCGCACCCGCGCCAGCGCCTCGTGGAGCATCAGCATAACGAAGAGGCCCTTCTTGGCCCAGGTCGGCGCCTCCGGGTCGATCGGGCTGCCCGGGCGAGCGAAGGCGAAAATCCGGTCGTGCGGAAACGGCTTGCCCGCTTCGAGCTCGATGCCCGGCACCGGCTGCGGGCTGAGGCCTTTGATCGGATAGCGGTAGAGTCCCCGAAGCACCGGCATCGTCGCGCCGCCCTTCCGTAACGCGCTGCGCCGCGAGAATGCCCGAGGCGGCGGCGTCTTCCGTAGAGCCGGCCGGTGACGAAAGCGGGGAGCCGGATAGGCCGGCGGCGAGGGCCGCGGCGGCGGGGGCGGCGTCAGCAATTCGTCGACGAAATCGTGCCGGCGATCGAGCGCGTCGTCGACCGCGTCAGAGAGCCGGGCAACACCCTGCTCGATCAGGCGCGGGGTCAGCGCAGCATAGCCGAGCACGAGGCCGCGCCGGGTCAGCAGCGACGGCGGGCTCTCCACCGCGCCGGCGGCGTCGAGCGAATAGACGCCGACGCGCACGCGGCGGGCCAGCGTTTCGAGCGTCGCCGCATCGGGCACGCCGGCCGGCAGATGCCACAGCAGGTGCTCGCCGGCACCCTCGCCGCTCACGGTCACGTCGCCGAAATGGCGGCGCAGCGAGGCGAGCAGAACGTCGCGGCTGTCGCGGTAAAAGGCGCGGGCACGGGCGAGGTGGGCGGCGTAGCTGCCGCTGCGGATCATCTCGGCGAGCACCGCCTGTTCGAGCCAGGGCGGGCTGCCGGTGAGCAGGAGCTTGGCCGCCCGCATGGCATCGGCAAGCGGCGGCGGCGCGACCATGTAGCCGAGCCGCAGCCCGGCGCCGAGCGACTTCGTGAAACTGCCGAGATGGATCGTGCATTCCGGCGCGAGCGCGGCGATGGCCGGCAGCGGTGGCCCTTCAAAGCAGAAGTCGCCGTCGTAATCGTCTTCGAGGATGTAGCAGCCCCACCGCCGCGCCCAGCCGGCGATCGCCTGCCGCCGCGCCAGCGACAGGATGTGTCCGGTCGGGTACTGGTGCGACGGCGTCACGTAAAGGAGTGTCGAGGCGCGCTCGGGGAGGACGTCGCTGCGCATGCCGTCCTCGTCGACCGGCACCGGGAGGGTCTCGGCGCCGGCCATGGCGAAGGCGCCGACAGCGCTGCGATAGGCCGGGTTCTCGACGGCGACCCTGCGCCCGGGAGCCAGCAGCAGCCGGCTGGCCAGCGCGATGCCTTCGCGGATGCCGCTCAGCACGAGGATCTGGACCGGGTCGGCGACGATGCCGCGCGCCGCGGCGAGGTGTTGCGAAAGCGCGCCGCGCAATGCCGCAAGCCCGCTCGGGTCGCCGACCTGAGACAGGCCGTTGGCACCGCCGCGCGACAGCGCGCCCTGGAGCAGGCGGCGCCAGGTCTTCAGCGGAAACAGCGAAGCCGACGGGGCGGACGGCGAGAAATCGAACGAGACACTGCCACGCGGCGCGACGATACCGGCGGGTGCTACTACCGCCGGGAGCGGGAGCGGTGCGCGCGTCGCATTAGGCGCCGGCGGCGGGACGCTCGCCGCCACGGCCGGCAGCGCCGGCAGGGCCGCCGCCGCGAAAATGCCGGAGGCGGGACGCGTCTCGGCATAGCCCTCGATCACCAGCGTCTCGTAGGCCCGCATCGCCGTGTTCCGGGCGATTGCCAGTTCGTCTGCCAACGCCCGGGACGACGGCAGCCGGGCGCCGGGCGAGATCCGGCCGCGGCGGATCGCCTCGCGCAACTGGTCGACGAGCTGCATCGTCAGCGTCTCGGATCGGGACCGGTCGAGCAGCAGCGGGATCTGCATCGGCTTCGGGTACTTCGCGCAGCGGGGCGGACCTGCTCCCAGCGAAAACGATACGCATATGCTGCAGTGCGGCAAAGGCGAATCGAAGGAGCCAGTTTTGGTGTCACCGGCAAACTGGCCCCATTCCGCGGAAAGCAACTGGCACCTGGTGCCGGCCGAGCGGCCGCAGGTTGCCCGCTGCGTGAGCGGGAATCGAGCAAGCCTGTACTTCTTCGCCCATTTCTCGCGCAGTCCTGGCGCAGCGGTGGCGCGGCAGCACTGCCCGTCTGGCGCTATCTGGTTTTCGGGGAATGGCTCTCCGTTGCAACCGGCCCGGCGTGCGACATTTGCCGCATCGCAACATGGGTCGAGGAGAGAGCCATGAGATTCAGGCACGGCTCGCCGCTCTACGCGTCAGCTGCCGCCCTGCTCCTGATGTCGGCCGCGACCGGCACGGCACGGGCGGAGGACACGATCAAGGTGGGCATCCTGCACTCGCTGTCGGGCACGATGGCAATCAGCGAAACCATCCTAAAGGACCTGATGCTGATGCAGATCGCCGAGCTCAACGCCCATGGGGGCCTGCTGGGCAAGAAAATCGAGCCGGTCGTCGTCGACCCCGCCTCGAACTGGCCGCTCTTTGCCGAGAAGGCGCGCGAGCTGGTGTCGAAGGACAAGGTAGCCGCGGTGTTCGGCTGCTGGACCTCGGTATCGCGCAAGTCGGTGCTGCCCGTGTTCGAGGAGCTGAACGGCCTGCTTTTCTATCCGCTCGAATACGAGGGCGAGGAGGCTTCGTACAACGTCTTCTATGGCGGCTCGGTGCCGAGCAACAAAGCGGTCCCGTCGATCGAATACCTGATGAGCGACGAGGGCGGGGCGGTCAAGCGCTGGGTGCTCGAGGGCACCGACTACGTCTATCCCCGCACCAGCAACAAGATCATCCGCGCCTTCCTCCACTCCAAGGGGGTCAGCGACTCTGATATTCGAGAAAACTACACCCCGTTCGGATTTTCCGACTGGCAGACCGAGGTCTCGGCGATTAGGGCCTTTGCCTCGTCGGGCAAGAAGACCGCGGTGATCTCAACCATCAACGGCGACGCCAACGTGCCGTTCTACAAGGAACTCGCCAACGAGGGGGTCAAGGCGTCCGACATTCCGTCGATCGGCTATTCGATGGGTGAGGAGGAGCTCGCCGGCATCGACACCAAGAACCTGGTCGGGCACCTCGCCGGGTGGGCCTACTTCCAGTCGGTCAACTCGCCGGAGAACAAGGCCTTTATCGAGAAGTGGCATGCCTATACCAAGGACCCGAAGCGGGTCACCAACGACCCGATGGAATCGGAATACATTCTCTTTCACATGTGGGCGCATGCCGTCGAGCAGGCCGGCACCGCCGACGTCGATGCGGTGCGCTAGGCGATGATCGGCCAGAGCTTCAAGGCACCGTCCGGCTTCACCGAGGTGATGCAGCCGAACCACCACCTCACCAAACCGGTCATGGTCGGCGAGATCCAGGCCAACGGGCAGTTCAGCATCGTCTATCAGAGCAAGACCGTGCTGCAGCCCGAGCCGTGGAGCAAATATCTCGAAGAGGATAAGGGCAAGGTCGCCGACTGGTCCTACCCCTGGGTTTGCGGAAACTGCACCAGCGCCAAGTTCGCCGATTTCTGAGCGGGACCGTGTTTCAGTACCGGACCAGGAACCCACCCGCCTAATTTGGCGTATGCAACCCCAGCCTTTTCGTCATGCCCGCGAAAGCGGGCATCCAGGGCGGGACGGCTCAGAAGTTGCCCCCTGTTCGAGCCAGGGGGCAGGCCCTGGACCCCCGCTTTCGCGGGGATGACGATATCCGGACGATATGCGGCTCCAGACATTCGCCAATTTATGCAAGGTGGTACTAGTCCAAGATATTGAGCTGTCTTGCAGATTTGCTTCCGGGGCGGGCTCTCGATCGAGTGCAACAAGATCGATCACGATTGCCTAAGAAATAGACAAACGCACGTTTCACCTGTCCGAGCGGAGCCGTAAAGCGCGGCTGGCACGTGGCTTGCGGCTAGAACGGCGAACAATGTGGCGCGCCGGTGGGCCCCACAAGCAAGGCGCCGCATCGAGAGGGAGAATCCGATGGCAACTGGGGGAATTTCACGCCGGCGCCTGCTCAACGGCGTGACCGCAGTCGGTGCGGGCACCCTGCTGGCCGCCGCCCTGCCCTCTCGTCGGGCTGCCGCGGCTGATCTGGTGGTCGGATTCATCTATGTCGGGCCGCACGATGATTTCGGTTACAACCAGGCGCACGCCCAGGGCGCCGTCGCGGTCAAGAAGATGTCCGGAGTCAAGGTTCTTGAAGAAGAGAACGTGCCGGAGGACGTCGCGGTCGCCAAGACGATGGAATCGATGATCCAGCAGGACGGCGCGACCCTGTTGTTTCCAACCTCGTTCGGCTATTTCGACCCCTACATCCTGCGCGCGGCGCCGAAATTCGAAAAGGTCCGCTTCGAGCACGCCGGTGGATTGTGGACGCCGAAGGATCCCAAGAACATCGGCAGCTATTTTGGCTACATCTTCGAGGCGCAACACGTCAACGGCATCGTCGCGGGCCATACGAGCAAATCAGGAAAGCTCGGCTTTGTCGCGGCCAAGCCCATCCCGCAGGTGCTGCAGAACATCAACGCCTTCACTTTGGGGGCGCGGCTGATCAATCCTCAAGCGACGACGCAAGTCATCTTCACCGGCGACTGGTCGATGCCGGTCAAGGAGGCGGAGGCGACCAACAGTCTCATCGACCAGGGCGTCGATGTGGTCACCATGCATGTCGACAGCCCCAAGGTAGTGGTGCAGACCGCGGCGAAGCGCGGCGCCTCCATCTGCGGCTATCATTGCAGCCAGGCCGCACTTGCTCCCGAAGCGTATCTCACCGGCGCCGAATGGAACTGGACCGACCTCTATCCCAAGTTGGTCACGATGTGGATGAAGGGCGAGGCGATCCCGAATTTCTACCGCGGCGCCTTCAAGGAAGGTCTGATCAGGCAATCACCCTACGGCCCCAAGGTATCGGACGAGGCACGCAAGCGCGCCGATGAGGTGAAGGCTGCGCTCACCGCCGGCGCATACGTCATCTTCAAAGGTCCGCTCAAAGACAATACCGGGAAGGTGGCAGTCGAGGCGGGACAAGAACTTATTCAGTCGAACGCCACCGATACCAACCTCGAAGCGATGAATTTTCTCGTCGAGGGCGTGCTGGGGTCGTTGCCCGCGTAAGCACCGACATCCGAAGCACGCCGGTAATGGTCGAGGAAACCGCAGCCGCGATACCGGCGCAGCGCGGGGGAATCGTCCGGAGGCTCCATACCATCGCCGCGAGGACTGCCGCCGAGGCGGTACTCGTGCCATTGGGCGCGCTCGTCGTGTCGCTATTGCTGTTCGGGCTCTTCATCGCCTTCGCGGGGGTCAATCCGCTGGCGGCTTACGGCTACATGGCTAAGGGCTCGGTCGGCTCCTGGTTCTCGGTCCAGAACACGCTGACCCGTGCCGCACCGCTCATTCTCACTGGGCTGTGCACAGCGCTGCCGGCGCAGGTCGGGCTGATGATCATCGGCGGCGAGGGCGCCTTTGTGATCGGAGGGCTGTTTGCTGCGATGGCGGGCGTCGCGCTGCTCGACGCGTCGCCGCTCGTTGCCTTCCTCGCGATGGCGGCGGCGGGCATTGCCGCGGGTGGGACATGGGTCGCTTTCGCGGGCGCGCTTCGCCACTGGCGGGGCGTCAACGAGACCATCTCCAGCCTGCTGTTGAACTACATCGCGATTGCGATCCTGAACCAGCTCGTCGAGGGGCCGTTTCGCGATCCGCGCAGCCTCAACAAGCCGTCCTCGCCGTCGATCGGCTATGACCACATGATCGGCACGATTCCCGGGACCGAGATCCATTGGGGCCTGGTAATCGGCATCGTTGTCTGCGTCCTGGCTTACGTGCTGATCCGCCATACCACGATCGGTTTCGCGGCGCGGGTCACCGGCGGCAATCTGCGGGCGGCGCGCATGGTCGGCTTGCCGATCGGCAAGCTTGTCATGCTCACCTGCTTTCTGGGCGGTGCGGCGGCCGGTCTCGCCGGCATGATCGAGATAGCGGCGGTGCAGGAGCGCGCCAGCGCGGACTTGGTTACCGGCTATGGCTACACCGGAATCCTCGTCGCCTTTCTGGCGCGCCACAACCCGCTGGCGCTCATTCCCGTCGCGGTCTTGCTCGGCGGGATCGGTGCGAGTGGCGGCCTGCTGCAACGTCACCTCGGCCTGCCCGACGCGGCGACCGTCGTTCTGCAGGGCATCATCTTCGTCGCGATCCTGGCGAGCGAAGCGGTCTACGGCCGCATCCCCTGGTTCAAGGGCGCGGAGGCAAGCGCATGACGGGCGGCGCGATCGGCTGGTGGATCGTGCCGCTGGCGGTGCTGGGCAGCGCGGTGCGGGTCAGCACGCCGTTTCTCTTCGTCAGCCTCGGCGAGTGCATCACCGAGAAGAGCGGTCGCATCAACCTCGGCCTCGAAGGCACCCTGGTGATGGGAGCGATGAGCGGGTACGCGGTTTCCTATTTGAGCGGTTCGCCCTGGCTCGGCGTGTTGATGGCCGGCGCCGTCGGCGTTGTGATGGGGCTGTTGCACGGCACGATCTGCAGCCTGCAGCGGGTCAACGATATCGCCGTCGGGATCGCGCTGATGCTGTTCGGTGTCGGGCTCGCGGATTACCTGGGTAAGCCCCTCATACAGCCCGCCGCGCCGCAGTTGCCGTCGATCAATTTTGCCTGGTGGAGCAGTTCGCCGGAGGTGCAGAACGCGCTAAAGATCAACGAATTGTTTTTGATCGGCATGGCGCTGGCGCCGCTCCTCCTATGGGCGTTCCGCGCGACGCGTTGGGGCCTCGTCCTGTGCATCGTCGGGGAGAGCGCCGACGCCGCCCGCGCCCTCGGCTATCCGGTGATCGCGGTGCGTATCCTCGCGACCTGTGCCGGCGGCTTTCTCGCCGGTATCGGCGGGTCGTTCCTGTCGCTCTACTATCCGGGCGCGTGGAGCGAGCGGATCTCCTCCGGGCAGGGCATCACCGCCGTGGCCTTGGTGATCTTCGCGCGCTGGAACCCGAAATTGTGCTTCTACGCCGCACTGTTGTTCGGCGGTGCCGGCGCGCTCGGCCCAACCTTGCAATCGGTCGGCGTTCACGGCGGCTACTATCTGCTCAATGCTGCGCCTTATATCCTGACGCTCCTCATCATGATTATCACCTGCTCGCCGAAGAGAACCCTCGTTGGGGCGCCGGCCGAATTGTCGATCACCAAGTAGGAGGGCGGCATGAGCGGCCTCGGTGGCCTCAACAAGAGCGAAAACGGCGTCGTCGTCGGTCTGGTGCAGCTGCAATTGCCGGTGGTCGATAGGCCGGCACAGCTGGCGGCGCAAACCGAGCGCATCTGCACCATGGTGGCAAAGGCGCGCCGCGGCATGCCGACGATGGACCTCGTCGTGTTCCCCGAGTACTCGCTGCACGGCCTGTCGATGAACACCGATCCGACACTGATGTGCCGCCTTGACGGTCCCGAGATAGCCGCGTTCCGGAGCACCTGCCGCGAGCAGCGCATCTGGGGCTGCTTCTCGATCATGGAATTGAACCCCGCGGGCAATCCCTACAACAGCGGCTTGATTATCGACGACCATGGCGATATCGCGCTCTATTACCGCAAGCTCCACCCCTGGGTCCCGGTCGAGCCGTGGGAGCCAGGCGATCTCGGCATCCCGGTGTGCGACGGCCCGAAGGGCGCCAAGGTCGCGCTGATCATCTGCCACGACGGCATGTTCCCCGAGATGGCGCGCGAGGCGGGCTACAAGGGCGCCGAGATCATGCTGCGCACAGCGGGCTACACCGCGCCGATTCGCCACGCCTGGAAGATCACTAATCAAGCCAACGCCTTCAGCAATCTGATGGTGACCGCCAGCGTGTGCATGTGCGGCAGCGACGGCACCTTCAATTCGATGGGCGAGGGGATGTTCTGCAATTTCGACGGCTCCGTCCTGGTCGAGGGCGGCGGCGTGCCCAATGAGATCGTCACGGCCGAATTGCGGCCCGATCTGGTGCGCGAGGCGCGCCGGGAATGGGGTGTCGAGAACAACATCTATCAGCTCGGTCATCGCGGTTTCGTCGCGGTGGCGGGCGGAGCGCGCGATTGTCCCTATACCTTCATGCAGGATCTGGTCGCCGGCCGCTACCGTCTGCCCTGGGAAAGCGAAGTGCGCATCACCGACGGCACCTCTTGCGGCTTCACGCCGCCCGAGCGGCGCTATCGGAGCGCAGCCGATGATTGAGCGGCACTGATGGGCGACGCGACCACGCGCGCCGGCGCCTTCGGCATCGAGGCGGTGTCGATGACCAAGCGCTTCGGCAGTTTTGTTGCGCTCGAAGACGTGTCGCTCAAGGTCCTGCCCGGCACCTTCCATGCGCTCTTGGGAGAGAATGGTGCGGGCAAGAGCACGCTCGTCAAATGCATCATGGGCTACTACCGGCCCGACGAGGGCGCGGTCATCGTCGGCGACCGCGAGCAGACGATCGGCAACCCGCGCGCCGCCCATGCGCTCGGCCTCGGCATGGTCTACCAGCATTTCACCTTGGTGCCGGCGATGACAGTCGCGGAGAACCTGGTCATGTCGCGCGCCGAGCTGCCGATGGTGATCGATTGGCGCGAGGAGAAGAAGGCGCTTGCGGGGTTTCTCGCGAAGATGCCGTTCCAGGTGCCGCTCGATGCCAGGGTGTCGGCGCTGTCGGCCGGCGAGCGGCAGAAATGCGAAATCCTGAAGCAGCTCTACCTCGGTCGCCGGTTTCTGATCCTCGACGAGCCGACTTCGGTGTTGACGCCGCTAGAGGCCGACGAGGTGCTCGGGCTGCTGCGCGCGACGGTCGGGCGCGGCGACATCACTGTACTAATGATCACCCACAAATTCCGCGAGGTGATGGCCTTCGCGGATCGCGTGACCATCCTGCGGCAGGGGCGCGTGGTCGGCGGCGGAATGACAGCCGATCTGACGCCGGACGAGATGGCGCGCAGTATGATCGGCGCCGAGCAGCTGGCGGCACAGCCGCCGCGCGCCGGCGATTTCGGCCGGCAACGGCTCGAGATCCGCGATCTCGAAGTCAATGACGATGCGGGGCAGCCGGCGGTGCGCGATTTCTCCTTATCCGTCCATGGCGGCGAGATCGTCGGCGTTGCCGGCGTATCAGGCAACGGACAGCACGAGCTTGTCGAGGCGCTAGCCGGCCAGCGGCAGGCGGATTCGGGTGATATTCGCATCGGCGGTGAAGTCTTTCATGCGACACGAGCCGAGATGCACCGCCACAAGATTTCCTGTCTGCCGGACGAGCCCCTGCGCAACGCCTGCGTCGGCCGGATGAGCGTCGTCGAAAATCTGGCATTCCGCCGTTTCGATCGCCCGCCCTTCGCGATCGGCGGCACTTGGTTGCGGCCGGCGAAGATGCGCGCCGAAGCCGAGCGGCGGATCGCGCAATACCGCATTCGCACCCGCTCGCCCGACACGCCGCTCGCCGCGCTGTCGGGCGGCAATGTGCAGCGGACCGTGCTGGCGCGCGAGCTCGATGGCGGCGCCGAGGTGATGATTGCCGCCAACCCGTGTTTCGGGCTCGATTTCTCGGCGGTCGCTCAGATCCACGCCGAGATCATCGCCGCGCGCAACCGTGGCGCCGCGGTCTTGCTGGTGAGCAGCGATCTCGACGAAATTCTCGAAATCGCCGATCGCCTCGTCGTCATGTTCAACGGCCGGCTCGTCCACGAGGCCCGTGTCGCCGACGCCGATCTGACCGAGATCGGCCGCCATATGGCCGGACATTGAAGGGGCGCGGACATCATGCCGAAGGTTGCCACCGTGCGGCCTTATCCCGCGGGTTCTTTCCTTGGAGGCTTTCGGACGCCGACATTCAGCAGGGGAGGATCGGTCACGACGGGCCCGCATCCGAAACCCTTCACAGGAGCGGAGGTCCGACTTGCGTCACGCCGGAATTAGGCTCGGGTCATCTGCCGGGGCCTGCGGCCGCTGCGTCCTCCGCCCCCAGCGGGTGTGCCGGAAGGTCGCGGCCGGCAACGCTCTCGGGGGAGCATTCGGTAATATCCGAAATCCCCAGCTCGCGGTCGGCTCGCCCGAACCAGTCCGGCATCTGCGCCGCCGAATCGACCGACGCGGCGGCTTGTTCGGTGGCGCGTCGCCGACCCGGCCGATATCTCGACCGTGCCGGCCGCTGCGAGGTTCCGGCGGAGCCCTGAAAGCAGCTGAACGCAGCTGACGCCGCGAGGGGCGCGGAGGCGGACCGGAGGGCCCGGCGCCTGCCCGCGGCGGAGCTCCCTGTGTATTCACAACCGGCGGCAATTCTTGGCGGTTGGCGCGTTTCTTGCCCCCTAAACACAAATCTTAAACAAGCGGGGTCGGCAGATGGCTCATGGGATGACGCGCCGCGAATTTGCGGCCCTGAGTGGCGCGGGGCTCCTCGCCCTGACTTCCGGCAGGCGGGCGCTGGCAGCCGACACAAAGACGTTGCGCTTGATCGTACGAACCGATTTGCGTGTGCTGGACCCGATCTGGACGACCGCGTACGTCTCACGCAATCACGGCTATATGATCTTCGACACGCTGTTCGCGCTCGATTCGAAGTTCAAGCCACAGCCGCAAATGGTCGGCGATTACAGCCTCTCGCCGGACAAGCTCGTCTGGCGCTTTCAATTGCGCCCGGGGCTCAAATTCCATGACGGCCAGCCGGTACGCAGCGCTGATTGCGTCGCGTCGCTGCGGCGCTGGATGGCGCGCGACGCGTTGGGCCAAGCGCTCGCGGCGACGCTCGACGAGATTGTCGGAGGCGACGACAACGCCTTT
>Ga0209446_1000296_pt1 | contig 11336 bp, 9 predicted proteins | sample BogFormECP04_OM2_FD_188242 | JGI IMG/M metagenome (GOLD analysis project Ga0209446, IMG submission 188242) | Bog forest soil microbial communities from Calvert Island, British Columbia, Canada - ECP04_OM2 (SPAdes) (version 2) | ecosystem: Environmental > Aquatic > Freshwater > Wetlands > Bog ... | reverse complement strand
GCCCGAGCCAGCCCAGCCAGACCATCGAGCCGGTCCCTGCGCGCGAGGGGGAGGACATCGACACGCTCGCGAAGACCATCCAAGCCCTCGAACACCCGCTCTGCCAACTGCTCCCAATCGCCGGTGCGGTTCAGCAGGCGGTCGCGCAATGTCCGTACGTCATCGCAGCCGTCGACAAGGCGATCGCGAAGCGCGACCGCCGAGTCGTCGCCAATAAGCGCGAGGTGCCAATCGGGATAGCCCTGCCTGCACACCGAGATGAGCGTCGCGCGGGCGCGCTCGATCGCCTGATCCCCGTCATCGACGACGACCAGCACGAGGAACACAGGGTGCCAGTCGAGCCCGGCCAACATGTCAAAATACAAGTCGATCTCGGCTTGGCTGATCTTCTGTCGGATCATGCCCGGCAGCCGACTACGGGCCTTGCCGTCGCTGACAACCGCCATCTTAGGCGGAGGGGAAACGGATGGTTTCCACGGAAATCGAATCTAGCTTCAGAGCGTTGAGTGCGGGCGTCTTGAACCCTCGCACCTCGAACTTCGATAAGGTCTTTGTAACCGCCACACAGACGGGATCGAGAAAATTGTCGATGGTTAGCTTCTTTAGGACCGCGGCGCCTTCCTGGTCGGCAAAATCGACGTTCAGTTCACCGTCCAGCTGTCCGTTGAACCCAAAGAGGTACACCCCAGGTGCCAATGTCAAGTATGGTCCATAAAAGATAATATCTGTCGCTATCGCACCGTGTTCTGCAGCATTAAACACTATGGAATCACCATGACGCAGCATGTTTCTTCCATCGACAACGTAATCTTCCAGGCAACGTAACTCGATCGAAGAGATAGTGAAGAACGAGTGCTCAACGTTCAAGGTTTTTTCCCTCTATAGTCGGCACGAGTGAGGCGGACGGGTTACAGGGTATGCTCGGTGCAGAGGTTGAGTGGCAAGACGGTGGCTCCGTTCTCGACGGGAACTTGGCTAAAGCGACCTCGGCGAGCGCTTCCGCCGGGCAGAAGACAGCACCCGCATCCCCAATGTTCGCACTGCTTTGCCCTATATCAGCGTCGATGATCACCTGTCCACCCCGGGTAATGCGTCGTTTTGAGATTGCCTGCGCCGTGCTGTCGACCGAGGGGGGCGCCACCCGCACTTCTCGCCAATATGGGCCGGCCAGCCATCTCGGACGCGAAGCGCACCTCTCTTGCGATAATCATGAATTTGCCATAATCACATAGCATACTTCCGGTGATGGTGGCTCCTGGAACGGACCGTGATGGCTGATGGGCCTTCAACAAAACCGCCGGGGCTCGGCTCACGAGGGGCGGCCATTCGAAAAGGGTCCGGTCAGGCGAATCCCATCGGCCGGCTGGCCCGATGATCATTTCAACTAATAGGCGAGATTTTGCTGCAGATTTGCTGCAGATGCAGTGACGGCCAATCGCCGACACAACTCACCCGAGAAACGAGCCGGAGCCGCTCCTTGCCGTCCCCCGGCTGCTAGGCGCGAATCTAATCCACGCAGTCCGCTGACTCGTGAAGCCGCGGCTCAAGGTTTTCGGCCGGCCACATGCTTAATTCTTCAAGATGCTTTTCTTTTTCGAGGGCTTGCCATAAAATATCTTAATTCTCAGCGCGGTTGGGGTGACAGGGAGCTTCATGCAAGTAACGGAAACCGAGATTGTTGATATCAAGCTGCTTAAACCGGTTCGCCATACTGATTCGCGCGGGTTTTTTTCTGAAGTGTTCAAAGAAAATGCGCTGCGAGAACATGGAGTTGACGTACACTTCGTACAGGACAATCATTCTTTGTCGGCGAGCAAAGGAGTGGTTCGCGGCCTCCACTTCCAGATTCCGCCGCGTGCCCAGGCCAAGCTGCTGCGCGTGACGGCGGGTTCGATCTTCGATGCCGCGGTCGATATCCGCTGGGGTTCCCCGAGCTTTGGCCGTCATGTCGCGGCGGTGCTCAGCGCCTCCGACTGGAACCAGATCTTCATACCGGAAGGGTTCGCTCACGGCTATTGCACGCTCGAGCCCGATACGGAGGTGATCTACAAGGTCAGCTCCTATTATTCGCCCGAACACGATCGCGGCCTGTTATGGAGCGATCCCGCTCTCGGCATCGCCTGGCCGATATCGGGCGAGGAAGCGCTTCTCTCCGACAAGGATCGGACACACCCGGTCCTGTCTCGTCTGCCGCACTATTTTCGGTATGAGCCACCGAGCCATCCCCAAGGGTAGCGCCGATGAAAGGAATTATTCTCGCCGGCGGCTCCGGCACGCGGCTCTATCCGGTCACCTTGGCGGTCAGCAAGCAGCTCCTGCCGGTCTACGACAAGCCGATGATCTATTACCCGCTGACGACCCTGATGCTGGCCGGCGTTCGCGACATCCTCGTCATCACGACGCCGGCCGATCGCCCCCGGTTCGAGGCACTGCTCAAGGATGGCCGCCAATGGGGCCTGTCGCTCGCCTATGCCGAGCAGCCGCGGCCCGACGGGCTCGCGCAGGCCTTTCTGATCGGCCGGAACTTCATCGCCGGCGACCATGTCGCGCTGGTGCTCGGCGACAACATCTTCTATGGCGACGGCCTGCGAGCTATCCTTGAGCGGGCGGCGCAGCCGCGTCCCGGCGCCACCGTCTTCGGTTACCAGGTCCGCAGCCCCGAAGCCTATGGCGTGGTCGAGTTCGACGCATCCGGCAAGGCGATCTCGATCGAGGAGAAGCCGCGCCAGGCGCGCTCGCCTTGGGCGGTGACGGGACTCTATGTTTACGATGAGGGGGTTGCCGAGATCGCCGCCACGCTCAAACCCTCGGCGCGCGGCGAGCTCGAGATCACCGATCTCAACAATATCTATCTCGAGCGCGGGCTGCTGACGGTCGTGAGGCTGGGGCGCGGCTGCGCTTGGTTCGATACCGGGACCCACGAATCCCTGCTCGAGGCAGCCGAGTTCGTGCGCACGATCGAGATGCGCCAGGGTCTCAAGATCGCCTGCGTCGAGGAGGTCGCCTATCACATGGGCTATATCGACCGCGAGCGTCTCCTCGCTCTCGCCCGGCATTTGGGCAAAGGCGAGTATGCCCGATACCTCGAAAGGCTGCCGGGGTATGAATAGCGATCGTCGCCAATTTCACTCCGGCACGCCCTCGACGCGGAAGATCTCCTCGAGCTGAGGGCTCATCGGCAGATCGAGGGTCTCGCCGGTGGGCAGGCGCTGCTGGAACCATTTGTTGTAGAGCTGCACGATCTCGCGACTCTGCGCGAGCCGGCGGAAGGTGCGGTCGACGACGGCGGCGAAGTCGGGGTCGTCCTTGCGGTACATCAGTCCGTAGGGGTCATAGGAGAGATAGTCGCCGACAACATGATACCGGTCGCCGGACCGGGTCGTAGCCACCAGGCCGTAGAGCAGCACGTCGTCGGTGGCAAAGGCGTCCGCCTTGCCTTCGCTGAGTATGGCGAAAGATTGGTCATGGTCCTTGCCGACTACGAACTTGATCCCGAGCTTCTGCTTTTCCGAGATGGTCTGCACCGCCGCCTCGTTGGTGGTGCCCGCGGTCACCGCGACCGTCTTGTCGCGCAGATCACGGTAGGAGGTGATACCGGAGGCGCGGGGCACCAGGAGCTTGGTGCCGGCGATGAAGAAAATCGGTGAGAAGGCGACCTCCTTCTGGCGCGCGAAATTCGCCGTCGTCGAGCCACATTCGAGATCGATCTCACCGGCACGCACGGCGGGAAGCCGCGTCTCCGCAGTCACCTTACGGTATTTGACGGTGATTTCGAGGCCTTCGAGCTCCTGCGAGATGTCGTCGACCACCGCGTTGCACAGATCGATCGAATAGCCGATCGGGTCGCCGGCCTTGTTGACATAAGAGAACGGGATCGAGCTCCCGCGATACCCGAGGGTCACTGTTTTGCTGTCTTTGATCTTCTTCAGGGTCCCGGTCAGCTCCTGCGCGCGTGCGTCAGGAACCGCGAGCAGCGGAGCAATCAGCGCAACGGCGAGCAGCAGGGAGCGCGGCATCAGGCCGCCTGCGCCTCCGCCGGGATGCCGATCGTCTCCGCCGTCTCGCCCTCCCAGCGACCGATGACCGCCGTCGCCAGGCTGTTGCCGATCACATTGGTCGCGGTGCGGCCCATGTCGAGGAACTGGTCGATGCCGATGATCAACAGCAGCCCCGCTTCGGGCAGGTTGAAGGTCACCAGGGTCGCCGCGATCACGACGAGCGAGGCGCGCGGCACCCCGGCCATGCCCTTGCTGGTCAGCATCAGCACCAGCAGCATCGTGACCTGCTGCGGGATCGACAGCGGGATGTTGTAGGCCTGTGAGATGAAAATTACCGCAAAGGTGCAGTACATCATCGAGCCGTCGAGGTTGAAAGAATACCCCATTGGCAGGACGAAGCTGATGATCTTCTTGCTGACCGGCAGTTTTTCGAGCTGGGCCATCGTAACCGGATAGGCGGCCTCGCTGCTCGCCGTGCTGAAGCCCAACAGAAACGGCTCGCGGATTAGCGAGATCAACCGAAACACGGCGCGTCCGAGGAACAAGAACCCGGCGGCGATTAGCACTAGCCACAATACGCCGAGGCTGAAATAGAACTGGACCAGATATTTGCCGTAGGTCACCAGGATGCCGATCCCTTGCGTCGTCACCGTTGCCGCCATCGCCGCGAAGACGGCGATCGGGGCGAGCGCCATGATGTAGCCCGTTATCGTCAGGATGATGTGCGAGGTCTCGTCGATGATCTTGATGACCCCTGCCGCCCGTTCGCCGAGCGCTGCCGCCGCGACACCGAAGAACAGGGCGAACACGACGATCTGCAGGATCTCGTTGTTTGCCATGGCCTCGACGGCGCTCTTCGGCACGAGGTGGGTGACGAAATCCTTCAACGATAGCGATGCGGCGTTGAGATTGGTCGCAGCAGTGGCATCGGGCAGCGGCAGGTTGAGGTTGTCGCCCGGCCGCAGGATGTTGACCATGATGAGGCCGAGCAGCAGCGAAACGAGCGAGGCGCTGACGAACCACAGCATCGCTTTGCCGCCGATGCGGCCAACCGATTTGGTGTCGCCCATATGCGCCACACCGACCACCAAGGTCGTGAAAACCAGCGGCGCGATGATCATCTTGATCAGGCGCAGGAAAATGTCGGTGAAGAGGGAGATGTAGCCGGCGATCGTCTTCGCCGTCTGCGGATCGGGCCAGAGCTGGTGGCAGGCATAGCCGACCCCGATGCCGAGCAGCATGCCGATAAAGATGATCATCGTCAGTCGTTGCGAGCGCATGGCTCTTCCCCCTTCGGCGGCCGCTCACAGCATGCGTCATTGCGCCGCGTAAGAAAACCGTCATGTCCGAGGGCGGCCTCCTCAGCGCGACGCTAACGCCTCGGCCGCACGCGGAAAAGGGGTGGGTGGTCGGGTTGGGTGGTGACGATCGCGACCGGCATCACCGGTTCGTGATCGGCGCGCTCGATCTGAAAGGCCTGGATCATCCTGGCCAGGACCAGGGTGGCTTCGGTCAGCGCAAATTGTGCGCCGATGCAGACGCGTGGACCGACGCCGAAGGGCAAATAGGCAAAACGGTCGGGCGCCGGTGCACCGGGGAGAAACCGCGCCGGGTCGAAGACCTCCGGTCGTGACCACAGCCGGCGGTGCCGGTGCAGTACCCAGGGTGCCATGAACACGATCGCCCCGGCCGGGACCGGGATGCCACCGGCGTTGTCGGGCTTCCGCGCCTGCCGCACGATCGTGAATGCCGGCGGATAGAGGCGCAGCGCCTCTTGCACGACGGCCCGGGTGTAGACGAGCCCCGGCAAGGTTTCGGCGGCATGATCGGGGGCAAGATCGACGGTCGCAACTTCTGCGGCCAGCCGTTCCTGGACGGCCGGCGCCTCGGCGACGAGGTAAAGCGACCAGAACAGCGCCAAGCCCGTCGTCTCGTGACCGGCGGCGATCATCGTCGCCACCTGGTCGACGAGAACCTCGGCAGAGAACGGAGTGCCGCTTTCCGGGTCGCGGGCCATCGACAATAAATCGAACAGGTCGCGTGGCGCCTCCCCCGACCCTTTTCCCCGGCGCTCGGCGATGATCTGCCCGATCAGATCCACCCAGCGTCGCCGAACCCGCCGCCGGGCGAGATCGCGCGGGCTCGGGATCGCCAACGGCAGCAGAAAGTCGAGCAGGCTCGGGCGGCCGAGACCCGCGGTATAGCGGGTGATCAGGTCCCGCAGCTCCGGACGATAACGCTCCATCGCCAGGGAAAACATCGAAGTGCCGGCGATCTCCAAGGCAAGAGACTGCATCGCCGCGAGAAGGTCGACGCGTCGATCGCTCGAGGCCGCGAGCCTGGCGACATCAGCTTCGGCGGCGCGAGCGACATGACACGCCAACAGCGGCATCGTGCGCGGGGCAAAGGCCGGGGCCGCGGTGCGCCGCTGGTGCTTCCAGTCCTCGCCTTCGCTGAGCAACAGACCTTTGCCGAGCAGCGGGCGCAGCATCCGCATGGTGGCCGGAGTACGGCGGTAACTGTCGGGATTCTCGACGAGGATATGGTGGATCCCCTCGGGCCGATTGAGAATGATCTGCCGGCGGCCGAAAAAGCTGCGGTGGACTACCTCCTCTTCGAAGGCCTCGGGCGGAAAGGCCAAAAGGGCATTGTCACGCAGCGCCTTGGCGATGACGCGTCCTGAAAGGGCGCCGGCCGGCGCTTGAGGCGTCGCAGGGACCAGTGGCTGCGCCTCGGTCACTCAGGCCATCCGTTGGTGACTATGCGACACGAGGGAGATCGAGATCGTTGCGTCGGGTTCCAGCCGTCTGTCGCGGCACCCGCAGGAGCGGCAGCGCCAGCATCGACAAGGCGACCAACCCGCCGATCAAAAGCCAGGCGTCGTTGAAGGCGGCGACGAGCCCGGCGCGCTCGACCAACGGAGCAACAAGGGCGCGCGTCGCCTCGTCTACCGCGCCGATAGGTACGCCTGTAAAGTGTTCGGTCGGCAATCCGACAAGGCGAGCCGCCGCCGCATCGCCGGCCTGAAGCCGTGCGGCGATGGCATCGACATGGGCAGGGGTACGCTGATCGAGCACGGTGTCGATCAACGCCAGGCCGATGGCTCCGCCGAGATTGCGCATCAGGTTGAACAGACCGCTGGCGTTCGGAACGAGAAAAGGGTCGAAGCCGCTAAGGGCTAATGAGGTGGTCGGCAATAGGCAAAGCATTACCGCCGCGCCGCGCATGACCTGCTGCCAGAACAATCCCCAGAAGTCGGTCTCGAAGGTCATGAAGCCGTTGCCGATGAACCCGATCGCCAGCAAGCCGTACCCTACGGTGGTCAATAGCCGGGTGTCGGCACGCCGCTCGAGCGCGGTGGCGATCGGCGCCATCATCAGTTGGGCGACGCCGGTCACCATCATGATCCCGCCGATCGTCAGCGCGTCGTAATTTCGGATCAGACCGAGGAACACTGGCAAGAGGTAGGTGGCTCCGTAGAGCCCCATGCCAAGAAAAAAGCTGAACCAGCATCCGGCAGCAAAATTCCGGTCGCGGAATGCCGACAGATCGATCAGGGGCACCGGCCGGCATAACGAGCGGCGGATCATGCCACCCCCGCAAGCCACGCAAAGAGCCGCGAGCAACAGCATCGGGGTGCTCGCCCAGCCGCGCCCCGGGGCCTCCTTGAGAAGCAGTTGCAGGCCGGCGAGAAAGACTGCGAGCAACGCCAGCGCGAGCAGATCGACCGAGCCGAAAGCCCGCCGGTCCGCCCGATCGACGTCGACTGCCCAGGCGACCAGAAGTGCCACGACGATCCCCGGCGGCACATTGATCAGGAACAACCAGTGCCAGGAGAAGCGGTCGGTGATAAAGCCCCCGACGCTCGGTCCGAGGGTCGGGGCGAGCATCGCCAACAGCCCAGCCCAGAGTATCGCTCGCTCCCGTGCAGGCCATTGGAACATCGAGAAGACGGCCGAAAAGACGAGCGGGATCAGCGCACCACCGCAGAAACCCTGCACCACCCGCGCCGGCACCAGCGACCAGAAGCTGGTCGAGCCGGCGCAAGCGAGGCTGGCAGCGGTGAAACCGCATATGCAGACAAAAAAGGCGCCGCGCGTCGACATCAGTCGGGTCAACCAGCCGGTCAGCGGGATCGCGACGATCTCGGCCATCAGATAGGCCGTCTGGACCCAGCTCAATTGGTCGAGGCGAATGCCGAGACCGGCCTGGATCTCAGGCAGGGAGCTCGCGACGATCTGAATGTCGAGGATCGCCATGAACATCCCGAAGGCCATCGCGACAAACCCGACCCAGGTCTTGATGCCGACTATGCCAATCGCTGCCGGCAACCCCGTCACGCTGGGAATCTCACAGCCCTCGCCGTGGTGCGAGAACGCTCTCCTCGATGCGGATGCGCCGGACAACCAGCATCAGGTTGAGGGCCGAAAATGACGCCGCGATCGCGAGGGCTCCAAAGGCGAGCGGCAGCATAGCGATCTCCGTGATCACCAGCAGGTAGTTCGGGTGCCGGAACCAACGGAACGGACCGGTTTGCACCAGGGGTGCGCCGGGTAGGGTCAGGATCCGCGTCGTCCAATAATGGCCCAGGCTCGAAATGACCCAGAGCCGGCCCAGCTGGAGCAGCGCGAAAAGACCGAGCAGCGGCCAGATTGGCGGAGTAGCAGCGGGGACAAAGAGGGCGAGGCTCACCAGCCAACCGGCATGCAACAGGACGAAATACCGGTAGCCTTCGCCGTCGGCCTCCACGCCGCCCTTCTTCCGCAACCGGACGGTATTGCGGCGTGCCCAAACGAGTTCAACGACGCGCTGCAGCAGGATCAGACCGAGCGTCCAGTGGAGTACAGTCACCGGTTGTCGAGCACCAGAAAACCTGCCGTGAAGCCCGGCCCGAGGGCATTCATCAGCGCACGCTCCCACCGGTCCCCGCTAGCTCGCGCCTCGGCGAGCATGCGTTCGAGCACGAACATTACGGTCGTCGCCGACATGTTGCCGTAATCGCGGAGCACTTGCCAGGCGTGGATCAGCGAGCCTTGGCCAAGGCCAAAGGCACGCTCGAGCGCCGAGACCACCTTGGCGCCGCCCGGATGGCAGACGAAACGGGCGATGTCACTAAGCGCCAACCCGTGCCGGGCAAGGAAGTCCGATGCGACGTCACGCAGCTGCGTCTCGACGAGCTGGGGAATGTCGCGCGAAAAGATCGCGCTGAGGCCGTCATCGGTGATCTCCCAGCCCATCACGTCGAGACTGCCGGGCCAAGTGTGCTCGCCCGCAGCGACGATGGCCGGGCCCTCGCCCTTGGTCGACAGCAGCGCACCCGCAGCACCGTCGCCGAACAGCGCCGTCGCGACGATGTTGCTCTTGGACCAATCGTCGCGCCGGAAGGTGAGCGCACACAGTTCGACAGTGAGGAAAAGCACCGTCTCGCCGGGGGACACGGCCGCTTGGCTCGCAGCACGTGCGAGACCGATGACGCCACCGGCGCAGCCGAGCCCAAAGATTGGCAGCCGACGCACCGTGCGCCGCAGCCCCATCCGTTCGATTAGAAGCGCATCGAGGCTCGGCGTGGCGATCCCGGTGGTCGACACTACGACGATGCCGCCGATCTCATCCTTGTCGCGGCCGGCGCGGTCGAGCAGCTGCTGGGTGGCTGCTTCGAGCAGATCAAGCGCCGACTCGAGATAGATCCGGTTGCGCTCGGCCCAGCCGTGGGCGCGGTCGTACCATTCGATCGGCACGCAGGAGTAGCGTGTGCGAATTCCGGTATTAGTGAAGACCGGCAGCAGGCGCTCCAGGTTCTGCGAGCCCCCAAACAGGAGCTTGACGCGCTCCACCACGTCGTCCTGGTCGAGCGGATAGGGCGGGACTGCGGTTGCGATGGCGAGAAGACGCGGGACAGTCTGCATCGAAGGACAAGATCCGGTCTGGCAAGGGTATTTCGCGGGATTATGGCATAGATCACGCGTCGCGCCGCGTTATTCCGGCGCGACCCCTGCCTGACGATCACGACTCAGAAGGAATCCTCGATCGGAACTCTTACACGTCGAGGGTATGCTCGCGCTCCCATTCGGTCAGGTGGCGCGCGTAGTCGTGCCACTGGGCCATCCGTAGCTTGACATAGGAGTCGACAAACGTGGCGCCCAGCGCCTCACGCAAGACTGCCGAGCTCGCAAATGCGCGCAGCGCGTCGAGCAGGTTGAGGGGCAGCCGCGGGATGCCGGCTGGAGCGGCAGCCGGCTCGTACATGTCGACGTCGAGCCGCCTGCCAGGATCGCGTTGGTGTTGGATGCCATCGAGACCGCCGGCGAGCAGGCACGCCTGAAGCAAATAGGGGTTCACGGCGCCGTCCATCAGCCGCAATTCGAATCGGCCCGGCTCCGGGATGCGCACCATATGGGTGCGATTGTTGCCGCCATAGCTGATCGCATTCGGTGACCAGGTGGCGCCCGACACGGTCGGCGCTGCGTTAATCCGTTTGAAGCTGTTGACCGTCGGCGTGAACAGCGCCGAGAGAGGCTCGCCATGCGCGAGGATGCCGCCGAGGAAATGGTATGCGAGCGCCGAGAGGCCGAGCTCGCCCTCCGGATCGTGAAACAGGTTGATGTCACCCGCGCGGTCCCACAGCGAGACATGGGCGTGGCAGCCATTGCCGGTCAAATGCATAAACGGCTTTGGCATGAAGGTGGCGCGCAGCCCGTGCTGGCCGGCCAACTCCTTGACCATGAATTTGAAGAACACGTGGCGATCGGCGGTAACCAGCGCGTCGTCATAGGCCCAGTTCATCTCGAATTGGCCGTTGGCGTCCTCGTGATCGCTCTGATAAGGCGCCCAGCCGAGCTCCAGCATCGCATCGCTGACGGCGCGAATCAGCTCGTATCGACGTAAGAGTGCGGCCTGGTCGTAGCAGGGCTTCGCCTGCCGGTCAGCCTCGTCGGCGATGGCCCGCCCGTCCGCGCGCAAGACGAAGAACTCGGCCTCGACCCCGGTTTTCATCCGGTACCCGCTTGCTGCGGCCGCGGCGATCTGGCGCTTCAGGACGTGACGCGGGGCATGTTCGAGCGGCTCGCCGGCCAAATGGAGCTCGGCCGCGAGCCAGCCGATTTCGGGCTTCCAGGGCATCTGGATCAGACTCGCCGGGTCGGGGATCGCGAACATGTCCGGGTCGGCCGGGGTCAGGTCGAGATGGGTCGCAAAGCCGGCAAATGCGGCGCCGTCGCGCTGCATCTGCCCGATCGCCGAGGCGGGCACGAGCTTGGCCCGCAGGACGCCGAACAGGTCGACAAAGCTGATCAGAAAATAGCGGATCTCCCGATCCGCTGCCTCTTTCGCCAGATCCTG
>Ga0209446_1000294_pt1 | contig 11342 bp, 11 predicted proteins | sample BogFormECP04_OM2_FD_188242 | JGI IMG/M metagenome (GOLD analysis project Ga0209446, IMG submission 188242) | Bog forest soil microbial communities from Calvert Island, British Columbia, Canada - ECP04_OM2 (SPAdes) (version 2) | ecosystem: Environmental > Aquatic > Freshwater > Wetlands > Bog ... | reverse complement strand
GCGAGGCCGCGCCGGTTGGCGGTGGCCAATGCTGCGAGATCCTGTGCCGACGCCGCGCGATGCGCGTCGCGCAATGTGTCGGCATCCATCCGGCCGGCGCCACGGGCAAGGATCGCAGCGATCCAGCGTTGCAGTGTCTCGCGATCGTGCACCGCGCCACGCTCGGCGGCCGCCTCGAGACCATGCGAATAGCTGAACGCTCCGATCGGAAAGCCGGGCGAGAACCAGGCGAGCATGCGATAGAGCCTGCCATCAAAGCCCCTCTCCCACACCGCGCCCTCACCCGCCCAGCCCGGAGCCTGTCCTCGGGCCGCGCTCCGCGCGGACCCGTGGGGGCTGGGCCCCTCCCTCTCCCGCGGTGCGGGAGAGGGGCTTTGTGGGTCATTCATGCGCATGATGGTGAGCGGTGCCGGCATAGGCGCCGAGTTCCGGATCGAAGGGTGCGTCGAGCCGGGTGGTCCGGCCGCCGAGCCCCGAGACCATTTCTGCGATGACGTGATCCTCACGAATGCGCAGCCGGTCGCCGACGACTTGCAGCGGCAGGTGGCGGTTGCCGAGGTGCCAGGCGATCCGCAACAGGCTCGCCCCATCGGCGGCCTCGACCTCCAGGACCGGCTCGGGCGCCGCGCGCACCCGCACATAGCCGCCATTGTCGAGTTCGAGCCCGTCGCCGTCGGAGAGGTGATATGCCCGCGAAAGGTCGAGGAGAAAGGCTGCGCCTGAATCGGCAACGAGGCGGATGCGGCGGCGATGCCGGTCGAGGTAAGCGAGCGTTACCGTGTCGACCATTCCGCCTTCCGGCCACTGACCGCGGGGATGGACGGCTACGGCCCGCCGCATCGCGCGTCTCAGTACAAAAAATAGCGCTGGGCCAGCGGCAGCACCGTCGCCGGCTCGCAGGTCAGGTGCACGCCGTCGGCACGAACCTCGTAGGTCTCCGGGTCGACTTCGATACGCGGTGTGGCAGCATTGTGGACCATGCGGCTCTTGTCGATCGCGCGGATGCCGCGCGCGGGCAGCACCATGCGCTGCAGGCCGAGTTGGTCCGGGATCCTGCGCTCGATCGCGAGGGTCGGCAGAAAGGTCACCGCCGAGGCCGATAGCGCGCGGCCGAAGGCACCGAACATCGGCCGATAATGGACCGGCTGCGGGGTCGGGATCGACGCGTTTGGATCCCCCATCAACGCCGCGGCGATCACCCCCGCCTTCAGCACGAGATCGGGCTTGACCCCGAAAAACGCCGGCGACCACAGGACGAGATCGGCGAGTTTCCCCACTTCGACTGAGCCGATGTGCTCGGCGAGCCCATGGGTCAGCGCCGGGTTGATCGAGTATTTCGCGACATAGCGCTTGACCCGGAAGTTGTCCGAGCGGTCGCTATCCTCGGACAGCCGGCCGCGCTGCCGCTTCATCTTGTCGGCGGTCTGCCAGGTGCGGATGATGACCTCGCCGGCCCGGCCCATCGCCTGGCTGTCCGATGACATCATGCTGAAGGCGCCGAGATCGTGCAGGATGTCTTCTGCGGCAATCGTCTCGCGGCGGATGCGGCTCTCGGCAAAGGCCACGTCCTCGGGGATGCGCGGGTCGAGGTGATGGCACACCATCAGCATGTCGAGGTGCTCGTCGACGGTGTTGACAGTGAACGGCCGGGTCGGGTTGGTCGAGGACGGCAATACGTTCGGCAAGCCGCAGAGCTTGATTATGTCCGGGGCGTGGCCGCCCCCTGCCCCTTCGGTGTGAAAGGCGTGGATGTTGCGGCCCTTGAAGGCCGCGATCGTGTCCTCGACAAAGCCCGATTCGTTGAGCGTGTCGGTATGGATCGCGACCGCGATGTCGAGCTGATCGGCGACACCGAGGCAGGTGTCGATCGCCGCCGGTGTCGTCCCCCAATCCTCGTGCAGCTTGAGCCCGCAAGCGCCGCCCTCCACCATTTCCACCAGAGCGCGCGGGTCCGAGGCGTTGCCTTTGCCGAAGAAGCCGAGATTGACCGGCAGCCCCTCCGCCGCTTGCAGTATGCGAGCCAGATGCCAAGGCCCCGGCGTGCAGGTCGTCGCCGCCGTGCCTGCGGCCGGTCCGGTGCCGCCGCCGAGCATCGTCGTGATGCCGCTGTAGAGCGCCTCCTCGACCAGCTGGGGGCAGATGAAATGGATGTGCGAATCGATGCCGCCGGCGGTGACGATGCGGCCCTCGCCGGCGATCGCCTCGGTCCCGGGGCCGATCACGATGTCGACCCCGGGCTGGATGTCGGGGTTGCCGGCCTTGCCGATGCCGCTGATGCGGCCGTCGCGGATGCCGATATCGGCTTTGACGATGCCCCAATGGTCGAGGATCACGGCGTTGGTGATCACGGTATCGACCGCACCCTCGGCGCGGGTCGCCTGGCTCTGTCCCATCCCGTCGCGGATCACCTTGCCGCCGCCGAACTTGACCTCCTCGCCATAGATCGTGCGGTCGCTCTCAATCTCGATGACGAGATCGGTATCGGCCAGTCGCAGCCGATCCCCGGTTGTCGGACCGAACATCGCGGCATAGGCGCCGCGCGGCATTTTCATCGGCATCGGGCGCTCACAGCTTGCCGTTGATCTTTGCGTTGAAGCCGACGACGCGGCGCTCGCCGGCGTAGGCGATCAGCCTGACCTCGCGGCTCTGTCCCGGCTCGAAACGTGTCGCCGTCCCGGCCGGGATATCGAGCCGGTAGCCGCGCGCCAGTTCGCGATCGAAGGCGAGTGCGGTGTTCGTTTCGTAGAAATGATAATGCGAGCCGACCTGGATCGGCCGATCGCCGGTATTGGCGACGGTCAGGGTCACCGTCGGTCGGCCGACGTTGATCTCGATCTCGTCCGACGCGGTGAAGAGCTCTCCCGGGATCATCCGACGACCCTCCTCACGTACCTGGCATTGTCGAAAGGGGCGGTTGAAGGCGGCCGGCAGGATGCCCGACGGTGGCCCTTGCGAACGGGTGATCTCGCTGTTTTTGCTGTTTCTGCAGGAAATTATCAGCGGGCGACCTCGGCTTCGCCGCAGAAATTCTGGAGTGCCGGCAGCGCGGCGACGAAAAAAACAGCGGGTTTCGCCCCAAGAGTTCGCTCCTCGGCTTCAAAGAGCACCCCGCCACCGCCATGCCTGCACGCGGCGGTGAGCGATCGTCGCCAGGCATGCACGAGAACGCCGCCGATAATGTCATATCGGTTGTAATTTGACAAGCAATAAATACGATTGTAGCACTCCGACAAGCGGTTTGAAGCGCCATGCTGCCAGAGCGCCTCAGCGGATCGGCTCGTGGACGGTAACGAGCTTGGTGCCATCCGGGAAAGTCGCTTCAACCTGGATCTCGCGGATCATCTCCGGTACGCCCTCCATGACCTGCTCGCGCCCAATGACGGTGGCGCCGTCGCGCATCAGTTCGGCGACGCTCTTGCCGTCGCGCGCGCCTTCGAGCACGTAATCAGTGATCAGTGCGATCGCCTCGGGGTAGTTGAGTTTGACCCCCCGCTTCAGCCGACGCTCGGCGACCATCGCGGCGACCGACACCAAGAGCTTGTCCTTTTCGCGAGGTGTGAGGTTCATTGGTGCCGCGCTCGCCCTGTCTCCCCTCGAGCGGACGCATCAATCATGCCAACCTCTCATCTCGGCTCGCTGGTGAGGCAATTTTGTTCTCGTCGGAACCGTAGCGCAGGATACGAACCTCTTCGAGAGAGATGAGCCCTCCCGCCACCATGCGATCGACTAGCGGCAAAAAAGCCGTAATGTTTTCCTCGCTATCGACAATTTCGACAACGACGGGGAGATCCTCGGAGAGCCGTAGGATTTTGGCGGTGTGCAGCCGACTGGAATGGCCAAACCCCATCGGTCCGCGCAGAACGGTCGCCCCGGCAAGCCCTTGCTCACGTGCCTTGAGAACAATGGCCTCATAAAGCGGCTTTCCATCAAACCGATCATCTTCTCCGATAAAGACACGCAATAGCAGCGCCGTTTCTTGTGACCGCATCACTCGCTCCGAATTTGGTCATCCGCTTCAACGATTGAGCACGACTGCGGCTGTATGCCCGAGCCACACGCCGATCAAACAGCAAACAACCGACGCCAATATATATGATCCGGCGGAGAGCAGTTCTCCATTCCGCACGAGGTTCAACGATTCGAGACTGAACGAAGAAAAAGTCGTATAGCCGCCGCATATCCCGACCATGACCAAAATGCGAAAATTCGTGGGCACTAGTAATATTCCATCGGGCGCTGTAAGGGTGTTAAAAATCCCGATGACAAAAGATCCTGTAATATTGATGATCAGGGTGCCCCAGGGAAACGTCGCCCCGATCCAATTCGCTACGGCGCCCGATATGGCGTAGCGAGCAGACCCACCAATTGCAGAGCCCAGTGCGACGCATAAATAGGTGATCCACAGGCTGCCTGCGAGCGACCTGAACTTTTCGGCGATCCCGAGCGCAACCGACACAGATACAATCCCCCGGCGATCGGACTAATGGCCGACCATCCACGGCCGATTGGGCGGGCTCCGGTGAACATCGCCGAACTGCTGCTTGATTAGCGGACTGACACCGTGAGCGTGGCCGTGATGGCGACGGTCCGTCGGCAGATCCTCGCGTCGAACGACTTTCGGCTCATGGGCGCTGCGCTCGTTCCGCTCGTGCGCTACGCGGTTGTTCGGCGACAACACCCCCAGCATCGGCGCCGCAGCGAGGCGTGGCGACGGCAGAGAGCAGCTGGGGCACGGCACTGTGGCCTCCCATTCGCTCATGCTACGCCACTCGCGAAACGGTCCGCAGGTCCCGCATCCATAGTCATAGAGCGGCATGTCTTATCCCTTCATTCCAGGAGAGCCCGGGTTTGCAATGCGATCCTGTCGCGGGGCGTAGCAGCGCTCCCTGTCAGTGCAGCGGCACCGGCCCACCGGGCATGGCGCCGGTGAGAAGCAGATAGCCGGGGATCCAACCCGTGTAGATGCCCTGGAGTGTGCATAGTCCACCTGTAAACCTTGTCAGTTCTTTTCTTCCGGCCGCAAGCAGCAAGTAAAAAAGAAACCACAGGACACCCCAAGAGAGCCATGAAAATGCGAGCCAATAGTCCCAGAGCGTGTGTGCGGTGAAAAAGCTCTGCAAGGCTATCGGAGCGCAGGTGATCGCGACAAACAGGCAGAACCATCCAAGCCCGCGCCCATCGGCGCCGTTCCAGCGGTTCCAGGCTACCCAGTAATAGGTGAAGGTAAACAACAGCAGGAACGCCGCGCCCTTGATGCTGTCGGCGTTGGCGCCGGGCCCAAAGGCAAGATAGATCGCCACGCAAAGTGTCAGAGTCCCGACAAAGACGTCGATCACGGCGATTTCCCGATCGCCGACCTTTTCCAGCACCCACAATCCATTCATAAAAAGGACGGCCCCAACCCAAAAGAGTGACAGTCCTATTAGCATCGTCCCCTCCTATTCTTGTGTTGACACGGCAACCGAGGCCTGACGCGCGATTCTCGCCGTGCGTCAGCTAGGCAGCGCGTCGTACAACTCGGCGGGGCGGCCAACGAGCAGCCGCCCCGCTGTGCTCGGGCGCCTAAGTGCAGGCCGACACGTCGCTCGCCGGCACCGAACGGGTCGGTCCGGAAGCGTTGGGACGGATGTCGAAATCAAAGATCTCCGTCGGAATGGCCAGCGTGCAGCATGCGTTCGGGATGTCGACGATCCCACTGATGCGGCCCTCGCACGGCGCGGTGCCGAGGATCATGTAGGCCTGCTCGCCGGTATAGCCGAACTTCTTGAGGTACTCGATCGCGTTCAAGCACGCCCGCCGATAAGCGACATGTGCGTCGAGATAGAGCTGCTTTCCGCTAGTCTCGTCGACAGAGATGCCTTCGAAAACCAGATATTCGGCGAAATGCGGCTCGACAGGGCTGGGCTTGAAAATCGGATTGATGATCCCGTATTTCGCAATCCCGCCCTTGATCAGATCGACGCCGATATCGATCCAGCCCGCCATTTCGATGGCACCGCAGAAAGTGATCTCGCCATCGCCCTGCGACCAATGGATATCCCCCATCGACAGCCCGCCGCCTTTGACATAGACGGGGAAATAGATTTTCGAGCCCCGCGACAGGTTCTTGATGTCGCAATTGCCGCCATGCTCGCGCGGCGGCACGGTGCGCCATGCTTCTTGCGCGGCGCTCTGTGCGGTTCTGCCCGTCATCTGTCCCATCAGCGCGGTCGGCGCGTGAGGCGGTGCGAGCAGCGGTGGCACGCGCTCGGGATTTGTGGCGAGCAACTCGGCCTCCCGCTTATTCGCTCGCTCCAGCAGCTCGCGGTCCGGGAGACAGCCGATTAGGCCCGGGTGAACGATACCGGCCCAACGCACGCTCGGGATATGACGCGAGGTCGTATAGATCCCATGGAAGTCCCAGATTGCTTTGCGTGCCTGCGGATAGTGGTCGACAAGGAACCCGCCGCCGTTTTCTTTGGCAAAGATGCCGGTGAAGCCCCAGGGCGAGTCCGGCAGATAACCGATGTCGAGGAGGTCGACGACCATCAGGTCGCCGGGCTCCGCTCCCTCCACGCCAAAGGGTCCGCTCAAATAATGGACTTTCGTCAAGTCGACATCGCGGACGTCGTTGGCCTTGTCGTCGGGAGCAATCTGCCCGCCGGTCCAGTCGAAGCATTCGACCCGGAATTCCGCTCCCGGCTTGTACGTTTCCACCATGGGTATGTCGGGGTGCCAACGGTTATGGGTCTTTATTTCCGCCGACTCCGGGGTCTTCTTGAGATCAGTGTGAAAAGCAACTTTCGGCATTACAGTCTCCTCTCTCCACGGATTTCCGCAATTGGCATCGCACACTCGCGAGCCACGTAGCGACGTTTACCTTTTATTGAGCCAGCCGCCTCCTCAAGAAAGCTGAATTATGACCACCGTCCAGTGCCGGCCGGTTCGCTCCGCGCAGCGCCTTTTTTCTAAGCATAAAGGGACAGACGGGGGCATGACGCGCAGCATTAACGTTTACGTGCACGAGACATGCCAATTAGGAAATTATCCGGTCAGCGCCGGAGCGGGATTTATTGGTGCTGTCTGCCGAGGCAGATGGTTAAAATCTGGTCAAGCGCCTAAATGTAACGTTATGTCATACCGTTTCCCGGCAGCTATCGATTCGCGACGAAGTTATCTTTCGTTGGACTTCCAACTGCTGACCTTGTAGCAATCAAATTTGCACCGGCGGTTATCGCAGCTAAGATGTAAAAGCCCTCGACGATGCAGCCGAGCGAAATCACTGCGCACGAAATTGATAGAATTGGTACTAAATTACGACGTGAAACGCACGACGGCAGTTTGCGCCATTTTGCAATCGGAGCTGACATCTTGATGAAGCCGGGATTTATCGGGTACGCTACTATCGTGGGATCCCGGACCGCGGCCGGCTTACCGCGCGCTCGAGCAATCTGTCGGCGTCACTTTCCGAATAGAACGGACTGAGCGACTGGATTGCCTTTCGCGCCGTTTCTCTGAGATGCGGCTGGTTAACTCGCTTGCCGGTTGCGTAGCAGGCTTTTCGATATTCTTGAATAATATCATCCAGCTGACGTAACGTCTTGTCGTGACCGGGGAGGTCGAACGAATAATCAAAAAATGCCATGCAATTGAGATATTAACCCTTTTGGGAAAGGCTGTGGAGTTTACACGGGATGTGTCAAAAGATCGTCAATGCCGACTGAGGAATATAAGAAGACCGTCCGCGCCAACACCGCGTTAGGTACTCTCCGTTTATGATTATACATGCTCAACCCTATGCAGGCGGGACACTGTTCCCTCGGGATGTCGGAACCTGAGTTGGCTGCGTGCTTGTCGGACAATTGGGGGGTAAACGCAGCAATCGTGCGCGTTATGGTGGTTTGTTGATAATCGCCCGAGGTACCCTGCCCCTCGCGATCTTCGGATCGGTGGGCTACGGGCTGCGGAGCGGGTTCTCGCTGCACCGGCGCGCGCCGCGCAGGCGGCATTCCCTCTGATTTTCGGGCTTCTGGTCGATTATCTGGGTCTGGGTGCCCTGGGAATCTCCGCTGGGATGAGCCTTGCGGCGTTGCTTGCTTTGATGACGCTCAGGACGGGATCCGCGAAGATGTCATCCGGAGCGTAAAGAGCTCGCCAGACCGGCCGCAACGCTGCGGCCGTCGCGCGCACCTTCGAGCACATAGTCGGTGATCAGGGCTACCGCCTCAGGGTAGTTGAGCTTGACGCCGCGCTTCAGCCGTCGCTCGGCGTCCATCGCCGCGACCGACACCAAGAGCTTGTCCTTTTCGCGAGGGATCAGGTTCATCGCACTCGCCACAGAGCATCAGGCATGCCAAGTCAGTCACACGGTTTATAAACCCGATCATGTCGGAATGTCTTCGCCGCGAAGGATGATCGGATTGGGCCTGTTGGCGGGCCTTGTCGCGGTGACCGGCCTCGCCGTCGCGCAACAGGACAGTCGCTCCTACCGCGACAAGCGCGTGCGCGCGGTCTTTACGATGGCGCCGGCGCTCGGCCCGACCTTCCTGCCCGAAAGCCTCGAACGGATCGACATCCCGGTGATGATCGTCGCCGGCGCAACCGACGCCATCGCGCCGGTCAGAAGCAGCGCGCAATCCTACGCCGCGCGCATCCCCGCATGCCGAGCTGACAATCTTTCCCGCCGATTTCGGCGACTATGTCTTTGTCGGGGACTGCAAACAGGCCGGACGCGCCACCTTTTCGGCGCCGCCGCAAAGCCGATCCGGTCGCCGATCCTTCCGGCGATCAGCGGTCCGACCATCGCTCCTAGCCCGAACAGCACCCGGCGTTGCGCGCCGACGGCGACGCCGTGGCCGAGCCCGCGCGCGACGAAATCGACGAGAAGGACCATGTGCGGGACAACGCCGACCGCGTTCAACCCGTACGCGACGCAGAGCGCCACCAACCCCGGAGGCGGCCCTGCGATGCGCGTTGCCACCGCAGCCAGCCGCTGGGATAAGCCTTTCCGCGAGGCCGACACCCTGGATGCGCTCGAGAAGCTGCTGACCTACCAGCCTCCTCCTCGGACAACCTCCCCCGACCGCGCCGCCGTATTCGCCCCCCTTCGTCCCTCGGCCTTGTCTTCGGAGGCCGGACACAGGCGATCGGTGTTCCCTGCCGCTGCCGAAACCGAGGAGTTTTCGGTTCGCTCGTGGTTCGACCCAGCTCCCTCCGATGCGCTAAGTCATGCCGCCTTCCGGAGTGGCGCATGCATCAACGCCCAGTTTTAATCAACATAAGCGCAATGCGGGCAAACCCGGCGGTCGGCCGTGATCGCGAGCCAGGCTTCGCCTTCTGCGAATTCTTAACATGGCTGCATATACGGGGCTTGCCGGGCTGCAGACCCGAAGGCGCATCCTTGTTCCGATGGCGTCGAGATTTCTGTTTGCGCGACGAAATGATTGTATTATAATAAATTCGTTAACGATTTCGTTAACGATTTCGTCGTGCCGGACGAAGCCACGTGGAGGGCTTATGTCCGTTTCGTGCTCGGTCCGCAGACCATGCATCGCCTCGACGGCTCGACGTTGCGTCCGGTGGCACCAGCAGGACTTCGACGACCGCATGCCGGCAAGCGGGCGAGGCATTCCATTCGGTCGAATTGACCGGGAGGGCCAGTGCGGGACCCGACACCGCACCGGCTCGCCTTCGCGTTCGAGCAACGGGAAAAGTCGCGTCGCGAGGGTAAGACCGCTGACGACAATCCCTGTCCGGCCTGCGGCAAGGAGTGCCGCAAATGATACCAGGGCTGATCCGAGGCGAACCGTATCCAGCATGGCAATCGCCGGCAGACACCGTGATGCAGGCCTGTCGACATCTTCCTTAAGGAGGTTTTGAAATGAAGCTCATCACTACCGCCGCCGCGCGCTTGTGGAAGAACAGAAAGAGCAGCGCAACCTTCGTCGCACTCGCAATCGGCTTCTCGATACCGGCGCAAGCCGATCCAATCTACATCAATGGTGACTTTTCCCCGGCGTTGACCTTCGCTGCCGTAGTACCCTTACCGAGCGGCGACGTAGAGGTCATGACGGTAAGCGGCTTTGGTTGCTCCAATTGCGCTTCCTACGGCTTCGGCGGCCCCTATAACGGAACGGCGACATTCGGGCCGACCGACTTTGTCGCTGGCCCGCTGGAGACCAACACCCCGATCACGGGGGTCTCCACCTTCCCCGCGAATGGCAGTGAGACGTTCTCCTATGCCTCGGGAACCAATAGCGATAGTGTCGACGCAACCATAAACTGGACCACCGTCCAAGATGCCACCCCAATTGGCGGCGAGGTACAGCTCCAGGGGACCGGCTTCGTCACTGGGGTAAACGTCGATCCTTCCGATACCTCCTCATTCGGTACCGAGTGGCAGACCGGCGAGGCGGTCCAGATGGCTGTCGCCTATTTGCCCATCGGCGCCGGCGGCTGCGATCTCGCCACCCTCGTTACTACCGGATGCCTAGGCGGGGTTGTTCCCGGAACGAACGAGCAAAGTTATTTCGAGGGTGCCAGCGTCACCCCGCTACCGGGGCTGCCTGGCGGGCCACCGCCGCTAATCGATGCCCCGGAGCCGATGTCGAGCTTTGTGGCCCTCAGCATCGCGCTTTGCTGTGCCTGGGGCATGTACCCATTGATACGGCGGCAGCGGTCCAGGTCTTAGGCTTCGCCAAGAAAAGAAACGCCTGCTCTCGGCGGCGCCCCCGCTCCGGCCGGGCGCTAAGGGCGCTCTCGCGCACTCCAAACGCCGCACGACCGCGAGAAGCGAGATCGAGTTTGGGTGAGCCCTACGGGTCGATGCAGCGGTGCGTCGAAAGATGGGACCCGTTTCGTCGACGATCCCGGCGACATCGGCTGGCACATTGACGGCAGCTTCGACGTCGGCCGGGAGTGGTGGGTGAACGTCCGCTCTCACGACCGCGTCTTGCTGATGCCCTTTCTGTTTACCGATGTCGGGGCAGACGACGCGCCGACCAGGATCTTGGTCGGGTCGCACCTGGATGTTCCGCCTGTCTTGGAGCCCATCGGCGAGGTCGGAAAGCATTTTGAGCGCGTGTTGCCATTGCTCCTCGATGTGCGGAAACGCAAGGTGGCGTTGGCCGGAGGCAGGCAATGTTTATCTCCGCCATTCGTTCCTGGTGCACGCGGCAGATTGGCCGCATCGAGGGGTAACGCCGCGTTTCATGGCACAGCCTGAGCTTCCACCCGTCGTGCTTCTCGATCTCCAACGCGCCGACGCGGACTATTCTCCGGTCGAGATCGCGGTCCGGCCGGGGTTGGGCGTACACTGAAGAATAAGAGCTGCAATAGCCACGTATGCCGCAGTCGCGGCGTCA
>Ga0209446_1000292_pt1 | contig 11406 bp, 10 predicted proteins | sample BogFormECP04_OM2_FD_188242 | JGI IMG/M metagenome (GOLD analysis project Ga0209446, IMG submission 188242) | Bog forest soil microbial communities from Calvert Island, British Columbia, Canada - ECP04_OM2 (SPAdes) (version 2) | ecosystem: Environmental > Aquatic > Freshwater > Wetlands > Bog ... | reverse complement strand
GGCGCCATGCGAGAGGGCCAGCCCTCCTGCGTTCTCCCGGATGATTTAAACAAGGATTGTCAGTGGTAGGATATCGGCACGGTACAGGCTGGAGAGCGGATGACCGTCAAGGAAATGGAACCGGGGCGTTCGTGCGCTCCGGCTTTTGCTTTTTCGGTCGCGCCTGAACAGGCGCGCGGCGGACCTGTTCATCGTTTCAGCCGGGAAAGGCCGGCGGCGATACGTAGCTTCAACAATTTTCAAATTGCGCCTTGACGGGCGGAAGGAAAACACATAAATTTGATGATTGTTGAAGCATTGAAAATACGATCATGGATGAAAAACGCGCGATTGCTGCCCTTGGTGCGCTCGCCCAGGAAACCCGGCTTGCGCTGTTCCGCCTATTGGTCACTTGCGGGGCGGAGGGGCTGCCGGCCGGCGTGATCGCCGAGCGCCTGGGTGTTCAGCCTTCGTCGCTCTCCTTCCACCTGGCGCAGCTCGCCCATGCCGGCCTCATTACCCAGCGGCGCTCGAGCCGGCAACTCATCTACTCGGCCGAGTACGGCACCATGAATGCCTTGCTGGGCTACCTGACGGAAAATTGCTGCGGCCGCGATGCCGTTTGTGCGCCGGTGTGCAATCCGGCCGCCGGATGCGCGGAACCGACCGCGAAGACCACAGCCGCATGAGGAGGCAGGTAGCTCTGATCAAGGAAATGGTGCGCGCTCGTTACGGCGGTATCGCGGCGGCAACCGAGGAGACTTGCTGCGCGCCGGCTGCCTCGTCCTGTTGCGGCCCGGAAGTAGCCGAGACTTCGCACGACAGGGCGCGCCGGATGGGCTATTCCGAGGCGGAGCTGGCCGCGGTTCCCCAGGGCGCCAATCTCGGGCTCGGGTGCGGCAACCCGCAGGCAATCGCCGCCATGCGGCCGGGCGAGACTGTCGTCGATCTCGGCAGCGGCGCCGGTTTCGACTGCTTCTTGGCGGCACGGCAGGTCGGCGACACGGGTCATGTCATCGGCGTCGATATGACCCATGAGATGCTGAAAAAGGCACGCGACAACGCGGCCCGCATCGGCGCAAGCAATGTCGAATTCCGTCTTGGCGAACTCGAACACCTCCCGATCGCCGACAACACGGCCGATGTCGTCGTCTCGAATTGCGTGATCAATCTGGTCCCCGACAAGGAACAGGTGTTCCGCGAAGCTTTTCGCGTGCTCAGGCCCGGCGGGCGGCTAGCCGTGTCGGACATCATCAACACCGCTCCGCTATCGGCCGAGCTGCAATCCGATCCCGCCCTGCTGTGCGGCTGCATTGCTGGTGCCGCACCGGCGGAACGCGTCGAGAGCTGGCTGACGATCGCAGGGTTTGTCGGTATCCGGGTCACGCCGAAACCCGAAAGCCGCGAGCTGATCAAGACCTGGACGCCGGGCCGGAACATCGAAAACCACATCGTCTCCGCCATGGTCGAAGCCCGCAAACCTTGAGCCGGTTGGTGTATCAGGGCCGCGCGGCTGTTGCACAAGCCTTCCTCTTTGCGACTACGGACTGTCCGCCATCAATTGACCGGCGCGACCCGATTTGACGTTGCACCAGCGCCGGCCTAGATTCCGAGGCGAGGAGCTAAAGCCATGTCGTCCCAAACCGAAGTGATCGAAACCACGGTGAGCGAGGCTGCCGCCGAGCTGTCGCGCCGAGGCCTCGACCCGGATGATCGCATAACGATCACGATCGAGCCCGACGAACTGATCCCCGGCCGGCGCGCGTCAAGGGCGCGCGTCATTGCGGCCGGCCTCACCGATGATGACATCGATCGGCTGATCAAGCAGGCCCAGAAGGAAGTCTAGCCACGCTCTGGATGAGGATCGTTCTCGATACCAACGTTCTGGTTAGCGCCGCGCTCAAACAAAAATCCATGCCGGGTATGACAGCGCTCCTGGTCGAGCGAAGCGGCGGCTTGCTCAAATCGCTTGCGACCGAGGAACAGTTGTTCGAGGTCGTCGCCCGACCCTATTTCACCTCGCTGATCGATCCGCGACACGCGGGCCTGGCTGAAGAAACTGATGGCCGATGCCGAGCTGGTTACGATCACCGAGAGGATCGCCGCTTGCCGTGATCCTACAGATGACAAGTTTCTGGAGCTGGCCGTCAGCGGTCATGCTGACTTGATCGTGAGCGGCGATGCCGATCTGCTCGCGCTCAATCCATTTCGGGGAGTCCCGATCGTCACGCCCGCCGCCTTCGTGCAGGGCGTGGCGCGATAATTGGCACCAGGTGCCATGCGAGAGGGCCAGCCCCCTTGCGCTTTCCCGGAGGATTTGAACAAGGAAATTGTTTGAAAAGGTGCGCCGAGCCGGCGGAGCGCTCTTGTCGTGCCGCGCATCAAAACGCTTGGCCGAGGCTGATATAGACTTGGATCGGCGAATCGGCGCTGCGCTTGTGCAGCGGGGTCGCCAGATCGAGCCGCAGCGGCCCAAACGCCGTGTAGTAGCGCAGGCCCAAGCCGACGCCGTAAAGCAGGGTACGGCCGAGCTGCGGCACGGGGCTCTCGTAGTAGCTGCCGGCGTCGATAAATGGGACGATGCCGATATTTTCGGTGATCTTGACCCGCGCTTCCAGGTTGAGCACCAGGCTCGACTTTCCCCCGATCGGGTCGTTGTTGGGGGCGAGCGGTCCCGCCATTTGATAGCCGTAGGGCCGGATCGAGCCGCCGCCGCCGGTGTAGATCCTCTGGTCGGCCGGGAGCTGGAACAGCGGCGCGCCGTCGAGCGAAGCGAGCGCCACCCTGCCGGCAACGATCGCACGCTCCTCTGAACCCAGTGCCAAATAGGTGCTGCCCGAGATCAGGTTCGATACGAACGTCAAACTCGGTTTGGAAAATATGTAGGACGGTGTCACGGCGAGCTGCGCCCGGTAGCCGGTGGTCGGGTTCAGCAGGTTATCCGTCGCGTCGAGCTTCAGGTATGCCGGCACGCCCACCAGCTCGTAATGCTGGGTGCGCTGCGCGGCGGTGATCGAATTGACATCGGCGAGTTGCACGACGTTCGCCTTTTCGACTTCGAACGCGACGCCGCCGGTCAGCAAGCGGCCGAAACGGCGTTCGAGCCCGGCCGTGGCGAGTGCCCGCCGGCTGTGATAGGCGACCGGCGTGTCATTGTCGATCTCGGCGGTCGCCAGGAAATCCTGGTCGATGGCCAAAAAATCGGGGCGGCGAAAGTTCGCCCTGAAGGCGTCGATTTGTTGGCCAACCTCGGCCGAGAGCCGCAGAAATTCGGCGTTGCCGAACAGGTTGCGGTTTTCCCAGAAGGCGCGAGCGCCCGCACCTTGGCTGGTGTTGTAGGCGAGCCCGACGCCGATCGTGCGATGCAATCGCTCGGTCGCGTCTATCGTCATGCGCACGTCTTCGGGGTTGTCGGAATCGGCCGTGGACGTGATCTGGACCGTGCTGAACAAGCCGCTTTCGATCAATGCCCGGCGCGTCTCTTCGACCTTGCTCGCGTCGTAGACCTCGCCACGCTGCCAGCGAATACGCCCTTCGACATAAGCAGGATCGAGCCGCTCTAGCCCCTCGATCGCCGGCGGGCCGAAGCGCATCACCGGCCCGGGGTCGAGCGTGTAGGTCACGTCCATCGTCTGCGTGCCGTGGTCGATCTCGACCCGGCGGTTCTCCACTTTGGCAAAGGGGTGGCCGGTCTCGCCGAACGCCGCTACGAGCGCCGTCTCCGTTGCTACCACCGGGGCCGTGCGCGCCGGGTCGCCGGGTTTCAGCGGCAGCTTCTGCTCGCCTAGCGGCATCGATAGAGGCTGTCCGTCGGGTCCCAGCACCATGACCGAGGCGACATGGTAAAGCGGCCCCGGCTTGACCGTTACCGTGACCTTTGCCGGGTCGGTCGCGGTGTCGACGTCGTAAGAGAATTCCGCGCCCCAATAGCCGAGACTCCGTGCGGCGTCCGCGAGGCGGCCGAGATCGCGCTCGGCGCGCCGGCGCAGCGCCTCCTCGGAAGCCGGGGGCCTGTCCTCGAGCGTCTTCAGCTCGGAGACCTTATCCAACAAATCGGCGAGATCGCTGTCCTCGGCGCCGGTAATCTCGGCGCGGTAATTCAGATCGGCACGGACGGCAGGACCGGGTACCAACACCGCTGCGGTCAGCGCGACAACCAGGAACAACTGTCGAGCGCGCATCCCGCACCCGAGCGGGAACGGCCGGCCAAAGCACGTCATCCCCGAGGCCGATGGTGCTTATCCCCTCTTACCATCGGGCATGCCGCGACACATGTGCCGCATCACGGCGAGGCACCAGGTGCCGCCGGACTCCGCCATGCTTCGTGACTCCACCGTGGCCGCGCCGTCAGGTCGTTCGTTTAGGACGATCGAATACGATCGCGCCAGCATAAAGCGGGACCATCGATGCCGCCCTGGTAATCGCCGGCGCTTCTCTGGGCCGTTCAGGCGGGCAACGCTTCTCGCCATCTTGGCGTCAAAATCGGCGCGTATCATGTGTATAACGATTGGGCAGGGTGTCGGAGCTAACCAAGATTGCAGCATCGCCAAGGCATTGTCCGCTCGGCTTCCTCTCCCTGCTGCCTCCCTCAGAGGGCTGATTCGCGTCCCTCAGCAGCAGTCCCGGCCCGAATTCTTAAGCGATTGGTGAAAAACGCTTTTCCGACATTCCCTGGGCGATTTTGGGCACGAATTCGTTTTTTCTCCCTGAGTTCAGGGAGGCGAGCCGCGTGACGGTCGAACGAAACGGCCTAGTCTGCGGCCCCGACTGGTGCTACACAAGAGGCGCTGTATGCACGCCCGCAGGAGAGATCGCGCGCAGGCGCGGCGCCGAAGGAGCAACCGCCCCGGAAACTCTCAGGCAAAAGGACCGCGGGCGGAAGGGCGCTCTGGAAAGCAGCGGGTGACCTCCCGCTCACCGAAGGAGTAAGCTCGGGGCCCGGCTCGGGTGAATCTCTCAGGGTCCGCGACAGAGGGGGCAGCGATCGGGCGCTCCGGCGTCCGCTCTGTCGGAGGATCGCGGGTGACCCTTGCTGCCGCTGCGGCGCCGCTCAAGCGGACACCGCTCCACACTCTCCATCTTGCCCTCGGCGCCAAGATGGTGCCGTTCGCCGGGTACGAGATGCCGGTGCACTACCCCACCGGCATCCTGCAGGAGCACCTCCACACCCGCGCGCAGGCCGGGCTCTTCGACGTCTCGCATATGGGGCAGGTGCGGCTCGCCGGAGCGGACTCTCTAAGAGCATTCGAAGCTCTCGTTCCCGGCGATCTGTCGGCGCTGGCACCGCTGCGCATGAGGTACACGCTGCTGCTCAACGAGCAGGGCGGCATCCACGACGATCTGATGGCAACGCGGCTCGACAGCGGGCTCTTTCTCGTCGTCAACGCGGCGCGCAAGGAGGCCGATCTCGCCCATTTGCGCGATCGTGTCGCGCGCCCTGCGACGGTCGAGCCGATCGAGGATAGAGCGATGCTTGCGCTTCAGGGGCCTGCCGCCGCCACCGTCCTTGCCCGCTTTTCCGCTGGCATCGAGCGGCTCGGTTTCATGACCGCGGCCGAGGCGGTGGTAGACGGCCGCAAATGCTTCATTACCCGGTCCGGCTATACCGGCGCGGACGGGTTCGAGATTTCGCTGCCGGCGGGCGATGCGGCGGCGTTCGCCGAGATGCTGCTCACCCAGCCGGAGGTGTGGCCGATCGGCCTCGGCGCCCGCGATTCGCTGCGCCTCGAGGCCGGACTCTGCCTCTATGGGCATGACATCGACGAGACGACGACCCCGATCGAGGCCGGGCTCGCTTGGACGATCACCAAGCGGCGACGCGCGGAAGGCGGGTTTCCCGGTGCGGCGATCGTGTTGCGCCAGCTCGCCGAAGGTGCGCCGCGCAGGCGCATCGGCATCCGGCCCAACGGGCGCGCACCGGCGCGCGAGGATACACCGATCGTCAATTCCGCCGAGGAGAGGATCGGGCGGGTGACGAGCGGCGGCTTCGGCCCCTCGGTCGGCGGGCCGATCGCGATGGGTTATGTCGATCGCGTCCATGCGGCGGAGGGTACGCCTCTAGCGCTGCTCGTGCGCGGCGTCGGCCGTCCTGCCCGTGTCGTGCGCCTGCCCTTCATCCCGACCCGCTATTACCGCGGCTGATGCCGCAGGAGGAAATTGCCGATGAGCGTGCTTCGCTTCACCAGGGACCATGAATGGGTTCGGCTCGACGGCGATCTCGCCGTCGTCGGCATTACCGACTACGCGCAGTCGCAGCTCGGCGACGTGGTCTATGTCGAGCTGCCGGAAATCGGACATCGGGTCGAGAAGGGCAAGGAGGCCGCGGTCGTCGAATCGGTAAAGGCGGCAAGCGAGGTCTACGCGCCCGTGGCAGGAGAGGTCGTCGAGGTCAACGACGCACTCACGGCTGACCCGGCGAAGGTCAACGCCGACCCGATGGGCGAAGGCTGGTTCCTCAAGCTCCGCTTCGACGATCCCAAGGAGCTCGAAGGCCTGATGGACGAAGACGAATACAAGCGGTTTGTCGAGGAGCAGGACTGATGCGTTACCTGCCGCTGACCGAGCGCGACCGCCGCGAAATGCTGGAGGCGATCGGCGTCGATTCGATCGACGCCCTGTTCGCCGACGTGCCTCCCGCCGCACGGCTCGACGGTCTCCTCGATCTTCCGCGGGCGATGGGCGAGATCGAAGTCGAGCGCGCGATTTCGGAGATGGCGGCGCGCAATGTCGCGGCCGATTCGGTCCCATTCTTCATCGGCGGCGGGGCTTATCGACACCACATTCCGGCGGCGGTCGACCATCTGATCCAACGCGGTGAGTTTCTGACCTCCTACACCCCCTACCAGCCGGAGGTGTCCCAGGGAACACTGCAATACCTGTTCGAATTCCAGACCCAAGTGGCGCTGTTGACCGGCATGGAGGTCGCGAACGCCTCGCTCTATGACGGGGCGACGGCCTGTGCCGAAGCGGTGATGATGGCCAATCGCCTGACCCGGCGGAATAGGTCAGTGCTGTCCGGCGGCCTGCATCCGCACTACCGCGAGGTGTGCGAGACCTATGCCCGCTTCGTCGGCTTCGAGCTCGCGGCACTGGATCCGGCTCCTGGCGGCGGCGAGGACCTCGCCGGGCTCGTTGGTCGCGACACCGCCTGCGTCGTCGTCCAGAACCCCGATTTTTATGGCGAGATCCGCGACTATTCCGAGCTTGCGCGGATCTGCCACGACGCCGGTGCGCTGCTGGTGGTCGTGGTGACCGAGATCCTGTCCCTGGGTGCTATTCGCCCGCCGGGCGAGATGGGGGCGGACATCGTCGCGGCCGAAGGCCAGTCGCTCGGCAATGCGCTCAATTTCGGCGGACCCCATCTCGGCCTGTTCGCCAGCCGCGACAAGTTCGTGCGCCAGATGCCGGGCCGCCTCGTCGGGGAGACCGTCGACGTCGATGGCCGACGCGGCTGGGTGCTGACCTTGTCGACCCGCGAACAGCACATCCGGCGCGAGAAGGCGACCAGCAACATCTGCACCAATTCGGGCCTGTGCGCGCTCGCCTTCACGATCCATCTGGCGCTGCTCGGCGAAGCCGGGCTGATCCGGCTCGCGCGCCTGAACCACGCCGCGGCGGTCGCTCTCATAGAACGGCTCGAGCGAATACCGGGTGTACAGCTCGTCAATCGGACCTTCTTCAACGAGTTCTCGCTGCGCTTGTCACGTCCCGCGGCGCCTATCGTCGAGGCTCTCGCCGAGAAAGGCGTTCTCGCCGGAATCCCGCTCAGCCGCTTCTATCCGACCCTGCCTGAGATGGCCGATATCCTTATCGTGGCGGCGACCGAGATGGCGACGGGGGAGGACATGGACCGCTTTGAGCGGGAGCTGGCGGAGACGCTGGCGTGAGCGATTGGAGCCGAGCAGTGAGCGACCGCCAAGCAGCCGAAAATGGGGTGGGTCTGATCGAGACGATCACCGGCAACCGTGGGCTGCAGATCGAAGAGAAGCTGATCTTCGAGCAGGATTCGCCAGGTCATTGCGGCGTCGACCTAGCGGACCCGGCCCCCTTCCGAGCCCGGCTCGGCGGGCTCGAGCGGCACGGCGCGATCGGCCTGCCGGGTCTCAGCGAGCCGCAGGTGGTGCGGCATTTCACCCGGCTGTCACAAAAGAACTATGCGATCGACAGCGGGCTGTATCCGCTCGGCTCGTGCACGATGAAGCACAACCCGCGGCTCAACGAGAAGCTGGCGCGGCTTCCCGGTTTTGCCGACATCCACCCGCTTCAGCCGGTATCGACCGTCGCGGGCGCGCTGGCGCTGATCGACGCCTTGGCGCACTGGCTCAAGACTCTGACCGGGATGCCCGCCGTCGCGCTGAGCCCAGGTGCCGGAGCGCATGGCGAGCTCTGCGGCATCATGTCGATCCGCGCCGCCCTCGAGGCGCGGGGCGAACAGCGCAGCCGGGTTCTGGTACCCGAATCAGCACACGGCACGAACCCCGCAACGGCCGCCGCCTGCGGCTACACGGTCGATCCGGTGCCGGGCAATCCGCAGGGACGGGTCGACCTCGGGGTGCTCAAGGCCAAGCTCGGGGCCGACGTGGCTGCGCTGATGCTGACCAACCCGAACACTTGCGGGCTGTTCGAGAATGAGATCCTCGAAATCGCCGCTGCGGTGCACGCGGTTGGCGCCTTCTTTTATTGCGACGGGGCGAACTTCAACGCAATCGTCGGGCGGGTGCGGCCTGCCGATCTCGGCATCGACTGCATGCATTTGAATTTGCACAAGACGTTTTCGACCCCGCACGGCGGCGGCGGGCCGGGCAGCGGCCCGGTGGCGCTGGCCGCGAGCATCGCCCCGTACGCGCCGTTGCCGTGGCTCGTGCACGGTGTCGATGGGCTCGAGTTGGTCGAGCGTAAGAGCGGTTCGGCACAGCACGTGATCGGAAGGCTGAAGGGGTTCCATGGGCAGATGGGCATGTTCGTGCGCGCACTCGCCTACATGATGAGTCATGGGGCCGACGGATTGCGGCAGGTGGCCGAGGACGCGGTGCTGAACGCCAACTACCTGCGGGTTCGGCTCGAGAGCGATCTCAGCCTTACGTCTCCGGGTCGCTGCATGCACGAAGTGTTGTTCGACGACCGGTTTTTGAAGGATACCGGGATCACCACGCTCGACTTTGCCAAGGCGCTGATCGACGAGGGGTATCATCCGATGACGATGTACTTCCCGCTGGTCGTGCACGGCGCCCTGTTAATCGAGCCGACTGAAACTGAGAGCAAGGCTTCGCTCGACCAGTTCGTGGGCGTGCTGAAGTCGCTGGCCGCCGAGGCCCGCACGGGCCATGCCGCGCGCTTTCATTCGGCGCCTCGGTTGACCCCACGTCGCCGTCTCGATGAAACCATCGCCGCACGCAAACCGATCCTGCGCTGGCGGCCCGAACCAGTGCGCCAGCGGGCGGCGGAGTAGCCGTCGCACGCCTTTTCGCAGAGGGGAGTTGCGAGGGATGCCGTCCGATCGCATCCGTTTGAGTATCGCCGAGGCGCGCGAGCACGCTGAGCGCGCGATGCGCGGCATCGGCTACGACGCCGAGGAGGCTCGCATCGTGGCCGATCATGCGATCGATGCGGCGCTGTGCGGCTACGAGTATTCCGGGTTGGCGAAGCTTCTAAACATCCCCGAGCATCGACGCTTCAAAAAGCCTCGCCAAGCGATCCGCGTGCTGCGTGAAACCGACGTATCGACGCTCTACGACGGCGGCAACAATGTCGGCATGTTGGCGATGTATCATGCCGCCCGAGCTGCGATCGAGAAGGCATCGACGCGCGGGTTCGCGATCGTCGGGGTCACCAACAGCTGGATGAGCGGGCGTAGCGCCTATTATGTCGAGATGATCGCCAACGCGAACCTCGTCGGAATCCATACGGCAAGCTCCACGCGCAGCGTCGCCCCGCCGGGCGGGACCCGCCCGGCGCTCGGCACCAACCCAATTGCTTTCGGCATGCCGTCATCTTGCGGACCGGTCGTTTTTGATATCGGAACCTCCGCGTTTATGGGTACCGAGTTGGCCTACCGCGAGCGGCTGGGGCAGCTGCTGCCGGAAGGAGTGGCAATCGATGCCGAAGGGCAGCCGACCCGTGATCCCGCGCTGGCAAGACTCGGTGCGCTGCTGCCGTTCGGCGGCTATAAGGGCTTCGGGCTCGCCTTGGTCGTCCACGCGTTCGGACTGCTGGGCGGTTCGGCGCTCGACCCGGAAAAGGACGACGGCTACCTGTTTATCGCGTTCAAGCCGGATCTGCTAATCGATCTCGACGACTTCAAGCAGCAGGTCGGCGGGCTCATCGAGCGGATTAAAGCGACCCCGCGTCAACCTGAGGTAAGCGAAATCCGGATTCCCGGGGAGCGTGCGTTCCGCAGCCGGGAGAGGGCATGGCGCGACGGGATCGAGGTCGACCGGTTGGTCTACGAGGCGCTTGCCGCGCTTCGCGCATGAGTGGTGGGGTGGAATAATCCCCGCACATCCGAGTCTAAATTAACTAATTGTGCCACATTTTTGCCACGAGCGCTTGGGCCACGCAGGTGCGGCGACGCGACCTGGCTCGGCCGACACCTTGCCGCCGGCTCCCCTCGCGCATGCGGCGACGAAGGTGCCGCGACATCAGGGACCCATGGCGAACGCTGGCATTTGGCTCTCCTTGTGTGTAATGAGGGCAAGGTGGCCCCGTCACCTGTCCCGATCTTGCCTCCACGGACTTGAACAAGCCTTAGCGGTATGAAAGACGGATCGATTGCGATCGTCGGAGCGTCCTGCCGATTCCCGGGGGCCGGGGACCTGGAGGAGTTCTGGCGGTTGCTCGTCTCGGGGAGAGATGCAGTCTCCGAAGTTGACCCGCAGCGATGGTCGACCCGATTTTACTTCCATCCGAATCGAAGCGAGCGCGGCAAGAGCTACACCTGGGCTGCCGGGCTGATCACGGGGATCGATCTGTTCGAGCCGTCGTTTTTCGGCATCTCCCCCCGCGAGGCAGCACAAATGGACCCCCAGCAGCGGCTGCTGCTGGAGCTTGTCTGGCACGCGATCGAGGATGCCGGCATCCCGGCGGGCCAATTTTCCGGCAGCACAGCAGGGGTCTATATCGGGGCATCCACAACGGATTATTCGGATTTGAGACTGGGGGATCCGGCCTCGAGCGATTCCTATTTCATGACTGGAAATACACTAAGCGTCCTGGCCAACCGTATCTCTTACGTGTTTGATCTACGAGGGCCGAGTCTGACCGTCGACACGGCGTGCTCGTCATCGCTCGTCGCCCTGCATCATGCCTGCGAGGCAATTCGCGGCGAGCGAATCGGGACAGCAATCGTCGGCGGCGTCAATCTGTTGCTGGCGCCTTATCCGTATCTCGGCTTCTGCCGCGCCGCGATGCTTTCGCCGCGGGGGCGCTGCT
>Ga0209446_1000290_pt1 | contig 11439 bp, 8 predicted proteins | sample BogFormECP04_OM2_FD_188242 | JGI IMG/M metagenome (GOLD analysis project Ga0209446, IMG submission 188242) | Bog forest soil microbial communities from Calvert Island, British Columbia, Canada - ECP04_OM2 (SPAdes) (version 2) | ecosystem: Environmental > Aquatic > Freshwater > Wetlands > Bog ... | reverse complement strand
CGATGCGATGCGCGAGGCCGGAGCAACGGCGCGATTCATGTTGATTCAAGCTGCGGCTAAGCAGTGGGGAGTTCCCGCAGCGGAGTGCGAGACCGACTTGCATGTGGTGATCCACCGCTCAACAAATCGCAGTTCGAGTTACGGTGAACTCGCAACTCGGGCGGCAAAATTTCCGATCCCAAAAAGAGAAGAGCTGAAGCTCAAACCAAAGAGTGCCTGGCGCTATATCGGCAAAGGACAAGTGAGCTACGACCTCGAAGCACTCGTGACCGGGAAAGCCGTCTTTGGCATGGATGCGCGTGTCGACGGCATGTTGTACGCCTCGGTGGAACACCCGCCTGTTCTCGGCGGAAAAGTCAAATCGTTCGACGACAAGGAAGCATTGAAGGTCCCCGGCGTGCAGCAGACGGTTGCGATGGATCCGTTCAAGCCGCCGCCGGCTTTTCAGCCGCTAGGAGGCATTGCTGTAATTGCCGATAACACCTGGGCGGCATTTCAAGGCCGCAAAAAACTGAACATCTCGTGGGACAACGGACCAAACGAAACCTACAACTCGGACGCGTACAAGAACGAGTTGCGCGCAACTTCCCACAATCCATGCAAAGTAGTGCGAAATGTTGGTGACGCGGATGCGGTGTTCGCCAAAGGTGGCAAAGTCTATGAGGCGGACTACTATGTTCCGCTTCTGGCCCACGCCTCGATGGAGCCGATGGTCGCGCTGGCGGACTATAAAGATGGCAAAGTCACAATATGGGCTCCGACGCAGAGTCCTCAAGGTGTGCAAGACACCGTGGCGAAAGAGCTGGGGATCACGAAGGAAGATGTGACTTGCCATGTAACGCTGCTTGGTGGGGGATTTGGGCGCAAGTCAAAGCCCGACTACGTCGCCGAGGCTGCGGTGCTGTCAAAGAAACTAGCTCGGCCGGTGAAGGTGGTGTGGACACGGGAAGACGACATCAAGTTCGACTACTACAATGCTGTCGCTTCCATGTACCTGAAGGCCACTCTCGGGACGAACGGCAAACCGACGGCATGGCTGCAACGCTCCGTTTTTCCGCCAATCCCTTCCATCTTTGACGTGAACGCGGTCTACGGCGACCCGGCCCATCTTCAGCAAGGCTGGACGGATATTCCCTATGATCTGCCAAATCTGCGCGTCGAGAATGGGCCTGCGAAAGCCCACGTGCGCATCGGCTGGTTGCGCTCGGTGGCGAATATCTATCATGGGTTTGCTATTCAGTGCTTTACGGATGAACTTGCCCATGCGGCCGGGCGCGATCCGCTCGACTATCTGCTCGATTTGATCGGCAATCCGCGCACAATTGATTTTAGCGGTGTGGAATACCCGAATTATAACGCTTCGATGGAAGCCTACCCTTGGGAGACCGGTCGTCTGCGCCACGTTACCGAATTGGTCGCTGAAAAATCCGGGTGGGGAAAGCACAAGCACGGGAAGGGCACCGGCGTCGGGATTGCGGCGCACAAGAGCTTCTTGACGTATGTCGCCACAGTCGTTGAAGTCGAAGTCAACGATCAGGGCGAGGTACGAATTCCACGAGTGGATGTGGCTCTGGATGCGGGCTTGGTGGTCAATCCGGAGGCGACTCGCGCGCAGTTCGAGGGCGCTGCGGTGTTCGGGACCAGCGTGGCACGAACCGGTCAGATTACGGCTACGAAGGGTGCAATTGACCAGTCGAATTTTCAGGACTATCCGGTAGCTCGGATTAATGAGGTGCCTGCCCAGACAAACGTATACATCGTCGACAGTGACGGTCCGCCGGCGGGCGTCGGCGAGCCAGGGGTACCGCCGTTTATTGCGGCGTTCTGCAACGCGATTTTTGCTGCAACTGGCAAGCGAGTAAGGGATCTGCCGATCACAAAGCTCGGTTTAAGTTAAGAGTTTCTGCGCGCGATGATCGAGAAACGTGCGCAGTTGAAGTGAGAAGAAATTAAGTAAAGGAAAAGCCATGACACAAGTTAAAACAGAACGCCATGTAACGTTCGCCTCTGCGATTCTGCTGGCGCTTTTTACTGGCCTGACGCTCTTTGTAGTCTCGATAGTGCAGGCAAATCCAGGTCCAGACAGCGCCGCCAGCAGCGCGACGTTCCGGACAAAGTGCGCCATGTGCCACGGTCCGGATGGAAGCGGCTCCGCGGTCGGAAAGAGCATGAACGTTCCGGACCTTCGCTCCCCGGAAGTCCAGAAGGTGCCCGATGCACAACTCGCCCAAATCATTTCCGACGGTAAGGGCGGAATGCCTTCGTTCAAGGGTTCGCTCAGCGAGGATCAGGTTCATTCGCTCGTAGCTTACGTTCGCTCGCTGCGCCCGAAAAAATAAATTGTAAGCCACACACTGCATCACTGTGCGGGCAATCGAGTCTGATTCGAGGGATCGATCTACTTGATGACGAGGAGGTACGCCATGAAAAACAAAGAGAAACATCAGAGGCAGGAAGATTTGCCACGACCGTATCTCGCGTTAGCCCCGCGAACTGACGACGCCTCGGACGCGGGGATTTCTCGGCGTGGATTTCTCGGGCTCGCGGCCGCTACTATTCTCGTGGCGCACGCTGACCAGCAGTCCGCGCGATTGGAGTCCAGGAACGGTATTCCTTATCGAACGCTGGGCCGCACTGGCGAGAAAGTCTCGCTGATCGGGCTCGGTGGCTATCATCTTGGCAAACAGGCAGATGCTCAGGATAGTATCCGTATCATTCGCACAGGCCTTGATTCCGGAATCAATTTCCTCGACAACTGTTGGGACTACAATGGCGGTGAAAGCGAAATCCGGATGGGCAACGCACTTCGCGACGGCTATCGCCAAAAAGCGTTTCTCATGTCAAAGATCGATGGCCGCAGTAAGGTCGCCGCGACCGCCCAAATTAATGAGTCGTTGCGGCGCTTGCAGACGGATCGCATCGATCTGCTCCAGTTCCACGAAGTGATTCGCGACACCGACCCCGCCCGCATTTTTGCCGCCGGAGGAGCGTTAGAGGCTGTATTGGAGGCGCAAAAGGCAGGCAAGATCCGCTACATCGGGTTCACCGGCCACAAGAGTCCGGACATTCATTTGCAAATGCTGGCCACCGCCGCCAAACACGGCTTCACTTTCGATACTGTTCAAATGCCCCTGAATGTAATGGACGCGCACTTCAACAGTTTCGAGAAAAAAGTGTTGCCCGTTCTGCTCAAGAGCGATATTGGCGTGCTGGGGATGAAGCCCTTTGGCGACCACTTTATCCTGGATAGCAAGACAGCGACCGCGGTGGAGTGCTTGCACTACGCGATGAATCTTCCTACCAGCGTGGTCATCACCGGTTGTGATTCTCTGCCGATTCTTCAGCAAGCGCTCGACGCGGCCCGCAGTTTTCAGCCGCTGGATTCTTCCCAAGTTGGCGTGTTGCTTGCAAAAACTGCAAGAGCAGCGGAAACCGGCCAGTTTGAGCTCTATAAAACCAGTCACCACTTCGATGGAACTTATGCGAACCCGCAGTGGCTCGGCTAGAAGGACAGCGATTATGAGAGCGAGTGATGAGAGACGATCGTTCTATGGTGGGAAAGAAATTGTGGTAGGAGGGACATAGTGATGGCCAACCAGGTGATGGTATTCGGCATTTACAGGACGGCGTCTGCCGCCGGGGAAGCAGTAAACGAGTTACTGGCGATTGGTTTTGCGGGTGAATCGATATTTATTCTCCATCCAAGAAACAAAGACACAGTTGAATTTGCGAAAAAGAAACACACGCATGTGCCTCGCGGAACGGGAGAAGGTCCAACGGCGGACCTGCCACTAGACGGAAGCATCTGGTGTAGGGGCCCGGAAGGACACCATGAGGGCTTCTTACATTGGCTTTTGGATCCCTCGCCCTTGGGGCCTTTTGAGGGTGCGTTGCATAAAGCGCTTGCCGAAATGGGAGTTCCCCATGATTGGTGTGACAAACGAGTCGTCAGGGGGAAATTGTTGGTTTCGGTGAAATGCAACTCTCGGGACGAATTCTTCCGAGCGACTGGAGTTTTGACTTTCACCGATTCCAAGGACATTTCTTGGTCCACCCCACTCAACGAGCCAGCCCGAGGAATCGGCCACAATCAGCGCGTGCTCAGGTCCCTGGCATGAATATGAGAGGGACCGAGTGGCGAGAGAAGAAGATAGTAACTATAGGCAATCGAGGTTGTCGTCGCTGGCGGCTTAACGCCTGAAGATGTAAGAGATAACACGGGATTTGGTTAAGAGAAAAATATTGGAAGTCAATTATGAATAAGAAAGAACTCTCTGCAAGTATGGCCGGAGATCTTTTGCTTGGCGTTGAAATTTCCGTGCGCCGTCTCGGCTTCGGTGCAATGCGCCTTACTGGCGAAGGCATCTGGGGGCCGCCAAAAGATCACAAAGCGGCGCTCGCGGTTCTTCGCCGCGCCGTGGAGCTTGATATCAACTTCATCGACACCGCGGATTCCTACGGCCCAAACGTAAGCGAGGAACTCATCGCCGAAGCCCTGTTTCCTTACCCGGCTGGCCTTGTAATTGCCACCAAGGGAGGCTGGAATCGTCCCGGCCCGAATCAGTGGACCCACGATGCATCTCCCGCGCATCTTCGTAAGGCGGTTGAGGGAAGTCTGAAGAGGCTGCGCCTGGATTGCATCGACGTCTATCAATTGCATATTCCGGATCCTGCCATATCGTTTGAGGCGTCTGTGGAAACGCTGGCTCACCTGCAAAACGAAGGCAAGATTCGCCAGGTCGCGTTGTCCAACGTCACGCAGGAGCACATCGAGCGAGCACGCAAGATTGTCCCCATCGTCTCTGTTCAGAACCGCTATAGCTTTGCTGACCGCGAGTGGGATTACGTAGTGGATTACTGTGAGCGCAACAGAATTGCTTTCATTCCCTGGTATCCACTCGGAGCAGGTAAAGTTGCGGGCGAAGTGCTTGAGAGAATCGCCCGAGCACACAGTTCGAGCTCCACCCAAGTAGCGCTGGCTTGGCTCTTGCATCGGTCTCCCATTATGCTGCCCATCCCCGGGACTTCCTCGATCGAACATCTCGAGCAGAACGTTGCGGCGGCTTCCCTGCGCTTAACTGACGAGGACTACCGAAAGCTTTCTGGAGTATCCGCGCTGGCCGCATCGCGGTGAAGGGATTTGTCACTTTCTTACATGTTTGCCAAATGTTCTCTCAATGGAAGTATGACCCGTTGACCTCTCATCGCGATTAGCGAATTTCAATAACGGGTCCACAAACTCCGCTGCACGCAAGCCTCATTGACTCGACGTGAGCGTGTGAGCGCACAAATAGTCGTGTCGATATACCGCCCGAATGCGAGGTTCAGGGGGAATGCGCGATGTGCGAGGCAGATGTCCAAATTTGAAATTTCGGATAAAAGCAGTAGCGACAATTTGCGGCGAACTGCACCGATGATTCGAAAATCGGTTTGTATCAAAAATATCGCTAAAAAGAATGACCTATTTTTGCACGCCGATGTAACCGCATGGGCTCGCAGTCCATCCAATGATATGTGGTCAAATAATAAGTCTCTGAGGATGGGAACGCATTTTTTGCGTCTCAGTTCCTGGAGATGACAAAAGGGAGTTGTATATGAAAGTGTCGAGGGTTTCATCGCTGTTGCTTGGAAGTTCTTTGTTGTTTGCTGCCAGCGTCTTCGCAGGAAACACGATCAAGAAGTCGCTTCATTTGTATGAGAGTGTTACCGTCGAGGGAACGAAGTTGATGCCCGGTGATTACAAGGTCGAATGGAGTGGCTCTGGTCCGGACGTGAAGGTAAACATTCTCAAGGGTAAGGAAACCGTGGCCACCGTGCCCGCACGAATCGTGCCGGAGAGTGCTTCGAATACCCAAGATGGCTACGCGGTCCAGCCAGGAGCGGACGGCAGCCAATCTCTCGCCGAGGTTTTCTTCACGGGCGAAAAATATGACCTGGAAATCGGCCTAGCGTCGAATGCAAACGCCACCCAGGGTGCAAATCCCAGCGGCTCAAACTGACGATTCCGAAAATCTGAATACGAGTCGAACCTGAAAATGTGAAAGGGGCCTTCTTTAGGCCCCTTTGCATTTCTCCAGCGAGAAAAATCAAATAACGAGTTCTGGTGTAAGAGCCGGACGCCAGTGCTTTAAGGTCAGTTCGCTGATCCTGCTTAACTCTGATAATCGCCATTGAACAGAGGGACGAATCGTACCTGAGGCGTGCGGTGGAAGAATTCTTAGCCTCAATCATTGGAATCCGTCATCCGCTCCGCTAAGTTGATCTTCGCCCGCCGGTGCGACTCCGTACCATGGCAGTGCGTTACGGACGCAACTGTGGGTGGCTACGTTCTTATCGGACCTAAGAACGGAAGAAGTTGTTCGACCATCGCCTCGGGGAATGTCTGGCTGCAGAAGTCAGCGGCGTTAAGCTTCCGCTCGGCGGTATGTGTAGCCGCCAGGAAGGAGCCGAAGGCTTATGGTTCGGCGTAGCTTGCGGCGTCCATGGAAGACGCGTGCTTTCACAGCGCCAATGGAGGTACCCAGAATCTGAGCCGTTTCCGCGGCTGATCTTTCTTCCATGTCGCGAAGCAAGATCGCAGTTCGAACCCTCGGCCTAAGGCGATTGATCGCCGCAGTCAAGAGTTGCGTGCGCTCGCGCCGCCAACAGGACTCTTCGGGATTGGGGTTCTGGTCGACGAATGCCTCCGTGTTGGACTTCGTCCCATCTTCAGGGCTCTCTGGCAACACTTCGATAACTCCTCGCCTTCGGCGGAGCAACATGAACGCTTCATTCATAGCGATCCGCGTCAACCATGTAGAAAATCGCGACTTTTCTTGAAAATCACCAAGATGAACGAAGGCCTTGTGTAGACTCTCCTGCGCCACGTCTTCTGCATCTTCGCGGTTCTTGGTTATCCGTTGCGCCACGGCGAGCACCGTCTGCTCGTGACGCAGAACCAATGTCTCGAACGCCTGCGTATCTCCGCGCTTTGCTGCGACTACCAACGCCTCGTCCGAGCCTTTGTCCGCACCTACTGTCTGGAAAGTTTTCATGAGTCCGATCCTCCACCGCCATAGCGGCACAAAGTAAGAGAAACTAACTAGCGCGTTAGCCACAGCGCATATCGAATTGCCTGGAATATCGTCCACTGATGCTGCGCTCGCAGAACGCGATACCAGTCAAGAATGGATGGCAATTTCACGATTGCACTCCTGTCTGCGTCCACGTCTTACACTGTGGCGTCGCTGCGACGTGGACGCTTGCTCCTCGTTGCGAAATCCGTTCACTGCAAAAATGCTAGCCGCAACTGTAGTAAGCAATCTGTGTACCAGTGAGTGTGCGCGCCGAAAACAGCTTGGAAGTGTTTGGCAGAGTGGGAGATACGCCGATTCAGTGCGTCTTGGTGCTGTTAGTCGATGCGCAAAGCTGTCGGAGTGTTGGCATTCCGTCCATTGGACTGGATGAGCCACGGGCTGCCACTTATCGACGAGGCCCCTTTCTAGGGGCCGGCTTAATTTGCACAGAGACAAATGGTGGGTACCGGGTCAGCTTGAGAAAGAACGGCCTCTATGGCAAAGCGTTGTTCCGAATGCACCGTAATCCTTCCAGAGTCAATGCCAAGCGCGGAGATCACTTTCTACAAGCCGAACTTACCAAGACCAATCCTGCCATGGAAGCCGGCTTGCTTCCGGTTAGCCGACCACTCGTCCAGAAACGGTAGTCTGTGCTAGGCTTTGCTCCAACGGGAAGCTAGACTTATCTGTCGATGTTTCTTCCCCAAGAGTCTCGCACAGGAAATCCGTGCTCTATACGCTCGGTGGCAAGATGGCACGCCCGATTCGCATTGTGTTGTTTTCTTTGCTCTTGGGAGGTTGTGCTCGGCCAGTTGCTCATGAACCGGTTACGTTAACTCTTCTTGGGGAGTGGTCGAGCAAGACGTTCACCGAGACACGCCAGCAGGAGTTGCAGCAATTCACCCGCGAGACAGGAATCCGCGTCAGTCTTATTCCCGGTCCAGAGTCCTCGTGGCAAAGGGTACGTTTGTGGCGAGAGTTACTCGAGACAGGCGCGCAAGGTCCTGACGTTTACGACGTGGATGTGATCTGGCCCGGGACACTGGCTGAATATTTCCTGGATTTAAAACCATATTTCGGCAACGAAATCTCCGCGCAATTTCCGGCGACAGCGGCCGGCTATACGGTGGATCACAAGCTGGTGGCCATGGCGTATCGCGCCGACATCGGGCTTCTCTACTATCGCACCGACCTTCTGCGACAGTATGGATATCATGAGCCACCCAGGACATGGGATGAGCTGGAGATTATGGCAGCTCGAATTCAAGCGGGCGAGCGAGCCAAGAGGAAGAAAGAGTTTTGGGGCTTTGTGTGGCAAGGGGCAGCTGACGAAGGGTTGACCTGCAGTGCGCTCGAATGGCAGGCAGCGGAAGGCGGCGGGCGGATCATCGAGGAAGACCAGACGATCAGCGTCAATAATCCGCAGGCCATTAGGGCCTGGCAACGGGCGGCGCAATGGGTTGGTTCCATCTCACCCCCAGGCGTCGTCGGATATAGGCAGTGGGATTCTCTAAATGTTTGGATCGCAGGCGACGCGGCATTCATGCGGCACTGGACGTCAGCCTACGTCGACAGCCAGGTGGCAGGGTCACAAATCCGGAATAAGTTTGATGTGGCCCTGCTGCCGGGTGGCAAGTCAGGCAGCGTGGGTACCCTCGGAGGGTGGGGCTTAGCAGTTTCGCGGTTCTCGTCTCATCCCCGTGAAGCCTTGGAGCTGGTCCGGTATCTCAGCAGTAGAGACTTGCAGGTGAAGCGTGCGCGCGTGCTTTCGGCGCCACCCACCCTACCGGAACTCTACAACCTACCCGAGGTACTTGAACCCAATCCTCGTTTTCACCTTTTGAGTCAGGCGTTCCGGACCGGCATCGTTTTGCGTCCTTCGAACGTCAGCGGCAAGAAATACCAAGATGTGAGCGAGGCTTACTTCCGGGCAGTGCACTCCGTGCTGGCGGGCGAGAAGAGTGCGTCACAAGCAGCGGCAGCCCTGGAGAACGAATTGGTTCGCATCACCGGTTTCAAGAAGGGACCTCCCCTAGGGGAATCGGCACAGCCTGAATAGAATTTTGGACCGGTCCAAATATCTCCCTGACCGGTATCCCATGACCGGCTCGAGCTTCGCCCACAAACGGTGAGAGGCGTGGCGTGAGTTCGAAGCCGGTTATGGCTCGATTGGAACAACCGATGAGACTTCACACCACAACAGGATTGAGCCGCTGGGCCAAGAGCGCTAAAGCGATAACTTTTCGGGCCGGTAGGCTTAACATCGGCCCACGCCTGGTACTCGGCTTCGTATTCATCATCCTTTCGATGTTAGCCGCGGATGCCCTTATCCTTTGGCAATTCCACTTGGTCCGGACTCAGGCGGAGCGCCTGAACGGCATCGATGAGAAGTTAGTCGCCGTCTTGCGTCTTCATACGAGTCTCACGACGTTTCACGACCGCCTGGAAGATCTAGCCGACTCCCAAGATATTGGTCGACTCGTGACAGAAGGCGAACGCCTTCGTAGCGCGGTCCTGGAGGACAGCCACAGTGCAATGAGCGCCTTTAGCGTCGCGCCTTTCGATTTTCAGCGAGATCCGACTATCCTGCCTATGTTACACGCAGTTCAAAGTGCGATTCCTGCGCAGCTTGAAGCGATCACCACACTGGCCGACGCTGGCGACTGGCGGGCCGTGCACCAGCGTCTGGCGCACCAAGTGACGGCAATGGAATCAGTGACGCTGGCGCTGGTCGAAAGGGTCGACCACGAGGTCGGCGAGGAGCAGGCCCAAACCGTGCGCAAAATTACTCGCGTGCAACGTCTGGTCTTCCTGGTGGTGCCGCTGACCGCTGTCTTCACCTTGCTGATCGCCGGTACCTTTGGTCTGGCTATTACCCGCAGCATCACGCAGCCGCTGGCGCGGTTAGTCGAAGGCTCCAAGGCATTAGCACGGGGCGACTTTCAGCATGAAGTCCCTGTTACCGGAAGAGACGAGCTCGCTGGCCTTGGGCGGGTATTCAACGACACCGCCAGACGTCTCCAAGATCTCTACGCGACCCTGCAGCAGAGCGAATATCGCCTTCGTCTTGTCATCGATACGATTCCTGCGTACGCCTGGAGCGCTCGGCCCGACGGCTCCGTCGATTTCATCAATCAGCGTTTCCTGGAATTTACAGGTCGATCAATGGAGGACATGCTGGGCTGGGGTTGGGGTTCCTCAGTTCATCCCGATGATCTCGCGAGGTACACCGGCGACTGGCAGGAAGCTGTGGCGACTGGGGAACCGATGGAGAGCGAAGCACGGGTGCGGCGAATGGACGGGGACTATCGCTGGCTCCTGATCCGCAACGTGCCGCTGCGCGATGAGCTGGGAGACATTGTTAACTGGTACGGTACGGCTATCGACATCGAGCAACGCCACCGAGCTGAAGATGCCTTGCGGCGTAGTGAGGCATATCTAGCGGAGGCGCAGCAGCTCAGCCACACGGGCAGCTTCGGCTGGAAGCCGTCCACCGGCGAGATCATCTGGTCAGAGGAAACCTTTCGAATCTTTCAATACGACCGGACGACGAAACCCACCGTGGAACTTATTCTTCAGCGGGTTCATCCGGACGACATAACATCCGTGCAAAAGACAGTCAAGCGCGCGATGGAGGATGGCAAAGATTTTGAGCATGAATATCGTTTAGTGGTGCCGGACGGTGCGGTCAAACATGTCCACGTTGTGGCTCGTGCCTTAAACGATGAATCGGGCAAGGTAGAGTTCGTTGGAGCGGTGATGGACGTCACCGAACGAAAGCGGGGGGAAGAAACGTTGCGGCGAAGCGAGGGTTATCTGGCGGAGGCGCAAAGGCTCAGCCACACGGGCAGTTGGGCATCGAAACCTGCCAGCGGCGAGAACACGTACTGGTCCGAAGAATGCTACCGCTTGATGGGTTTTGATCCACACGGTGGACAACCGGGATTCGAAACGGTCCTTAAGCGCTTCCATCCGGATGATCAAGCCAGAGTTAGGGAAGCGGTTGAGACAGCCGAGCGTGAAAAATCGAATTTCGAACTGGATTACCGAATCGTTCATCCCGACGGCGAGATCAGAGACATCCACGTCATAGGCCATCCCGTTCTCAGCCCGTCCGGTGATTTCGTTGAATTCGTCGGCACCGTGATGGACATAACCGAGCGCAAGCGGGCGGAAGACCGGACTCGCTTGATTATCGACACCGTGCCGGCGCAACTCTGGACAGAGACGCCTGAGGGCGTCGTTGATTTTGTGAATCGCCGCTGGATGGATTACACCGGGATGACGCTCGATCAAGCAGTTGGATCGGGCTGGAATCGAATGGTGCATCCAGATGATATCGGGCGCGTATTGAGCAAGTGGCGAAAACTCATATCGGAGGGAA
>Ga0209446_1000289_pt1 | contig 11452 bp, 9 predicted proteins | sample BogFormECP04_OM2_FD_188242 | JGI IMG/M metagenome (GOLD analysis project Ga0209446, IMG submission 188242) | Bog forest soil microbial communities from Calvert Island, British Columbia, Canada - ECP04_OM2 (SPAdes) (version 2) | ecosystem: Environmental > Aquatic > Freshwater > Wetlands > Bog ... | reverse complement strand
CCGCCGACGGGCGGGTTCTCTTCGCCGTCCCCTGGCACGGCCGCATCATCGTCGGCACGACCGACACGGCGATCGAGAACACGCCTCTGGAGCCGAGGGCGCGCGAGGAGGAGGTCCAATTCCTGCTCGAGCATGCCGCCCTCTATCTCGACCGCGACCCGACCCGCGAGGACGTGCTCAGCATCTACTGCGGTGTGCGGCCGCTGGTCCGCTCCCCCGGCGACAAGGGTACGGCAGTCCTTTCGCGCGACCACGTGCTGATGATCGCCAAGTCCAACCTGGTCACAATCACCGGCGGCAAGTGGACGACCTACCGCAAGATGGCGGAGGACACGATCGATGCCGCGGCCTTGGTCGCCGGGCTCGAGGAACGCCCGTCGCAGACGGCGCGGTTGCGCCTCCACGGCTGGCTCGAGCATCCGATCGAAACCCGGGGTCTGCTGTCGCTCTATGGCTCCGAGGGACCCTTGGTCCAACGGGTCATGGCGGAAGAGCCTGGTTGGGACGAGGCGCTCCACCCGAGGCTTCCCTACTTTGCCGGCGAGGTCGCGTGGGCCGTGCGCCGCGAGATGGCGCGCACGGTCGAGGACGTGCTCTCACGCCGCACACGGGCGCTGCTGCTCGATGCCAGGGCCAGCCTCGAAGCCGCACCCAAGGTCGCCGCGATCATGGCCAAGCAGCTCGGGCGCGACGAGAGCTGGGCGAAGACACAGGTTGCCGCGTATCGCGATCTGGCTCGAGGTTATATCCTGAAACCAACCCTCACCCACCCACCCCCACGGGCTGGGTCCCCCCTCTCCCGCGGTGCGGGCGAGGGGCTTTGAGAAATGCGGCTTGCAAGCCCCTCGCCCGCATCGCGCCCTCTCGGCGAAGCGCAGCTTCGCCTGTCGGCATGGCGCGCGCACAACCGCAGGCTCTGCCGCCGTCCCGCCTTGCGGAGGTTGAATGCGTGTGATAAAACTAATTATCGTGTGGGTTATGATGATGAATTAACAAGCACGAGGACGTCTGCCAAGTTCCGCTGCCATTCCTCTGACAACCACGATAAGAGCGCAAAAATTCCGCTGCCGGCCGGTTCCATCCAACACATGCAAGTGACTGATTTACATTATGTTATTAACGCCGATCGGGCGCTTTTCTAGGGCTGAAACGCGTTTTTCCCCTGCCGTCAGGGGAATGATGCGACGGGATGAGCCATGGCCCGCGGATCGTCGTGCCGGAAAGGATTAAGGGTGGGGACAAGGTTGGGGGTCGGCCTGTTCGCGCTGCTCCTGGTGCTCGGCGGCGGGCTCTACCTTTATCTGCTGTCATCCCTGCCGCAGACCGAGGGCAGGCTCGTCGTCCCCGGGTCGAGGGCCGAGATTCGCATCGAGCGCGACGCCGACGGCGTGCCGGTGATCACCGCCCAAGACGACGAGGACGCCGCCTTCGGTCTCGGCTTTGTTCATGCCCAAGACCGCCTGTTCCAGATGGAGCTGCAGCGCCGCTACGGTGCGGGACGGCTCGCCGAGATATTCGGGCGCGACGCGGTCGCGACCGACCGGCAGACGCGCGTCCTCGGTCTCTACCGCGCCGCCGAGGCCGAGATCCCGTTCCTGTCGGCGACGGTGAGGCGCGGGATCGAGGCTTATGCGGCGGGGGTCAACGCCTTCCTGGCGTCGCGCCGCGGCGCGTTGCCGCCCGAGTTTCTGCTGCTGCGCTTTACCCCCGAGCCCTGGCGGCCGGCGGACACCCTGGTCTGGGGCAAACTGATGGCCGTGCGGCTCGGCGGCAACTATCGCGGCGAACTGCTGCGCGCCCGGATGGCGCGCACCATCCCGGCGGCGGATCTCGCTTTCCTCTATCCGGAATATCCGAAGGATGCGCCGACGACCTTGTCGGAGATGCTGCCGATCTATCGCCGTCTGGCGCTCGACCCCCTCTACGAGGCGTTGCCGTCGGTCGTGGGCCCGATCTACGCCTCGAACAGCTGGGTCGTCGACGGCGGGCACAGCCCCAGCGGAAAACCGCTCTTGGCGAACGATCCGCACCTCGAATTCGGCGCGCCGGGCTTCTGGTATCTCGCCCGGTTACGAACGCCGCAGCACGAGATCGCCGGCGGGACCGCCGCCGGCAGCCCGTTTGTCCTGGTCGGCCACAATGAGCGGATCGCCTGGGGTTTGACGACGACCACCGCCGATGTCGAGGATCTGTTCGTCGAGAGGGTGGATCCGGCCGACCCCGGCCGCTACCTGACCCCGCAAGGAAGCGCGCCCTTCTCGTCGCGGAGCGAAACCATCCTCGTGCACGGCGAGGCGCCGGTCGAGATCACGATCCGGACCACCCGGCACGGTCCGGTGCTGTCCGACGTCCTGCCCCCTGGAGCGGCTGATCCGGGATTTGTCTTGGCCCTGGCCGCAACCTTCACGATCCCGGAAGACCGCAGCGCCGAGGCGCTGTGGGAGCTCAACCGGGCGGCCGACTGGCCGAGCTTCCGCGACGCATTAAGGAATTTCGTCGGACCGATCGAAAACATCGTCTACGCCGATGTGGATGGCACAATCGGCTTTATCGCGCCGGGATTGGTGCCGATCCGCCGCAGCGGCGAAGGCTGGCTGCCGGCGCCGGGTTGGACCGGAGAATATGATTGGGTTGGATTCATCCCATTCTCGGAGCTGCCCAGCAGGATCAACCCGCCTTCGGGCCATTTCGCCAACGCCAACAACAAGATCGTGCCGGACACCTACCCGTACTTCCTGAGCCGCGACTGGGATCTGCCGAACCGCGCGGAACGGATCGAAGCGCTGTTTGCCGCAACCCCCGTGCAGACCCCCGCCTCGAGTGCGGCGATCGAGGCCGATACGCTGTCCCTGATGGCCCAGCGTCTGGTTCCGCTGATGATCCGAGGTACCCCGCGCAACGCCGCCTCGGGGGACGCGATCGACCGGCTGCGAGGTTGGGACTTTCGCATGGATCGAGAGAAGGTCGAGCCACTGTTGTTCACGGCCTGGCTGCGTGAGTTCAGCCGGCAGATTCTGTTCGGTCGCTTTGGCGACGCCGTATCGGGCTATTGGGACTTGAAGCCGCGGGTGATGGAAGCGGTCTTGACCGAGCGGCCGGATTGGTGCGACGACCCGAAGCGGCCCGGGCAACAAGGCTGCGCCGGGCGGCTCGCGGATTCCCTTGCAGCCGCACTTGCGCAGCTGCGGCAAGCCTACGGGGCTGATATGACGCAATGGCGGTGGGGGCGGGCGCACGTCGCCCTGTTTGCAAACCAGGTTTTCAGCCGGATCCCGGTGCTGCGCGATTGGCTCGACGTCTCGATCCCGACCTCGGGCGGATACGACACGCTCGATCGCGGCCCAAGCACGGTCCGCGACGACGCCCGGCCCTTCGCGCAGGGCTTTGGTGCCGGGCTTCGGATCATCACCGATCTCACAGCACCAAACGGATCGATGATGATGATCACGCCCGGACAATCCGGAAACCCGCTCTCCGGTCACTTCGCCGATCTGCTGCGGCGCTGGCGCAATTTCGGCCGGCTCGTGCCCGGCCGATCGGCGGCCGTTTCCACCCTTGTTTTGGTGCCAGAACCGTTGGAGTCCGGGCGATGAATGACCTGCCGGTAACACCTGCGGCGGTTCGCGAGGCCGCCGCGGCGATCGCGGGTGCGATCGCGCATTCGCCGCTTATTGCTGCTCCTGCGCTCTCCGAACTGGCCGGTACCGAGATCCATCTCAAGCTCGAGACTTTGCATCGTACCGGTTCGTTCAAGGAGCGCGGCGCGCTGAACAAGCTTCTGAGGCTCGACACGGACGAGCAACGCGCCGGGGTCGTCGCGATGTCTGCCGGCAACCATGCGCAGGGCGTCGCCTACCACGCCCGCCGGCTCGGGATTCCGGCGACGATCGTGATGCCCGAGGGCACCCCGTTCATCAAGATTGACCGCACCGAGGCGTTCGGCGCCACGGTCGTGCTGAAAGGCGATAGCCTTATCGCGGCCCGCGAGGCGGCCGACACGCTCGCTCGCGAGAGCGGGCTCGTGCTCGTCCATCCCTATGATGATCCTGCTGTCATCGCCGGACAGGGAACGATCGGGCTCGAACTCCTGACCGACCGGCCGGATCTCGATACGCTCGTCGTGCCGATCGGCGGAGGCGGGCTGATTTCCGGGATTGCGGTCGCCGCCAAGGCATTGAAGCCCGAGATCGAGATCATCGGTGTCCAGTCGACGCTCTACCCCTCGATGTATCGCCTGCTGCGCGGCGAGGACCCGGGTCCGGCCGCCGCGGCCGCGACGCTCGCAGAAGGGATCGCGGTCAAGGAGCCGGGCCGGCTGACCCGCCAAATCGTCAAGGCGCTCGTCTCAGAGATCCGGCTCGTCGACGAGGCAATGCTCGAAGGCGCGGTCGAGACCCTGCTCGAGCGCCAGAAGCTCGTCGTCGAAGGCGCCGGGGCTGCCGGTCTCGCGGCCGTACTCGCAGCACCCGAGCGGTTTTGCGGCCGGCGGGTCGGGATCGTGATCACCGGCGGCAATGTGGACTCGCGTCTGCTTGCCTCGATCCTGATGCGCGGCCTGGTGCGTGAGGGCCGGCTTGTGCGCCTGCGTTGCGAGCTGCCTGACGTGCCTGGCGCGCTCTCGCGCCTCTCGGGGGTGATCGGCAAGCATGCCGGCAACATCGTCGAGGTTCATCACCAGCGTCTGTTCCACGATACCTCGGTCAAACGTGCCGAGCTCGATGTTGTGGTCGAAACCCAGAACCGGCGCCATGTCGAGGTCCTGATCGCGGCATTGGTGGCGGCCGGCTTCCCGACGCAGTTATTGTTGAGCTCGGCCGACGACCAGCACGCCACGAATAACCGCTAGCTCGCCCCCTCGACCAGAAACAATCGGCTGCGCGAACCGCCTGCCCGATCTTCGGCGCACTCTGGTATTCCTCGGAACGAAAGAGCCGCGCTGAAGCGGGCGCACGGAACGGGCACTTCCCATTCCTCCATCAGCGGGCCCGGTCCGGGTCACCGCCATCGCGATCGGGCAAATGAAGGGATGCGATTGGAGTCGCGCTCGTATCATAGTTAAAAGCGTGATCCCGAAAGTCGAGCAAAGATGGCCCGCAACCTCGGCGCTGGTCGATTTCTCGGCCCCGCCGCTCCAGAGCAAGGTTCGACGAGCGCACACCTCTTCTGCGGATTCAAGCCGGCACCCGAGGTCACCGGTTCGCCCAGGCGGACACGGCAGGCCCTGATTTCAAGCGGGCGCACCTGCCACACCTGCTCATGGTTAAAATTCCGAGAAAACAATTACACCCTTTGCGTTTGCGCGCCGTTCGGTACCGGCTGAACTATGCCCTCAGCGCTCATCCAGTCCGTGAACCGCGGCGGTGCGTATTTTCGGGAGATGCAGGTCTCAGCCCCGAAGACTTCTCGAGATTTGTTTCGACTGTTTTTGCTTTATGATAAAGACATCGGGTTGTCGGGATTGGCCAAGCGAATTAACTTCGAGAAGGTTACATCTCGCCAACTCTACCTCAGCATTCTGCAGCGACCGCCGGAAAGTCGACATTTGGTCAGATTGGACGATGCGGCGTACGATCCGAGCCAACTTTTCTGCGAGATATTGAGGTCAGACGAATTCCAGAGGCGTGTCATCCGGCTGCTTGTCGATAGCTTTCCGGAAAAACGACGGCTGATCCACATTCACATTCCAAAATCCGCTGGCACGCATTTCTTCGCCAGGATGGCGCCGTTATACCCGTGTATCAATCAGCTTATCGAGGTCTCGAGCTGGACATCGAAGCAAGAACTTATGGAGATACTTTCGGGATTGGCATCGATCATCGATTTTTATGATTACCTCATGGTGCACGGCCATCTCACCCTAAACTACGTGATACAAGAGATCGGGCTTCGTGTTGGTGACGAAATTTCCACAGTGGTGCGTGACCCGGTGATGTCGGCGGTTTCCATGGCCAATTATGTGGCGAGCAGGCTGATGGCCGACCCGTGCGGAAGTTATCCCGATACGCGCCAATGGCTGAACCAGCTCGGCATGGATAGTTTTCGAGAAGGACGTTCGAATGGGTACGTCAAGGCGGTCGCGCTCGCTGCGCTTCAGGACGACCGCATCGCCCATCTAAACCCCATCTGCCATTACCTTGGCGACGGCACCAGCGATTCGGCGATCAACAATATTGTCATCAACAACATCGAGTTCACGGATATGCGCCGATATGATCGATGGCTCGAAACGAGGTGGAATATTCCGACGGGCTTGCGAATAAACCAGTCCCTGCCGATCCTCAACCGCGACGACGTGATTCCGCGCCTGAGCGAGCGCCTGCGCTATATGTGCTCGGAGGATATGAAGGTATTCGAAGCGGTGACAAACTTGCTCGATGCCCGGGATGAGCCGTCCATCAAGGGTCATGAACTCGCGTGAACGTCGCCCGTCAGCATCCTCCTACTGGCCTTCCCTAAGCGCTCGCACGAGAGCACGCCGAGCTCGACGTGGTGGACCGCCTGAACCGGTGCCATGTCGACGTACCGATCGCGGCGGTGGTGGCGGCCGGCTTCCCGACTCAGCTATTGTTGAGCTCGGCCGACGACCAGCACGCCGCGAATAACCGCTAGCTCACCCCCTCGACCAGGAACAGCCGGCCGCGCGAGGCCGCCTGCCGAATCTTGACCGCACTCTGATACTCCTCGCAATGGTACCAGCGCCGAGCGGTCTCCGCGTCAGGGAATTCGATGACGACGATCCGCTCGGGCTGAGGTTCGCCCTCGAGCAGCTCAACCGGCCCGCCCCTTACCATGAAACGGCCGCCAAACCGCGCGATGCTGGCCCCGGCAAGCGGGCGGTAAGGCTCATACGCGGCGGGGTCGGTCACCTGAATATCTGCGACGACATAGGCGGGCATGGGAATCCTCCTGATCGAGCTCGATGCGGGGACTATGCTGTTCTAGCCCGATGCAAGTTCATTTCTGCGCCCACTTTCCGAGCGCCCGCGTGCAAAAGGCCCGAAGCTTGTGCCACGGAGAGTTTTCCCAGGCGTCTATTCGCGCGGCCAGCTCGGCCTGGATGCGATCACGATCCGCTACCGCCTGCTCCCGTTCCCCCACCGCCACCTCCCGCTCGCGTCGCGCTCTTTGAAGAGCATCGGAACTCTGCTCGATCCACGATCCCGCGGCGGCTTGCAGCGACGCTGACGCGCACTCCCATGCGCGCCGTTCTGCCTCCCACTCCGCGCGCACTTGCGTCAGCTCTGCCCTCAGCGCCGCGATATCCGCCTCCGAGGCGTCGGCCTGCGTCTTGCCTGCTGTCAGGGTCTGGGACAGCGTCTCCTGCTCGTCGGCAAACCGCCGTGTCTCGTCATCTAGGGCAGCGCGCAGCTGCACGACTTGGCCGCCAAGCCGCCTTGCCTCGGCGGATGCTTCAGCCAGGCTCGACTTTACCGCATCACGTTCGCCTACGAGCCGGGCTATTTCCGCGTCCTTTTCCACGCCGCGCTCGCGCTCGGATGCCAGCTCCGAGCTCGCTCGCCTGGACGTTGCGCGCAGCGTCGCCAAAGGAGAATCCAGGTCCCGGCCGCTAAGCAACGGCATGGTATCAGGATCCCGATATGATTTTTCCCCGTCGAACATCGCTATTGGATGCAGCATCAGGAAGGAGAGGTCACGGGGGTAACCCCGCTCCTCGAGGTCCTGGTGGGCTGTCTCGATGCCGGCGAACATCCTTGTAAACGCCTCGACATTCCAAAGCACTTCGAACCGGCGGAGGCCATCGACCGGTACGAGCTCTCGATCGGCGTTCGCTTCGAGCCAGCGAACCGCAGCCTCGGGCTCGAAGCCCGGATCCATGATGTAAATTTTCCGGTCCCGTGTCTCGGTCTTTGCAGCGACGGGCCTGCCGTCCCGCAGCGCATCGAGGACCTCGTGGAAGCCCAGCGGATAGGTTAGATTGAAGAAACCGTCATGGATCCGCAGGATGCCGTCCGCCTCGACGATGGTCACCGTGTGGGTGACGCTGCTCGCCAACCCGAATTCATAGCACCAGGCACGAAAGCCCTTCTTGGTGAACGCTCGCCACAGCGCCAAGGCCGTGTCCCCGCCCCGCGATCCGGTAGCGGCCGGTGTTTCGCGGTAGACCTTGCGGCGAAGCCTGTTCAGGCGTCGTGACGCGTCCTTCAATTCGATCCATCCCTCGTTGACCGACGAGCTTTAGGATACCCGCTCGTCGTCGCCGGCGTCATCGGGTCAAGCAAGCCACCGTTATTCGACGTTTGATATTCGCTGGAGCGCCGAGCATCATCATAGAGATGCAATCCCTCCGGTCAGGCGCGGCCTTCTGTATTCTCGGCCTCGTTTGTTGCCTTGGCACCGGCTGCGACATTATTCCCCACGACGTCGGTCTCGCGGGGCGCTGCGCCGACATCATGCAGCGCGCCTTCCCCAGCGCAACGATCGAGATCGGCAAAAGCGAGGCCTCGGCGACCGGCCTGACTACGATTGTTGCTCGTGTCGATGGGGTCAGGAGCGATCTGCCCCCGGATGCGCCTTTGCTGCACGAGTTGGCCGTCGAGTGCCGCTTCGACGACAATATCCTCACGGGGTTTCGCTGGACGACTGGCCCGCTGCACTGATCGGAAGGAACGTGGTTGACGTGCCCGAGACTGGCGCCCCGGCAGCCTCTGGTTCATATTCGGACCATGAGCCGATCCAAAACCGCGGCGTGCGGAGAGCAGGTGTGATGGACATCGGGCCGGGAGCGAAACACAGGCCGAAACGCGAACCACCGCAGCGTGATGTGCGTGTGAGTGCGAATGCCGGGCTGGTTGTGCCGCTCAACCAATTTTTCGCCACTTCGCCGGTCGCCTGTCCCTATGTCCCGGGTCGTGCCGAGCGCAAGCTGATTGTCGATCTCCGCGGAGACGGCGGTGCGGCCTTCTACGACGATCTCTCGCGTGCCGGATTTCGACGCAGCCACCGCTTCGCCTACCGGCCGGCGTGCCGCGGCTGTGCCTCGTGCGTGCCGGTACGGATCGCCGTCGAGCGCTTTCGCCACACCCGCTCGACGCGACGAATCCACAATACTAATCGGGACCTTTGCGGCCGACTCGTCGCCGCCCGCGCTACGCCGGAGCAATTCCGGCTGTTCTCGGTCTATCAGCGCAAGCGCCACAGCGACAGCGACATGGCGTTAATGCGCTACGGAGATTACCGCGCGATGGTCGAGGACACCCCGGTGCGGACGGCAATCGCCGAGTATCGTGGCGATCGGGGAGTTCTAGTCGCGGCGTCGCTGATCGATCTCCTCGATGACGGGGTTTCCGCCGTCTACAGCTTTTACGATCCCGATCAGACAAAGCGTAGCCTCGGGATCTGGAGCGTTCTCTGGCTCGTCGAGGAATGCCGGCGGCGCGGGCAACCTTTTGTCTATCTCGGCTACTGGATCGCCGAGAGCCCGAAGATGGCTTACAAAGACCGCTTCCCGGCGCTGGAACGCCTGGAGGAGGGCGGTTGGACCGTGTTCGCCCGATAATGGCGATCGGCGTTCTCGATTCCGCGATTTTCGCGGATATGTTCGGGACCCCGGCGATGCGCGGGATCTTCGGCGACCGCCCATTCCTCGCGCGCTGCGCCGAAGTCGAGGCAGCTCTCGCCCGCGCTCAGGCACGTCTCGGGATCATCCCGGTCGAGGCGGCAGAGGCGATTACGCGTGCGGCAACCGCGCTGGCAACCGGCCGCGAAGCGCTCGACCTGGCGCGCCTGAAGCAGGAAACCGAGACCGTCGGCTATCCGATCCTGCCGCTCGTCCGCCAGCTTTCCGAATGGGCAGGCGACTGGGGGCGTTACGTTCACTGGGGTGCCACGACCCAGGACATCATGGATACGGCAGTCGTGCTGCAGATCCGCGCCGGGCTCGCGCTGATCGAAGAAGACTTGACGGCGGTGCGCGGCCACCTCGCCAAGCTCGCCCGGCGCTATCGCGACACGCCGATGGCCGGACGGACCCACCTGCAGCACGCCCTGCCGGTGACCTTCGGTTACAAGGCGGCAGTGTGGCTCTACGCTTTCGACCGGCATGCCGACCGGCTGCGCGAGCTGCGCCCGCGGGTGCTGGTGGCCCAGTTCGGCGGCGCCGCCGGCACGTTGGCCTCGCTCGGCAACGGCGGCGAAAGCCTCGCGACCCGCGCCGAGCTCGCCCGCGAGCTGGCGCTCGACGACCCGCCGATCACCTGGCACGTCGTGCGCGACGGCATTGTCGAGACCGTGCAGGTGCTGGCGTTGCTGGTCGGCAGCCTGGCCAAGATCGCCTTCGATATCATGCTGATGTCGGCGACCGAGTTCGGCGAGGCGGCCGAACCCTTTGTCACCGGCCGCGGGTCGAGCTCGACGATGCCGCAAAAGCGCAACCCGATCTCGTGCGAGCAGATCCTCGCCGCTGCGAAGGTTCTGCGCCAGCAAGCGGGGCTGGCGCTCGACGCGATGGTGACGGATTTCGAGCGCGCAACCGGTCCCTGGCATGTCGAATGGGTGGCTCTGCCCGAGGCCTTCGGCTATGCCGCTGGCGCGCTGCATCAGGCGCGGTTCTTGGTCGGCGGGCTTATCGTCGATACCGGGCGCATGGCAAAAAATCTGGCGATGACGCACGGGCTCATCGTCGCCGAGGCGGTGATGATGGGATTGGCGCCATACACCGGCCGCACCGAGGCGCACGACCTCGTCTACGACGCCTGCCGTGTCGCCATCGAGACCGACCGGCCATTACTCGACGTGCTGCTCGAGACACCTGCGGTCGCCGGCCCGCTCGGTGCGGAGAAGCTGCGCGCTCTGACCGACCCTGCCAACTATCTCGGCGCCGCACCCGCGATGGTCGACCGCGTGCTCGCCGAGCGCTCGGCTCAACTTGAGACGGGGTCTTAACTGCCGCAGCAGCGGAGGTTGAAATGTTGAGCAATTTTGATGCCCGCAAACTCAAGGCAATGGCCATCGAGTTCTGGAAACGAGGTGGGCTGGATACCCTCGTCAAGGTTTGTCCGCTTGGCACAACCCCCGATCCCGGCCGGAGGACTGGTTACTGCACCACCTTCAAATTCATCGTCGGCCGAACCCCCCTCGAGATCGAGGAGATCGTCGGCCTTGCTAGAGGCAGCAAGCTTACTATCGGCGCCGATATCTTTGTCGTCGATCCGCTGCCGATGCCGCCGCAATTCGAGCTCCGCGGCTATTCACAATGCCCAGCGGGGATTCCGACCAACGCACCCGGCTACACCCCGCACCCCGGTTATCCGCCTGGCCTTGGCGCGCCGCAGTGGGAGCTGTCGGGCTATCCGCAGTCGGGGTTGAAGCTGATCGCCTCGGTCCCCGCAGGACAGCGTTTCACCTATCAGGCGGCACGGCTGCCGCCGAGACCGTAGTGGGTATCCGGGGGCCTTTCCGCATGGGCTCATCGTCGCCGGCGATGGTCGACCGC
>Ga0209446_1000288_pt1 | contig 11457 bp, 10 predicted proteins | sample BogFormECP04_OM2_FD_188242 | JGI IMG/M metagenome (GOLD analysis project Ga0209446, IMG submission 188242) | Bog forest soil microbial communities from Calvert Island, British Columbia, Canada - ECP04_OM2 (SPAdes) (version 2) | ecosystem: Environmental > Aquatic > Freshwater > Wetlands > Bog ... | reverse complement strand
ACCAGCGTCAACCCCGCAGACGCTAAGTCAGACAACTGAACGACCGCTGACACCCGGATGAATTCGGCAAACTGTGCGGACCAGACAATGGCTTCATCTGTTGTTTGCTTCCGGATTGATTCGATGTCGTTATTGGTGACGTTTAATGCTCGCGGACGTGCTCGAAGCGACGCGCGGCGCTGAGGCGCGCACGACGTGGCATTTCCGGCCCGGCGATCGGGTGGCCGATGTGCGGCTGACAGGTTGTTTTCGAGGAGGCAAACATGAAGCAGCACAAGGGATTTATGGCCGCCGCCGGCCTGCTCATCGCGGGCAGTCTCGCACTCTCGGCGTGCACGGGCCTCGACACCCCGCCGAAGTACGCCAAGGGCGTCAAGGTCGACTGCGGGGGCAAGCAAGACCTGACCGGCAGCGGTTCGACCGCTCAGGCCAACGCGATGAGCCACTTCATCACGAGCTACGAGGAATCGTGTTCGGGCAAGCAGCTGAACTACACGGCCAGTGGGTCGGGAGCCGGCGTCGCCGACTTTCTCGCGGCCAAGACCGATTTCGGCGGCTCGGACTCACCGCTGAGCGGCGACGAATACGCCAGCGCCAAGCAGCGCTGCGGCGGTACGGACGCATGGAACCTGCCTGCCGTCTTCGGTCCGATCGCGATCACCTTCAACGTCAAGACGACCGACGTCCTCAACTTCGACGCACCCACGCTCGCCAAGATCTTCAGCGGCGCCATCACGCGTTGGGACGACCCGGCCATCACGGCGCTGAACGGAAACATGCCCGCAGAGGACATCCGCGTCGTCTCCCGCAGCGACGCATCCGGAACCAGCGACAACTTCCAGCAGTACCTGCAGGCCGCATCCGGCGGCGCCTGGACCAAGGGCGCCGGCAAGACCTTCAACGGAGGAGTAGGAACCTCCGCCCAAGGCAACGAGGGCACGTCGGAAGCCGTCAAGAACACCGAGGGCGCGATCAGCTACAACGAATGGTCGTATGCGATGAAGCAGCACCTCGATGTGGCCGGAATCAAGACCGCCGGCGGCGTCGTCGGCATCGGCAACGACTGGGTCGGCAAGACCATCTCGGACGTCACGATCAAAGGTCAGGGTCATGACCCCAATGACCTCGTTCTCGACCTCTCGAAGGTCTACGCCACCACAACGCCGGGCGCTTACCCGATCCTGCTGGCCAGCTACGAACTCGTCTGCTCCAAATACCCTGACGCTCAAGTGGGTACGGCGGTGAAGGCATTCATGCAGTCGACCATCACCACCGGACAGCAAGGCCTCGCCCCGCTCGGCTACATCCCGTTGCCGGCTGATTTCCAGACCAGGGTTGCCGCCGCCGTCAACAGCATCAGCTGAGACGTCGGCACCGACGGTTTCGGCGGCAGAGAAACGTCTCGATCTCGGCTAGCATCACGTATGCCCTTCGATCGCACCACGCGATCGATTCCGTGTGCCGTCCTGCTATTTGCCGCGGCGCTGTTTTCGGCAGCGCCGGCGTCAGCGGATCCGAACGACGGTGCGTTCGTTGATGCCCTCGCCAAGGGCGGGATCGTCTTTCCGGATCACAACGCCGCGATCTCCATCGCCCACACGGTGTGCGCCGGACTTGATCAGAGCAATAAGTCCAGCATTCTCGCGATGAAGGTGATGAAGGATACGGACCTTTCGATGAAGCAGTCCAGCTACTTCATCGGCGCTGCCATCTCCGCCTACTGCCCGCAATATGCGGGGCACACCGACAATTCGACGCGCTACCTCAACCCCGGCCCCCCGCTGATGTGATCAGCCGCCGCGGGCTTCGACCATCGCTGAGCGGTTGACCTTGGTCGCGGCAGTTCGCGGGATCTGGTCGACGAACTCCACGGTCTTGGGCACCTTGTACGCGGCCAGTCGGGTTTTCGCGTAGACGATGACATCCCGTTCGGTCAGTGACTGTGTGCCGTCGGCCAGTTGGACCACGGCGTGCACTCGACGTCCCCACTCGCGGTCGGAGAGTCCTATGACCACCACATCGGCGATGCCGTCGTGTTCGGCGAGCGCGCATTCCACCTCGGCAGGAAAGACGTTCGCGCCGCCGGTGATGATCATGTCGCTGCGGCGATCGGCGATGTAGAGATAACCGTCGGCGTCGACGTGGCCGATATCGCCTGCGGTCCGGAATCCGTCGGGTGTCGACGGCAATAGCGGCGCGCCGCCCAGATAGTGGTATCCGGCGCTCATCGGCGAGCGCAGATAAATCTCGCCGAGCTCACCCGGACTCACCGGCTCGCCCTGTGGGTCCAGGATGCGCACTTCGGTGTCCCGGAAACCGCGGCCGACGCTGCCAACGTGCGCCAGCCACTCGTCGCCGCGTAATGCGGTGATTCCCAGGCCCTCGGTCATCCCGTAAGCCATCACCACCTGTTCCGGGCTGAGCAGGTCGAACCAGGTACGTAGCAGCGTGTGTGGCATCACCGCGGCGCCCTGCAAGATCCACGCGACGCTGGATAGATCCCGCCGGCGTATGTCGGGAAGGGCGGCGATGCGGGCGAGCATCGTCGGTGTGGCTGTGAAGTTGGTGATGCGGTAGCGCTCGATCGCATCCACAACGGTTGCCGCATCGAACTTTTCGAGCACCACCAATCGGTCGCCGCCCAGCAGGTAGGTCATCGGTGAGAAGCCGTTGGTGTGATACATCGGAGCGGGCACCAGGATGGTCTGTGGCTGGGCCGTCGGCGCCCAGGCGGCCAGGAATGGGAACGACGACTCCGGCGTCCAGGTGCCCTGCGCCAGAGTGAGAATGACCTTCGGCAGGCCGGTGGATCCGCTGCTGCATATCCCGTTCGCGTTGGGGGATACCACCGCCGGCAGCGGGCCATCGGACTGGTCGCCGGCGCACGCGGTAAGCGTAGCCAGCGTCTGTTCGTCGACGGCGACCGTCGGGTCGATGACCTCCAGCACCCGAGTCCGCTCCCAGTCGGGCAGATCCCAGCGCATCGGAACCGGGACAGCGCCGATCTTCCAACAACCCAGCACGGCCAACACCAGTTGCTCGGAATTGGGAATCGCCAGTGCGACAAGCGAACCGATCTCAGCGCCGCCGGCTGTCAGCGCTCGTCCCCATTGATTGGCCCGGCGGTCCAGTTCCGCGAAGGTCATCGAGTGCCCCGTGCCGTCACGCGCGATGACGGTCAGAGCAGTATCGTCACAACGCTGTTCGGCGAGCTGCTGAAGTTTGGCGCCGAACGGAATTCCTTCGTCAGGCGGTTGGGAAGCTTCTTGAGCAGCGACGGGCTCGGTGCTCATGTGCGCCGCTCCTCCTCATCGCTCTGCTCTGCATCGTCGCCGGCGCGGCTCATGTGCGCCGCTCCTCCTGCCCTTTTCGGATCGCACTGCCCTGTTGATCGTCGCCGTCGCGGCTCACGCCGATACCGGTCCCGAGAACAACGTCTCGAACCCCCCGTCGCGGATGCCGGGCAGCAGCCGCATCGCGAGCACCTCGGTGCTGACCGGCAGCCGGATCAGCGGCTGGGTGTGCCGGTCGAGCACGCTGACGTCGGACTCGTCGCAGAAGCCCAGCGCTCCCAGTAACTGGTGCGCGGTGCGCAGGACTAGTCGTGCGGTCTCGCCTGCCTTGAGACGGAGGATCAGTGCGTCAGCCGAACGCACCTGCGCCGGAACAGATTCGACTCGGCTGATGGTGTACTTGGCGAGCTCGTGAAGCCCGCGTGCCGCGACAGCGGCGTCGGCGACCGTGAATCGGACCGCCTGGAAATCCGCCAGCGGCTTGCCGAACTGCATCCGCGCGACAACGTGCTGTCGAGTGATCTCCAGGCACTGCTGCACTGCGCCGACGATCCGCCAGGACCCCAGCGTCAGATGCAAATCGACGTCGGCGGCCGGCACCGTCCCTTCGGGCGGGCCCAACGTGGCCGGAACCAGAAAAGGTCCGAGCTTGGCGTCAGTGCGCGACGACGGCTGCACCCGGTAGCGCGTGCCATCGAGGTCGGCCGCGACCCAGTCGCCGGCCAAGTCGCCGTGATCGACCCGGGGTGCTTCGGGATTCACCAAGGCGAGCCGGGCACCGTCGATCGCCATTAGCTCCTCGACAAGCGGATAGGGGAGGGCCGTTGCGCCGCAAGCCTGGCAGAGCACTGCGGCGGCCAGCAGATCCTCGGAAGAGGATCGCACGTCGAGGTCGAACGCGCCGAGGTCCGACAGCGCGGTCCGGGCATCCTGCCGGAGCTGGTCGTCGGTCTCGGCCTGCAGCGCGGCCTGAGGTCCGCCGAACCGGACGAGCCGTTTGGTGGCGACCGCGGAAAACTCGGCAATATCTTCTGGCAGAGCGGTTTTCATCGGTGAGCTCCCAAGGTTTCCCGCGCGACGAGTATCCGCTGCACTTCGATGGTTCCGGACGCGACCGTGGCCGCCTGGGCGTAACGCCAGTGGTCTTCGACAGCGCCGTGCAGCGCCGCCGACGAGCCGCTGTCCAGCGCCGTTGGCCCGAGCACGTCGAACAGCAGCTCGGCCACTTGCTGGTCGCAGGTGGTGGTCGCGATGCGTGCGGCGCTGGCCGCGGCACCAGCTGACGGGTCGTCCTGCAAGGACACCGCGCGATAGGCCAGGAGGCGGGCGATTCGAAGATCGATCAGTGCCCGCACCCAGCGCGTGCGGATGGACTCGGGCAACTCATCCCAGTTGTCACCGAGTTCGGTTTGCATCCGGTCGAGCAGCGACTCACACCGGGCGTACCGGGCGATGCCGACCCGCTCGAAGGCAAGCGCTTCGCGCATCACCCGCCAGCCGTCGCCCAATTCGCCGAGGACCTCGTCGGGGAACACCTCGACACCGTCGAGAAAGACCTCGTTGAGGTGATGGGGCCCAAGCATCGAGCGGATTGGCCGCACGGTGATGCCGGCCCGATCCATCGGAACCAGAAAGAGGCTGAGCCGGTTGGCTTTCGGGGCATTCGGGTCGGTGCACGCCGCCAGCACGCACCATGACGCCATCTGGGCGTAGGAAGTCCAGACTTTCTGCCCGGTGATGCGCCAACCGTCACCGTCGGGCACTGCACGGGTCCGCAGCGACGCGAGGTCCGTTCCGGCCTCAGGCTCGGAAAAGCCCTGACACCAGATCACCTCGCCGGCAGCGATGGCGGACATGTGCCTGGCCTTCTGCTCGGCGGTTCCGTACCGCATCAGCGCGGGCCCGACCCAGTTGATGCCCATGTACTGCGCACCACGGGGTTCGTGGTGGGCCCACATCTCCTCGCGCAACACGGTCTGCTGCCACACCGAACCGCCGCCACCGCCGTGTTCCTTCGGCCAGGCCAGGGCCAGCAGCCCGTCGGATGCGAGCATTTTGCAGAACGACTCGGTGGTCGCCAAATCTTTCGGGTCGTTGGTGCAAGCGCCGAGGAAGCCTTCGGGGATATGCGTGGAGATCAAGTCCCGCAGGCGCTTTCTCAGTTCGACAGCATCGGTGCCGAGGTCGTAATCCATCGTCATCCCTTCGGCAATCCGAGCAGTCGCTCGGCGATGATGTTGCGTTGGATCTCCGATGTCCCGCCGTAGATGGTCGCCGCTAGGGCGTCCTGGCGTTCGAAGAGCAGATCGGTGTCGTCGATCGAACGTGGCCCGGCCGCCGCCGCGGAAAGCTCCCAAACCCGTTGCAGTGTCTGCGAACCGAGGAGTTTGAGAATGTCGGCTTCGGGGCTCGGCCGGCCGGCCAGTTCGTTGTTCAGCGCGCGATACCCGGTCGCCCGCAGTGCTTGGGCGTCGGCGAGCAGCGAGCCGAGTTCGGCGAATACCTCGCCGGAGGCGTAGTCGTCGTGGGTGGCTTGGGAATCCCGCACCGAGCTGAGGCCGCGCTGGATCTCGACCCAGTTCATGATCCAAATCATCTGCCGCTCATGGTTGAGCGACGACATCGCCACCTGCCATCCGCCGTTGACCGGTCCAAGCAAACTGTCGGCCGGAATCTCGACATCGTCGAGAATGACTTCGCAGAAGGTCTCATCGGAGATCGATGCCATCCGAATGGGTTCGATGGTGACCCCGGGGGATTCGAGATCGAGGATGAGACAAGAGATTCCGCGATGTTTGGGTGCGTCCGGATCGGTACGGGCATACAGCGTGCACCACCGTGACTGGTGGGCTTGCGTCGTCCAGATCTTTCTGCCCTTGACCCGGAACACATTCCCGTCTGGGCCGTGACGTACCGCCCGGGTGCGCAGGCTGGCGAAGTCGGAGCCGGCTTCGGGCTCGGACATGCCCAGTGCCCACCACTCGTCGCCGCGCAGCAATGGAATCAGCAGACGGTCGATTTGCGCGGCGGTGCCGAATTGGCGGATCCCGGGCGCGGCCACACCTGGCCCGGCGACGTTGGGTAGTTTGGGCGCCGATCGCATCGCCGCCTCGAGTCGGATCTCCATCGCTTCGGCCAAGCCGAGTGATCGCCCACCGTGCTCGGGCGACCAGGTCGGCTGCAGCCAGCCCGCCTCGAATGCCGCACGTTGGTGAGCCCGACGAAGTCCGATGTCCCATCGGTATTCGCGATAGCGCTCGTAGTAGTCGTTCGGCAGGAAGCCCGTCAGCCACGCCGCATATTCGGCGACAAGATCTGTCTTGAGCTCGGAGCTCATGAGCGCCACTCCTCGGCATCGCTGCGCTCTGCATCGTCGTCGGCGCGGCTCCCGGCGAAGCGGCGTCCGACCGCGTGGTAGAGCGCGCGGCTGTCGCCCAGCGTCGAGGCACCTTGCCATGCATGCCGCAGATAGAGGTGCATGTCGTGCTCCCAGGTCTGCGCCAACGCGCCGTGGACCTGCACCGCGGTGCGCCCGCAGCCGACCGCAGCCTCGGCGGCCGCCGCCTTCGCCAGTGCCGCCGCGTTCCAGCCCGCGGCGACCGAGGTCGCCGGGTCGTCGAGCCGCGCGGCCGCGGCGTAGGTCAGACCGCGGGCGCGTTCCAGCGCGACATAGTTGTCGGCCAAGGCGTGCTTGATGCCCTGGAATGCGCCGATCGGCTTGCCGAACTGCTGGCGTGTTTTCGCGTACTCGATCGCGCGGTCCAGCGCGGCGCCGGCAACACCGACCAGGTCGGCGGCCGCCGCGACCAGCGGTGTCGCCAGAGCTGACTCCAGGTCCACCGGCGCGATGGCTATCGCCTGGGCGTCGATCTCGACGTCGGCGACCGGCTGCGCGGGGTCGGTGCATTCGGCCTCGTGCACGGTCACGCCATCGCCGACGCGCACGACGGCGGCGACCGGCCCGTCGGCCGACGAGGCCAGCGTGACGACGAGTTCGGCGCGGGGGAGGCCGGGGACCGCGACTGCCCGCCCGTGCACCCGCCCGTCCTGCAGCGTCATCGGGACCGCGGGCAGCCGATGGCCCGGTGGGTGAACAGCCAGTGCGGCCACCACACCGCTGCCGATCTCGGCCAGCACATCGTCGACGGCGGGACCGGCCAGACGCAGCAGACCCGCGGCCAGGCCGACGCTGGACAGCAACGGAACGGGCGCCAGCGCCGCGCCGCATTCTTCGAGGACAACGGTGAGATCCATCCGGCCGAAGGAGCTGTCGCCATCGGCGGTGGGCACGGCGAGGTCGCTCCAGCCGAGGTCGACGACCGTCTTCCAGACCGTGCGCCAGCGATCGGGATCCGTCATGGCCTGCCGCGCGGTCGCCGGCGGGCACTCGGCACGCAGGACGTCACGCACGCTGTCGCGCAGCGCCAGTTGACCCGAATTCAGTCCGACGTCCATAAGGCCCCTAACATAATAAAAATAGTAAACTAGCGCGACAAACGTCAATCGCGGCGGCGTCGTGACTTCAGCGATCCGAATGGTGGTAGGTAATGGCGGAGTGGTACCTGTTCCTGCCGCAAGTGAGGGTGCCGGTCGCCGACATTGTCGATCGGGCACGCCACGCCGAAGCCAGCGGATTCACCGGCATAGCGTTCATCGACCACCTCGAAGCACCCGGCCTGCGCGACGAAAGCATTTGGGAGGCAATGAGCGTCGCCACCTGGGTGGCCGCAAAGACCGAGCGGCTGCGGATCGGCCACCTGGTGCTCTGTGACGCCTTTCGTCATCCGGCGGTGTTGGCCAAGCAGGCCGTCACCTTGTCCGAAGCGTCGGACGGTAGGTTCGAGCTCGGCCTCGGCTCCGGTTCCTGGCCCGCGGAGTTCACCAGATTCGATGTCGGGCAACAAGATCCGATGGCCCGGGTCAAACAACTCGAAAGTCATCTCGACGTGATAGGCCAGTACTGGGGACGCGGTGACGATGCCACTCGCAGCCAGGCACCGCTTCCCACGCATCCGATACCGCTGATCCTCGGTGGGACTGGCCGACGAATGATGGAACTTGTTCGAAGATATGCGGATTGGTGGAACATCCCGGCCAACCACATCGACAGGCTGGCGGAACTGGCCCCCGCCGCCGGGTCGGCCCGAGTGTCGATTCAGCAGATGATCGGTTTCGTTCGCAAGGACAGCGATCCGGCGAAGGTGCGTGAGGTGAGCGCCCGGCGCTTCGGAAATCTCGGATCAGGCCTGATTTGTGGCGACGCCGACGAATTGTCCGGACATTTCAGCAATTTGTCCGGTCAAGGCGTTGAGCGGTTCTATGTCTGGTTCGCGGATTTCGCCGCACCGGAATCGCTGCACGAGTTCGGCGAAACGGTGATCAAGACGTTCCCGCAATAGCGGGCCCGGTCATTGACGCTGAGCGGCACGGCGGCGAGCCTCGTCGGGCACGACGGGCTCGCGGGCGAACGGGCCGCGCCGCACCGCATGCAACCGGATCTCCGGCAGGTCCACGGAGGGGTCCACGGTGTCGAGCCACGCGACGGCGTCGGCGACATCGGAGGCCGCAATGGCGTTCATCTCAAATGGAACATCCTGCAGCATCTCGGTTTCCACCGGTCCCGGCGTCACGATGTGTACGGCGATGCCGTCCCGGTCGACTTCGAGTGCCAGCGCGCGGGCAAAGGCGTTCATCCCGGCCTTGGACGCCGAGTAGGCGGTGCGAGCCATCATCGGTTCGTGCGCCGCGGAGGACGAGATGAACACCAGCCGGGAGCCGGGGCGCATCTTCGGCAGTGCGGCCGCGGTCACCACGAAGCAGGAGTCCAGGTTGGCCGACATGATCGTCTGCCACTGCTCGAAAGTCTGCTTGCGCGCGTAAGTGCCGCCCAGGGTGCCCGCCGCGTGCACCACGAGATCGATGGTTTTCAGCGGGCCGATCCTCTGCGCGAAGCCGCTCGGGTCGGAGGCATCGGCGGCGATGTAACGGGCCCCGATCTCGTCGGCCGCGGCGCGCAGCGGGTCGACCCGGCGCGCTGAAAGCACTACGTCGTAACCCAGTTCGCAAAGTTTGGCAGCGCAGGCCTTCCCGATGCCACCACTGCCACCGGTTACCAGTGCCGTTCTCGCACCGATCAGCTCGTCCACGACTTAGAGATGACGGTTGTCCCGCGGGCGACCCAACGCTTGCGGCGACACCGCGTAGATCCGTTGGTCCGGTCCGGCGGCCAGCACGTGGCTCTGGGTGTCGGACAGGTGCCGGGCGGCGATCCGGCGCGCCCGGTCGACGTCGCCGGCCTCGATCATGTCGGCAAGCTTGACGTGCGTGTTGAGCACGGCGCGACGTTTGGTCAGCGACGGGTAGGTGCCCTTGGCGGCGCTCTCGTCGGCCCACTGCTGCTCGTGGCTGGTCCACAGCGTTTCCAGGGTGCCGACAACGGCGATGATCGTGCGGTTGCCGCAGCCGCGGACGACGGAATCGTGGAATCTACGCCCGATTTCGGTGAACTCGGGCCCGTCTTCCAGATGCGTCTCCATCGCGTCGTTGATTTCTTTGAGCTCGGGCACGATGGTGTCGGCGCGGTCCGTTCGCTGAGCTGCCAGTGCCGCGCACGCGGGTTCGAGTTCCAGGATCGCCGTCCCGAGATCGGCGACGACAACCGACTCACTCTGCAGCAGCAGACCCAACATGTAGGCGGCGCTGGTCTTCGCCGGAGCGTGCACGATCGCGCCGCCCCGGTTGCCGCGCCGGACCGATACCAGGCCCTCGGTCTCCAGAATTCGCAACGCTTCTCGCAGCGAGACAAGGCTGACATTGAACTGCTCGACGAGCACTTCCTGGCGGGGCAGCAAATCGCCGTCGGCCAATTCGCCGTCGATGATCTGTCGCCGCAACTCGTCCGCGACGATCTCGGCGATCCGCGGCGCCGACAATCGACGTCGGGCCTCGGGGCCAATTCCCAGCGCAGTCATCTGATTCCAGCAGCGGAACGGCTGACCGGAGCCACGGCCGCTACACCCGCGAACTCCATATACTGCAATTTTAGCAGTAATGGCATAATAGCCGCGCTGGTCAAGCGTACGGTCCTATGCGGGCGGAGTCCGGCCGGCAAATTTACTAAGATGGCATAGACAACAACCCGACGAACGTAGACGGACACACGTTGAGCGACGGGCACGACAGCCGACCGACACCGCTGGCGGACGTCCGTGTTGTCGAGATCAGCGACCGCATCGCCGGCAGCTACTGCGGAAAGCTGTTGGTCGACGCCGGTGCTGACGTCAGGAAAATCGAACCGCCACAAGGGGATTGGTTGCGCCGATTCAGCGCAAGCGGATCGGCGCTCCCGGCCGGCGCGGACTCACCCCTATTCGGGTATCTCAACGCCGGCAAGCGCAGCGTGACTTCGTCGGCTGTGGACCTTCGCTCCGAGCTCGCCGGCGCCGACATCATCGTGGTGACGGCCACCCGGTCGCAGGCGGCCCAGCTGGGCATCGATCCGCAGCAGGTGCTGGCGGAGTTCCCGCGGGCGGTCATCGTCACCATCTCCGATTTCGGCTGGACCGGTCCGTACGCCGATCGTGCCGCCAGCGAGTTCACCTTGCAGGCGTGGTCGGGCCTGACCGGCTTCCGCGGCGACCCGGCCGGACCGCCGATCGCGATCGGCGGCGACCTGGGGGAGTACATGGGCGGGGTGTTCGCCGCGTTCGGCGCGCTGGCCGTGCGCCGCCGCGTCGAGCAGGGCGGACCCGGCGAGCATCTCGATTTGTCGATGCTGGAAGCAATCACGCTGATGCAAAGCGGCGAGTGGCTGCACTCGCAGCTGCTGCAGGCGCCACCGGTGTTACGCACCATCGAGGTCCCGTCGATCGAGCCGGCCAAAGACGGCTACATCGGGATCACCATGGTCACCGGCCAGCAGTGGCTGGATTTCGCGGCGATGGTCGACTGCGCGGAGCTGACCGAGATCCCGCAGCTGAGTTTCCAAATCGGGCGATGGCAATATCGCGACTTCATCCGGGAGCGGATTCGGCCGTGGCTGGCCGAACGCACCGTCGACGAGGTCGTCGAGCTCGGGCAGCTGTTCCGGTTGCCGATCGCGGCGCTGGGCAATGGCGCGACGATCCGGGACACCGCCTACGCCAGGGAACGCGGGGCGTTCGTG
>Ga0209446_1000286_pt1 | contig 11476 bp, 8 predicted proteins | sample BogFormECP04_OM2_FD_188242 | JGI IMG/M metagenome (GOLD analysis project Ga0209446, IMG submission 188242) | Bog forest soil microbial communities from Calvert Island, British Columbia, Canada - ECP04_OM2 (SPAdes) (version 2) | ecosystem: Environmental > Aquatic > Freshwater > Wetlands > Bog ... | reverse complement strand
GGTATCACGGAGGCAAACCGTCAAATCCAGCGCGGTGTGAAAATAATGGCTGGCGTACAGTTGTTTGACAGCAACCGCATACTCGGGCCCCTTCGAATCCGTGCCGCGATAGAGGATGGCCTGCAGCAACCGAATCGTCGGCTTCAATCCGAAGTTGACCTTCTCCCAATAGAATTCGGATTCAATGTGTTCGCTTTTCGCTTCTGGATACTTCAACAAATAGCTCTGAAGCTCGGGAAGATAAACAGGAAGAGCTTTCGATCTGCTTACCAGCGTCTCGAACGCCTGCTCGATCGCTGCCGGGTTATTTTTGTCCCGATAGATCCCCAATTCCGCGTTCCCGCCCTCTTTATATTTCTTCAGAGCTTCGAGTATCAAGTCTTTCGCGATTCGATTCACTTGATCGCGGGCGTCAGGAGCCAACCAATTCACTTTTGTGCGGAATCCCTCCATCGCATCGGTCGGCAGTTGCATCTCGCACTTGCCTTCGCGGCACTTTTGCAGATCCTTAAAATCCTCTGCCTCCAAAATGAGCCCATCCAAATCGGAGAGTTGCGGGGGATCACTGAATTTGCGTATTGCTAGATAGTTCGGTAGACGTTTCAACGCGTCGATATCCGAAGCCAGCTTCAGGTACTCCTCCGGAGTGGACCGGACATACACTGCACCGAACACGAACACTTCGTTACCCGAGGGCGAGTCCAATATCTTTGCTACCGATTGCCCGCTACGGATGGCTCTGATCTGATCGCTGCTCAGCCCAACATATTTCTTGAAGAAGTCTAAAATCTCGCCGTGCTTTTTATCAGCGGCACCAATCGAAGCGGAAGCGCGCGCAGTCCCTGACGGCGGGCCCGGCGGCAACGACCCTATCAACAAGAACGCCGAGACCCCTATTCTCAAATACCTCATCGCACTCTCTCAGAAGCCATTTGACATCCGTTCTCCAAAATTCTCCGCTGCTTGCCACACTGCATTGCGAATTTCCACACCGGAAAACGGTTCTACGATGACGTCGTATCCGCCTGATTCCAGCACTCCCGACCACAACTCAAATGTGGCTTCCCGGGCATAGACCAGTATCGAGGGGCGCTTGTGTAGCACTCCCAGCACACCCCATAACTTCCACCACGCCGTGTCATTGAGTGTCGCCGGAAGAATCGCAACTTGGAAAATATCGTCTTCCTTGATCCCCTCTTCGGTTTGGCCGGAAGGGTCAGCAAAAACGAGATCCGCGTTCAGGGGCTGCAACTGCCGGGTAATTTCGCTACGCCGTTCGGTGGGAATCACCAGCAGAATTCGCAAGTGTGGGCTAGTGGTGGCCACGATCTCCGTCCGCAGAAGGACGTTTGCACTCCTTGATAAAATCCGTAATGTGAGGAACGGCTAGCTCACTGTGACGAACAGGACGGACCGGTCCCTCTCCCTCCGGCCATCAACGGTTACTCTCGATCCTGCACATTCCCCTTGGCAAAGGCCGCTGCTGCAACACGTATGGGAATCTGTTCACACATCCCTGGGGCTGTTGTCTCCGCCATGAATTAGAAGCGCTGCGCTTCTCACTGTGAGCTAGCCGTTGCTCACGTTTACAGCTTGTCCTACAGGTGCGAGCCTGAGGATTGCGGAGCTAGGGACGGCCCTTGACTTTGCGGACGCCGGTGTGACCCATACGGTTGTCAATCGACCCGCTTTCCCGTCGATTGACAAGGAGCCTCTGGATTATGAAAACAGCCGAAGTTCTCATTCAAATGCTGCTCGATGCCGGCGTCAGCCGTGTCTATGGCGTATCGGGAGATTCACTCAACGCGTTCACGGATGGCATTCGCACCAACGAAGGGATCGAATGGATTCACGTTCGACATGAAGAAGTCGGAGCGTTTGCCGCAGGCGCCGATGCTCACCTGACCGACCAACTGGCCGTTTGCGCCGGGAGTTGCGGCCCCGGAAACCTCCACCTTATTAACGGATTGTTCGACTGCTATCGCAGCCGTGTGCCCGTGCTCGCAATTGCGGCTCAAATCCCGAGCATCGAACTCGGCAACAACTATTTTCAAGAAACTCATCCGGAGATCCTTTACAAGGAATGTAGTGATTACTGCGCTCTTGTTTCGGAACCGGACCAACTCCCTCGCGTTCTAGCGACGGCAATCCGAACAGCGATTGTGAAACGCACAGTCGCTGTCGTTGTCATCCCTGGCACCATCATGGCCAGCGACTGTTCTCAAAAACCGTTAGCGATAACCGTCGAAGACAACACCTACTCCATGACTCCACACCGAGAGTGGCTACAACGAGCCGCAGATGCTCTTAACGATGCTAAGAAAGTCACGATTCTCGGAGGGGCGGGCTGCAAAGGAGCCCACGAGGAACTCATCGCTACTGCAGAGAAGCTGAAAGCTCCAACCGTGTTCGCATTTCGAGGCAAGGAATTCATCGAATACGACAATCCTTATGATGTCGGCATGACGGGGCTTCTCGGATTTTCGTCCGGATATCACGCGATCATGGGTTCTGATGTCCTCCTGATGCTCGGGACGGACTTCCCGTATCGTCAGTTTTATCCTGAGAAGGCCACAGTAATCCAAGTCGACATCCGCGGCGAACAGATCGGCCGTCGCACACACGTCGAGATCGGACTCATCGGCGACGTGAAAAGCACTCTGCGAGCTCTCCTCCCACTGCTTACGGATAAAGCTAATCGCAACCATTTGGATAAAGCTCTCGCGCATTATGTCAAGACAAGAATAGATCTAGATTCATTTGCCACCGGCAAAGAGGGGACTTCGCCTGTTCGCCCCGAGTTTGTCGTCTCTACCATCAGCGAAGTTGCCGCTGAAGATGCCGTTTTCACTTGCGACGTAGGCACTGAGGTGATTTGGACCGCGCGATATCTCAAGGTGAACGGCAAACGCCGGATCCTTGGTTCCTTCAACCACGGCTCCATGGCGAATGCGATGCCACAAGCGATTGGTGCGCAAGCTGCCTTTCCCGGTCGCCAGGTAATCAGCTTCTCGGGTGATGGCGGGATAGCCATGCTCCTCGGCGACCTTTTGACGCTCAATCAGATGGAACTACCAGTGAAGGTCGTGGTCTTTAATAACGGAGCGTTGGGTTTCGTCGAAGTCGAAATGAAGAGCAGCGGCTACGTCACATTCAGCACCGATCTGAAGAATCCAAGCTTTGCAAAAGTCGCGGAAGCGATGGGAATGTTCGGCGTCCGTGTCGAACGCCCCGAACAACTCCGGCCTGCATTGCAGGCCGCTCTTTCGCACAAAGGTCCCGCGCTCATCGAGGTTCTCACTCACCGGCTTGAACTTTCCATGCCTCCCACGATAACTCTTGAGGAGGCAAAAGGATTCAGCTTGTACATGCTTCGTACCGTGATGAACGGGCGCGGCGACGAATTGATCGACTTAGCGAAAACTAATCTCTTCCACTGAGAGCGAGAGTTAGCTTCTACCTCGAGGCCATCCGGCGCGGTACTCGACGCTGGACGGAGGTTCCGACCGTCAGGCAAGGAGTCAAAATGAAGGTAGGGTTAGTGATCCCTGCTACATCGATACGTTTTATCCGGAAGTAGGCATTGCCACGATGTGTGATCGAACGACTATTGGTGACTAACACGAAGCACTCGCTACTGCTTGGCCCACACGGCCCATTCCAAAAATGCCTAAGATTTTTCCGCCGCCGTGTGCAAACCCGGTGAAGCGAGGAAGGCAGTGGCGGATACGGACTTCATTCCCAAGCCGAAAGTCGTAAAGACGGGCACGGACGGCGACGGACCTTGCTGAAGCGCTCTGCCCGATGGCAATCCCCAGTCGCTGGGTTATCTTGTCGGGGAGAGTCTCGATAAATAATCCATCTCCAGCTCGCCTTCATAAGTCTCGGCGCCGACCTTCAATACTTCAATCACGCGCGCTTGCGTCACGTCGCTAGCGACACTCAAATCGGACTCACGGGCTTCCACCAGAAGCCCCTCTGCCATGGAACTGAATGCTCCAGTATCCACGGCCGCCTTGGCGTGAGCGATGGCATGCGCAGGAAATGAGGCGATGCGGTGAGCCAGTTTCTCGACAAAAGGCGTCAGGTCTTCCGCTGGCAGCGCTCGATTGATATAGCCATAGCGTTCTGCCAGCTCCGCCGAGAGATCATTGCAAGCAAGGAGCACTTCCAAGGCGCGGCCCCGTCCGATGAGCCGTGGCAATCTTTGTGTAGCGCCGCCGCCTGGAACAAGCCCAATCGCCACCTCTGGATGGCCAAAGATGGCTTTGCCCACGGCAGCAAAACACATGTCCACAGCCAGCGCGATCTCACTCCCTCCGCCGCGGGCGCGTCCCTCAATTTTGGCAATGGTTACCTTCGGCATGTTCCTGAATCGCTCCCCGATCATCTGTGTAAAACGAAAGCTGCGCGTTTGGGAAACCACTTTGGAAGCGGCTCCAACCCGGCCCAAACCAGAGTGGGCTATAAAGAATTCAGGAAGCGCGCTCTGCAAGACCACAACCCGAACGCTCTCATCGGCCTCGAGTTGCCTGCCGAGTTTGTCGAATTCGTGCGAAAGTACTTCATCAAGAAGATTTATCGGCGGGTGATCGATGCTGACGAATGCGACTCCAGAATCGAACCCTAACCGGAAACATTTGTAATCCGAATATTGCATGGGGAGTCGCTCCATTTCGGTAACCGTTCTTGATACTGCAGTTCCTGCCCTGCACGCTTTTCAGCCGTCCTGCACGGGATTGGTAAGGACGCCTAGCCTCTCGATCTCCACTTCGAAGATATCGCCGGGCTTCATGAAAACGGGCGGCTTACGCGTCGCTCCGACCCCACCCGGCGTACCCGTGATGATTACATCACCCCGCTCGAGACTCATCGCGACGCTGATCATTTCAATCAGCGCTGGGACACTGAAGATGAGCTGGTCTGTGCGTGCATCCTGCATCACGCGGCCATTCAAACGGCCTTGGATGCGCAATCCTCGAGCGCCCGGCGGAACGGCATCGGGCGTTACCAGCCACGGGCCGAACGATCCTGTGCCATCGAAATTCTTGCCCATCGTCCATTGCGGTGTGCGGAGCTGAAAATCACGTACGGTCGCATCGTTGAACAGGGAGTAGCCCGCCACGTGATCGAGGGCGTGCTCCGGGGAGATGCGGCGCCCCGGCTTGCCGATCACCACGGCCAACTCGGCTTCATAGTCGAGTGCAGTCGATTCGTGGGGCCGCCGGATCGGCTCTTGATGAGCGATCAGACTCGTCGCGAAGCGGGCGAAGATTTCCGGATAGGCCGGCTTCGTCAGCCCGCTTTCCTCCAAGTGATCATTGTAGTTGAGACCGACACACAGAATTTTCGGCGGCACGGGCACCGGCGGCAGGAGTCGGACCGTGTTCAGGTCGATTGCCGGCGATTGCCCGAGGCTTCTGCCGATGTGCAAGAGATCCGCGCCTTGCGCGATGAGTTCCGGAAGAGTGCTTGGAAATCCGCTGTCTCGTTGCGTTAGGCCATGCCAGCCCGAACCTTCATCCGCGGCAATTCCGGGGACTCCACGTGTTTCAAAATGGACGATGCGCATAAGGGCGATCCTTTAGCCCGCCTTCGGACGACTCAGTTCCTCGAGCAGGAAAATAAACGACTCATACGGCCGCCCGGTCGCGTGCCGAAGGCCCATCTCACAGGTTCGGTTCGCCGAGAGGTAGGCGTCGAAAGGCCGCTCAATCAATACCAATCTAACCTCCCGCGTCGCCGAAACGACGAGCTCGGGATGCAATAGCCCTCGGTCGCCGGCCGTGCCGCAACAAGTTGTGCCAATCGGGACCTCAACTTCATCAGCCAGACAACCCGCAATCTGTTTGAGCGCTCCAGCCAGCCCGAGGTCCGTTGTCGAGCACGTCGGATGCACAGCGACCCGCCGCAGCCTACGCAAGATTGTCAGCTTCGGCAAAAGATCCCGACACCACGCTATAGAGTCGATGAGCTTGAGGCTCTCGTACTGCTCTTTTCGCTTTCCTTCGAGCTGGGTCGCGACATCCTCTTTGAGACCAAGGGTGCACGAGGCGGCGTCGACGACGATGGGAAGAGTTCCTCCATCGCTCCAGCGCCACAGCGCATCGGCAACGGCTTGCGCCATGTACTTGTGCCCTTGGCGATAGCCCTTCGATCTCCACGGCGTCGAGCAGCACAGGCCAGCGACGTCCGGCGGAATCCACAGCGGCTTACCAGCGCGTCTGGACAAAGAGACGAGCGTTTCCGCAAGTGAGGGAGCGGCCGGCCGCCCGGGATCGCGACCGAACATGCGGTTGATGCATGCGCAGAAATAAACTGCCGCAGCACCGTTCCTGTCAGTTTCGGGCAGGCTGGAAGCGGCACGTGGCATCGGCCCGGGCACAGCGGGAATGAGGTCCGGGCTGACAACACTTCGCGCGGCAGCAGTAAGAGCCGTAAGCGGCTTCACTCCAAACACGGAGGAAAACGCATGCGCTCCCCATAGACTCACGCGCGCCAAGGGTTCGACGGCTTTCCAGTGCTTCGCGAGGCGCAGCGCCACCCACTCTGCGACAGGGTTGTTCTCGCGCGCTCTGAACTCTTTGATCAACGTTCCAGTGTTGATTCCGATCGGACACGGAATGGAGCACATGCCGTCGCCCGCGCAGGTTTCGATCCCGTCATACTGATACTCCTGTTGGAGTTGTGCAAGCATGGCGGAGTCGTGCTTCTGGCGCGTCATCTCCCGCCGCAGAGCGATCCGTTGACGCGGTGTCATGGTGACATTGCGGCTCGGACAAACAGGTTCGCAGAATCCACACTCGATGCACTGCGAGGAACCCGTAATCCCCTCGATTTGCGGGAAGGATTTAAGATTCTCCAGGTGAAGGTTGGGATTGCGCGTCAGAATTACATCCGGTGCCAGAATCCCGTGAGGATCGGCGAGCTGTTTTATGCGCCACATCATGGCGGTCGCCTTTTCACCCCATTCTGATGCGACGAACGGCGCCATGTTTCGACCGGTTCCGTGCTCGGCCTTCAGAGATCCGTCATGTTTTCTGACGACGAGATCCACGAGCTCGGTCATGAAAGCCGAGTAGCGGGATAGTCCATCAGCGCCCCCGAGATCCGCGACGAGAGTGAAATGAAGGTTCCCATGAGCTGCGTGTCCCGCCACACCCGGAATGAACCCATGCTTGGCAAGTAGTTCCTGCACGTCGCGCGCACCCTGTGCCAAACGCTCGGGCGGAAAACAGACGTCCTCCGTGATAAGCGTCGAGCCTTCCGGGCGATTCTTGCCGATCAAACCCAGAAGTCCTTCTCGGACGTGCCAAGCGAGTTCGATGGCTTCGGCGACGCTCGTGAACTCGACGGGCTTGATCAGCCTGGCGGTACTCACGAGATCGAGGGCTTGCTGTTGTGTTGCTTCGAGCGAGTCTGCATCCTTGGCGCCGAACTCGACAAGTAGGGCAGCGGCTTTTGGATCGAGGGTTTTCCAATAGGAGGGCGTTTCCGCAAAGGCCTGACCGGCCACGGTGAGCGCCGGAGCAACCATCAGCTCGACGGCGGAGGCACCGAGGCGGACGAGGCCAGGAACAAGAGCGATCGCTTCGTCAATCGTGGGCACTGGAATCCATGCCACGCTTGTCACGCGTGGCGCTGGAATCGTCACTAGTACCGCTTCGGCGATGAACGCGAGTGTGCCCTCTGAGCCGACGAGGAGGCGTCGAAAAATGCCGAGCGGCGTTTCACCGTCGAGAAGTGCACAGAGCCGCAATCCGTGGGTGTTCCTGATCGCGTACTTACGACGCGTACGATCCGCCAGCACCTGATCTGACAGAAGCTCCCTTCGCAGCTGGAGCAATCCTTCTGCAAGCTGCGGCTCTGCCAGCGCAAACTCTTTTTCCGCATCGGGTCTCGACGTGTCAATTACAGCACCGCATGGCGTTACGAACGTGAGCGCGGAGACGGTGTGGTAGGCGTCTGTCTGCACGGTGCATCGCATGCCACCCGCGTTGTTCGCAATCACGCCTCCGATCGTACAAGCATGCAAGCTCGCGGGATCCGGTCCCAGCCGGCGACCGTACCGCTCTAACATTGAGTTGATATGGCCGAGGATCATCCCGGGGCGCGCCCGCACGCGTCGGCCGTCATCCTCCACTTTGCCGCCATTCCAGTGACGGCGCACATCGATCAGAATGTCGTCGGATTGCGATTGACCGTTGAGACTTGTGCCCGCCGCCCGAAACGTCGCGTGCCGCCCCGTCTCACGGCAATAGCGGAAGAGTTTGACGATCTCATCAGTCGTTCGAGGCAGCACGACGACTTGAGGGACGAGCCGATACGGGCTCGCATCGGAGGCATACCGTACGAGATCGATTGCCCTGTGGAGGACGTTCTCTTTTCCCAAGAGGGCGATGAGATCGGACTTTAGCTTGCCTGGTGTCCCGTCGACCAGAGAGGCGGGGATTGCATCGCTCGTTGGTGGCCCGTCGAATCGTCCCATGTGCGCAGGGTTCGCGGACAGTAGCTTTCTAATCATAGCCGCGCCCTCCTACACGGTCGGTGCGTCATTTGGCAGCCGGTGTGTACGGGAAGTCGGCCAACTTGTCATCAGCTGCAGGAAGCCTTTGACCATGAATGTTCACCTTTTGAACCGGATCGTTTCTAACGATTGTGTTTGCGGCCTCAGTTCACTCTTCAACAAATGAAAAACTAGAATTGTCACCGAACCACCATATGTAAATTCTCACGTCGCTGTTGTTGGGGGGAATGTGAGCAACTGCTAGCTCACCGTAAGTAAGTTCAAGGTGTCTTTCCTGTTGGCTCAGAAGTCAGAAGCGAGGGGGCCGGCAACCCTTTCAAAACTGCATCGATATTGTCTAGAGCGAGCAAGCACATGGCGGTTCGCGTCTCAACCGTAGCCGCGCCTATATGTGGCAGCAGGAATGTGTTCTTTAGGAGAATATTCAGGATGAGGAACAGCTAGCTCACAGTAGCTACAATTTGTGGGCTTCGATTAGAGAAGTTGCGCTCCTCGATGTAGTTTTCGCGCCTTCGAGGGGCAAATCGATAACCGGCGGTTTTCCAAACCGCCGCCGACCCGAATGGTTCTCGCGGATTCAATCTCAGCGCGACCAGCCCTTAATCTGAGTGACATTTTTGTGACAGCACCAAACGCGACCTGCATCAGGTCTCCGCTTAGCCCCCAGTCAACGAACGCGTTGGCCTTCACGATCTCGACCTTGGAATTCTTGTCCAGCATCAGATGCAGCGGTTCGCCCTGGTCGGGCTCGTCGCCGTTAAGCTCCAGTGTCAAGCTTCAAGTGATAGCTGATGAGCACTCCCGTAAAGTATTTCCCCGACAAAAGCCGTGCCGAAGCTTTCAGAGATCGTTCCAGCTTTCCTTCCTCGATTCCGAACTGAAACGTTTTCTGATACACAACGGTGCCCGTGGCATCGCGGATTTCGACCGACGACAGCGTTCGCGCGAAGCGTAGATCAGTGGCTCCTGGCAGCCGTTTCTGGTGCAGCACCATGCTGAAATTCTGCCCCTTGATCGAGAACGGACCCAACTGTTGCTCAGTATCTTCCATAGGCGGGTTGCCAGTGTAAGCTCTCGCTTGCCCCACGTTTGCTTTTGAACCGCCGGGCTCTTGAGCCTTGAGAGCGCAAACCAGCGAGAACACCCCGATTGTCATGGCCGTCCTGAGAAGAAAACGCATCATCAGTCTCAACCTCTTCCGGCATCTCACACTTCCAGTTTACCTGCCCGTGCAGCGAGCCCTTTGAGGCAGCGCCCTATGCATTACTGGCGAAGTTTTGGCTGTCGGGAACAGTTCCATCACTTAGCAGCGAAAGGATTCTCGCTGCTCTAATGACGTTGTTCTCGTTGTGAGCGGGTAACGGGTAAACCAGGTGCGGCTCTGCGCCAATTGTTCCGATTGTTTCGCGCCCAAGCGGTCAGCAATCAAGTGAGCTTGATCATCCGAATCACCGCACTTCTCTCTCTGCTGATGATTGCTTTTTGTGGGTACCGCTGGAAGGTGCATTACTCCGGGCTCGGCAAAGGCCTGCGCACTTTTCTGATTAGTTTGATCATCGTGGTGGTCTACTACGGCATCCTTGTGGTTTGGTTCTGGAACAGCTTCCCCAGGATCTCGGCGTGACTGCGGCTTCACCCCGCCCCTAGTGTTCCGGGCGCGCTCGCTCCCGCTTTACCTCGACTTTCCTCGGCGGCTGGAGCGAGCCCGTCTTTTCTATTTATACACGCTCATGCGCAGCGGATCCGGTGCCCGGTCCACCACCAACTCCGCATGTTCGCGCCGAAACGTTTCGGCGATGTGGCAGTTCCAGCAGACCGGCAGATGCGTCTTCATCGTTTCTTGGAGCTTCTCCGTCTGGATTTCGCTCCACTCCACCGTTTTCCGCACCGCATCAACGAGCGCCGGCGGGTGGTCGTGCCAACGCAACTCGCCAAAGGCCTTATGGCAATACGCGCACTCCTTGCCCTCATACCAGCGATTCACGATCGTTGCAACCAAGCAAGCCCGTGGCGCTTCCTCGATTTGCTTTAGGCATTCCTGCCCGCAAGCCTCTCTCTCGGGCCAACGCGAACATTCGCTCAACCTCAGGTGCTCGTGCCCAAGCGTTGCATTTAACGCCGCATTCCCTGCCGCCAGCCGCACTGCCGCAGACTCATGCGTTTCCGGACACGACACAATCCTCTTGCCTCGAAACTTTAGATACGTCCGCAGCGCGCGGCCGAGACCTACGAACAGAAGGACGGCAGCCACTGTCACCACGGTATAAAGGATGTAGTTCATAGCTCGTTCCTTTCCGTCGCCCTTCAGGACGACGGGGCCCCCGAGCGCAAAGCCCGAATTAGCCGAATCTCAGCGGCCCGGGAGCATTTGCTTATCATCGAAAAAACCTTCGCCACATTCCGTCCGGCAGCGTTCCCCCGAACCTCAACTAACTCCTTTATATTTACATCCTCCATCCCCATCTGCCTGTGCCACGGCGCACCCCACAGTGTGACGTACGTCACCTTCCCTCAAACGAGTTTCCTCTGCTCTCCCCGTCCAGCGTCGCCCCGCCTCATTCCCGTCCTCGTCCATATCGACTTATTGCGGGGCATCCCGGAGGATCACATCACGACCGGTCATTAGCGCTTTTTGGACCCATTAGCCTTCTCGCAGGTCCTCCGCGCTTGCCGGGGAACGAACCGCTAGTTCGGTCTCACCGCCCAATCGTTTGATGAGTTCTCGATAGGAACCGACCACATCCGAGCACAGATCCATAGGCAGCGGAGTCTCGAGAATCATAGTACGCGCGGCATGACCGGCGGCGGCGAGCTGGTCCAAGTTTTCCGCATCGAGCTTGGAGAAGAGGGTTTCGAGCCTGTCCTTTAGGGCCTGCGGCCCGCGAAACCTCATGAAAATCACTTAGAGTTAAGATCGCAACGGCCCGGAGCGGCGAGGTCGAACGATCA
>Ga0209446_1000278_pt1 | contig 11719 bp, 10 predicted proteins | sample BogFormECP04_OM2_FD_188242 | JGI IMG/M metagenome (GOLD analysis project Ga0209446, IMG submission 188242) | Bog forest soil microbial communities from Calvert Island, British Columbia, Canada - ECP04_OM2 (SPAdes) (version 2) | ecosystem: Environmental > Aquatic > Freshwater > Wetlands > Bog ... | reverse complement strand
ATCGAAGCCCTGGGGCAGCGCGCGCTGTTTGTGCCCTGTGACGTGCGGAACAAGCTGGACGTTCGTAACACGGTACACACGACCGGTAACATTTTTGGTGCTGTCGACATTTTGGTCAACAATGCGCACGACACGAGCAAGGTGTGGGCGCCATTTATGGAATGGACGGATGAAGCCCTCCGTGGACAAATGGAGTGTTCTTATATGGCGTCCGTTTGGTTCATGCAGGAATGCTTTCCCTACCTCAAGCGCAAGGGCGGCCGCGTCATCAACATCGGCTCAGGTGCGGGTGTGCAAAGCAACGTGGGATATCTCGGCTATTCCGCCTGTAAGGCAGCCCTAGCGGCCGCGACCCGTGTTGCCGCGCGTGAGTGGGGCACATTTGGCATTACCGCCAACGTGATTTGCCCCCTTGCCGATTCACCACCGATTCAATCGATCATGACCGAACGTCCCGAAGAAAATTTCGCGGAGCAAGTGCTCAAGAATCTTGCTATCAAGCGCATCGGTCGCTGCGAAGAAGATATTGGCAGGACGGCCGTGTTTCTCGCCAGTGACGACGCCGCTTATATCACCGGCTATTCGTTTAACCTCGATGGAGGACTAATGATCGACGGCGCTCGCTGACGGATCCATGCATGCCTTTCTCTCCAAGGATCGTCTTGACGTACTTTATATATCGCCGATATACTGACGCTATGCTCGCCAACCGACAGCTCAAGGCAAGTTCGAAGAGGCAAAGGTGCTGGCGCTTCACGCCGCGGCAAGGAAAAGCAAAGTGAGCACATCTGCTGTACTGAAAACGAGGACGGACTCGGTTGGATTCAACGACGACATCGCAGAGCAGATGATCGGAAGAGCGCGCGAGATCGCCCAGAAGATTGGACGTGACGCGCGTCAAGCTGACATAGATCGTCGTATGTCTGACGAGAATTACAAGGCCCTTGAAGAGGCTGGCTTGCTTGATTTGGTATGCCCAACGCGCGACGGAGGCTATGGGACCTCCTGGACCACCTTCGCTTGCTGCGTTCATGAAATTGCCAAAGCATCGGGTTCGGCCGGTTGGCTGTACGCGCTACAGGGCTCCACAAGTTGGAGCGCCAGCAAGTTCCCGAAAAAACTTCACGACGAACTGTTCGCCGGTCCGGGCATGCCGCGGCAGGCTGCCTCGGTGGCGCTGAACGGGACCATTCAGAAGGTGGAGGGAGGTTACCTTCTGAACGGACGCTGGCCGTATTGCACCGGCGCCTGGCACTCGCAATGGGGTGGCGGGGGTGTATGGCTGGTGAACGAAGATGGCAGCCGGACACCCGGGGGACTGGTGATGACCAGGATGGATAACCTGACCCGGATCGACGATTGGTATCCGAGCGGCATGCGCGGCACCGGATCGATCTCGCTCGAGGCGAAAAATGTTCTTATTCCCGAGCATCATCTGCTGCCAAACGGGAAGGAAATGGGAATGGCCGAGAGCCCGGGTCCTGATCCGTCCGACTACTGGGACTTCCGCAATGCGTTGGTGACACAAAATGCCCAGTCATCCATCGGTGGTGCGGAAGGCATACTTGATCGAGTCCGTACGATCCTGTCCGGCAAGCGCTGCTTACCCTTCACGGTTTTTGAACCGCAAAACGCCCAGATACGCATGGGGGGGTCAGAAGTCGTGCAGCATCAATTCGGGCGGTCCGCGGCGATGATCTATTCGGCGCGGCAGATCCTGATGCGCGGAATGGGCGAACTGGACCAGTTCGCCTTGTCGAGAAAGCCGATGCCGCTCGATCGGCAAGCCTATTTGCGCGCCGAGCAAAGCCTGATCAACGACATGGTACGCGATGCGGTGGACAAATTAATCACGATTCTGGGCAATAGTGCGCTGAGCGAAGGAGCGGACATCGAAATCGGTTGGCGCGACATCCACGTGATCACTCGACATGCCAATGTAGCGACTAACATCGGTTATCAGTCCCTTGGAAAGGTCGCGTTGGATCCTGACGGGGCGGTGTGAAAAGAGCGCTGCGCCATGACCATCACCGCCGTCCCGTTACGCGCCGCCCGTCCCGCACACGTCCCCGAAGCCCTGGTCTACGACTTCGATTACATTCGCGACGAGGGCATTCTCGCCGATCCGCACCGCCGGATGGCGGAAGTCGCGACCACTATGCCGCCGCTGTTCTGGACGCCGCATTATGGCGGGCACTGGGTGCTGAACAATCGCAAGCTCCTAGCCGAAGTGGCGACCGACGTCGCGCGCTTCTCCAGTAAATCGGGCTCCATCCCGCCGATCCCTGGGGACCCGAAGCTCATCCCGCTGACCTTCGACCCGCCGGTTCATACGGCCTACCGGATACCGCTCAATCCGCATTTCTCGCCAAAGGGGGTTGCGCATCTCGAAGCCACCGTGCGCTCGATGACCGATGCGCTCATCGATGCGGTGCTCGAAAAGGGCCGCTGCGATTTCTTGCACGAGGTGGCCGAACCCCTGCCCGTCGTGCTGTTCATGCAGATGGCGGGGATGCCTAGCGACCGGGTCAAGGAATTTCGGCACCTCGCCGAGGATGCCACCGCCTCACCCGATCCGGCCACGCGCGCCGCCGCGCTCGGTGCGATCGCGGCGATCTTGGCCGAAACGGTCACGGCGCGCATCGCCGTGCCGCGGGATGACCTCATCAGCCGCATCGCCGCCGCCGACTTCGGAGGGCGCAAACTGGAGTTCGAAGAGATCGTGAACTACTCGGTGCTGCTATTCCTCGGCGGGCTCGAGACGGTGGTCAACGCGATCTCGTTCAGCGTCCGCTACCTAGCGCTCCACTCGGACATCCAAGACGCGCTTCGCGCCGACACCGCCTCGCTCCCCGACGCGATCGAGGAACTGCTTCGCCTACACGGCATCCCCATGACCGCCCGGCGCATCGCGGCAGATACCCGGTTGGGCGATGTGGACCTGAGGCAGGGAGACTTGGTGATGCTGCTGCTTCCCGCAATCAATTTTGATCCCGGGGCCTATCCTGACGCGGCGTCCTTCTGCCCGATGCGCAAGCAGCCGCATGTCTCGTTCAACATGGGCCCGCATCGCTGCCTCGGCGCCAATCTTGCCCGGCTGGAACTGCGCGTGTTCTTTGAGCAGTGGCTCGCGCGCGTGCCGCGCTTCCGACTCGATCCGGACAAGCCGCCCCGTTTCTTCGGCGGCCTCAATCTAGCGGTCCGCTCGCTCGATATCGAGTGGACCTGAGCGCCGCGCAACAGGATAGGAACATGGCAGAGATCATATTCGTGGCCCACGACGGCACTGAGTACCGCGTGTTGGCTAAGGAGGGCGAGTCGGTGATGCAGGCCGCGCTGTTCAATGGCGTCGCCGGGATTGTCGCTGAATGCGGCGGCTGTGCGGCGTGCGCCACGTGCCGGGTGTTCGTCGACGAGAGTTGGGCAGAGCGGCTCTCCCCGCCTGCGCCACTTGAAAGTTCGATGCTCGAAGAAGACGGCAGCGGCCGCCCGCACCTTCGGCTGTCGTGCCAGATTGCCGTCAACGAATCGCTCGACGGGCTGATCGTCCACATGCCCGAAAGCCAGTACTGACGGTGGTTCCAATTTTTCGGTGTCCTAGAACTGCGATTAGGAGAGATTGATGACAAGCCCGTTTCCCGCAGCGCCGCTGCCTCCGCATGTTCCAGAAAGCTTGGTTCGCCCATTTCCCTTCATCGTTGGCATGACGACCCAAAGAGATCCCTTTAACGACATGGCTGACAGCGTGCACCACTGGCCGGATGTATTCTACGCGCCGCACGCTTATCCGGGCGGCGGGCCGGCTTGGATCGTGCGAAAAGTGCAGGATCTGCGGAAGATCTATCTGGATACGAAAAACTTCTCGAGCAAGGACTTCGCTCCCTTCGCGAAGATGATCGGCGCCAGTTGGAACCTCGTTCCCGCTGAAATAGACCCTCCCCTACATGCGCTTTACCGCACCTTCGTCAATCCGATCTTCGGGCCCAAAGCGATGGGTAAGCTGGAGGACGGTATCCGCCGTTACGCCCGAGACGGCATTCTTCAATTTCGCAACAAGGGTGAATGCGAATACATGGCCGACTTTGCCTTCAACTTCCCCATCAGAGTGTTCTTGGAATTGATGGGATTGCCGCTGGCAATGACGCCGCAGTTTCTGAAATGGGAAATGGCGCTGCTCCACGATCGCGATATGGCTGTGTTGGCCGACGCAGCGCGTTCGCTCGTGGCTTATCTGACTGAGGAAATCGCAGATCGCCGCCAGAACCCCAAGGACGACCTCATCACTCATTTCGTGCGGGCGGAGCTTGACGGCCGCAAGCTGACCCAGGACGAGTTGATCGGCTTCACCTTCCTCCTGTTCATTGGCGGGCTTGACACCGTATCGGCAAATATTGGGCTGCATGCTTTGCATTTGGCCCGGACCCCCGATCATCAGCGCTTTCTACGTGAGAACCCGGATCGCATCCCGGATGCGATCGACGAATTGATGCGCGCGTATGCCCCGGTGACGACTTTCCGGACCTGCGTGAACGAACTCGAGTTCAAAGGCGTGAGGATGATGCCGGGCGACAAAATCGCCATGTGCACCACCACCGCGGCGCGCGATCCTGAGGAATACGACGCCCCGAGCGAAGTGCGTCTTGATCGCAAGCCAAGGCACGTCGCATTTGGTTATGGCCCGCACCTTTGCTTGGGCATGCATTTGGCGCGCCGCGAAATGCGCATCGCGCTTGAAGAGTTTCTCGCCTTGGTTCCAGATTTTCAGATCAAATCCGGTCACGCCCTGGAATGGCATATGGGCGTGATTCAGCCGGTCGAACTTCCACTAATCTGGAAGGTCGGCTGAGCAGCACGAGATTGCGCACGGCTCGCCCCGCAGTGCTCGGCCCCGGCATTAGGACGAAGCGATGAAACCGCGGCAGGTGCTGATTGTCGGGGCGGGTTTGGGCGGATTGACCGCCGCTCTCACGTTGCAGCGTTTCGGGTTCAAAGTATCGGTGTATGAGCAGGCCGCGGCCATAGGAGAGATCGGCGCCGGTGTCGTGATCGGCCCAAACGGGCAGCGCGCACTGGATTTTTTGGGGATCGGTCAATATGTGCGCGACAATGCCGGCGCCGCCAATTGCACTTACATCAACCACTACGCTACAGGAGAGACGCTGAGAGCGCTGTCGCTCGAGGCCACGTTTGAAAAGTACGGGATGGCCAATCTATTCTCCTATCGGGCTGATCTACACGCCGCGCTGTACCAAGGCGTGCTCGCCAAAGATCCGGATTGCGTCCATGCCGCTCACAAGCTCGCAGATCTGACACAGGATGAAGCGGGCGTAACAGCTCGTTTTGCCAATGGTGTGGTCGTCTGCGGCGATGCGCTGATCGGCGCAGATGGGAACGCCTCGACGGTTCGCGCAAGCGTGTTTGCGCCGGAGGAACCGAAATTCACGGGACAGGTGGCCTTTCGCGCGGTTGTGCCGGCCGAGCGCTGGTCACCGGACATGAAGGAAAGGCCCTGTGCATCTTATATCGGCCCGCGGCGCGTCTTCCTGCACTATCCGATGCGTCGAAACACTCTGATGAACGTGATTGGGGTCGGACGCGCGGAGCGTTGGGAGGCGGAGGGTTGGGCGATTCCTGCTCAGATATCGGAATTTGTTGAACACTATGCTGATTTTCACCCGACCGTACTTAACCTCATCCAATCAATACCGCCCGATTGCTTGTTCAAATGGGGTTTGCGCGATCGCGAACCGCTCAAGGACTGGACGCGCGGGCGCGTTACCATGTTGGGGGATGCGGCGCATCCCGTGCTGCCATTCCTGGGCCAGGGTGCAAATATGGCCATCGAGGATGGGCTGGTCCTTGGGCGTTGCTTCGAGAAATTTGCCGGCATCAACGAGGTCTTTTCGCGCTATGAAGCCGCGCGCAAAGAGCGCGGCACAAATGTGCAATTGTGGTCGCGCGAGGAAGCCGACGCGATGCAGGGCAACACACCCAAGGGATTCCATCCAGGGCGTACCGCCGAAGATCGCGGCCTGTTCGACTACGATCCTGTGAATGTGCCCATTTGATCGCCGGGAATGCGCAGTTCCCTCAGTTACCGGGTCCCCGTGCGCTACCCTCAAAGATATCGATCATCGTTCGCGTCAAATGAAGCGAAGCGATCCGCCAGTGGCCTTCCTGAATGGCATATTGTTCCCGGTAATGGCCGCGCGCGTGGACGTGAAAGCCGCGCATTCTAACGACGTCCTCCATGGCCCAGATTCCCGTCGCCGTATTGGACGATGTAATTTCGATGATTGGCGTATGGCATTGATGAACGGTAGTCGCGTCGGCGAGCATCTCCGAAACCATCTTTCGGATCGCCGGGCGACCCCGTGTTTCGGCTGTCGGCATGGGATCCTCGCCTCGAGACGACACAGCTGTATCCGTGATAAGCGAGGCATCCAGGGTAAATAACTCGGCATAACCGTCCCAATCCTTTAGATCGAGGTAGTAACAATATTTCGCCTTCAGCGTGCGTATTTCCTCGACAATAAGCAATTCTTCGATCCTCATATTGCCCTCTATCGACGTTGCGAAAATTTCCGATTGATTAAGTCTGCGGCTGCAGCAGCACAGGCACACTCAGATGTGCCTGCGCGTGAAAGAGCGGAATTCACGGCGGCTGGGAGTTTAGCGAGTTCGTGCTTCGCTCATGTCAATGAGTAACCGCCGTCGACCGCCAATACTTGATTCGTCACGCGACCGGCGGCGGGCGAGGCAAAGAAGAGCACGGCGGCAGCGATATCACGTGGCTCGCATAGACCGAGCGGGCCTCGCCGCAATCCTGGGCCCTCTATAGCAGGCCCTTTTGCGCCTAATGCGCCGGGCGTCATCACGCCGCCCGGGAGAATGGCGTTAGCAGTGATGGCGTGCTCGGCCAATTCGAATGCAACGTTCTGGGTAAGCGCGAGTAGCGCACCTTTAGATGATGCATAAGCCGCGAGTCCGACCACCATGGGGTACCAGACCCCGAGGGACGCGATGTTGACGATGCGGCCTCCTTGCTTGGCAGCCACCATTGCGCGAGCTACTTCTCGCGAAATCAGAAATGCACCTCGCACATTGATCGAATGCATGCGATCCCAACCCGCAGCCGTTTCCTCGAGAAGCCGCTCTCGGTCTTGGATACCGGCATTGTTCACTAGAAGCCATGGCGCTCCGTATGCACTTATTGTTTCGGCAACGCCTGCGACAATCGATTCCTCGCTGGCGAGGTCAAGTGTGACGGCGGAGACTTGATACCCTGCGGCCGTCATTTCAGCGGACCTCAGGTTGCCCGAGGCGCTGTCACGATCAGCGATCACGACTCTCGCACCCGCCTCGGCGAGCATTTCGACAATTCCAGCCCCAATGCCGTTGGCGCCCCCCGTGACCAACGCTAGCCTACCTGCCAATACTGGTTGGCAAGCTATCTCAGTGTTCGACACCACTTGTATCCTCCGAGAGTTCTGGTTGCGCCGCACGTCTGACCGGGAAAATGAGTGAGCAGTCAGTCGTGACAGCGGCTATCAAACTAAGGCTGTTAAACGCTCGATCGTTGACCGGTCAGCTGGCTCAATCGAGAAGGGCGCGGCTAGATAGTCTCGCTTACCCAACATCTGTCCCGTTGCGGAGAAAGGACAAACCATCGTCATGCGCAAATGGAATAGAAAGAGATGATCCGGCTCATATTTACCGACGTTTTCGAGCATACGGCCATAGACGACATTGGAATACACGGCTTCCATGACCAAGCCCCAGTCGGCGAAGGCAAAGCGTTCGCTGCTGAAGGCGCCCCCGGGGTTGAGCTTTAGATCCAACATCATCTGGTAAATGGCGCGATGAGCTTGGGCCGTATTGACCTCGAACGGCTGCCCCGACGCCACTGCGCCGAGCACCGCGAAATGCGAATTGTCCGGCAGCTCTGCCATGGCGGCGTCCAAATCGCCCGTTACTTCACCATGCCAATGTCTCCGAAACGCCTGGAGCATCGCGCGGTGCCGTGGGTTGTCCAATGTGTTGGCAAGGTCGTCGAGACGAGCCAGCGCTTCGCCTGCGGTTGATAGTATCGCCATACTGTTCCGGCTCGCCTCTAAAACCCGAATGTCACGAAGGGCAGGTTGCTCAGCCTCCTGCCTTCGTGCTGCTTTCCACGTCAGACGGATCTATTTGCCAAAGTGATAGACCAAATCGACTCCGTACATTCGCGGGGGTCCATATATTGCCGCCGCGATAGGAAAAGTGGGGAGCACAACAGCTGCCGAACTGATGTACTCCTTGTCGAAGGCGTTGGTTACATACAGACCTGCGACCCAGTTGCGCTTAACGCCAGTCGTCCAGTCAAGTCTGAAGTTGGTGACATTGTAGCCAGCTATTTCTGCGCCTTGCGCTTGCCATTCGTTGGTCCAGAAGTAGTCGCCCATGAGTGCTAGCTCGCCACCCCACAGTCGCGTGGGCACGACCCAGCGGAATCCGAACGCGGCAGAATATTCGGGCGTCGGCAGAGTCACTTGGCTGGCTGTGAGGGTGAACGGAGCCGGAATGGCGGAAATGCTGTTCACTTCTTGGTGAGTGTATGCACCGGACGCCGTGAACGTAAGACCGCGAACGGGCGACACCGTTGCCTCAAATTCAAGACCTTGGATGGTTAGATCCGCCGCATTGAAACCGAAGGACCCATTCGTGGGCAGCCCCGGGTCATTTGGGGAGATACAGCAAAGAACGTTGATGAATTGCACTGCATCTGAATATTTCATGTGAAATACGTCGGCATTTATTCGCATCGGCATGCCGGCAATTTTAAAGTCCGATTTTACGCCCACTTCGACATCTTCGACCTTTTCCGGTTTGATGTACTGGTAGGGTGCAATGTCCACAGCGCCGGGGCCGTTGGTTGTGGTCCCGGGTGTATTGAACACAGGGGTGTTCACGCCGCCGGCGCGATAGCCTCTCCGGGCGGTAATATAGGCGAGCGTATCCTTCGTGATTTGATAGTCCAGACCAATCGTCCAGCTCGGTGCGTGGCTGTCCGTCTGTAGGGATCCGGCACCCGTTCCTGGGTGGCTGGCACCATACGCTTCGCAATCAGAGTTATTGAGGAAAGGCGCATTAAGGGCACTCGTTCCGCCCACGATCGTCGCCCCGCACGCCGAAATCTCATCCTTGGTATACCGGTACCCGAGATTTAGTTTCAGTCCGTTGAGCACCCAGTCGGAAAGATCGAGTGCAGTTTGCGCAAATCCGGCGTAGCTCTTGGTTGTGAACTGAGCGGTAGACGCAGCGGCTGGAGAGAGCTGAAATCCAGTTAGCGAACTGTATATATCGAATTGTTTGAACCAGCTCCCTTGTGGGCCGTTCGGCTCGTCTTTGAGATAGAAACCGCCAACAATCCAGCTCAAGCGATCATTGAACGATGTACCAAACAGCTGGAGCTCGTCGGTCTCTTGCTTTTTGTCGACAATTTGGCCGGCATTAAGCAGAGCAAGCCTGTCGAGGGTGCCCGGTAGTGGTATTCCCAGAGCGGCAAGGGGCACTGAATTCGCGTCCCCGTTGAGTATCGGAACTCCCGGGGGATCGCTCATTTCAGATACTTCTGTAATGCGATAGCCGAAGATGTTCCGCAGAGTGATGTTATCTCCTAATTTGAAACTCGCATTATCGGAAATCCCCCAAAGTGTTCGGTCTTGTTCTAGTACAGGTTCACCCGAATTGATGGTCAGCGGACCGTTCGCCTGCTGTGCGGCAAAGGCCGCAGCCAGCGCGGGTTCGAAAGGGCCGAAGAGCGGTACAGCGGCGGGCCCGCCGAAATTGGTCAAAACTCCAGGCCTATATCCGAAAAATACGCTATTGGAAGGCGCCTCGTTCGCCGAAAAATAGTCCGCTATTAATAGATTACTGATGCCTGGTGTAGGGTCCCACAAAAGCGATGCGCGAAAGGAATGCTGGTGTACGTTATCGAGGTCAGGCCCTTCCCCAAGATTGGTCTGAAATGCATCTCGCAGGCGAATCTGTCCCGCCACGCGCAGGGCGAGCTTGTCATCCACTAGGGGCAAATTTATGGCACCCTCCGCCGACTCGCTACTGTAGTCGCCAAAGCCGACCTTCATGTAACCATTGGTGGTGTAGGTGGGCGCTTGGGGCGTCACTACAACGGCTCCGCCAATTGTGTTACGACCGAACAACGTGCCCTGAGGCCCTTTGAGCACCTGTACGTCCGCCAGGTCGAACGTCGGTATATTGGAGCCGCTGCTGGCCAAGGGCACGTCCCCAAAGTAGGTGACGACTGCGGGCGTGCCGTCGCCGACCGGAATCTTTGATAGCCCGCGAAGCGAAATCGTGGTGTTCTGGCCACCCCCCTCGGCGCCATAGCGCAGGCCGGGGGTTATGCTGGTGAGATCCTGGAGGTCGGTGACCGAATGCGCATCGAGATCCGCCTGGCTGAATACCGTGACCGAAATGGGTACTGTCTGCGCGTTTTCTTCCCGCCTTCGCGCGGTAATGGTGATCTCCTCAAGAATTGGGCTTGCGCTGGCGTCCACGGTTGCATTCTGTGCAAAAACTGTCGTGAAGCCGGTGCTCATTGCCGTAACCAACCCGCCGGCGACAATCAAACTCCGTACCAATGTCTTTGGTTTCATCTCCCCCCCATTTTGATTTCACTTCGATTGCCGTGTGGAGCAGCCCCTTGAACCGGTCATAGTTGTTAGCGAGGAGCCACGCATTCGACAGGCCTCTCTTTGGCGGAGTGTATCGTTGATATAGCGGTGATGGCAAGCGGATTGCCGCTCCAACCGGGGATTGCGCATTGGCCGCCCGCCGCTCTTGCGGTTCCGTTAATTTATATCAGTGATACAGTGGTGCATAAGAAGCCTGCGACCAAGCTTTGTTCGGCCGAAGCTGCAGTGTTGTTCGAGGAGCGCCGTAAGCGTTCTCAAAAATGCCGACAGTGGCGCGGAATGCGTATCGAAGGGCTAGGCATCAAAACGGGTGACGTTCGAAAACTCCTTGAAGGACACTCCCTTTCAGATTCTCCGCGGCACCGCGCGCATAAGGCACGCCATCATGCTGCGAGGCCGCGATGAGGCAGGCGATGCCATGGGCTGCGGCCCAAAATAGGTAGGCTGCCGTCTTTGCCGGCACCTTCAGCGGGTAGTCCTCCCCGAGCACTTGAAATGATTGCACCAGGGTTTCATAGGAATGCAGGGAGGTCGAGGTCAGCCGATCCCAAGCGATATGCCGGTTCCACGCGTCGAAGAGGCCTGGCTCGTTCGTAGCCAGTTGAATGTGGCTGTTCCAAACCTCCTTGATTGTTTCCTTAGGACCAAACCCGGCAGCCATCGCGGCGTCGCTGCGCATCATTTGTTCAACGACTTCGCGGTACAGACCTTTCATGTCTCCAAAGTAATGATAGAGCGTCGGCGGCGTGATCCCGGCCTCGTCGCAAATGGCGCGCATGGTGGCAGTCTCAGTGCCGCCTACGCGAAGAAGGCGCAAAGCGGCATTGAAGATACGCTCACGCGTTGGAAAGGCCGTGGCTGGCACACTACGACGACGGGGCGGCTTTTTCATTGATATTGCAAGTTTCCTGCGATCTCATCCAGCAGCCAAGGCCTACCAGTCGTCGGCACTCAGAACCAGAACAGCAGCAGCCTTGTATTCGCCGGCGCGCTGAGTGCGTTCTTTGGGCTCTTTGATTTCG
>Ga0209446_1000277_pt1 | contig 11737 bp, 13 predicted proteins | sample BogFormECP04_OM2_FD_188242 | JGI IMG/M metagenome (GOLD analysis project Ga0209446, IMG submission 188242) | Bog forest soil microbial communities from Calvert Island, British Columbia, Canada - ECP04_OM2 (SPAdes) (version 2) | ecosystem: Environmental > Aquatic > Freshwater > Wetlands > Bog ... | reverse complement strand
CGGCTACACATGTTGGCGTGGCGAAGGTGCCGGAGCCGCGGCTGCTTGAGCTGGCGAAGCTGTATACCCCGAAGAAAATTACGTACGCGACGGTGCAGTATGTCGACCTGGGGGGGATGCAGAAGGAGAAGAACCGCGATGCGCTTGCGCCTTTGCGCGAGGTGGATACGATTGCGCATGTGATTCGCGTGTTTGACGATCCGTCGGTGCCGCATTCGGAGGGGAGCATTGATCCTTTGCGGGACGCGACGAATCTGGAACTGGAATTGATTCTTTCGGATCATGACCAGATTCTGCGGCGGTTGGAGCGGTTGGAGAAGGATCTGAAGAAGAAGAGTGATCCGGTTTTGCTGGCGGAGAAAGCGGTTTTGGAAAAGTGCAAGGCGCATCTGGAATCGGAGAAGCCTTTGCGGGAGTTGGAGTTGACGGCGGAGGAGCGGAAGCCGATTGGGGGATTTTTGTTTTTGTCGGCGCGGCCGGTGCTTTATGTGCTGAATTTGGGGGACGACGAAGCGGACAAGCTGGACACGGCGGTGGAGCGGCACAAGTTGGGTGCGCTGCAAGGGAAGCCGAACTCGGCGGTGGTGGCGATTTGCGGGAGGCTGGAGGCGGAACTTTCGGAGATGGATGAGAAAGAAGCGGTGGAACTTTTGGCTTCGTATGGATTGAAAGAGCCGGGGTTGAACCGGTTGATTCGCGCGACGTACGACTTGATGGGATTGATTCAGTTTTTTACGGCGGGGGAACCGGAAGTGCGGGCTTGGACGATTCGCAAGGGGTCGACGGCGCAGAAGGCCGCGGGAGCGATTCACAGCGATATCGAGAAAGGTTTTATTCGGGCGGAAGTGGTGAAGTGGAGCGATCTTTTGGCGGCGGGGAGTATTGCGGCTGCGCGGGAGAAGGCGCAGGTGAGGCTAGAGGGGAAAGAATACATCGTGCAAGAGGGGGATGTGATTTTGTTTAGGCATAGTGGATGACCAGAAGAAGTAATAACGTAGAGAAATAACGACTAAGAAAAAGAATTTACAGAGAGGGCGCCGAGAGCCCGGAAAAAGACGGAAAAAGCAGATCCCTCGCTACGCTCGGGATGACACGCCCTTGAGTGGCGATGGGTAGGTCGCAAAAAGCGGCAGCTGGTCTGCCGCACTCCATATGGGACACGATTTGGCATTACGGGTGGGGTTGGCGGCGGGGCTGGGACTTGTTGCGGCGGCTGGGAATTTGGTTGGCGGGTATTTCGTGGTGCGGCGGGATTGGCCGCGGCGGTATTTGCAGTATTTTTTGGCGTTGGGGGCCGGCTACATGCTGGCCGTGGCGTTCCTCGATGTGATTCCCGAATCGATTCATTTGGCAGGTGAGCAGGCGCTGGTGTTTGTGCTGCTTGGTTATTTTCTTGTGCATTTGTTTGAGCATACGATTGCGCCTCATTTTCATTTTGGGGAAGAGACTCACCATGAAGAGGTGAGCCATCACCACGCAAGAACCACCGTTTTGCTGGGACTGACCATTCACACGTTTTTCGATGGGGTGGCGATTGCCGCAGGGTTTCTTGTTTCCGTATGGCTTGGGGCGATGATTTTCGTGGCGGTGTTTTTGCACAAGCTGCCGGAGGGGTTCACCGTGGCGTCGCTGGTGCTCGCGAGCGGACAAGGGCGGCGCAACGCAATTCTCGCGTCGGGGTTGTTAGGAGCAGCGACGCTCCTGGGAGTCTTGCTGACAAGTGTGCTGCAAAGTCAATTGAAGTACGCGCTGCCGATCTCCGGCGGAGTGACGGTTTACGTCGCGGCGACCGATTTGCTGCCGGAAGTGAACCGGGAGCCGAATTGGCGGATGGCCGTGCTGGTGTTTGTGGGAGTGGCCACGGTATTGATAATGCAGCATTTATTCCACGTCTAGATTCGTACTTTCTTCGCCCTGCCTTCGCCTAAACGCCAGATAAACATTTGCAACTTTAAGAGCCCGCTGGGGTTCGATAGAATGTGGCGGCTATGGCCAGGTCGGACGTCCAACTGATGCTGGACGTGAAGGCGGGCGACGAGCAGTCGTTCGAACTTCTCCTTCAGCGCTACAGGACACCTCTTGTCAACTTTCTCTACCGCATGGTTCGCGCGCGGGAAGAGGCGGAAGACTTGGCGCAAGAAGTGTTTTTGAGAGTGTATCGAGCACGGAAAGATTATGTGCCGAGCGCCAAATTCACGACATGGCTTTTTCGGATCGCGACGAATTTGGCGTTGAACTCGGTGCGAGACAACCGTCATCAGCGGATGGAAGTCTCACTGGATGCGCCGGTGATCATCGATGCGGAAGACGGCGATGAGAAGCCGCTGGACATTGCCGAGAAGCATCCGAATATCGAGCAGTACATGATCGAGGAGGCGCGCAAGAAAATGATTCGCCACGCGATCGATAAGCTGCCGGAAAAGCAGCGCGCGGCGGTGCTCCTGCACAAATATCAGGAGTTGGATTATGGAGACATTGCAAAGATTTTGGAATGTTCGGAGAGCGCGCTGAAATCGCTGCTCTTTCGGGCATACGAAACGCTTCGAGTGGAACTAGCCCCCCTCGTGGCGAGGCACGGGAAGTAGAGGAACTACAACCCGTGCTGTGAGGGAAGTAATAGTTGACCCTGGGTAGAGAAGGAAGGTTGTTATGAGCTGTACGCGAATGGAAAACAAAATTTTGGCGTACGTGGACGGGCGCTTGAAAGAGAGCGAACGGCTGGAGATGGAGAAGCATGTCGCGGCGTGCGGGGCGTGCCAGTTGCGCGTGAACGAATTCCGCGCGGTGGCATCGTTGCTGGATGAAGTGCCGCAAATCGAGCCGTCGGCGGCGTTTGATGTGCGTGTGCGCGCGCGAGTGGCGGCGGAGCCGGTGAAACAAGGTTGGTGGGCGTGGTTTACGCCATCCCCGCGCGTCGCGTTTGCGGCGTCGCTGCTGTTGCTGGCCACGGTGTGGATTGGTTCGCGGCCAACGGATCGTACTCTTACGGCGGCAGACGAGGCGCAGATCAATCAGGACTTGCCGGTTCTTGAAAACTTTGACGTGCTTTCGGATTTCGGAGCACTGACGGATTTGCCTCAGCCGGTACAGCCGGATGACACGGGAGACAGCAACCCGGATCAAAACCAGAACCAGCAGAAGAACGACAGCCCGAATCAGACGATGTAATCGATGAGATTTCGATTCCAACTCGCGGGATGTTTGCTGGCGATGGGGCTCGGCGCAGTGGTAGCCGCCCCTTCGATGGCGCAGCACGGCCACGTAGCGCATTGGGCGCCGCAGCAACATACGCCTCCGAAATCTCAGAACCGGCCGCCGCAGCACCAGCCGCCGAAGAATGCGGCGAAACCAGCGCAACAGGGAAACCGGCCGAACGGCAACGGGGGCAATCCTCAGGGAAACGGCGCGAACCGGCCGAACTACGTGCCGCGTCCTAGCCCCAATCCAAGCAACAATCCGAACCGGCCGCCGTCCTCGTACACGCCGCCGCAGCCGCAGAGAAAATTCAGCGACCTGCCGCCGCAAGACCGGCAGAGGATCATCGAGAACAACAACAGGTACAAGAATCTTCCTCCGGCACAAAGACAGGAATTAAGAGATCGCGCAGAGCAATGGAATAGGTTGACTCCTCAGCAGCAGAATCATATTCGCAATGAAGTGCTGCCCAAGTGGAAACAGATGCCCGTGGAGCGGCGGCAGGCGATTCGGCAGAGACTGCGCGTGTTGCAGAACATGCCGGAATCAGCGCGTAATCAGCGGTTGAATGATCCTGAGTTCACGCGCGGAATGAGCGAAGAAGATAAGGCGACGCTGCGGGACTTGAGCCATTTGCATGTTGGCGGGGCCCCCGACCCGCCGGGCGAGTAACGGGCAGATTTTTCTGTTTTTGTTCTTCAAGCACGATTCGAGCCAGGCAATTTATTTTCCTCGAGATTTTTCATCGGACAAATTGGCCGCAGTTAATTCCGCCCCGGCATTGACAATGGCATCAGCCGCACGGCATCGTGACTAGGTCACGTCGCGCGCATCCAACCAGGGGAGGGTGCCATTCCCGTTTTGCCGCCGCGCTTTCGCGCACTGCACCATCGCAACTTTCAGTTATTTATTGCAGGCCAGCTTACCTCGCTCATCGGCACATGGATGCAGACGACGGCGCAACTGTGGCTGGTCTATAAGCTGACGAATTCCGCCGCACTTCTGGGAGTTTTCGGTTTTGCCAATCAAGTTCCCATTTTATTTTTGGCCGCGCTTGGCGGCTACATCGGCGACCGCTACAACCGCCATTATGGCGTGATTTGGACGCAGACGGTTTCGATGGTGCTGGCGTTCGTGCTCGCGGCGTTGACGTTCGCAAACATCATCCAGGTGTGGGAGCTGATCTTCGTTGCATTTCTTGTTGGCGTAGTAAACGCGTTTGATGTGCCGATTCGGCAGGCGTTTCTCGTCGAGATGGTGGTCAAAGAAGATTTACCGAACGCGATTGCGCTGAATTCTTCAATTTTTAACGGAGCGCGTGTGGTCGGACCGGCGATCGCGGGATTTGCGCTGGCTTGGAAAGGGCCGGCGTGGTGTTTTTTTCTAAACGGAGTGAGTTTTCTAGCCGTGATTGGCGCGCTGCTGGCGATGCGCATCGTGAAGTGGGAACCGAAGAAGGAGACTGGCTCGCCTTTCCAGAGTTTTATGCAGGGATTTCGGTTTGCTATGAGCGATTTGCCGATTCGCTCGACCCTGCTGCTCTTGAGCATGCTGAGTCTCCTGGGATTGCAGTACTCGGTTTTTCTGCCAATTTTTGCGAGTGAAGTTTTGCATCGAGGCGCGAAGGGATTTGGTTTGTTGATGAGCGCAGCGGGCGTCGGAGCGGTGCTCGGTGCGCTGCATTTTGCCGCCAGAACCAGTTACAAAGGATTGGCGCGGTGGATTGCGGCAACGTCGACGACTTGCGCGGTGGGATTGGTCATTTTCTCGCAGTCGCGGTACTTCTGGCTTTCGATGGCCGTGCTGCTGGTGGTGGGATTCTGCGCCACGGTGCAGATGGCGGCGACGAATACAACATTGCAGAATCGTGTGCCGGACCAATTGCGCGGGAGAATCATGGCAGTTTACGCGACCATGTTCATGGGCGTGCAGCCTATTGGGTCGCTCATCGCGGGGGGAGTCGCGAAACATATTGGGGCGCCATATACGTTGGCAGTGTTTGGGACATTGTGCTTTTTGGGGAGCATGGTTTTTATTTTTCGCGTAGTCATGCCTTTGCAGCGGCAGCCAGAGGCGTCCGCAACCGCTTAGGAGGGATTTGGACGGTAGAGCCAGGCGGGTTTGGTGAGATGTTGAGCGGGGATCGGGGCTGTAGAGGGCGCGGCCGTCCCTGCCTCTGCAAAGTTAATTTCGTTCAGGATCGCGTCGACTTTGGAGCGCTGCGGGGCTAGCGAGCAAACCGGGTCTGTTGCCGCCGCGTCTGAGGCTAGAAGAAAAGCTTGGCAGCGGCAGCCGCCGAAATCCAGTGCGCGACGGTCGCAGGTTTTGCAAGGTTCTTGCATCCAGGCTTCGCCGCGGAATTTTTGAAACGCATCGGAACATTCCCAAATTTCTCGCAAACTGTGGTTCTTCACGTTTTCAAAAGTGAGGCCGGGAATGATCCGAGCGGCATGGCAGGGAAGCGCGTCACCGTTTGGCGTGATGAGCATGAGTTTGCGGCCCCAGCCGCCCATGCAAGGCTTCGGATATTTCGCGTAGTAATCCGGAACCACATATTCCACCTTAATTTTTCCTGCCAGGCGCTCTTGTGCCTTCTTCAAGAAGTCAATGGATTGCGTGAGCTGCTCGCGCGTCGGCAGAAGGGAATCGCGATTAGCGAATGCCCAGCCGTAGTATTGAACGTTTGCGAACTCCACGCGGCTGGCACTCGAAGATTCGGCGAGAGCGAGCATTTCCGGAAGTTGCTCGATGTTGCGGCGGTGAATGACGAAATTGAGAGTGACAGCCAAACGGTGGCGCTTGAGCCATTCGAGGACGCGGAGTTTCTGGGAATGAGCTTTTGTGCCGGAGATTTCTTGCGCGATTTCTTCGCGGGCGCCCTGAAAGCTCAACTGAAAATGGTCAAGGCCGGCTTGTACGAGCGCATCCAGTCGGGATTCGTCGAGGGGCAAGCCGGATGTTATGAGATTCACGTATAGGCCGACGGCGCGGGCAGCGCGGATTAGATCGAGGATGTCTGGGCGGGTCAGTGGTTCGCCCCCCGTGAAGTCAGCCTGCAGAACGCCGAGAGCGGCGGCTTCCTGGAAGACGCGGGACCAGTCTTCAAAGGAGAGTTCGGTGTTGCGGTCTTGCAATTCGAGAGGATTCGAGCAGTAGACACAGTGAAGAGGGCATCGGTGTGTCAGCTCCGCGATGAGGGCGAGAGGATTGGATGGCATTTCGTTCATCGAAATCTGTCGAATCACCGGCGATCAAGTCAAGAAAAGGCGGTGCAAGCCCGCTCCTGCAAAATTATGTGCCTGCGGGCTCAAAGTCGAGGGCGCGCTCTTTTTGCAGCAGTGCTAAATAGCCAAGAATGTCTTGCTCTACTTTGGTTGGTTCGGCCTTGGAGTAGAGCTGCTGCAATTCTGCAACGATTTGCCGAACGGTGTGTTTGCCGTCGCAGCGCTCGACAATTTCCAGGCTTGGTCCATTCAGGCGCAACGCGCGCTCGGGCATCAGCAAGGTGCGCGGCTGCTGAGTTTTCTCGTTCATACGACAGCCAGGGGCGAGGCGCGGGCGGCTATCGAGATCAACGCTCATACGGAGCCCACTTCTGCCGTTGGGCGAAAGGCGCCCGGTGGGGGCCAGCCAGGGTTCACGTAGGAAAAGTAGAGGGCGTCGAGCTGCGCCCAGAGGATGTCGCACTTGGCGCGCAGCGCAGCGTGGGCCCTATCTTGTTGTTCGCGCGTGGTGGCGTGCTTCACAACCCACGCGAGCGCGAAGTCAGCGTCTTCTGGAGCTTGCGTGAGGCGGCCGGTGAAATAGTCCAGGCCACTTGAGAGCCAGGGGTAGTGCAGGCGGAGTCGATCCATCCGCAGCGTGATGAGCTTCTTGGAGAAAAGTTCGGTAAGCGAGGACGCGACGGCCTCGAGGTGTGAGCGCATAGAGACGAAATCAACGTAGGCTTGCACGGCATAGCGCGTCGCAGGAAGAATGCCATCGTCGCGAAGAGCCTGCTCGCGGGAAAGCCCAGTGGCTTCGACGAGCCGCAGCCACTTCTCAATTCCACCCGGTTTCACGCCGTCGCCATCGTGATCGAGGATGCGTTTTCGCCAAGCGAGGCGAAAGGCGGGATCCTCGCTCCGCGCGAGAATAGCAGCATCCTTGATGGGAATGCGGCTCTGATAGTAGTAGCGATTCAAAGCCCAAGCTTGCAGCTGGCCTCGCGTGAGCTTTCCCTCGTGCATCAAGACATGAAATGGATGTTTGTGGTGATAGCGCTCTTCGCCAATCGCGTGAAAGCCGGCGATGAAGTCGGCTCCCGAGAGCAGCGGGAACGTTGACTCGATGGATTGTGCTTGGCTCATATCGCGAGTTCCATTCCATCATAGGCGATTTCCCAACCGGCATCACGGACGATGCGCGATTCCTGACTCTCGTCATTCAATACAGGGTTCGTGTTGTTAAGATGAATGAGCACGCGCCGGGTTTTGCTCGCACGAAACGGCTGCCAGAGAAGCCCACGGTCGCCCCACAACGGCAAATGCCCCATTTGCCGCGCGGATTTGCTTCCTTTTTGGATGGCGTTTAATTCGTCGTCCTTCCAGAAAGTTCCGTCGAGGATCGCCAGATCGCTCTCCTCCACACTCCGCAACCACTGGTCTCCAATTCCGGGCAGGTTAGGAGCGTAGAACAGCTTTTTTTCCTTGGAAACAAAGGTCAATCCGATTACGGCCTCTTCCGGAGCGAGGCTATTGCGGAGAGATTCGCTCACGTAATCTGGGAAGCCCCCGTTGAGCGGTATCGCTTTGCAGAAGAGACCGCTTTTCTTGTCCGCAGGTGAGGGCGGAATGAGGGGCATTAGGCGATCGAGCGGGAGCGTCTCCCATTTGACGGGAGGATTTGAGCGCGCCAGCACGCGGAAAAGGCCATTTTCTTCGGTCAGTATGCGCCGGACAGCCATCGTTGAGAAAATCTGAAGCGGCTGGAATTCTCGCAAATGGAGCAGGCCCATCACCGAGTCAACGTCGGCGCTGGTGAGTACGACCGCATTGATGGGGGTGTTTCGTGATCCCGCCGGAGGCACAAAATCAGCAGAGGAGAGGATTTGTTGCCGAAGATCGGGGGAAGCATTAAGGAGAAACCAGCGGGAGCCGTCTGTGGAAATGGCGCCTTGGGTTTGAGTTCTAGGGCGGGCTTTAAGAGCGCCGGAACGCACACCCATACACTGAACACATGCGCAATTCCATTGTGGGAAACCGCCCCCAGCCGCGGAGCCGAGGACTTTAACGCGCATACAGGTACGCCGACAGATGACCGCTGGGCGCGGTCAAGGCTTTACAGCTCGGCGTTGGCGTACGAGCTAATTTCGCAGTTCAGATCAATTTCTTCGTGCTGCGGGGTTGTCCATTCCATAGTAATGGCTCCTGTTGAGACACGAAATTCAAAATTCAAACCGAACCCAAGTCTATCACGAACCTGAGCAGGAAGGAAGAACCCAGTCAAAAATGCAGCAGTTTCGGAAGTTTGGTACCGGCAGGCATTGAACAGCAGTTTTCGATCTGAGTAATGCGCTAGGGCAAGCGCGCGCTGCGGTCGCGACCTATTTTCGCGGGGTGAATTTCGCTGTGTCGAGACGACCGTGCGATCTGCCGGACCCGGCGCGCAAGAATTCACGGCTACAGTGAAGCGACCCCGCTGATCTCAAGTGGAATCGGTGACGACCGGGATGGATAGACCGAGTACGAGAAGACGGTACAGGTTAATGGCGGTACGCGCCGAATGCGACCCGCGATGCAGATATCGCAAACGATAGAGCCGCTCCAGTGTGAGACTCAAACAGGTCAGCAGCCACACGATTAGCAGGCTGCGTTCATGATGATGGCGAATGTGCTCGAGTCCGTAGCGGTTTTTGGCATCGTTGAAGCCTTCATTTTCGATCTGCCATCTGCTCTTCGCCATGTAGTATAGGCAGCGACGGCTCATCTGATGCGAGAAATTGGTGAGCCAGTAGGCCTCGACAACCTCACCGTTCCGATGATGTTGGCGGTAACGAATGACGCGCACGGTGTCCCACTGCAACCCTTCCCAAGGATCAAAATCGTCTGCATCCCAGATCTCGACGTGATCGCTGCCCTCCTGAAACTCGAGGTCCGGCGGTCGGGAGCGGAAGCGCCGCTCCGCCGCTCGAGATAATTCGGGCAGATTGTCCTTCAGCCGGGCGACCACCGGCCAACCCGCTTCTGCTGCGACATGCAGAAAAGGGGCGGTGGCAAATTCTCCGTCGACGACCACGTAATCAATGAAGCGTGCCCCCAGGTTCGCGCGCACGCGACGCAACAGGCGCTGCCCCGCTGCGTATTCGCTGTCACCCGGCCCATAAGCTTCGACATCCGCGGGCAGAGTGAGGTCGTCACCCACCACCGCGGCCAGCACGAGGTGATGACGATAGCCGAGGATCTCTTGCCGAGCATTGCGATAGGGACGGCATAAGGAACATCCCTTTTTTCGCCGTCGTCCGCCTGTCGTGCCATCCAGCGCCAGGCCGACGAAATGGCAGTCCTCGAAAGCCTTGTTGCGCTTGGCGCGGTGGAGCACAGCAGCCAAAGCCGCCCGTGTGGGTGCCGGATCTAAACGTTCGGTGAAATATCCCAAAGCATCATCGCCGAATTTCCTGCTGATGCTTAGGTTCCTCCGTGCGTGCGATCCCACCAGCGACTCAATGGCCAGAAAAGCCCAGTGGCGCAAGATCGTGCCCAGAACAATCGACCACAACAGATCTTTCGCTGAAATCTTGTGGCTGGCACGCCTGTCGCCGGGAGAGCGGAAGTAAGCTGTCAGATGGAAACGGTGGATGACGAACTTCCATACCCGGCGTGGCGTAGGGCTCCTCAGGAGCGCTTCCTGTTTTTCTTGCGCTGCTGGCGCGCCAACACCAAAAGCTGGGCGTTGGCGGCTAGCACTTCGCGCACGGCATCTTGAAATTCGCGCCCGGCCGAGACGCGCCGCTCTACCTCCTCCACCCAATCCCGGGGGATGCGCTCAACACGGCGCCGGCCCTTGACCATGAAGGTGAGTGTCCAAGCCTCATGGCCTTTCTCGTGAGCGCAATGGCAGCGAGGATTCCCGCAGCGCGTGAAACTTCGGGTGAGGGTTCCGGGCAGCAGATCGGACGGGATGGGGAAACGGTGGAGCAAATGAAACTTGCGTTGGCGAAGACGTGCGGCCTGCGGGCCGCGGGGTTCCTGTTTCATATTGTAGCATTAATACTACAAGTTACCAAGAAAATGCAAGCTCTTTCTGAATGCGAAAATAGGACGCAGTCCCTCTACGGTCTCCGCTCAGAGGGAAAGGCCCATCCGTCAGGTCTGATTCATGCGAGGTAGTGCTGACCTTCCGAGATAGCTGTCAAAAATGGGCGGGCGACTTTAAAGGGAGAAGGAGCTAATATCGTTTTCGGGTGGTGATTCCCGTGCGTATAATATACGCTAGGAATGGGAGGACCACCATATGCCTCAGTCCCTTTCGGATTTAGAACAGCGACGTGAACTAATTGCTCAGCGCATCGCAGAACTCGGTGACCTTCGCCCTGGCAGCATTACCGCCACCTCGGGTCGGTGCGGTAAACGAGAGTGTCACTGCCATCAACCTGGTCAGCCGGGGCACGGCCCCAATTTCCGGCTCACCTATAAGGTCGATGGTAAGACCAGCTCGGAAGCGTTGTCCACCCCTGCAGCGATCCAGAAAGCCGAGCGAGAAGTGCAGGAGTTCCGGAAATTCCAGCAGCTCACTCGTGAGTTTCTGGGAACCAACGCGGAGATCTGCCGTTTGCGGCCTCTTGAGGAGCAGCCAGAAACGGAGCTGAAAAAAAAACGGTCGAAGCGATCCGGCAAGAGATCAGGCGCGAAGTAGAACAATTCTTGCGGGTGGTGTTCCAGGATCGACGCAACACGGGGAGACTCGATCTCGAAGCGACCGAGATGGCCATGCGCTCGGCTCTACACCGGGCGGGTGCCGCGGCGTTGAGCCAACTGCTCCAATTCCCAGCCCCGAGCGAGGAAGGGCGCACGCTGGCTTGCCCTTGCGGCCAACAAGCCCACTACCGTGAGCAGCGCAGCAAGCCCGTGCTGACCGCCGTGGGCCCGGTAGAGGTTTTACGTCCCTACTATTTGTGCGCACACTGCGGCGTCGGCCAATTTCCGGTGGATATCGAACTGGATATCGAGAATACGGAATTCTCTCCCGGCGTACGCCGCATGCAGGCCATGGTGGGTCAGGAGGCACCCTTCGATCACGGCCGCGAACAGATGAAAGTTCTGGCCGGCCTGGAAGTGACCACCAAATCCGTGGAGCGTACGGCGGAGGCCATCGGAGCCGACATCGCTCAGCGTGAACAAGCCGAGATTCAGAAAGCCCTGCAGTTGGAACTGCCCGTGGTTGTCGGCAAGCCGATTTCCGTGCTGTACGTGCAGATGGATGGGACGGGAGTTCCGGTGGTGAAGAAAGAGACGGTCGGTCGGCAGGGCAAGACGGAAGGCCAGCCGGCCCATACTCGGGAAGT
>Ga0209446_1000274_pt1 | contig 11767 bp, 11 predicted proteins | sample BogFormECP04_OM2_FD_188242 | JGI IMG/M metagenome (GOLD analysis project Ga0209446, IMG submission 188242) | Bog forest soil microbial communities from Calvert Island, British Columbia, Canada - ECP04_OM2 (SPAdes) (version 2) | ecosystem: Environmental > Aquatic > Freshwater > Wetlands > Bog ... | reverse complement strand
CGCGGGTTCAGAATTGATAGTAATATCGGAGCAGGAGGGGTCTACAATCTTGCGGAGCACCCATGTCCGTTGACTAACGAATTCAGGAGAGTGGCGTGAAGGTCGCGCGACCGTGCCCGTCCGCGGGCTGACAGTTCGCTGGCGGCCGGTGCATAGGATCAACCCCGGCTTGGTAAGCCGGCCAAGCCCGAGCGCGGAGCAGCGTTGGGGGATGTCTCCTGACCCAGCGCTGCTCCTAGCCCGCTGCACCGTTACGCCATCTGGCGCGTTGCGGCTGCCCTGGCGGATCGTGTTGCGGCCAAGCGATCCGAAACCCCGCAAAATCAACGTTGTGGTAGTGTTGCGGTTCCGAGGGCTGGCGAAGGCGCTACGTCGTCACATTCTGACGGGGACCGTTCCGCGCGGAGCCGCCGGGTAGCTCCATGCTCGTAAGCTCGCCGGGCAGCCACGCCAGCGGAGCGCGGCGAGATCGCATTAGCTCACGTAAATGGCGTGCCGCCACTTGATCGAAACGACGGCGCGTCCCCTCGCTCCGTATCCGCGGCACCTAACGCGCCCCTTGAGGTCGAGGACCTTGGCCCGGCGGCTTAAGGCCGAGGCGCAGCAGGAACTCCGGTGTCAGCAGCACGACGTGATGGCAGGCAGCACAATCCACCTTGACGAGGGCGCCCCGCCCGAGATCTTCGATCCGCGCCAATTACAGGGGGAGCATTCCGGCCGCCGTTCCCGTAATGTTCCAATAACGCTTGCTGGCTTCGTCAACGGAAATCGCGCTCTATAGCGAAAACGGCCTTGCCAGATCCGTCACCGTCGATAAACGTCAGACGATGCGCGCTAGCCTCGTCATGACATCACTTCGGTTCCTCACCTGGTGTTGCGTCATTCTCCTCGCCGTTTTGTCGCTGCTGCCAGCGCCAGTATTGATGCGGATGGGGCTCCCTCGCCGACTTGGGCATTTCGGTGCTCACGCCGGATGGGTATCGGTCGCAGTGGCAGGCTATCGACTTGAGCATTTCGTTGCCTACGCTGGGTCGGCCGCGATCGCTATGGCAGGCTACGGCGCGAGCCGAGGCAGCATGCAGATCATCGGCGGCTTTTGGGTGTACGCCGGCATCCTGGAATACCTCCAGCATTTCTCGCCCGGCCGGCATCCGGCGATCGCTGATTTCGCGGCGTCGGCGCTTGGAGCGCTATGCGGCGGGCTCGCTATCGCCTTGCTCTGGCGCCGCCTGCCCGTCTCGGTGCCTTGAAGGGGAGGCGATCCGTGCGAATGGGGATCGCAGCGCCGGGCTCCTCATGGCTCGATCTCGGGGAATGCCCTTCCGCTCACGATCTGGCCGCCGCTGCGGCCCCCGTTATGCCAGCGCCGCGAGACGGGCGGGCTCAGCGTGGCCCAGAGTAATTCGGCGGTGCGTAATATCCCGGCGCGTAATAGGCCGGCGGTGGGTAATCGGGCGGCGGACCGTAACACCTGTAGTAGAAGGGCGGCGCCCCCGTGAGCACTCGGAGCGGCGCGGTGATGATTATCGTGGCGGTAACGACTACGGCGCCCGCCGCGCAGATCGGCCAGGACAGTGGAGGCGGCGAGTAGAGAGGATAGTATTGCGCCTTGGCGGCCGGGAGCGGCAGAGTGGCGAGCCCGCCGGCGAGCGCTACCGAAATCGCAATTCGGCGGATGCGCATGGGGTCTCCCGGCCTGGACCCTGCGCGCCAAGACTAGCGAATGTTGTCCGACGCGCGAAGAGGAGAAGCCTACCCGGTCTTGCGGGAGTGGGCTAGCCCGAAGAAACTCGCTACCATTGGCGATGCAGGCTCTATTCATGGCCCTCTGGATTTTGGCCGAGCAGACTTATACGGCGCTGATCATTCGAATCCTCGGTCCTCTACCGAAATGGAAATCCTCGGGGGCCGACTCGACAGCCGGAACAGCTAACCTTCTTTCCGACACCAGCAGTTCGCATCTCTCCTCCAGGCATCGGCGCAGTTGGTCGATGCAGCCGGTTGACGCGGCCGCCTCGGCCCCTTAAGGCTGATCGGGCTGCCGATCGGAGGAGGCGATGATGAACGATGCGGGCACGCTCCCACTGCACATGCTGGACATCAGGGAGCTGACGGCGGAGGCGTTTGCGCCCTACGGCCAGGTCATCGCGCCGCTGCGAACGGGCGGCCAGAGCGCCGAGACCAGCTACGACCCCGAGGCCTCGGCCGCTGAGGCAAGCCTCGTTTTGGGCAATGGCGAGCCACGGCTGTGGATCATGCATCTGGCGCATGTCGGGCTCGGCTTCACCCGGATCGCGCGGCATCGGCGGGTCACGCAATGCCTGGGTTCGCTCGGCGGCAAAGAATGGCTGATCGGCGTGGCGCCGCCTGGCGACCTTGCCGATGACGCGCGGCCGCACGTCGATGACATCGCCGCGTTCCGGGTGCCGGGCGATCGCTTGGTCAAGCTGCACGTGGCGACCTGGCACGCCGGGCCGCACTTCGTCCATGACGAATGCCTATTCGTCAACCTTGAGAACCTCGACACGAACCGGCGTGATTTTCACGCCGTGCCGCTTGCAGTCGAGTGCCGGTACCGGCTCTGAGCTGCGCAATGCCGAGGCGAGGGATCACGACTTTACCGGCCCGTCGACGAAATCCCCGGGGTTGGTGTTCGCGCTCGGCGGAGCCGAAAAGCTGCCGGTGTGCAGGGCTGGCTCGGGTTGAATGCGCCAAATGATTAGCCAGGCGGCGCGGGGTCGTCAGGCCGAGAAGGTTGACCTCGACCCCCCTCCTTAACGGCGACGAGCAGACCGGCGACGCCAAATTGTGAGACCTGCAACCAAGAAGCGCGGATGCTGCCGACTTGAACGCTTTATCTTACGATAGGAGCGCAGTGCTTTCCCTAGCCCCGCTGAAAGGCCACTGTGTGAGGAGAATTCCTCGTCGGCTGCTCGATCGGGTGGCGTCCAAGAATCGCCGCGAGCCGGTGCGGTGCAGCAGCTTTGAAAGTCGAGCGCCAATGCCCGAGTGTCGCGTCGTAGGCGTGTATAGCTATCCAGTGAAAGGCGCCGCCGGCAGGGCGCAGAGACAACTGCACATCGATCCGGCTGTTGGAGTACTCAGCGATCGCCGGCTTGCCTTCAAGAAAGTGGCAGGCGTGCAAGATGAATGGGCTCCGAAAAGCGCGTTCTACGTCGGCATGAATACCGCGCTCATGGTTGCGCAGGTTCCGGCATTCGTGAAGGATAAGGATGGCGACGAGAAACTCGATCCGCGATGGCTGGAGGAAGTTGCACAACGGCTCGGCGTGAAGAGCCTCAACGTGTTGGATACGCATGGCGCGTTCAGCCTCGCCGATCGACCGCGTAGATACGTCTCAATCATCAATCTTGCGTCGGTGCGAGCGCTCGGCGAGTTTGTCGGCACCGCAATCGACCCGGCGCGCTTTCGCATGAACGTCTGGATCGACGGTCTCGATCCATTTGCCGAGCTGGACTGGGTAAAGGGACACCCGGGAACGCTCGACATTCAAATCGGAGGCATACGCTTGCGTGTGGATGAAGCATGCGTTCGCTGCAAAGCAATCGAAGCCAATCCCCAGAGCGGAGAGTACGATCTCGAGCTTCAAAAGGCGCTCGAGGATTTGATGCTAGGCCGCGGCTACCCAGGCGCGCCCCACAACAAATCACCGAGGGTGATGGGCGTCCTTGCCCAGCCATACTCGCACGGCATTATCGGACAGCGCGATAAAGTGCAGCCCTTCTAGAGTCTGCTATTCTTCAGAAGCGCGACGCTTGCCTTGCTTGCCGGACCGACTCTCGCGGATCACACGGTGCCGTCCTGAGCCTCGCCACGCGGTCGGTTGCGGGGGCAGGACCAGCGCGCAGGATGAGGCATGCGCCCAGGCAGGCGCGGCAGCGCTGGTGGCGGTACGATGAATGGCACCGGCCTGCACTGCCACCGCCGCTTCAACGGCGCGCTCGGCGCCGCAATTGTGCGACCGCTGCATTCAGCTATCATGCTGCGGTATCAGGAACCAACCGGGAGACATCCGTTATGAGCACGGTAGATCCGAACCGCGTGATCCTGACCGGAGAAAATTCGGTCGTTCGGCTCAGCGATAATGACAGCGATATCTTTACGACGAATGCCACCTTTTGGCGCATCCTATCTTCCCCGGGCGGGCCGGGCCATGTTCTTTATCTGAAAAGTGAGCTGACGGACGCTCGCTGGCGAATATACTCGGACAACATTGCGATGGCACGTTGGCTGCAGTCCACCGTGCTCGGTGCAATCAATGCCGAGCTTCTCGATCTGACCATCGCCGTGACCGACGCGCAATTCGGCAAGTCCGGTGACGCGCGTGATTTCTGGACAGAACGCTTGGACACCCGCGATGAACAGATTGCACTTACCTGGTACCAGTTGGGCGAGCCGTTTTTGGTCCACACCCAGCCCAATGCGATTCCGGGGCGTCCGTATGGGATGTGCACGGTGCTTGTCCCAGCGTTCGCCGCGCGGCTGACCCGCAATGGAATCGAGGCTAAAGGTCGGCCTTGGCCGAGGGAACGCGAAGGTCATCCCTCCAGCACCTGCGTACTGGGTTTGTGCGAAAGCTGGACGCAGGCGAGATAGGCGATCCTGGCGTTGCCATGGTTCCTGCTTTCACGGTAGGAATGCGGCTGCCCGATAATGCCGGGCCGAGGGCCGATTGCTTCTTCGCCTCGAGTTCGACGGGCCTGCCCAGCTCGCCATCGACATCAGGTGACAATAGACAAGCCGCAGCCAGCTACGGCGGCGCCAGTCGTCGGTTCGCCGGCCGCGAACAGCAGACGGTCTTTCGATTGGGTCAACAGTCTGCAAGCTTCGTCCACGCCGAGGGTGAGCCCGTTCTTGTCGGGTTGCTCGAGAAAGATGAACGGGTAGCGCCGGACATAGGCAGGTATGTAGTCGCCCTCGCGCCACCGCCCGTCTTCGCCGACGGACAGGTTCTCGTTGCCTTCGAGCCCGAGCCCGGCGACCGCGACGCGCGGCTCCCTGCTGGTGAACACCACCGGGTAGCTCCGCATCACCCACGGGAACTCGGCCGCCCCCAACAGCACCGAGTTGGTGCCGTGGGCAAGCCGGAAATCGGATACCGGCAGCGACCGGCCGCGATCGCCGACGGCGTCGAGCGGCCGCGGGCGGCTATAGAAGATCGGCAACGTGGCCCTCTGATTATTGCCTGCCGTCGCGCTCGCCTGCTCCACGCTCGCCTGCAGAGATCACCCTCGATGACTTATAGCCTAGACTTGCCGCTCCGGCGTGATTTATCCGTTAAACAGCAGCCCGCAACGGGTTGCGAGAGGGAGAAGATATGGCTGACGACGACGCTCTGTTCCAGAAAGGCATGCCGATCCGGCGCGAGGTGCTGGGCCCCGAATACGTGGACGCCGCGATGGCGCGCGCCGATGAATTTATGATGTCGTTCCAGCGGGCGACCACCGCCTAGGCATGGGGCTGGGCTTGGGGGGATCGAACACTCGACCGCAAGACCCGCAGCCTGATGAACCTTGCGATGCTCACTGCCTTGAACCGGGCGCCCGAGATCAAGCTGCACGTTAAAGGCGCACTCAACAACGGCGTTACCGTCGAGGAGATCAAAGCTGCCTTGCTGCATGCGACAGCCTATTGCGGAATCCCGGCCGGGCTCGATGCATTTCGCGCCGCACATGAAGTGCTGGTCAGCGAAGGGGCGCTGAGCAAACCCTGAACGATACGATGGGGTGATCAGCGAGTTCTTGCTCGACCGCCGCGGGATCGGGCCGGGCATACGAGCCGAGGGGCTAGGTGGAATCCACCTAGCCCCTTGACTTTTATTGGCTCCCCGGGCCGGACTCGAACCAGCGACCAAGCGGTTAACAGCCGCTCGCTCTACCAACTGAGCTACCGGGGATCAGAGCGCTCGGCGGAGTTGCACAGACCCGGCCGAACGCGCGGTAGTCGACGATGGGTCATATAGGCTGCCGGGGATACGGTCCGCAAGCGAGTTTACGATCATTCCCGGAGGGAAGCTCCCTCACGCTGAGGCGAGCCCAACGGGTGCGTCGCGAAGGACTGCGCTTCCAAAATTCTCGCAGTCTTGCGTGGCGGACGCAATAATCTCATCGTCGTGAGCGCATTGCCGACCGCCTGACGCGCGCCATTCCGGAGGTAGCAAAATGACCGATCCGAACATCCAGCCGATCAAGATCGACGGCTATCATGCGCATGTCTATTACGACACCGAAACCCGCCCGTGCGCCGAGCGGCTGTGGGAAACGATCGCCGCCGCCTTAGGCATCGAAGTCAGGGAACTGAGCGACGAGCCGAGGGGACCGCACCCGGTTCCGCAGTTCCGGTTTACCTTCACGACTGCACAGTTCGAGAGCGTCGTGCCGTGGCTGATGCTGAACCGAGAGGGTCTCGACGTTCTCGTCCACCCGCTGACCGACAACTCCTTCGACGACCACTCCCGCTATGCGGTCTGGCTCGGCGCGCCGGTCGCCTTGAGACTCAACACGATTCGCCGCGGCTACCGCGCCGAGCAATATCCGACAGCGCGTTGAGCGGGTCGCGGGTCGAGCGCACGAGTCGATCGACCCGCGTCACTGTCACCGCAACCCGCACAACCAGGCGCCAAGCGCGAGGCGACTACCGCACCGGCGAGAAGGCCGCCGGAACCAGCAGCTTGTTTTCCTGCCGGATCGGCCGCACCCCGGCCTGTGGCGGCCACGCGCCGCCGGGCCGGCGGGATTCCTCACGGACGCGGGCGCGCTCGTTGGAATCCTTGTAGACCCAGATGTGGACGAACTTGTTGAGCGCGCCGAGCTCGCTCGTCCAGCAGGCCGCCAACGGGGAGAACCGCTCGCGAGCCTCGATGGCCTTGCCCCACGCCTCCAGCACCTTCGGGATGTCGCCCGGGGCGTAGGTGTAGGTGCGCATCTCATACACGTTCCCGGTGCCGTAATTCCGGCTGCCCAGGGGGCGCATGAACGGCGCCGGGTTCATGATCTCGGCCTCCTGCGCCACGATAAACTCGCCGCCGCCGGGCATCGCGTTGCGCTCGGCGTCTTGCGCCATCGCTGAGCGCACCCTCGTACGATGTTGCAGATCGTCGTAGGGATAGACGTGGACGACCTGATTGAGCGGACCGAACTCAGTGTGCCAGAAAGCCCCCAATTTGGAGTGTTTTTCCCGCGAGGGCAGCCGCTTCTCATAGCGCTCTTCAAAGTCGGCCAGGGTCCCCGGGCGCAGCGTATAGGTACGGACTTCGTAGATCATCGGCACATCCTCCAAGTGACAGGGGTTAGCGAGGTGATAGGTCAGCAACCCCATCGGACATCCTACTCCAAGGGCGAGGGGTCGGATAGGACATCGGCCGAGGCCGAGGCTATCCACAAAATCCGGGGATTGCTGGGTGGAAAACTTTGGCATAGCGGGGATGCTGCGGTCGGAAAACCCGGTGAGCCGCGCAACGTCCCGGGTGCAACCGGTGGAAACAAACTGCTCAGCGTGCCTGCTCAAAAAAGCGGCAAGGGGTAATCATGACGATCGAAGCCCGCCTTACCGTCGCCACCTCGCTGATCCGCGAGGCCGGAGAGCTCGCGGCCGGCTATTTCGCCCGGCGTGCGAGTTTGACGCGCGAGACCAAGGGGCCGCAGGATTTCGTCAGCGTCGCCGACCGCGAGGTCGAGAGGTTGATCCGCACTCGCCTCGCCGCGGCCTTTCCGGAGGATGGTTTTCTCGGGGAGGAGAGCGGGGGAGGGGCCGGCGAGCGTTGCTGGGTGGTGGACCCGATCGACGGCACCAACAATTTCCTCCGCGGTCTTCCGTTGTGGGGCGTCTCGATCGCCTATGCGATCGCCGGCGAGCCGGTGATCGGCCTGATTTCTCTGCCGTGCGTCGCCCGGCTCTATTCGGCGGTTCGCGGTGGCGGCGCCTGGTGCGACGGCGTGCCGATACATGTGAGCCGTGCCGACGATCTCGCCCAGGCGACGATCGTCGTCGGCATCTCCCGCCGCAAGTCACCCGATCTGTCGCTGCCGATGATCGAAATGGCGCTGCACAACGGCAGTGCGCTGCGCTGCATGGGCAGCTGTGTCGTCGGGCTCGCGATGGTGGCCGAGGGGACCGCCGACGGCTATTACGAGGCGCATATCCAAGCGTGGGATTGCCTGGCCGGGATTCTGATCGTCCGCGAGGCGGGAGGCCGCACGAACGAAGTCCCCGGACCCCTGATGCTAGCGCGCGGCGGACCATTGCTCGCCACCGCACCGGCGCTGTTCGACCGCTTGGCGGAGGTGGCCGCGGCTCGACTGGACCTCGCCGGAGGTCAGTGAAACGCCCTTCCTAACCTCGCGCCCCTTGGATAGCGCGCCAGACGCGCTCGGGGGTGGCCGGCATCTCGATTTGGCGGATGCCGAACGGGGCGAGCGCATCGACCAGCGCGTTGGCGACCGCCGGCAGCGCCCCGACATTGCCGGCTTCGCCCGCACCCTTGACGCCGAGCGGGTTGGTCTTGGTCGGCACCGGGTGGTCTTCACAGTCGATCGCCGACAGGGTGTCGGCGCGCGGCATCGCATAGTCCATGAACGACCCGGTCAGCAGCTGCCCCGAGGCCGGGTCGAAGCGGATGTCCTCCATCAGCACCTGACCCACGCCTTGCGCGATGCCGCCGCAGATCTGGCCTTCGAGCAGCAGCGGGTTCATTACCGTGCCGACATCGTCGACGACGCTGTAGCGCAGGATCTCGACGGTGCCGGTCTCCTCGTCGATCTCCAGCTCGCAGACATGGCAGCCGTTCGGGAAGTTCTGCTCCTTGCAGGCGAAGGTGGCGCCGGCGATCAGGCCGAGGTCCATTCCCTCGGGCAGGTTCTGCGGGTTGAGCGACTCCTTGGCGATCTCGCCGACCGTCAGGGTGCGGTTGGAGCGCGGGGCCGAGAACAGCCCGTCCTCGAAACGGATCTCGTCCATATCGGCGCCGAGGACGCGGCCGGCGATCGCCTTCGCCTTGGTGATGATCTTTTCGGTGGCGAGATGCACCGCCGAGCCGCCGAGTGCGGCCGAACGCGAACCACCGGTGCCTTCGCCAATCGCCACCTTTTCGGTGTCGCCCTGCACGTAATGCACCTGATCGGGATGGATGCCGAGCCGATCGCACAGGAGCTGCTTGTAGACGGTCTCGTGGCCCTGGCCCTGGGTGATCGAGCCTGACACCAGGGTTACCGTGCCGGTGCGGTCGAAGCGGATCTCGGCCGCCTCGAAGCCGCCCGCCGCGGCGCGCTCGATCGTGTTGGCGAGGCCGAGGCCGCGCAATTTGCCATGCCGCGCCGACGCGGCGCGACGGCTCTCGAAGCCGGCGGCATCAGCGAGATCGAGCGCCATGTCGAGGCACTTTTCGAACTCGCCGCAATCGTAAGTGAAGGTCAGGCCCGATTTGAACGGCATCGCCTCGGGCGGGATCGTGTTGCGCCGGCGCAATTCAATGGGGTCGATGCCGAGCTCGGCGGCGGCCTCGTCGACCATCCGCTCGATGACATAACCCGCCTCGGGCCGCCCGTTGCCGCGATAGGCCCGCATCGGGTTGGTATGGGTGTAGACGGCAGTCACGTCGGCATGCACCGCCGGGGTGCGGTAGACCCCGGCCAGGGTCCCGAGATTGGCGACGAAGGCATTGGAGCCCGCCTGCGGGTAGGCGCCGACGGCGGCAATCGTCTTGACCCGGAGGCCGAGAAAATGGCCCTCGCGGTCGAGTGCCAGCTCGGCCTCGGTGACGTTGTCGCGCGCCTGGGCGTCGCCGAGAAAAGCCTCCGAGCGGGTGCTCGTCCACTTGACCGGCCGGCCGACGAGCTTCGAGGCGAGCAGCACCAGCGCCACCTCGTTATAGATCGCCGACTTCATGCCGAAGCTGCCGCCGATGTCGCCGGCGACGACGCGCACCCGGCTCTCCGGCACCCGCAGGATCTGCGAGAGCTCGGCGCGATAGCCGTGGATGCGCTGCAGGGTCGTGTAGATCGTGTAACGATGCTCGGCGGCGTTGTAGTCGCCGATCGCGCCGCGCGGCTCCATCGTGGCGGCGGTCACCCGGTTGATGACGAATTTGCGCTTGACGATTTGCGCCGCACCGGCAAAGGCGGCGTCGGTCGCTGCCTTGTCGCCTTCGAGATAGACGAAGGAGACATTGTCGGGAGCCTCGTCCCACACCGGTGGCATGCCCGGCTTCGCCGCATCCTCTGTCGAGACCACCGCGGGCAGCGGCTCGTACTCGACCTCGATCAACTCCGCCGCGTCCGCCGCCTGATGGTGGGTCTCGGCGACGACAAAGGCGACGTAGTCGCCGACCCAGCGCACACGATCCTTGACCAGTGCGGGGAAGCGCGGCCGATAGGCGGGGGAGCCGTCGCGCCGCCTGTTCCCCGCGGCCGAGGGCAGGTCGCGCCACCCCGAGGCCTCCCAGTCGGCGCCGGTCAGCACGGCGAGCACGCCGGGTGCGGCCTTGGCGGCCGTCGCAGCGATCGAGCGGATCCGCGCATGCGCATGCGGCGAGCGCAGGACGTGGCCAAAGGCCATCCGGGGCAGCACCATATCGTCGACGTAGCGGCCGCCGCCGCGCAACAGCCGCGGATCCTCGAACCGCGATACCGGCTGACCGAGCGCGAATTCACCCATTCACACCTCCGGATCGAATAACGACACCCTCGCCGTGGGACGATAAGCGGGGCCGCATGGACAACCTAATACCAGATCTCTCTGATGGGAGCTCATGCCGGTGGTTGTCGTTGCGAGCGAAGCGAAGCAATCTCGATAGGCAGAAAGGGACTCGGATCGGGATTGCTCCGTCGCGGAGCCTGTCCTCGGGCGGCGCATGGCGCCGACCGGGGGGCTCAAGCTGCCCGCCGGCGAAGGCGAACGAGGCCGGGACAGGGTGTGCAGCGCGCAATCCGCGCGATCAAAGCCCGGCGCCGCCGGAGCGGCGCAGGCGGTGCTACGAAGATGCGCAGGTGGGATCGGGCGATGGCTGACCTCCGTCGCATTTCCGCTGCCATCAGGGGAAAAAACGCGTTTCAGCCCCCGAAAAGCCCGCTCTTAGCGTTGGAAAGCTTTTGTAAATCAATGGCTTGAATATGATTTGGCCGAACCGTCCGACAGCGGAATTCCAGGCGGTTTTCGCGCGCCAAAACGGGGGTCGGCGCGGAATTGGCAGCGGAATTCGGCATATGGCTTCTGACTTGTATATTTGGCATGTAAACCCATATGGTAATTGCTATTATCGTACATACGCGCCATATAGGCGCAGCATCCGACGGACACTCTCGGGCGCGTCCTCATTTGGGCGATGGCGCGGCCCGGAAGGGGGAAATCACCGGATCGATCTGGAGCCGCTTCCCCTTTGCGAGAGGCGCGCCGCGGCCTGACCGCGGGCTTGGATCCGGGGCGAGAGGTCCGTAATCTGTTAAACCCGAAAACGTCAGCAAGGGAGGCGAATATGCCGGCCTATTTCGTCGTCGAACTCGAGGTCACCAACCCCACCGGGATGGAGCCCTATCGGGCGGCGGTCCCCGCCACGCTCGCGCAATATGGCGGCCGGTACCTGACCCGGGGCGGTGCCACCCAACTGATCGAAGGCGGACCGGAGCCAAAACGGATCGTGATCCTCGAATTTGCCGACGCCGCGGCGGTGAAGCGCTGGTACGATTCGCCAGAATACCAGAAAATACTGCCGATCCGGCTCGCCACCTCGACCGGCCGCGCCTTCATCGTCGAA
>Ga0209446_1000273_pt1 | contig 11785 bp, 11 predicted proteins | sample BogFormECP04_OM2_FD_188242 | JGI IMG/M metagenome (GOLD analysis project Ga0209446, IMG submission 188242) | Bog forest soil microbial communities from Calvert Island, British Columbia, Canada - ECP04_OM2 (SPAdes) (version 2) | ecosystem: Environmental > Aquatic > Freshwater > Wetlands > Bog ... | reverse complement strand
TCGCTGCCCTCTCGGTCGATTACCGGCTGGCCCCCGAGCACCGCTTTCCGGTGGCATTCGAGGAAATGGTCGCGATGATCCGCCTCGCCGCGCGCGAGGGCGCCGGCCTCGGCATCGATCCGAAGAGGCTCGCGGTCGGCGGCGATTCGGCCGGCGCCAATCTGGCGCTCGCGGCCGCCCGCGCGTTGCGCGACGCCGGCGAGCGCGCCCTCGGCTCGATGCTGCTGATCTACGGTTGCTACTCGACCGATACCGAGAGTGCGTCGTGGCAGCGCTTCGGCCGCGGCGCCGGCCTGTCGCAGACCCAGATGCGGTGGATCTGGGAGACCTATCTCGAGCGGCCGGAGCAACAGAGCGACTGGCGCGCGGCGCCGCTTCTCGGCGAGCTTGCGGGCTTGCCTCCGGCGCATCTGATCGTCGGCAGCCTCGACCCGTTGCTCGACGACAGCAACGCCCTGGCCTCCCGCCTCAAAGCAGCCGGCGTGCCGTGCGAGCTCACCGTCTATGAGGGCATCAATCACGGCTTCATCCGCTACGGCCGGCTGATCGCCACCGCGCGGCGCGCGATCGGCGACTGCGCCAAGGCATTGCGCGAGACCCTGGCCGCCCCGCGCTGAGTCATCAGCGGCGGGGCTTATCGCGGCCTTGCCCCGCCAGCCGGCGCCAGGGCGTTACTCCCGGCGGCTAGCCGCCGCGGCAGGGGCGCGGGGCACTCCATCCCGCGAGCTTCTGGCGCTGACTCCCCGCCGCCGCACTCACCGGCCGCGGCCAGACCGTTTGCGCATATTTTGGCAGCGCAAGCCCCCGCCACCAAGCGGCGAGACGCCTTTCCATACGGCGGACATGGCCGCCCGGCCAATAGAGGCGGCGGCAAACCGGACGGAGGCGCAACGGGCCGTCGGTCCCCGTCGGCGCCGCCGCAGCCAGATGCGATGGCGCAGGCTCGAGCGGCGTGTTGTCGAGGAGGCAACGGGCGAACGGCGCGTATTCCCAGTCGATGTCGAGTGACTGCCGCAACGCCCGGGCATTCTCGTCAACCCCGTCGCCGGTGACGAGCACTACCCGCGCCGTGCGCCCGGCCACGGCGACGAGATGGCGATCCTTTGTCAACAAGACGCGGTCTTCTTCGGCGGAGCGCCGGGCGAGAACCCGGTCCGGCAGCTCTTGGTCGGCGATGACCGTGTCGTAGCCCGCCGCCCGCAGCCACTGGCCGAGCCCGCGCAGCATCTCGTCGCACAGGAACCGCATTCTCTCCCTGTCTCTGCCTCCGCCGGGGCCACGATTGCAGTGGCGCGCCGGTGTGGCAAGGTATGCGCGGTGCCCCTCGACAGGCCCGCTTCCGTGAGTATAATAATGGAACGAAGCATGAACAGAGAGCGGGTATGACACGAGCGGCGATGCGGACTCAGGGCGAGGCGGAGCGGCGGTATCCGGTGCGCCTGCGGATTGCGGTTCCGCCGGAAGGGTTTGGCCGCCAGCTCGATATCATGCATGCCTGGCTCGACGAGACTTGCGGCGCCAAAGGTTGGGCAACCGCACCCGCGGGAACGACGGGCGTCGTCAACGACGCCCTCGCGCTCTATTTCGAGATGCCGCCCTTGCCCATGCCTTTGTCGCTCGCTTCTGCTGCGGCTATCGGGTCGAGACGATTGCAGGCGCCTTCGCGATCCGCGACGACATGCGGCCGATGCGGCGCGGCGCGCCCGCCCATAAGATCCCTTGACCAGCCTGTCGGTCGAAGGATGGAATCGCGCAGTGGATCTGCTCGACTGGGCCGGGCTGGCCGCAACGACATCGGCCGCGGCGCTGCTGCAGGCGATGAGCGGCTTTGGCTTCGCCGTCCTGGCGACGCCGCTCTTTTTGTTGTTCCTCGATCCGTCGCGCGCGGTCCAGCTCGTCATCATCATCACCACCGCGCTGTCGCTCGTCGTACTGCCGGGATTGCGGCGCGCCATCGCGGCGAGGCTGCTGGCGCGGCTGGCGCTCGGCAGCCTCGCCGGGTTGCCGCTTGGGCTCTTCGCCTTCCGCCACGCCGATCCGATCGTTTTGCGGGCACTGGTCGGAGGGACGATTCTCGCCTTTGCCGTGCTTCTCGGGTGGCGGCGGTACCGTGGCGCGGGCGGGGTCCCTCGCCCCTTCCGCACGAAACCTGGCCTCGAAGTCGCGACCGGGGCGGTCTCAGGTATCGCCACCGCGCTTGTCGGGATGGCCGGACCGCCGGTGCTGATCTACCTGCTGCTCGCCGGGGCGCCGCCGCGGACCGTGCGGGCGACCCAACTCGCGTTTTTCGCGCTCGCCTATGCGGTGACGCTCGCTTCTCACGCCGTGACGGTCGGCATCCCCGCCCAAACCTGGCTCTCGGCCGGGATCCTGATCCCCTTCGCCTTTCTCGGCGGCCTCGCCGGCCGGCCGCTCGGTGATCGCCTCGGCGCCGACGCCTTTGCCATCCTCGCCATCCTTCTGCTCGGAGCGGCCGGGCTCTACACACTCGCTGCGGCGGCCGGGTTCGCCGTCCGTTGACAATTACATCACCGCGGGCCGTGACATCGCGACGCGGAACAGTGACGGCCCCGGAAAGACCGTGTATTATTAGAGTGCCGCGTTGCCTTGCAGCACAGCGTTTGCCGATTTGGAAGGATGATGCGGTCGATTTTCGCGTAATTTAACTGTAACACTGCAAGCGCGTGGGTGAGATCATGATCGGCCCTCCGGGATTGCCCAAGTTCGGACGCCGGGTCTTTTCGTTTGCTGCGCCGAAAGCGACCCGCTCGCGCCAGCACCAGCACGTTTGGAAATGGGCCACCGGCCTTTATCTCGCCGGCGTGCTCGCACATTTCAGCCATCACATGGTCGATTTGCCCGACGGCAGCAACCCGTCCTTCGAGGCGCTGACGAGCGCCCCGGTCAGCCTTGTATGGCCGGCCGATCTGATCGGGTCGCTGATAGATCCGGGCTGATCGGAGATCAGTCCCGATGGCGGGCCAGCCCGCTGAGCTTGGGCGTGCGGCCTCGCGGGTTCGTATATCGCGGTGCAGAGAACGGCGACGAGCCTCGGCTATGGGACGGAGGCGTGACCCTGCAGCCGCGGCTGCATCATCGTCAGACCACTGAAGGCGACGAGGTAGAACAGCGCTGCAAGTCGCGGCACTTCAAGGAGATAATCAAAGACTCCGGAGCACAGGAAGGCCAACACCGATGCGGCAACGGCAGCCGCCATCCCTTCGCCGCGCCCCATCGCACGCACCGCCCCCGCGAGCGCCGAGCCGGCGAGCAGGACGAAGGAGGCCAGACCCAATGCGCCGCCCTCGAACAGACTCGTTAGGTATTGGTTGTGGATGCGCCATATCCGGTGTTGATCGTCCGTGAAATACCAGCGCTCGGTGCCCCGGGAGAAGTCTCCGTTCGCGAGGACGTCGCGGTCTTGCGGACCGAACATCCGGATATGACCGATCTCGATCGTGGTGCCCGGGATCGGGTCGAACAGGTCCAATTCGACCGGGCGTTTCAGCCACCAAAGGACCGCGTCCTCGTCGAGACCCGCGCTCGAGATCACCGCGCCGAAATCCTCCCAAATCCCCGGGCTGTGGGGCCGGAATGTCGCGTCGCGGCAGTCCGCTGAATAGAGCAGCATCTTTTCGCAGAGGAGGACGGATAGCTGACCCCTGCCGTCGGGCGACCGCAAGGCGACGAAGAGCCGATATTGCTGATCGGGCTCGATCGAGACCTTCTGCCCGAGATACGTCGGCAAGCCGGCGTGCAGCGACAGAACGGGGTAGGCTCCATCGGGATCGACGACGAAGTTGGTCGGAAAGCGGCCGTTGGGTTTGCGGGCGAGAACGATGCGCGGATAGGTCCCGAGCCCCATGCCGAAGAGCCACGTGGCGAGGTTGTCGTCGCGCAGCGCCAACCCGCCAGTCCAATTGTTCTCTCGATCGGCGAGATCGGGAGCCACCGTTTGCAGCCGCTCGGTCATGAAGCGAGTGTCGAGAGCGGTGATCACGATGCCGCCGACCAACAAAAACAGCACCATCGAGAGAACCCGCGAGGATAGAGTACCCGACGGCCCGCGGCGGCGCGCGGCCCACACCCAGCCGAGGCAGGCGGGGATGGCCGAAATCAGCGCAGCGGCATAGGCGGCGCGCGCAAAGGTCACGACCAGAGCATATCCGGCGCCGAAGGCGATACCGAACATCGCCAGGAGCGAGAGCGCGCGCGGTCGCAGCAAGAAGACCAACAGAAATGGCAGCGCCATCGCAAGATAGGCGCCGATATAGCCGCCGCCGATATTCATGCTGGAGAAGGTGGCGACGACGCGGTATTCGGTGGTGAAGTCGAAGAGTCCGGTGAAGACGGCGCGCTCGGCCAGTGTCGCTGCTGCGACGAGCGCCAGCCCCACAGCCATCCCGGCGCCCAACCAAGCCGAAGCGTCGCCACGGGTCCGCATTCTCTCACGCAAAAAGGGCAGTAGCGCCAGCGCTATGAAGAATCCCTTCGCCAGGCGCAGAGCGTTGTCAGGCCGGAGATAGGGATTGTCCGAGCCGCCCTGCGGACCCGGCAGTGCAAGGCCGAGAGCGACACTCACCAAATAGCTGACGAGGGTCAACGCAACCACTGCGGCGGGGAGGCCCTCGATTGCGAAATCGGCGCGCCGGGGCGTCGCACGCAGCGCCAAAATCCCGATCGTGACGAGGACGAACAGGTCCGGCTCGCCGACCCGAGTCCAGCCCGTCCACGGTGTAAGGTCGAGCGCCGGTAACACCGCAGGGATGACGGCGAGCCAGAGGGAAGGCCAACGCCACAGCGCCAGTGCGTAGAGCGCGAGGGCGATGCTCACGAGCCATGGTGCCAGCGGATAATTTAACGTGATGATGCCTGTGAGCGCGAGGCAGGCTGCCGCGACGACGAATCCGGCAAGCGCCGTCATCCCACCGATCCGCTCAGTCTCCTCTAATCCCGCCTCGGTGCTCTGTCTTGCCACGAAAGCGCCTTCACGGTCTGTGACGCGAACCGGCAAAATCGTGCTCGTCTTGGCGATCGTCCGATCTGCCGGTCTGCGCCCGGAGGCAGCGACGTACGGACGTCTCTGTGGTTCTCTTGACTGGTACGCGCTGGCGTCTGGTTTCGCCCTCGACGAGTGCGAACATCGCTCCGATGAGCAAGGCCATCACCGCATCCGTGATCCCCGCTGATCGGTTGGGCAAAAAGGTCTCTGCCAGACTCGTGATGAACAAAATAACCGCGACGACAAGGGTGGATGACCGCAGCCGAAGTCCGGCTTTGGCCAGGAGCCAAATCGAGCTGCCGAAAAGGAAGAATTTCTGAAAAAATGATAAACCACCGATCTCGGGAGAGCTGGACATGAAGCCCAGGAACGGGATCCATCCGAAAGAACCCGCTGTGGCGCCGAACTGGAACGGCTCAAGCCGCTCAGCGATGACATAGCCGCAAAAGAGCAAAGCAATCAGGGCAACGCGGAGGCGTGGACCGACTGCGAGAACGCCCCACGCGCAAAAGGCTAACCCTGCTCCGGCGATCTCGGCCGTAGTCAGCGTTGTGTCGACGATCACCACCTCGGCGACGATCACGGAGCCAACGAATAGCGGAAACAGCAGCCCCAGGCGCCTCGGTCCACCAATAACCTCGACCAGTGCGCCGATCGTCAGCCATAACGCCGTGTAGCGGAAGAGATCGTAGCCCGTCAGGCTCGGGTGCAGGATGACCGGCTTCAGGGCGTTCCAGTATTTGTGTAGGTCGGTCGTCGGGACGTAGGGGAAGAGGCGGTAGCCGGCCCAGGCGCTCAGAAGCATCGTCGGGACGCGGTTGGACGCGATCTCCCGAAGCAGTGGCCAACGAAAATTCCCACCTGTCAGGGCGCCGCCAATCGCACCCAGCACCGTCCCGACGACGTTTGCATAGAGATCGGTCGCCGCGGTCTGGCGGCCATCGTCGTAGAATTGCGCCAGTTCCATGCACGTGCTGAGAACCGCCCCGGTCAGGACGGCCAGCGTGATGCGCCTCGGCGTGCCGACACCCTTGCCGATAGCAAGGATCGCGAAGAAGCCCAATGGCATATACAGTGCCACGTTCGCAATGAAATCGCCTCGGCTGGGCGCTTCCGCCCAGCTATCGAAGAGCGCACGCGCCGCCGGGCCGAGGCGATCGACCGGCTGACGAAACATAAATGGGTATAGAGAACCGTAGATAATGACGGCGATGACAACCGCCGTCGCAATCGAAAAGTTCCTGTCGAAGAGCGATCGTCCCATGATCGATCCTTAGGGATGTCGAACGGGACTACCTGGACAAGTTATTACGGTTTCGGCCGGTGCGTGCGCGCAGCAGACGGTACCAGATGGCGAGGGCCAGCATGATGAGGAGGAAGCCGACAACGAGAATAGGGGACAGCCAGTTTTGCGATTGCTGCTCGCCGCCGACCCGGATCATGACCCGGGCGACGTAATCGGGGCTGTGGGCTTCAGCGCTCCAGAATCCGTCCCGGTCGGCGGTGAAGACGAATTTGCCTTCGGCGTCGGTATGGCCGGTTACCGCGGGGCTCTTCGGGTCGCCGGGGGCGAAGGCCTGCACTTCGGCGTTCGCCATTGGTTTGCCGTCCGGGGTCGCGAATTGGGCTGTCACCTCATGCGTGGAGAAAAGATCGAGGGCGCCGACTGGAGCTGCGGCGAGAAGGCAGAGGGCCGCGGCGGCACAAAGAAAGGGCAGGCTCGCTCGGCGCAGGCCTCGACCCGGGCGATCACGGCCGAATTTCAGGAAAAACGTCAACATGCGATCAAGATAATGATCTCGACGCCGGGCGCCACCCCGCTCTTGCCCGGCGTTCCCGCTCGTGGCACAAGCCAGGCGGGGGGAGGGGCGATGCCGGATTTTGCGATCGAGCGGCGATACAAGGGGTTGGTGTGCGGCATCGACGAGGCCGGGCGGGGGCCGCTCGCCGGGCCGGTGGTCGCGGCCGCGGTGGTTCTCGATTCCAGCCGCTTTCCCAAGATTCTGCGCGATGGGCTCGATGATTCGAAGGTGCTGACCATCGAACAACGCGAGGCCTGCTATCGGGCACTGAAACGCTGCGTGGATCGCGACGCCGCCCGCATCGGCGTCGGTGCCGCGAGCGTGAACGAAATAGACCGCATCAACATCCTGCGCGCGGCGCTGTTGGCGATGGCGCGCGCGGTGGCCATGCTCGGGGTGCGCCCCGATACCGCCCTTGTCGACGGCGACATAGCCCCGCCTCTCGTCTGCGCGGTGCAAACCGTCGTCAAGGGCGACACCCTCAGCTTCTCGATTGCAGCCGCTTCTGTGATCGCCAAGGTCACGCGCGATCGGATCATGCGCGGTCTGGCGCCGCGCTACCCCGGCTATGGCTGGGAGACCAATGTCGGATACGCGACGCAGGAACACGGCCAGGCAATCCGCCGGCTCGGCGTGACCCGGCATCATCGGCGTTCGTTCGCTCCGGTACGGGTCGCGGTCGCGGGAGAGCTGCCGCTCTTCGCGGCGCTCGGGGTCATCCCCCCTTAAGGATCCGCCGCGAGCGACGACATCGCGTGTCGGGCGACCTTTTTCATCAAAGTCGGCAGCGCATGATCGCCGAAGCGTTCGACCGGACTCCATAACCCCTCGGCGTCGTGGCTCGTTTTGCCTGCCACGACCGCGAGATCGAGAAGGAAATGAGTGAAGCCGTGACGCACGGTACCGGGCAGCACCGACCACTCGACTGCTGCGGGCGCGACCCGAACCGCCTCGGCGAGCGTCCACGGCGTGGCGCGCCAAGGTGTCGAGGGGATCTCGATCATGCCGCCGAGCAGGCCCTGCTCCGAGCGGCGGCGAAGCAGCACCGCGCCATCCGCCCGAGAGAGCCAGAACGCGATGCCGTGGCGCAGCGGTCTCTCCGGCTTTTCTGCCCGCGCCGGCAAATCTTCCGCCAGGCCGGCCCCCGCGGCGACACAGCAGGCGCGCCACGGGCACAGCACGCAGCGGGGCCGGCGAGGCGTACAGATCGTCGCGCCAAGATCCATCAACGCCTGGGCGAAGTCGCCGGTGCGCCGATTCGGAACCAGCGCGGCAGCGAGCGCTCTGAGGCGCGGCTTTGCTGCGGGCAGCGGTTCGCGCACGGCGTAAAGACGTGCAACGACGCGCTCCACATTGCCGTCGATCGCGGCTTCTCGGCGATCGAACGCGATCGCGGAGATCGCCGCCGCGGTGTAATCACCGATCCCGGGCAACCCGCGCAGCGTCTGCGCTTTCTCGGGGAAAACGCCGCCATGCTGCTCGACGACGGTTCGGGCGCAGGCATGGAGGTTGCGGGCGCGCGCGTAGTAGCCGAGCCCTTGCCAAAGTTGCAGGACTTCGTCGAGCGAGGCCGCGGCGAGCGCCGAAACATCGGGCCAGCGCGCCATGAATCGGTCAAAATAGGGTCCGACCGTCGCCACCGTCGTCTGTTGCAGCATGATCTCGCTGAGCCACACACGGTAGGGATCGGGGCGCATCCCCGGCGGCGCCCGCCACGGCAGGTTGCGGCGATGGCGGTCGTACCAAGCCAGCAAGATGGCGGGATCGGGCATCTCCTGCGACGACCTGGGGTCGGATCGGAGCGATGACATGGGCACGACGAAGCGACAGCGCGATGTCTCGGACGATAAGACTAGCCTACCCGTCTCGGTTTCCGAGAGCGAACGGAAGTTGGGCTTTCGTGCCGTTGGCGTCGCCGTGTCGAAACTCGCGGCGCCGATCGTCGCCAAGCGCGGCGGCGGGATGCTCGTCCGCCTCAAGTCGGAGTGGGTGGCGATCATCGGTCCGGATTTGGCCGCGATGACTTGGCCCTCCGCCCTTGGTCGCGACGGCGTCCTGAAGCTCCGGACAGCATCGATGGCCGCCCTCGAGGTGCAGCACCGCGCGCCGCTGCTGATCGAACGAATCAACCTCTTTTTCGGCCGTTGTATCGTCACCCGCCTGGCGCTGGTGCAAGGGCTTCCGCCGCTCGATTCGGCGTCGAACGATCCTGGTACTCGTCCGCTCGTGGCGGACGGATCTGACACCGTCGATGAGCGGCTGTCGGGAATCGAGGATCCACTGCTTCGCGGAGCCCTCGCTCGGCTCGGCCGCGCGCTGGCCGGCACCCGAGGCTAAGGCGCGTTGCGGGCGGCCTGCGAACCCACTACCATCAACATATTGTAGTAAGGAATCGTCAGATGCGTGAAATCTGGTTCGCCTTGCTCGGAATTCTGGGCCTTCTCCTGGCCTCACCGGGATCTGCAGAGGCGGCTGCTCCGCAGCCGTTGCTTGCGGACGCGCAGACGGTGCTGCAAATCACCGCGGACGACCGAATCCTCGGCAATCCCGACGCCCCGATCACAATCATCGAATATGCGTCGCTGACCTGTCCGCACTGCGCTCATTTCACGAACGATGTCCTTCCCGAGATCAAGAAGGAGTGGATCGATACCGGGAAGGCCAAATTGGTGCTGCGCGACTTTCCGCTCGACGAACCGGCACTGCGTGCCGCGATGATCGCGCGCTGCGCGCCGCCGGATCGCTACTACGCCTTTGCCGATACCTTCTTCGCGACTCAGGAAAAATGGGTGCGGACCGCCGATTATCACGATGCGTTGGCCCGGCTCGCCAAGCTCGGCGGCATGAGCAAGGACGAGTTCGACACCTGCCTCAAAAACACCGAGCTCGAGAACAAGATCGTCGAAGGACGTCTGACCGCGTCGAAGGATCTGGAGGTTACTTCGACCCCGACATTTTTTATTAATGGCACCAAGCTCACCGGGGCGCCGACAGCGGAAGAGTTCAACAAGCAGTTGTCGAGCCTTTCACCAAAATCCTGATCATCATCGGGAACACTGATGCAGGTCGACCGGCTACGTCTCGTCGGTTTCAAGTCTTTCGTCGATGTGACGGAACTGGCGATCGAGCCCGGCCTCACCGGCATCGTCGGACCGAATGGCTGCGGCAAGTCGAACCTGGTCGAGGCGCTGCGCTGGGTGATGGGCGAGACCTCCGCCAAGCGGCTGCGTGGCGGCGAGATGGACGATGTGATCTTCGCCGGCAGCGCCGGGCGACCGGCGCGCAACATCGCCGAGGTCGTCCTGGCGATCGACAACAGCGCGCGCGATGCACCCTTCGCCTTCAACGACCGCGAGGAGATCGAGGTCGTCCGCCGCATCGAGCGGGGCGGTGGTTCGACCTACCGGCTCAACGGGCGCGAGGTGAGGGCGCGCGACGTGCAGCTGCTGTTCGCCGATGCCGCCTCCGGTGCGCATTCCGGAGCGCTGGTCAGTCAGGGCCGGGTGGGTGCGTTGATCGAAGCCAAGCCGGCCGAGCGCCGGCTGCTTCTCGAAGAGGCTGCCGGCACCACCGGGCTTCACGCCCGCCGTCACGAGACCGAACTCAGACTCAAGGCCGCCGACGACAATCTGCTGCGGCTCGATGACGTCGTCGTGACAATCGAGGTACAGCTCCAAACTCTGAAGAAACAGGCGCGTCAGGCGCAGCGCTATCGGCGGCTCGGCGAGCACATCCGGCGCACCGAGGCGCTGCTGTTCCTCGCCCGTTGGCGCACGGCCGAGGCCGAGGCCGAGGGCACTGCCACCGAGCTTCGCGCAACGGAGCGTGCCGTCGCCGAAAGTACTGAAGGCGCGTTGGCCCTGCAGCGCGCCCGCGAGGCGGCTGAAACGGCGCTGCCGCCGCTACGGGTCGCCGAGGCGGCAGCCGCAGCCGAGCTGCAACCGCTAACCCACGCCCGCAGCGAGCTCGAGCAGGAGTTGCAGCGAGTGCTTGCCGAGCGCGGCGAAGCAGAGCGGCGGCGCGCCCAGCTTGCGGGCGACCTGCAACGTGAAGACGAACATCTCGCCGAGGCGCAGGGAGCGCTCGCTCGGCTCACTGAAGAGCGCCTGGTTATCGCACATGCTGACGCGGAGGACGGTCCGGCGCGGGAGATGGCTGCCGAGCGATTGCGCGAAGCGACGGTCCACCTCGCCGGCGCCGAGGAGACGCTGTTGCGCGCGACCGCGACCTCCGCCGCCGCCGAGGCGCGTCGCGCTTCGTTCGGCCGGCGCCAGCACGAACTCGCCGACCGCTGCTCTCGCTTGGAGGCACGCCGCGTAATCGCCGAGCGCGACCGCGAAGCCTCGGCCGCGGCAGCGGTTCCCGCCGAGGCGATCACGGCCGCGGCGACCGCCCTCGCCGAGGCGGAACAGCGGGTCGAGGACTGCCGCGCCGCGGTCGAGTCCGGCGAGCACGAGATGACGCGCCGCCTTGCCGAGGAGCAGACCACACTCGAAGCCGTGCGCCAGATCGAGGCCCAGCTGATCCGGCTCAAAGCGGAAACCGAGGCGCTCGTTGCGCTGGTGGCTCCGGCGCCGGGGGCCGGCGAAGCTTCGCCAGTCGTCTCGGCGATGGAGGTCCGTGCGGGCTTCGAGGCGGCGATCGGTGCCGCGTTCGAGGACGAGCTCACAGCCCCCGTGGCCGATGGCGGGGCCTCGACGACAGCCAGATTTTGGGTGAACCTCCCGCCGATCGAGAGTGCGCCAGCTTTGCCGGACGGGGCGCGCCCGCTGGCGGAAGCGGTGATCGCCCCGCCGGCACTCGCTCGCAGTATCGCGCAGGCGGGCTGGGTCGAGAGCGAAGAGGCCGGCCACCGCTTGCAGCCGGGTTTGGCGCCCGGGCAGCGCCTCGTTGACCGTCAGGGTCGGATGTGGCGCTGGGACGGGTTCACCCGCCTGGCATCCGGCCCCTCTTCGGCCGCCGAGCATTTGCGGCACAAGAA
>Ga0209446_1000271_pt1 | contig 11820 bp, 7 predicted proteins | sample BogFormECP04_OM2_FD_188242 | JGI IMG/M metagenome (GOLD analysis project Ga0209446, IMG submission 188242) | Bog forest soil microbial communities from Calvert Island, British Columbia, Canada - ECP04_OM2 (SPAdes) (version 2) | ecosystem: Environmental > Aquatic > Freshwater > Wetlands > Bog ... | reverse complement strand
CTCAGCGTTCCTGTGGATCGTCGCTGGCGCTTACGCCTCGACCTATTTGCGCGACGATCCAAACGCCGGCCGCTTTGCCGAGTGGTGGCTGCTGACCCTGACCGGCAACCTAGGCGTCTTCATCGCCGCCGACCTGGTAACCTTTTATTTGACCTTCTCCGTGGTCAGTCTGGCGGCTTATGGCCTTATCGTACATGACGGCACGCCGAGTAGCCGGCGAGCCGGCATCATCTATGTGGCACTTGCCGTCTTGGGCGAGGCCTTCCTCTTGATGGCTTTCGTGTTCATGGCGGCGGCCACCCCGGACAGCAGCCTGTTGATTCGTGACGTTGTGGCGGCGCTGCCGACGTCGCCTTGGCGCGACACGGCGCTGGCGCTTCTGATCCTGGGATTCGGGTTGAAAATCGGGGTCGTACCGGCACATGTCTGGATGCCGCTCGCCTATACGGCGGCGCCGATCCCCGCCGCGGCCGTGCTCAGCGGTGCGGCGGTCAAGGCCGGAGTGATCGGGTTCATCCGCTTTCTGCCGCTCGGCACCGCAATACCGGGATGGGGGGAAGCGCTGGCTGCGGCAGGAGTGTTCTCGGCCTTTTACGGCATTCTGGTCGGGATCACGCAGGAAAACCCGAAGACGGTGCTAGCTTATTCCAGCGTCAGCCAAATGGGGCTGCTTGCCGCGGCGCTCGGCATGGGACTGGCCGCGGGCACCAGTGGTGCCGCGGTAGGGGTGAGTTTCGCCGCTGCGCATCATATACTGGTCAAGGGCGGGCTGTTCCTTGCGATCGGCGTGTCAGCCGCCGCTGGCCCACGCCCGTGGCCGGTGCTGCTTCCGGCGGCGGTGGTGGCGCTGGGACTCGGCGGACTGCCGCTTACCGGCGGCATGCTGGCGAAGCTTGCGGTGAAGGGGCAATTCGGCGAGGGTATCGTCGGCACGCTCGCGACATTGTCGGCGGCCGGCAGCACATTGTTGATGCTCCACTTCCTGCGCCGTCTGGTACAAACTGCGCCGCGGGACTCTGAGACAGCGCCGCCAGCCGGATTCTCTTGGCCCTGGCTCATTATGGCTTTCGCGGCGGTGGCGGTTCCCTGGGCGCTCTATCCGACGGCCGAGAGCGGAACCCTGCTCGATGCGCTCGCCCCCGAGACGCTTTGGGCGGCGTTGTGGCCGGTTCTGATCGGCGGGATGCTGGCGGTTGGGCTGTGGCGCAAGGGACACCGTCTGCCGCGCGTGCCGGAGGGAGATGTCGTGGTAGTGGGGGAAGCTGCAATACGCGCAACGGTCCCCTGGGGCGAGGCGGTCGAGCGAGCCGACGGCTATATGCGACAATGGCCAGTGGCGAGCCTGTCGCTGCTGACGCTCGTTATCATTCTGGGTGCCGCGATGTTTGTGTGGCGTTGAAGTCACCGATAGTAGCGGGCCGTGGATCTCGATAACCCTCCGAATCCGGCCGGCGACCGCACGCTTCGCCTCGCGGCGCTGATCTGCGCCGTGCTCCTCGCGCTTGCGGCTTTGTGGGTGACGCGCAGGGTAATGACGCCGGTGGCCTTCGCGCTCTTTATCATTGCGCTCGTCTGGCCATTGCAACGGCGGCTGAAGACGCGCTTGCCGCAGCTGGTTGCGATCCTGCTTACAGCGGTTGTCGCACTGTTCGCAATCGGCGTCGGCTGCTGGCTGATAGTATGGGGTTTTGGCAGGATCGCTCAGTGGGTAATCGCCAATTCCGCGCGGCTGCAAGGCCTATACATGCATGCGGCCGACCTTTTGGAGCAGCGCGGCCTCTACGCCGCCGAGCTGATTGCCGAGCAGTTCAACATGTCGTGGATCGTCGGTGTCGTGCGGGGGATCGGCGGCAGTTTGCAGGGTATCGTCTCCTTCGCCCTTGTGACCTTTATCTTCGTCATCCTCGGCTTGCTCGAGTTGGAGCCGCTCGGTCGCCGCCTTCGCCGGGTCGGCAACGGCACTTTTGGCGCTAATGCGATCGATGCCGCAGCGGAAATCGCTGGCAGATTACAAACTTACATGCTCGTGCGCTTTGGCATGAGCGTTCTGACCGGGCTGGGCTTTTGGGCCTTCACCGCTGTCTACGGTCTCGATCTCAGCCGAGAATGGGGGATCATCGCCTTTGTCCTGAACTTCATCCCGTTCATCGGATCGTTCATCGCCACTTTGCTCCCCACTCTGTTTGCCGCCGCGCAATACGAATCGTTTTCCTCGGCGGTCTGGGTATTTATCGGCCTTAATATCGTCCAGTTCGTCGTCGGCAGCTATATCGAGCCGCGCGTCGCCGGAGCGGTGGTTTCGATCTCCCCCTTTATGGTGCTGTTTGCGGTATTTTTTTGGGCGATGCTGTGGGGCATCGCCGGCGCCTTTATCGGCGTCCCGATCTTGATCGCGCTGGCGAGTCTCTGCGCCAGAAATCCGGCGACCCGCGGAATTGCAATCGCGCTTTCGGCAGACGCCGCGCGCAATGACCGCACAGACCGCTAGGGTGCGGCACCCTAGCGGTCCAGAGCCAGACAAACAGCTATGGTACAGCGGATGCGCCGATTGCAAGCGCTCGGGTCTATCGCAGTGTTTCTGCTGTACGGGTGCGGCTCGCTGTCCGTGCCGATGAACGAGCCGCTGCGCTCGCCCGCCGGCAATACCGAATATCGCCTGCTCGATGTGAACCGCAGCGGCGGCGCCGAAAGTGCGCTGGTACTGGTTGCCCTCTCAGGCGGCGGCAAGCGCTCTGCCGCTTTCGGTTTCGGCGTGTTGCGCGGGATGCAGGATGTCCACGTGCAACCCGAAAGGAAGGACAACTCGTTGCTCGACGAGGTCGACCTGTTGGCCGGCGTCTCCGGCGGATCCTTCCCGACGGCTTACTTCGGCCTCTACGGCGAGAAGTCGTTCGAAACCTTCCCCAACGAATTCCTTTATCCAGACATTGAGGCCTATATCTGGGGCACCTTTCTGCTGCCGTGGAACTGGGACTGGATATTCAACCCGCTGGTCGGCACCAACGACCGCATGACCCAAATTTACGACCAGCTGATGTTCCATGGCGCGACCTTCGCGGATCTCTACCGGCGCGGCCGCCCCCAAATCAGCATCAACGCCACCGACATCAGCTTTGGCAGCCCGTTCGGCTTTCTGCCGCAGACCTTCGACGTGATCTGCTCCGATCTCGCGAGCCTGCCGGTCGCCCGCGCGGTCGCCGCATCTAACGGATTTCCGGTGCTATTCGGTCCGGTGACGCTGCGCAATTACCGTGCGCCCGATTGTCCGCTTCCATCGGCGGTGCCGCCTCAAGCGTGGGAACGCACCCAAAACGATTTGCGCACTCGGGCGCTGCTGGAAAACCTCTATCGCTATTCCAACGGTCAACGGGTCCAGTGGGTTCACCTGATGGATGGAGGCATATCAGACAATCTGGCGTTGCGGGTGCTGCTTAACGACATGCTGCTGTTGGACATCGAAAAGGATCGGTTCGCAACCCGGCTGCTGCCGGTTCGGCGCATTCTCGTGATCAGCGTCGACGGCCAGTCGGCGCCAAACCCGAGCTGGCCGCGCCAACGCACCGTCACCGGGCTCGGGCAGATCATTTCAGCGGTTACGAGCGCGCAAATCGGGGCCTACAACATCGAGACCCTGATCGCCGTCGAGAGCACGGTTGACGATCTCGTCGAAAAGCTGCGTGCGATGCGCTGCTGTCAGGGGCCTGTTATCAACGGTTATGCATGCGGTGATGTGGCCGGGAAGGTGCTGCGGGTCAGCCTGTCCGACTATCCCGATCCCGAGATGCGGGCGCGGCTCGTCGCAATTCGCACCGGGCTCACCTTGCCGCGCGAGGAGGTCGATGCGCTGGTGACCGCCGGTGAGACGATGATCGGTCGTGATGCTGGGACGATCACAGCGTTTCTGGACCCCCGCCCCGCGACCGCGGAGGTGGCTCGCTGGCGATAGCAGACGGGGTAGAGACTATGCCCGTTGGTTCACGGCCGCATGATTGGCTCAAGCGGCTCTTTCCGCCAGAATCGGAGTGAAGCGCGTGCGTCTCGCCGTGCGAATGATCAGCTTTTCCACCTCCACCACGAGGAAGAACACGAGACCGCCGACGAACAACCATGGCCAAACCCAGAGTGGGATCGCCTCGGTCTCGAAGAGGGTCTGGAAGGGCGGTGCATAGGTGAACAGGAGCTGCAAGATCACGACAGCACCGATCCCCATCGCCAGATACTTGTTGCCGAGATGCGCCTTGAGCGACAGGGATGAATCCAGCTTGTAGCGGCTGTTGAGCAGGTAGAAGATCTGACCGATCACGAGCGCATTCACGGCGACCGCTCGGGCAAGCTCGTCGGACGCGTCCTTCGACTTCATCCAGAAGAATGCCCACAGGGTGAGCGCGAGCAGCGCCAGTCCGACGAAGACCACGCGCCACACTCCAAAACCGTCCAGAATCGGTCGGTCGACCGCGCGCGGTAGTCGCTGCATGACGTCGAGCTCGTGCGGCTCAAACGAGATTACCAGCCCGAGCGCCACCGATGTCACCATGTTGACCCAGAGGATCTGCGGCGCCGTGATCGGCGCAGTAAAGCCGACGAAGATCGCCACCATGATGACGAGCGCCTGGGCGACGTTTGTCGGGAGCATGAACAGCATGGCCTTCTCGATGTTGTTGTAGACCGTGCGCCCTTCCTTGACCGCGGCCGTTATCGAGGCGAAGTTGTCGTCGGCCAGCACCATCTCGGCCGCCTCCTTGGTGACCTCGGTGCCCTTGATCCCCATCGCGACGCCAACGTCGGCTTTCTTGAGGGACGGCGCATCGTTCACCCCGTCGCCGGTCATCGCAACGATTTGCTTATTCGCCTGGATCGCCTTGACGAGACGGAGTTTATGCTCCGGGCTCGCGCGTGCGAAGACGTCGACATCGCGGACCTGCTCTTGCAGTGTCGCAGTGTCCATTTCCTCGATCTCTGTCCCGGTAATCGCGGTTCTCCCGTCGCCGATTCCGAGCATCTTGGCGATCGCGGCCGCAGTGATCTTGTGATCCCCGGTGATCATCGTCACGCGGATGCCGCCGGCATGGCATTCTGTCACGGCCTCGATCGCCTCTGTCCGCGGTGGATCGAGCAACCCGATCAGGCCGAGCAGAACCAGGTTCTTCGGCAGATCCGCGGGACCCAGGTTCCCGGCGTCGACTCCCGGATCCTCTAGCCACGCCAAGGCCAGCACGCGCTCACCCTGCGCCGCCAGCTCGTCCGATGCTTTCTCGAAATGGTCGCGGTCGATTGGCGCAGCCTGCCCGCCAGTGGTTGCCTGCCGGTCGCAATGCTCGAGGATCACCTCGGGCGCGCCCTTGACCAGCAGAAACTGCTGGCCCGCGGCTACTTTGTGCAAAGTCGCCATAAAGCGATGTTCCGATTCGAACGGGATGGCATCTATCCGAGGATAGGCGGTCTGCTCGGCTTGCCGTTCGAGACCGAGCTTGTTGCCGAACGGGTAGAGGGCCCCTTCGGTCGGGTCGCCTTCCACCTTCCAGGCTCCTTCTTCCTGGTGGATCTCCGCGTCGTTGCAGAGCATGGAGACGCGCCCCATCAGCCCGAGAACCGAGTCCTCCCCTGCCGGCACCCCGTCCTTCAGCACCTCGCCTTCGGGTGCGTACCCCTGGCCGGTGACCTTATAGTCCGAATCTGCGGTAACCGCCGACACCACCATCATCTCCATCAACGTCAAAGTGCCGGTCTTGTCGGAGCAGATCCGCGACACCGAGCCCAGGGTTTCCACCGCCGGCAGTCGCCGGATGATGGCATTGCGCTGTGCCATGCGCTGCACGCCGATCGCCAGGGTGACGGTGATCAGCGCCGGCAACCCCTCCGGGATCACCGACACGGCGATGCTGACGACCGCCTGAAAGATGGCAATGAAATCCATTCCCTGGACCCATCTGCCGTAGGCGAAAACGATCGCGGCTACGACTGCGATCACGGCGGTGATCGCGTAGCCGAACTTCTTGATCTGGCGCAGCAGCGGCGTGTCGAGTGCGCTGACCCCAGCCATCAGCTGGTTGATGCGTCCCAGCTCGGTCTCGCTCCCGGTGGCGACGACCACCCCCGTCCCGCGCCCGGACGAGACGAGGGTCCCGGAAAAACCCATGCCTTCCCGATCTCCGACTGTCGCCTTTTCCGCCACGGCGCCGGTGGTCTTGTCGATCGGCACCGACTCGCCCGTCAGCGCCGCTTCCTCGGTCCGCAGGTTCTTCACGTCGACGAGGCGAAGGTCAGCGGGAATTCGGTCGCCCGACTCCAGGAGCACGACGTCGCCCGGCACCAGTTCCTCGGCCGGGATCAGGCGGGTCTCGCCGCCTCGTACGGTCCTCGCCTCCGCGGAAAGCATGTTGCGGATCGAATCCAGAGCTTTCTCCGCCTTGCCCTCCTGGATGAACCCGAGCAGGGCGTTGATGATCACGACGCCCAGGATGACCGCAGCGTCGAGCCACAGACCGACCATCAGCTTGACAAAGCCGGCGCCGAGCAAAACAAAAACCAGGACATTGTTGAGCTGGGCGAGGAACCGGATCAGCGGCCCCCGCTTCTTGCCCTCCGGCAGGCGATTGGGACCGTATTGGACAAGCCGCTGAGATGCTTCGTTTACCGCAAGTCCCGTCACCGGGTCCGTCCTCAGCCGTCCGATTACTTCAGCCGCCGGCACAGCATGCCAGGCTATCGATACGACGCCAGGTCTCGACTGCACTGCTTCAGACATAGCGCTTCCTCCCTGGTTTTTCGCGCCGACTCATGCGCTCTCCGCGACAAACTGCAGACCATCGAGCGTCGCCAGATCATCGTACGCGTCTTTCAGCGAGCGCTCGGGTAGTTTTGCCTTCTCCTGCGGCAGCTTTTTGTAGGGAATCAGGTCCAGCAGGTGGCTGATGCAATTGAGGCGGGCCCGCCTCTTGTCGTCGGAGCGAACAATATACCAGGGTGCGTATTTCGTGTTGGTAGCCTTGAACATTACGTCTCGCGCCCGCGAATACTCGAACCATCTGCTCCGCGAGCAGAGGTCTGTCGGGCTTAGCTTCCACTGGCGCAACGGATCGTCGATGCGCGCCTCGAAGCGGCGCTTCTGCTCTTCGTCGCTGACCTCCAGCCAGTATTTGATGAGCAGGATGCCGTCGTCCACCGCGTACAATTCGAACTCCGGGCAGACCCGGAGGAAGCGACGGTGCTGCGCTTTCGTGCAGAAACCCATCACATACTCGACGCCGGCGCGGTTGTACCAGCTGCGATCGAAAATCACGATCTCTCCCGAGGTCGGGAAGTGCGACAGGTAGCGTTGGAAATACAATTGGGACTTCTCGCGGTCGGACGGCGCCGGCAGCGCAACCACCTGAAACACGCGTGGGCTGACCCGCTCGGTGATGGCCTTGATCGTGCCGCCTTTCCCGGCGGCGTCGCGTCCTTCGAAGATCACGACCACCCGCAGGCCTTGGTGCCTGACCCAATCCTGCAGCGCGCAGAGCTCCACCTGTAGCTTGCGCAGCTCCTTCTCATATTCCTTACGCTTCATCGGCTCCCTCCTCGGTCATGGGTTATGGATCGCAGCCGCGCTCGATTGGTCGCCGGCGGCGATCCTCAACGATTCCGACAGACGCCACGCGTGATAGAGGGCGCCATCGGCCCACGCGAGGGTCTCGAGACCCTCGCGCGCCGTCGCTATGGGCATCCGTTGCAGCGCTATGTCTTCCAGTATCTTATCGCGACCGGTCTTGCGTTCGTCACTAAGCCGTCGCCAAGCATCTTCGATTGTTTGGAAGATGGCCGGATTGGGTGCCGTCGCGGGGTCTTTCGTGGCGTCAAGCCACGTGGCAAGTGCCCGGGCACCCGCTTCAAAGCCAGCCGGTGGTTGCCCGTCGCCGACGGCCGACGGAACACGGCTCAGGTCGTCATGAAGTTGTATGAGATGATCAAGTGCATGGCAGAGCCGGACGAGGCGGGGCTCGATTACCCTCAGATCGGTGGTTTCCAGCGAAAGCGACTCCAGAAAGTGGTCGATCTGCCGGACTGCTTCGACCGGCGTGTCGTAACGGACGGCGTCGCCGGCGAGCCGGCGGCGGACGGCGTCGACCGAACCATGAGCCAGCTCCAGGGTCGCCCGCCAGCCGGCCTCGAGCGCGACTGTCCCGCCGGCTTCGGCGAGGACCGGATCGAGACGGCTGACGGCCGACTCGCTGCCCTTTCCGGAGATCCCGATAATCAACCGCGAGAAACGATCAAGCCACGGGTAGAACGCGAGGATCCCCAGAAACTTGAAGATGCTACTGAATGCCGCCAGGGCCAGCACGCCCTCCGGATCATCCAGTTGAGAACCCACCCAGCCTGCGGCTGCCGTGATCGGCCGGAGCAAGAGGATCCCAATAATGCCGACGGACACATTGTAGACGATGTGCGCCAGCGCCGCGCGGCGCACCGCCAGAGCGGCGCCGATTGCCACCAGCGCACTCGTCGCTGCGGTTCCGACGCTCTGTCCGACAATCATCGCGCAAGCTTGTTGAAACGTCAGCGAGCCGGCATGCAGCGCGACGAGTGTCGTCGCAGCGGCGGCACTCGAGCTCTGCATGACAATCGACATCAAGATCCCGATTCCGGCGAGAATCCATTGCCAGCCGAAACCGCTTCCGCCCACGGCATCGAGGTTCCACGAAATGCCTTCCATCCCGGTCTGAAGATATTCGATCCCGATGAAGAGCAGTCCGAAGCCTGCCAGGATGGCTCCGGCCGAGCGCGTTCTACCCTTGGCAATCAGCCAGAGAAAGGCGCCGATCCCGAGCATCGGCAGGGCAAAGGCGGAAACCCGCAAGCGAAAACCAAAGATCGCGACCAGCCATGGCGTCGAAGTCGTACCGAAAGTCGCGCCGATGATGACCCCGACCGCCTGCGCGAAGGTGACCAATCCGGCGCTGACGAAACCGATGACGGTCAGCGTCGTCGCGGTAGAGGATTGAATGGCTACCGTGAAGAGCGCACCAGATACAACTGCACTCAATCGCCCGCCAACGAGTGTCTGCAGCGCACGTCGCAGCGAGTCGCCCGCAAGACCTTTGAGACCTTCAGTAAGATGGTGGATTCCGAGCAGAAACAGTCCCAGTCCACCGATAAGCGTAACAGCGGAGGAGGCGGTCATCGCCGACCGGGAGATGCTTTGGACATACGTTAATTCGCGGGATCAGCGATCGCCCGCCAGCGCCGTCGCATGCCGCTAGAACCCTCGAAGAAGCTCGCCGAAGTCTGCTCCTTCTGGCCGTACATGGCCGCGCGGCGTCGCCGGTGGCGCCAGCCCCGCCAACGCCGACCGCACCTCGCCGGGGCTGTGGCCGAACTCTCGTCTGAACGTGCGGCTGAAACTCGACGCATCTGCGAAGCACAAATCCTCGGCGATCGCCGAGATCGACTTTTTGGTCGCGGGATCGGTCAGGACCGCATGCGCTTCGAGCAGCCGCTGCCGCTGAATGTATCGGGCGACACCTCCCGTGTCCTCGAACAGCCGATAAAGATTGGATCGAGACATTCCGACAAGCCGGCACAGGATCGTCGGCCCGAAGGTCGGCGTCCTTAGGTGCCTGCGGACGGCCTGCCGCACCCGCTCCTTGCAGCCCACATCGATTTGCCGCCTGGCAACGGCGACCCGCTCGGCAGATGGGGCGACCGCCGCCGCGACCATCGCGCCAACCGCGTTGGTAAGATGGGGTAGATCGGCCTCCGTCACGGCCGGCAGACGGTGCTCCAGGGCCATCATATAGTCGCCGAGCAGATGTCCTAGAGGTGTGTCCAGGGTCGACCCGAGAGCTCCATCGAGCAGCGGCGCGAAATCGCGGAACGCGTCGCGCGCCAGGAAGAACTGGACCCGGTCGACATGCGTCCGTTCGTGCAAGAATTCCTGCCCCAACGACCACAGGAACGGCACTCTCGCAGGCACTTCAAGCTCGGCACCCGCCGTTTGGACCAAGTGCGCGCCGCGGGCGCAATAGCTGATCACCCAGTGGTCAACCGGATCGCGCCTCAGGTTGCTCTTCGCTCGGACGACATTGACGGGCGGCGCGATAGTTCGGCTCATCGCCCAGCCGCCCAGCGTCCAGATATGGATCTCGGCCGGAAATTCGTCGCCGGTCGGGTGCTTGGGTAGAATGTCGAGGACGGGCTGATACCACTCCCGCCAGACTTCCAGCTGATCCCTCGGGCGCACAGGCTGGGTCGCAAAAGTATCCGGTGTCATTATCTTCTGCGCCTCCCCTGCCGAAGGCATCGCGGCCCCGGTCAGTCGCCCAAAGTTCCATCAGGCCGCTTCCAAACCGAAAGTACGGTCAGCTACGACAGATGGATAGCGTTACGCCGAGCCGAAGAGTGTCTTCGAATAGCGAAGCCTTGCGCTTGTCAATGATATTCTTCATGAGCAGCCGCAGTGCTGACATGCGGTACAGGCGTAGCCCCGCGCTCGATTAGACACCGCCATCCGCACCATCCCGCGCGGTGCGGACGACACCTGCCGCCCGCTTGCCAAAGCGAAGTTTCGCACCATTCGCAACCAGTTAAATCATGAATTAATAAATTACGATGATCGCGCTGACCGGCCGATGCCAAACCGGCGATCCGACGGCTTCCGGGTTTCCCTGCCGCGCCTTCGATTCGATCGGAGACTCGCGTACAAGATATTGATAATAAATAGTTTTTATCGAGAGGCGAGCCTCGAGAGAAAATTTTTCCTGAGTTTTCCCGAGCGGCAGGGAAGGGGAGGGCGCGGCTTGAACCCCCCGTCTTTGCTCACCAGAAGGCTGTACGACAGCCCCTGTGCGGGGGAGGGTTGGGTAGGGAGGTCAAATCCTTAATAGGGCCATCGAGTATAAATTTTCATATTGGCTCTCGATACAGACGGCGTTTCGGTGAAGTCCCTCGAGGTCAAAGCCGAGGCTCTTGTATAGAGCGATGGCGTTGACGTTGTTTTCCTTGACGGTCAGTTCGATCCGGGTCATGCCAAAGGCGAATGCGGCGTCGATTGTCCGCTGCATCAGCTGGCGACCGATACCTTTGCCGCGAAACTCCGGCAAAAGCCCGACCCCTAACGTGCCGCAGTGCGAATAGACAGCCCTGGTCCGGTCTGGGATCACGTCACACCAGCCGACGACCGTATCACCGCTCGACACGATGAATTGAGGAAATCCGCGTTCGATGTTGTTGACGACAAACCTCGTCACATCCTCGAGCGGCGGGGCTTCGAGAAACGCGAGGTACTTCCTTTCCCGGGCGACCACATCAACAGCGTCACGAAAACCGCCAATGTGTGCTTCCGCAATGGGCACGATCTGATAAGTCATACTAAGGCCCGCGGCAGATCACATTGAGCAATGCCTGGCGCTTTTCGACGGTGACGGCGCGGACCGCGCGATCGAGCGCCGCTGGCAAGGCGGCCGGGTCCTCGACCCGCTCGCCGTAGCCACCGGCGGCGGCGCAGACCTCGTCGAAAGCGGGAAGTTCGTCAAGGTCGATCAAGGGCGGCTTGTTGCTGCGCGCCGCCTCGCCCTGCGGATACATTCCCAAAGTGGCGCGGCGGACCGCACCCCACATCGCATTGTTCATGACCACGAACAAGACGGGCAATTTGTGGACTCGAGAGGCATGGTGAAGGGCGACCGGGTTGCCAAAGATGTGCGCGCCGTCGCCCAGGACGGCGATCACGAGGCGGTCGGGGGCCGCGAGCTTGGCGCCGAGTGCCGCCCCGCCGCCCCAGCCGAGACCGGAAGCGGTGCTCGAACCAAAATAGCTCCCCGGGCGGGTCGAGCCGCAATG